>JAABUL010000221.1_pt1 | contig 120104 bp, 130 predicted proteins | sample 5559151 | NCBI WGS metagenome assembly JAABUL01 (sample SAMN10711876, study PRJNA513368) | rock metagenome | isolation source: Antarctica rocks | place: Antarctica: Victoria Land, Pudding Butte sud | reverse complement strand
GATGTAAGGGCTGTGACAGCGGCTGAGTGTTTCAGGCCACATGGCACAGACCGTTGCCTTGAGCAAGGCTGGTCCTTTCTTTTAAGGCTGGTGAAGAAAATCAAAACCTTCTGGTGTCTGGGACTGCTTCGTCGCCACCCGGTTCTTTTCTAGGTGCTAGAAACATGCTGAGCATTGGTGAATCTTATGATTTATGCAACCACCCATAAGGTGTCAAGGCACAGTCGCATGGCTGGCCACTGATGAGAAGGATCGTTGTGAACTCTCTCAGTGTTAAGCAAAATGGATTTTGTGATCGAGATAAGAGGTCGTAGTGGAACCTGGGCTCCCGTTCTACTTACTACCGTCTTTGGATAGCTGGAGGAAGGCCTGCCGCGAGATGCGCCTCTCTTTCATATTACGTTGATGGGAGGTGGATTCTTCACTCGGCATTGACTGTTGTAAAGAATGCCGGAACGAACTTTCCAAAGACTTGTAAGTGCGTTTGCAAGGCTTATGATTGATATGGGATTATGACTTGACTACTCGTCGTCTGGAGGCATCTCATCATCGATGTATCTTAGAAGGGTTATCTTCATCTCCGTGGTGTCGTTCCCTCGAAGTACATCACTGATAAAGTGTGTCTCTACTTGCATTTGTACCTGCAAAAAGCCATGAAACGTCAAAAATGGTCCCTTACAGAGGAACTTTGGAAGATCCTCGGTGGTATAGCAAGCCTTGATATAGGCATCGCATTAAGATATCCAAGAAGGGCATAAGAGAAGGCTCCACCACAATTGTAGAATAATATGCACCACCAAGGACACGAGAAAAGAGAGACTGACATACCATTTCTAAAGCACCTCTAAGTACACCACATAGGATATTGGAATACCAGAGTTCATCTTGCGCCCGGCCGTCGTCCGGTAGCTCCACAAAATCTGCCAATGGATTTTCTTCGAAAATTAATGAGAACTGTTTATTGTCATTCGCCCAATTGGCAACAGTAGGGGTAATGTTGAGGAAGATCTTGAATCCGATCTGCTCAATGCTTAGCCCCAATACAACTAGCTCTTCCAGTCCACAGCGTCTGAAATTTGGCAGCAATTTGGCAGAAAGAGGTATTCCACATACTTTCGAGATCGTCTCGGCTGTCTCCCTTAGATTCGCACAGCGCTGTGTCCCTGACTTGGCAAAGAAGTCTTCAACTAAACGCATACCAATGTTGTAACCCATCTTATCGAGCTGCTTGTTGACCTCCACATAGTTGCTATCAAAGTCCTGGCAGAGCTGAGCGACCATGGTGCCATAGGTTAATGTAACCAGCTCGGCGTTAACCTTGTCCACCCGTGTTCTACACGTCGGTCAGCGCGGTTTGAGTGGCTGGTAATGATCACAGATAGTTGCTAGGTAGATCAGTATGGAAGAACTTCAACTCACTTCCATACTCTGTGCTGAGATCAGCAGGGATACTTTGAGGCTGGAGAATGTACTTTTGGAAGCTCACTCTTCGCCAACCCTGGCAGTCTTTGTCGACGCCATATTGATTCAGTTTAACACACCAATCGGCCCACCTAGCCTCACATGCGAGAATTGCCAGAGACGGAAAAGATTTGTGGCCATAGAAAGCTAGGGAGAAAGTGTCGAAAGAGCTTGGCCTTGGTTGCAGGGCTCGGTTGCGCTTCGCGTCTCGGCTTGGCGTTTTGAAAGCCTTACAGGCACTCCACAGCTTTAAATGTTCAATTGATATAACGAATACATTGCGCAATAGTGTGCCATATTGGACTTAGAACTGCTTTTTTGCCAGATACCTAGAGATTGAGGACTCAAGACTTGTTGGAAGGTATCCAGCATGTCAGCCGGAAAGCGCCCCGCGTCCAACTCATTTGGGTCTTCCCAAATTGTAGTCAAGAGGCAGAAATCAAATGCAGACCTTGGAAATCATAGAGCGGTAGCTGTAACGAACGGCAATGCTGGCAATGGCGCTCTCATACAGGCTGTGAGTCTACCTTTCCAGCTTTCTAGAGTAACATATTGGTCTTGTGCTGAACGGTGTGTCCAATGAAGGCCGGCTGATGGAGTGGTGAGCCTAGGTGCCACGCACGAGTGGACTACAGGCTCCTATTATGGAACTTACTGGTAAGACTTGAGGTCAGCATCTTGGGACATTCTTTACTAACGAAGTGTAGGCCATTCTGGGGAAGTTTTTGCTACACGCTTCGATGCCTCAGGCCAATACATTGCAAGTGGATCAATGGACAGATCAATTAGTATTACATCTGAGAGCCCTTCTGTCTGCGTACGCCACTCTGACAATTCTTTCTTCAGTGCTGTGGCGGACATACGGTCCATGTGACAACTATGGCATCCTTTCCGGGCACAAAGGCGCAATCCTCGACCTACACTGGTCTCGAGATTCACGAGTGATCTTCTCAGCCTCCGCAGATATGACTCTTGCGAGCTGGGATCTGGAAACAGGACTGAGAATACGGCGGCACGAAGGGCACGAGGAAATTATCAATTGCCTAGATGTTAGCAGACGCGGAGAAGAAGTCCTGGTAAGCGGGTCAGATGATGGCTCTATTGGATTTTGGGATCCAAGGCAGAAGCGCGCTGTTGACTATACCGAGACCGATTATCCTATCACCTCGATCGCCCTTGCGGAAGCTGGCAACGAATTGTACACAGGAGGTATCGATAATGATATCAAAGTGTGGGACATGCGCAAAAAGGCTGTGGCATATACAATGGTGGGGCACACAGATACAGTCACCTCTCTCGAGGTTTCACCAGATGCGCAAGCACTACTCTCATATTCGCACGATGGCCTTGCTAGAACATGGGACATTAGGCCATTTGCGCCGGCTGACCGATCGATCAAGACATATGTTGGAGCACCGCTGGGATTAGAGAAGAATCTAGTAAGGGCTAGTTGGGATGCCAAAGGTGAACGAATTGCGTCAGGGAGCGGTGATGGGACGGCGGTAGTGTGGGATGCGCATAGCGCTAAGCTATTGTATAAGTTACCAGGGCATAAAGGGACCGTGAACGATATTCGATTTGCTTCGGGAGATGAGTCTATTAGTAAGTGCTTGCCCATTGTGTTGAATTTGACACCACTGCTGACTTCAAATAGTTGTATCTGGCTCATCAGATAGGAACTTGATCCTAGGGGAACTGGCAAGCTAACTTTCTGCGCGCTAAGCATTATCATATTCGCTACCATGTGCATGGCATTCTTTTCGATATTGGGTGTACTTCTTGCACCTGACATTCTCGCCTCACTTGACTTCGCTATTCGTGAGTTTGCGGAGAATGCAACCAGTCCGCTTGCTTCCACTATTCGTGGATGGTTTAGGGAACCTTCGCCGCCTAGAACACCCTTATCTCGACATCTTTGGCTTATAATTCGTGAATTCATAGGGAAATCCGACCATTCCACTTGCGTTCATTATATCTGAATGGATGAAGATATGTAGAATGAACGCCTCAGCTCCGAGCGAGGTCATGCTGTACTACGTAAGGACAAATTTCCCTATCAAATACATGTGTCTTTCTATTTCATCCACAATACACTCTCTTATACGGAACATGTCTTCCTCTATATAAACATGGACCTTATCTTTGTATATATACACGTTGATAGGAAGAAACATCTCCGCTCCGAAGATCCATGCATATGAAACAAATCAAATTCCGCTCTGCATGCCTAGACGCTCAAAGTGGCTAACATCATCGCAAACGAATCCCCCCAAAAGCCAAGCGACGAAGCGATAACTGCCGGTGCAACCGGACGAGTGAGCGGATATTCGACTTATGTGGCTTGCTTCAAGCATCTCGATCACCATGCACATGATCCTTTCCTTGCCGTCAACACCACGCATTCTTAGAGACATCTCCAAGGCCTCGGCTAACCATGTCTTCTTACGTGCACGAGGTGCTCAGCCAGATGGAGTTCCAAAGACCTTTAAACACATCCGCTGGGAAATAGGACCGACGACATATCAAACTGATCTGCGCGAAACTCTCTCCAGATTGCCCTCGCCCACCTCAGATTTCACCGGCGTTGTCTCGCGCAGTTCCATCAGCATGAACTATTGAATGTCTTTTCTACCTATGTACTTCGATTTTATCCGGAACCGTTTTTATCTGTGAGTAACGAAATGAACCAGAGGGGTAGTGTTACGAATGAAAGATGAGTGCGTGGCCTCAGCGCTTAGGAAATGTCGTCGCAGAAGCGTTGGAATTCCATCTCGCCAAAGTCGGTTTGCCTGCGCCTCAGCAGAAGTCTTTTGACTCGACTCAAGCATGAAGACTCCGAGATCGTTGCTAGTGAATGGAGACGATGGAAGTAAGATACTGAGTGGAGGGAGGAAGCGAAGCGCAATGGGTGCATCGCTTTATTCGCGCGAGTAGGTGTCGTCTTCCAAGTCGTTCTGATGAGTATTCTTGATGAACAGCGAGTATACCGACGCGCTGCGTGCAATCCTTAAAAAGACCGACCGATGATGACGAACCCGGAAAAATTGGGCCGGAGGAGCATCAAGAGGGGAATAAGTTCCCTCCGAAGACAGCTCCTTCCTGAAGAGACGTTCGCCCGGCTCCGTTGGTGAATTGTTGGTTACTTGGCGTTAAGACGAAACCAAATTAGATGAAACCCCATATATCTACGGGCTATTCACAACTCCATTTTCATCAGGGATACTGCCAAATTACAACGTCCATACTACCATGGTTCTCAAGATGTACATGTAGGAAAAGGGTGTATAAAAACCCCCCATCCGAAACAAACAACCAGAACCACAACACCACCCCCCCTCCCCCCCACTAACAAACCAGGCAACCCACCCTAGCTCGACCCGCAAAACATTCACCCACTCACCTAATCCGAAGATCAAAGGTTGGAGTCCTGCATCGTCCATTGCAGGAGCGCCGGAGGAACGGAGGAGACCAAGTCAGCCAGGGCCGCCGCCCGAGAGGTGGCGGGGATAGTGACTAGCATCTTGTTGGTGCTATGGTACCGTTAGCGGGGTGTGAACATATTTGTTAGGCTTTAGAAGGAATGTTTTTGGGTAGCAAAGCATTGGTGGTGGGAGCAGTGGAGTCAATTTTTGCAAGAACTGTGTTCCTTTTCATGTGGAGGCTTAACTAGGGACGTGTCTGACATATCAGCTAATTTGGTGAAGATTCGCCAGGTGTCGTATTACCTGGTTTGAAGGCTGAAAAGTAGGGGAAAGAAGGGGAGCTGTACGGGACGTAGCTCTCGGAAATTCCCATCTCGCTCTCTTCAGCTACGTATGACAGGCTGCCAACTGAGATTTACCAGGCTAGTAGGCCTGGGCGATAAGATAAGGTAACGGCAGACTTGTAGCGGCTAGCAGTGTTTGGGCTCTTTGGGTTATCAAGGTGTAGTCACCCTTTGCGCTTTTGCTATTGCTAGTGGGTGATTGACATCTATAATAGGCGTACCAGATTCTTAGCATTCATCGTTTCGAATCCCGTCGTTGCATTGGCCGGTACTCAAGAGCTGTCTCTCTTGGCATTGAATCGGGATGAGGCTAGGAGGATGTTTCCGTATACCAGATTAGCTTATTCACTGTCGACGAGTCCTCAAACCTCCAAAGTCTCGTGAGCCTGGTCGACATCGTGGGATCTATTTGAATCTGCTGCCAACAATACTTAACCATGTTCTGTTCGGTAGCCTTCATGATACCAAGGCCGTCCTTTCAGCTTCGGGAGGCATTTGAAACCATCCGGTCCGTGGCATGTCGCAATACTTGACTCGCACAAATTGGGAGGACTGCACTATGAAATGATCTGTGGCAGCTAAAGTTTCTTTCAAAGGTTTGTCGCAAGGTCTTTGTGTTCTTAGTGGTTGAGATTTATCGCTGGTCGATGTCTGGAAATGGCTCCTAAGCGCTGGCGTCGGGATGATCCGAGGAGCCTCAACTTAGACTCGCAGCACCATTGGACAAGACAGGCCCAACTCAGAATAACGTGAAACTGGTCGAGAACTTGGATCAAGACATTCTTAGAAACATCACTGATGCCAATTGCTAAGACAACATGATGGCTGGGAGTGCTGTGGTACTTAAGAAAGGCGACGGCACCTGACTATGTTTTCCTCATCCGCATAACATTCACCGTCCTTCAGATATTTCCTCAAAGTCTTGTCTTTCCTCTTTTGTCTGAAGCATTGTTTCTTTCCTTGCAACGATCATTACGAAGAAGCCTGCTTCTCACTAAGTCAGTATCAACCTGCCACGACTTTCATTGACTTGAAATCTTTCCTTGTCCCATCAGTCAATTTGAAATCAACGCTCCAATTTCGACACTTCTTCCCTACCACCTCACCGCGGAATATGGCTGGACCCGACTATGGTGCTCTTGGTGCGACTTTCAAGCTTTGCAGGATACTCCAAGCCATATCTCTCATCGGCATTATCGGAATGGCTGCGAACTTTATATCGGAGATGGTGTCCAACAACAATGCACCGTCAGATGTCCTTGTTGGCACGTTGAGCGTTGTATGTAACTCCAGGTCCAGAAGCTGCTTCATCACTAACGAGTCATCCATAGACCTGTATAGCAGTGCTTTACTGCGCAATCACCTATATCCTGTACATTGACAATATCCTCCCATTCCTCATCACCACTGGCATGGACAGCATGTTGCTCGTTGCCCTTGCTGTCGTCGCCATCGTCGTCGGCAAGCCGCTTTCCTACTTGAATTGCCAGGTCATCGGGTCAGCAAGCGTCGCTGAATCAGCTCAACAACTCGGCTCCGAACTAAAGGCTAGTTGGAATCAGAGTACGGGCAAAGTAAATTACAGCAACTGGATCGGCGCCAGCAGGTCAACCTGCTATGAAATGAAGGCCATATGGGGGTTGAGTATTGCCATGTGGTAAGCCAATTCAATTCCACCACATCGCCTACATCATTTCGCTGACCAACAACCACCAGTATCCTTTTCGCGTTTTCTGCAACCTGCACTGTATGCCTTTGGCGTCGCAGCAAAGCCTTGGCAGCTGCACCCAAGAAGGACATTGAGGGATGAAACGTTGGACATGGGGGAAGGATTGGATGGGGCGACATTGCATTTGCAGGCGGTGAGCGTGTCGGTAGTGGAGCAGGGGTTCTTTAGCAGAAACAGTGAGCTGGTAATACAGTAGGGAGTATATAGCATGGATCCGGCGTTCTGGTCGGCTTAGAGTAGCATGAGCAGGGTTTTGCCTGCAATTCGAGGCGTCGGTAATAGACTATGTAATATGTATAATATAGCATAAGGTACCTTAGACATAAGGGCCACAGAACCGGTATAACCCTTTATAATCCTTTGATTGGTGTCGACGACGTGTCTGTTTCGTTGGCTGCAGGTCTGTGATTGAATCCCATGTCCGCTATCCGGTATTCGGACGGCTGTTCGAGAAGCTATCGTTGCACATGCCGAAGCTTATCGTGCAGCACACCAAGGAAACAACCCCCTCCCCCCGTGAGCGCAAAAAGGACCGTGGGTCAAGGAGTAGAGAGCAGTCGAACAAGCACAAGCGGTGTGACTCGAGCCGTCTATCCTGTTTCGCTTTGAATCATCACATTGGCTTCCTCGGTACTGTGCAAACGGATTGAAGCCACCGATCTCCAACCGCTGGCGATGGCGATGGCGAAACCCATAGGAGTGGTAAAGTTGGCTGATAACGTTATCCCAGCCCGCTGTCCCGGTAATCCCCGTACGACCCCTCGGTACGGATTAGAACTAGACGATCCCAGTTCTTCAGGCTCGGCCCACACGACCGTCACCCCCCACATTGTTCTTATTGACGGTCCCAGTATTCCGTGCTCCGTACCCGCTGGGTGTCTAGTCGTGCTAGTATCATCCAAAACTCAGGTGCTACGTACGACTAGTCTAATTACCGTTTATTACCTACCTACCTACCTACCTGACTCGCACCATAATCATGCTATTACTTACATCCCAAGTTCCCAACGCACTTCCTCCAGCTGGACACTCCTCTTCGTATGAGTATACCTACAATCATTCTTTACCTGCGGATAGAACAAGCATGATCCACTCTCCCGCGAAGAAGATGCATCATTGAATCGAGGCAAGAAGCCCCACATTGCAACGAGTCCAATGCGAAGGAACTGTCTATTTGAAAATTGGAATTATACCTCCTTTGGTCTCGGTCACGGAATGTCGGTACAACCCGATAAAACTCCATGGATGGCTTCCTGGAGTGACCGGATTCCCATCGTAAGGCAGTCGTCCCAAGTAGGCCAATCTCGAACGACCACTGACAAATCAAAGGACGATGGGTACGAGAATGACGGATCCAGCTTGGCCGACCTATCGTGAGTGCCCCTCCTCATACCATTTCCTTGGAATCTTACTAACCGAGATGTTCTCTGCAGCCGAATGTCAATTGCAACCTCGATCACCCAGTACCGATACGAGAATGGAAGAAGATATCACGTCTACCGTACGCCCGCTGCCCCCGATCAACAGCCGATTCAAGTATATTGACAAGACTAGGGGAAGGTCAATACTGGGCTCCCAACGACGAGCAGGCTACGGCTTTGGACGACATTGCGTCAGTCTCTTGTCCTACCGGATTGCTTTTCCTACAACTGCCGCGGCTGACCAAGTCTATCTTCGTGCAGCCATCACATGTTCCTTCTGACGCTAAACGATAAGTTGTTCCTCGCGCCGTTGGATCACAAACCCCCGAGGAGAGCCTTGGATGTTGGCACTGGGACTGGGATATGGGCTCAGTATTGCTACCCCGAAATACGGCTCCAATTGTCGAGCTTATTCATTTTAGAGACTTTGCGGACCATTTCCCACAAACAGACCTTATAGGTTAGATTGCAGATGTTCCACTTGCTCTTCGCCTACTGCTTCTAACAGTTTCTCTCAGCAACTGACCTCTCGCCCATTCAACCTGGCTTTGCTCCTCCAAATCTACGTTTCGAGATTGACGATTGCTGTAGCGAATGGGTCTACCCCAAGAACCATTTCGACTATATCCACATCCGTCTCATGTATGGGAGCGTCGCCGACTGGCCGGCCTTTTACAAAGAAGTTTATGAGTATAACCCAGTACCTACTAGATCATCCCATGCCAAATCTAACCTAAATTCACCGCAGACATCTCGCCCCCGGCGGCTATATCGAACAGGCCGAAATCTCCCCCGTTCCGAAGTCTGACGACGGCTCCATCACGCCAGGAGATGTGTACGACGAATGCGGAAAACTATCCGTTGAATGCGGCAAAGCATTTGGCAAGACACTGCAGACGCGAGATATCATGAAAGACTTGATCACACAAGCTGGGTTTGCGGACGTTGTTGAGACGAAATATAAGTGGCCTATCGGGCCATGGAGTAACGATCAGAGACTGAAGGATCTGGGAAGATGGAACATGAATCATTGGGAGAATGGGCTGGAGGGTTGGACGATGAGAGTTTGTACGAATTATTTGAATGTAAGTGAAGCTGCCACTTCTCTTGTCGTACCTTGAATCGTCTCCCGGTTTTTTTACTATTCGTTCTTTCGTAGGAACTCGTGCTAACAGCCAGTAGTGGACCTACGACGACGTAAAGGATTGGAATAGGAAAGTGCGCACTGCTCTACGAGACCGCACCAAACATATATATCAGGACGCGTAAGCTACCTTCGTCTTTACTTTCCCTCCCTACTTCTCTTTCCACTTCTTCTTCTAAATGATCTCTCCAACCCCGGAGATGCCTCCAAAGTCCCCAAACTAAACCCACATCACAGAAGCGTCGTCGTCGCCCGGAAACCGCTATAACGCGCCTGGACCCTTTTCGCGATGAATGATCGTACTTTCTTGATTACCTTGGCGTTTTGGAGAATCCCCGGGCGGTTATCTGATGGCATCACGTGAAGCGGCGTTTGTGCGTAAAAGGAACGGAATAATCGAGTGAACCTTTCTTGGAGAGAACTTCCTACTAAGGGTTGGGGAGAGAGCAAATCATGCCCTATCTTTGAAAATTACCTCTCTTCTTGGGGGTTTAGAGGTCTTGATAGATGGTGTTTGGAGTTGGATATGATAGCGGAGTATCTAGTACTATCGCTAAGGGTTTTAAAGCGTATATCGCTACCTGCAATTCTTACCTTGCAAGTGATTATCCTATCCATCCAACTATCATCCCCATTCCACGCAAATCAAAACCCCCCTTCTCACTGCCACTTCTGCACCGAATCTAACACGATCCTCCCGCATCTCCGCCGGAAAGATGCTGAAAAGAGAAAGGACCGGGCTCGGAGCCATCAACTGTTCCAAAAACAATACAACAGTACAGATCCGCCCCCGCCCCAACCACAACCCATCGAATCTCCACCCACCAATCTAAACATACGATCCCCAGTCCCCCCTAAAAATCTCTGCTTCCACACCCCCTCACTCCCCTCCCAAAGCCGAGGAAAGAAATCAAATAAATGAACTATATACAACCCATATAAAAAAGAAGTTAACGAGCTCCAGCCGTCTGCAGAGATACTGGAATCTCGTGTGTCAAAGCGGGAATGACTTGATGCTGGTGTGGGTGATAGAAGGGCGGAGGGTGAACGAGAGTGGGTGGGTTGGTGGGTTGGAGGGGGGGGAGTGGGGTGGAAGAGTAAAAGGAAAGGGAAGGAAAGGAAATGAGAGAGATGGGGCGTGATAAGATATGAGGAGAGATAGAGAAGGCGTGAAGGCTCGAGGAAAAAGGGATAGTGGAAAAGGACGGGACGGGACGGGACGGGATGGGACGGTACGAGAGAGAGTGAAATGCAGACTTGATCGAGGGGAAGAAGATTGCGTGAAAGATGAGAAAAATCGAGGTAAAGGAAACAAGCACTGTTTATCACTGCGACAGGTTTCCTCATCCCCTTTTCCCTCATCCCTTTTCTTCCCCTCTTCCCCTCCCCCCCCCTTTTGCGTCTTCCCTACCTCTCCCCTTTTCTTTCCCTCTCTTCTCTTCCTCACCCCCACCATCCACTCATAGCAACAGTGAGTGAAAACCCAGCGATGGGGGAAGAGTACGCGGAAAAAATCAACGTGATAGGGATGGAAGGAAATGGAGTACAGGAAGTGTTGCTTGAGAGAAAGAAGGGAGAAGAGGGGAGAGAGGAGGTTTGCAGATAATCCAGATATGCTTCGTCTTCTCGAACCTCGGATCGAAAAGAAAAGAAAAGAAAAAAAAACTCCCTCATCACACGCCCTTGTTCCGCTCACACTTCTCACCACCTTCGTCCCCTCCCTCGCCTCCTCATCATCCTCTTCCCTCCCCCATATCTTCCCTTGTTTATCCCAACCCCTCCTCCAAAAACCCACCAAAAGACCATAAAAAACCCCCGAAACTCAAAAACCAAAGAATCCATCACCCTAACCTGAACCCCCCTCCCCCCCCCCCCCACCCAAAAAAATGAAACAAAAAGAATGAAACAAAACAGTGAGAACGAAGCAAGAGGCACTCGGGCATATGAAAGAAAAAAAGAAGAAAAAAAAAGAAAGGGGGGGCGACGAATCCTTGATGTTTTGAAAAAAAAAAAAGGAAGATGATAAATAAAAAACGGGCAGTTGCAATAAGGAAATCTGAGAAATCCTTTCTTTGCCCGCAAAGACCCCTGTTCTGCCTAATTGAGTGAGACATTAGACTTCATTCGCAAATTCTTGGGCTAGGGGACTGAGATATTGTAGCTGGAAGCAAATCATTTAAAGGGTGGGGGGGGGGGAGCTGGTTGGTCGTTTTCGTTTTTCGTTTCCGTTTTGTTTTGTTTATACGGAGTGTTGGAGTAGGGTAGGCTGGGGGGGGTTTTTGGGAGATTGGTTTTCCGACGGGTAGAAAGGGGAGGTGAAGCTGAGCCACCACCACCACCGTCAGAAGAGGGGAGATTTGATCTGAAGTGAGGAATTTTCCTTCGGAATCGCGTGACGATGTCAACGATGTCAACTGTGGGAGTGTGTGAGGGGTTTTGGGGGAGAGTGTAGAAGTGGTTGGAGAGGGTTTGGGGGTTTTGGGAAGGAGGATGGGCTGTGCTAGTTAGTGGTGGGTAGGGGGTAGTGGGGTGGTGGTTGGTTGAGGGGTGTGGTGGTGGTGATGGTGGTGGTGGGAAATGGAGGGATGAGGCATGTAGAGACAATGAGAATAACCTAGTTCATGGCTGCATTGTTCGAGGTAGATATGATGCCATGAACAAAGTTCGAAAACCAACTCTCCTTTTCTAACCCACAAACCTTACATCCCCTCCCTCCCTTCGCCCCCGCAACCATAATACACAGCCTCCCTACTCCGGCGGGCCCTGGAAAGTCTTCGCAACCTCAGGCTGCCACTTCAGCCGATCCTTGCCAAAGATCTCCGCGTGCACGCCAAAGTCCTTGCTGCCCTGGAGCAGACCGGTGCGGATGATGATTTTGTTGCCGAGGACGGTTTGGTGGTGGTAGACGTGCGAGGTGCAGTTGGGGCAGTAGTAGCAGTTTACGTCTTTGCCTGTTGGGGAGGGGTTTAGTTTGGGGGGGTTTGGGGGGAGGGAAGAGGGAAGAGGGAAGACGGAGGGCGAGGTTACCAGAGTCACCCTTGTAGGTGTAGGTTTTGAGCGAGCCCTTTGTGACTTTCAAGTCGCCTTCGGTGGCCATTTGGTTGAGGGTGTTTTCGCCGCCGCTGAGGAGTTTGCAGGCGTCGCAATGGCTGTGGGGAGAGGGTTAGTTTCGTCTTTGTTTTGAGTTCCATGGTGATGAGTAGACTGTTTACCAGAGAATGTGAGAAGCATCATCGACCTTGGTGGTCCACTCGGTTTGGCCGCAATGGCACTTTCCGTTGTAGGTGGTCATGTTTGCTGTGGGGGTTGATGGTCGTTGAGATGGAATGATTGATTGCGGGAAGCTGAGCGTGGTTGGACTGTAGAGACGTTATAGAGGAGATATGAGATGGGATGAGATGGGATGAGATGGGATGAGATTGAAAAAGAAGTGAAAAGGATTTGTTTATGGCCCAAGTATTTGAAATACTGTGCATGCGGTCATGGACTAGAGTCCCCTCGTCTCCTTCACCCCGCGATTACCCCACCAAGGACCAGAAAAGAGGTGGCAGGCGTCATTGCACTGCTCATTGGGCCATTGATTGGTATTGCTTCAAAGTATCACTCTCTCATCCTCCGCTTTGTACAACGTCTCGGCCTGAGAAGCCAACAAAGTCGGCCTACAAGGGAAGTGCAGGATTGGAGAAAAGTCTTCCAAATCTTCCAAATCTTCCATTGAGATATCTATGCAGGAGAAAGCGGCATGCTCCCGGTCGTGCGTCTTCGTGCATTATGCATATCAAGCGTCAAGGTAGACGAATAAGGCATCATATCTTTGGTGACCGTCGTCGTACTGCCTGGGAAGTATATGGATCAGTGCAACACGAACTGAAAATCCTGGGCATTGTTCTCCACCACACCGAAACCGGTGAAAGGATCATAGTGTCGGCTTTGCCGGAGCCAGATGTTGGAATCCGAAAGGGACCGTACATTGAGATCCTCTCCCCCCGGCGCATGGTAGGATCATGCATGCAGCAGCACCGGGTAGCGCACTGGGACAATTCCAAATAGGAGTCTCAACCGTGGATGCGGTATTGGGGATTGGAGGACGCCCGGATCGCAATGTGATGCTTAGTCAGTTGTATCGGATTACCTTACTTTGCTACCTATTTATTGCAGGGAGAAAACGCATCGTGATTGCGGATATGGATGGAATCTAATGCTTTGGGAATAACAATACATATGCCTGCCCCTGATGATAAAAGCCCTTCGACCTTGGCCTCTAGTAAAAGCTCATCAAGAAATCCAATCAATCAATGACCGCTCCACCTCAACCATGTTCAATCCCCTCACCCTTCATTGCTTTCAAACATATTCGACGTTTTCTGCATGAGATCGAAGAAGCCGTCATCCTCCAAAACGTTGAGATCCCCCCCTGAAAGCGTCATCCCAAGAGCTTGCTCGAAGCCGGGATGCATCCTCCGTAGCCCATCTCCGATCATCGATGGCGGGTACATGTCGGCTTTGTACGCATTCGTAGAGTTTGCCTGCGCAGGGCTGAAGTCATAAGTACCGTCGCCACCATTGGGGACCTGATGGCCGCTGGGGCCCGAATTACCCATGGCAACCTCGCTCAGCAGGTGCAACGGCGTCTGGCCCGTTGCGGATGGGCCGTGTGATGGTTGATGATGTTCCCGCTGTGCTGGTGCAGTCGGATTACTTTGGACCTCGCCGTTCTGCATCTTTGGTTCAGGCTCACCCTTCATAACGGTATTGGAGAAACTCGCCCGATCGTTGATTTGTTTCTCGTACCAAACCTGTAGCATGGCCATTACCAACGAGAAGTTGTGTGCTGGGCGAGATTTCCCATTCGCGGCACCAGCTCGTAGCAGGTCGATGAGGCCAGCAATGTATCTTCCAACCTTCATCTCGTCACCTGGTATGAGCTTTCCCAGCTCGGACTCCGGTAACGACGCGGCAAGGTGCATCTTGATCAACAGAATGCTCGCATAAGCGAATCGAGCAAATGCGGAATTGGGAATTGTTCGGACCTCCTGAGGACTAAAGGCCAGGAAGGTGTTAAGAACCCCATGGACCGATGCTAGGCATACTCTCAACGCGGCCTGGTGCGCTGGCGTCAGCGGTGTGGGATGTGTTTCGTTATCCCCTTCTTGAGCATGCGAGATACTCTTGCCTTTACAGTCATGATGAAGATTCATAGCAAAGTCATGCATGTAAAGATTGACATAGTGCAGTTCCAATGTGAGAGGTACTGTGGCAAACGTCAGCCTCATTGGGACATTTCAGTGATCATAGCAGATCCAAATCCTGCTGTTTTCCGGATGTCGGCTTGAATGACTTACACGAACTAACCTGGGCTGACTTCTGTGTGTCCCAGTCTTCAACCTTGCGCTCGAATCCTTTTAGCCAGTTCTGTGCCTTGGAGTCAGATACGCCTAAGACGGAGATCTCATCCCTAACGACTTGTCGTTCAGCATCCTCCGTAATTCGTTGGAGCCTTATCCACTCGCATAGAGCTTTGTCTGACGGTAGGGAATCTTTGGAATATCCAATTTCATTGAGACATGTATCTGTGTATGAGTCCCACAAGACAAGATTGGGCCTTCTTAGTCCCATGGATGCACTGTATCAAGTCAGACAACCACGCACAAAGTGGTGATAATTGCGCGATACCGCGAGTTAGACACATGGACAAGTCGAAAGGTAGATAGGTAGGTAGGTATACCAGTAATAAAAGGTTACTTACTTCGCACATAAGAAGTAGCAGCCCAGCCACGCTCTCTTGCTTTCAATCGCATCATGGTTCACCAAAGGAGCCTTCAAGCGCTGGTAACTCTGCGCAAAAGACCCATCCTTGCCGGACTTCGAGGGCTTCCCAATCCCCAAGTCAACAGCCATGACTGCAGCCATGTGTATCAGCTGATAGTATTTCGTATCCCTATCATCTTCTGGCCAATACCAGACTGTCAAGACTTGTAGAGCCTGCACAAACTCTAAAGACTTCTCGCCGTTGTAGACGATACGGTCAGCAAGAGTCCGCGTAATCTCCTTGATTAGGATCCGTTGGAGGCCTGGGTAGTCTTGTCCAGATGCAACACTTAGTATAGCGAGGAACAGAGTGGGCGTATCCTTCCGAATGTTCTCGGCTGTTACATCAGCAGGGAACACTACAATCGGGATGTGAGACGCCATGTTTTTGGTGAAATGGTAGAAGATATCGAACGCAGTGGCAGCATCGAGGATGTTGCGATCAACCACATCGGCATGCTCGTTACCTACGAAGGGTGGCCCGGGTGAGAAGCCCATTGGAGGCGGCGGAGGCCTCGCTTTCTCTGCCATGAGGAACGGGTGTATATTCGAATTATCAGGAGGCATAATTGTGGGTGGCATCGCCACATAATTGTTGCTACCCGGAGGCATACGATGGTCCGGAGTCTCCACATCTTGCTGATACTCCGAAATACGTCGCTTCCTCCCAGCACTTACTCCTGTTGGATCGTTGCTGTGTTGCTCCACCTCATCATAGCTATCATCCTCATCGCTATCGCTCGCAGCTTGACCCCTCGTCACATGCAGGCTGGCGGTAAGAGCTTCAATCTTTTTCTCTAGTTCCGCAACCCTGCTGTCGGTTTTCTTTTGTCTTTTGCGGCTAGGCGCTGTAACGACGCATGTTCTGCCTGCCTTGGAGCATCTCCTGCACGTCCTCTTCACAGGATCCGGCTCGCAGCGAACCTTGAGCCCCCGACATGCTTCGCAAGCGCGTGGACGCTTTGACTCGCTGAATCCACCGTCACCCTGCTGCGAGGGGCCAAAGGAAGGGTCATGGTGAGACTGGATGTCTGGTGGGGGAAGATTGTGAGGCTGCTGATCAGGCCGATAGGAATAGTACGGGTGGCCTCTGTCCTGGGGCCATGGAGGTAATCCGGATTGATGCTGCTGTTGCTGTTGCTGCTGCTGCTGCTGTTGTTGGTGCGGAGGAGGTGGGAGTCTGATCGGATTAAGCGGGTAGCTCGGCGGTGGCAGCGAAGAGTACGGCTGTGATGCACCTTGCGAAGGCTCACGAAGTCTTGGATCAATGTCCATAACGGCCTCAGATGATTGCGGGACCGGTAACACGGTCTTTCGGAAAGCGCAGACCGACTTGTCCGATTTGGCCACGATGAGAGGGAAATTTTAGTTGTCTTAGGGCGGGATGCTTAGTCATTGGCAATCTCACCTCATTCAGGGGATTGAGCACTTCATTACTACTAATACGAAAGTCGGTAATATAAACTATGGGCCATTTCAACTCCCTCTCATGACAGGAGCTTTCTTGGACTAGTAAATTCAAGCTCTTATTTGCGGAGAGTTTCGCTGGTTGTTGATGCACAGTGTTGAAAGCATTCACTTTGCTTTCCAACATTCCTCGACGGTCCTGCTATTCTAAAATCGTCCAAGAGCTCCTTCTGGTCAAACCCTTCAAAGTGTTCCTTTCATCACCTCATCTACTCTACTTCCGATTCTCCAGGAACCATCATATCCCCAAACAGCTCATTGATCTCCTCGCCCAGCGCCTTCCAGTCTTTCCCATATTCACAATTCTGCTTCTTCAGAATATTCAACTGATTCTGCATCACGTAGAGCTCGTCGAGATGTTGGTTTGCCACTTCCGAACCCCAGGCAACATCCAACTCTGTCAGGGACTTTTCCACTTCCTTCCCACTAAAACGGAAGTCTGCTAAAGCTTGCTTGTGTCTTTGTTGGAGGACTCGGAGGCGGTCGCGCAAGCGGATTTCGCGGCTGTCACCTTGAGTCCTTGGTGGGCTACTAGACTCGTGGAAAGCACGACGCGGTGGGCTGTGTTGTATTCTTCGCCCTGGTGGACGGGCCAGCCGGATTGCACTAATACCACGAAGGGCGGCGCTAGAGTCTTGGACACGAACGTCGCTGGAGGGAGTTACCGTGCTTTGGCCATCCAGGCTAGGGCTGCTGAATGGAGCCGCGGCAGGATTGTACTGAGGCCGTTGAGGTGGGCTGCCTGTCGTGGGCCCTGGATCTTGGCGGGTGGGGCTGACATTACGCTGGTTGGAATGATTGGGTTGAGGGAAGTGCGGTATCCCAAAGCTACTAGCCATGTTTGACTCGGTCGTGTTTGGTAGGTGCAATGGGAATGCAGCTGGGTTGTAGAATGGAGTTTGATGCGGGCTAAGGGGTTGAGTAGGTGGACTCTCGGGATAAGATGTAGTAGGGCGACAAAAGTAGTTAGTCGCATGTTCGTTGTATGTCTGGTTCGGGTGTAGCATAGTAGTTTGGCCATAGAAAGGAGTATGTGTTGGGCTCGTATGGGCAGAGATTGACTGTTGATAGCTGTAGAAAGGTTGGACATAGTGAGCGTGCATTTCGTGATTGCTTGTCGGTACATTCGCAGACATCTGGAATGTGAAAGGAGCCGACATAGGATTAGTTCTCGTCGGGCTGGCGGAGGATGATACGTCTTGTTGCTGTTCCATGGCGTGGTTGTGTTGAGAATTGTTTTTGTATACCTTGAATCGATTGAGATGCGCCATATTAGTTTCAGAGAGGCTGTGCTTTATGTGAATTAGCACAACAACAAGTGAATGACTTGCACAAGGATTTTCCAAAATTGCTGCCTTTAAGTAGGTAGTTGAGATCTGTCAGCATCACAGAAGAAAACGCAAACAGAACAGTCACCAGGAAGTGTTGGACTGGTTGCTTGACAAAAGATTGATTGTTTTGGGTCTGCGTTCCCTGACGGCCAGGTTCCGGAATGATTTATATAAGTGAATTTTGTGCGGATTGACGGCCGCGCCGAAATTCCCTCCAGTAAATCTTCTGTCTTGTGCAGGAAAATGTATAACCATCGTCTTCCATGAATGTGAGCTTTATCTCAACGTATGTGTTTGAAGCCGTGACTGAAATTTTCTACCCGGTCTCACGCACAACTGGCATAGGAGTATTTGTGGTTTCTTCGGCTTCCTCCTCGAGACGTTCTCTGGCGAGAGACCTGCTTTTCTGCCAAACGTATCCGACGAGAGCTATCCCCACTACGAGTGCTATGACTAGCATAACGATATTGACAGGTACCGGGTCCCCATTGAAGACTTTATGAGTCATTGCATCCAACGCAGACTGTGAGAAATTCAGGAGGCCAGCAAGGCAGATGATCAGACCATAGACCTTGCCAAAGGTGCGGAAGCCGAAAACCTTTGCGGCATAGTCTGAGACGGCTGTGTAGTATAGAGGGCGGTATAGGACGAAAATAGCGATATTAGCATATGCTGCCCATGTGAAGGGTAATATCCCGAGCACACCAACGCAAGTAGCTATTGTTACCAATAGAGCAAGGACAAACGGAGTACTCGAATTATCCAGAACAAGACCGATGAAGGGCACAGAGAGGACTCCACCAAGAGGTAATGCGATATCGAAGACCTGGTTGACATGCTCTGCCAGCAGATCACTTTTTAGTAAGTAGTCATACTGTGTCCGTATAGTCGCAACGAAGTAATTAATCCTTGTCATCTGAACCACTGTAAAGGTGGTGATGAGGATGAACCACGGTGTCCTGAGTTGGTCCAATGCTGACCGCCCATGTAGAGCCCCCCAGACACCGCTAGTCTCTTTCTTCTTCGCTTCTTCGCTTCTTGCTCGTCCAGCTCGTCCTTGTCTTTCTTACCAAGTAGCGATGTAATTTCAGATACTACACTCTCGGGGTGCGCACGTCGCTCTTCTCGAAGGCGATCAATCCCTTCGCAATCATAACTATCCGGATTAGCATGATCAACAGCCATTAATGGGTCCTCAGCACCGCTAACAAGCTCGCCGATAGTCTTGTAAGAATTCGATGGCATTATGAAGAATTGCGCAAGCAGTATGAATACCGGAACGATCAAATATATCAAGAAGAATTTTTGAAGGGTAAAGGTCCCATTGGATGCTGAATAAAGCAGGCGATAGAAGAGAAAGATGGCACTCGATGAGTCAAAGGCACCGGTTAGCAGGGCGAGGATGAGACCTGAGTGATTTGGGAACGTGTTCGATAGTTGAAATGATGATATAAATATGAATGGTCCTCCCAGTGCAAGAAATAGATAGCCCGGAATGTAGCCATCAAACGGTAGTTGCGAGGCGAACGCAAGGAGTAAAGCACCAATGGCAAGTAAGATACTGCCACTGATCCCACTAACGCGAGGGCCATATTTGTCCAGAATCGTGCCTACAGGGAGTGCGCAAACGTTCGTCGCTACTGCTGCTGTCGTGAACATGAAATTTAACCTGTTATTGATCATCGATAAGCAACAGTACTTAATCCGCCAGTCGTGGCCATTGTACCGTAATTCCTGCTCATAGCATGTTCCCCCGCTATCGTATGACTCTTCCGCTGTACAAAAATCACTGTAAACGCCCTCCTTGATCAAGACTGGCTTTATCGCTGCGTATCCAAAGACTGTGCCGGCGGCAAAGAGGCAATAGATGACTGCGGTCGAGACTTGCACTGCTCTCGTTCGTCGTTAACATATTCTCTTAATCGAGCGAATATATTCGCCCCACTCACAAATGCGCTTCGGCATTGAGACCTCGAAAGCTGCTACTGGCTCATCTTTTGCCGCTGAGGGGATCCAAGTGCCAATTGGATTGAAGCTCATCTTCCTATGCTCAGATCTCGCCGGCGATGACCCCCGGACATGCTCATAAGATGTCATCGAGTTTACCCTATGAAGTGACATGTTGAAGGGTTACGGAGTAAATGTGCTTTCTTCAATGGAATCTGTTGAAAGAGTAGTGGTGGGATGGACTCTAGTGCAGACAGAAGTACTCTAGAGAGTGGTCGAGATCACAGTGTGGAGGATCGTGGGATCGGAAGGATCCTGACCCAATTGATCCAAGACATGGAAGGCAAATTCCCTGATGTTGGTGCGAGGGAGGGGTACGGTAGATAGAAATAGTCGCTGTACTGGAAATCCGATGACGAGGGGAAAAGCTTAAACTTTCGGCAAAAGCTGCCTGTTGTGAATTTACTGACAATGGAACGTCTCCCATCAAATGCAATTACCCAAAAGTGGACATCCAACCGCCAAGGTATGCCTGATCGCTCAATATTTCAGTAAAACGTCAGAAGCAACATAAATCCAAAGCATCTTTGAACAGAACGTGGCGTTATTCACAGCCCACCTTGGTGCACCGGACATGCCCCGACGCCTTTCGTATCCCACCATCGGCGTATGCATGCCTGTAAACCTTGAATTAGCAAGTGTGTAGATAGAAGTCCGGGGAGAATTCGCGGTTCTCTTACCTTGTGGAATTTACACAGACACTCCAACCTTCCCATCTCATCCCCAACCGCGAACTCTTCAAAACAAATCACGCATTCCTGTGGTCCGTCCCCACCCTCTCCTATACAGTCCTTTTCACTTGCGTGGTATGCCACCATTCCTGTAGTGCGCCGTCGTGGCATCGATGCCGGCGGTGGCATACCTTGAATACCCCCCGACCTAGGGATAGAACTGACGCCAGCCTGCGAAGGTGTAGCCGCACTAGCTGCTACCGACGCTGCGGTAGCTGTTGCTGGAGACGGGTGGGAGTTCCTAGGGGTCGAGCTTGAGAAGTGCGACCCGATGCACGCTGTGACATGGGCTTCACGAGCTGTTTCAGACCCATTGGGGCCTTTCGGGGGAAGAGCGGAATGGCAGATTGGGCATTCGTCTTCTTCACGAAGCACTGGTCGAGGCGCCGCTCGAGGGGGCGGTGGGGTTTCGACATCGAGCATCGGGCGATAACGAGGATGCGCAGGAACATCTACGGTGGAAATGTGATGACGGTGGCGAGGATGTGGCGGCCCATGTCGTTGGAGTAGTGACTGAAGATAGTTCTGTCGACAATTAGCATTTTTTTCGAAGTATGACATGAATGTAGACGTACATCATCAAGCGGTGGTTCTGGCGCAGAGCCGAAAATTGATAGATAATTCGGAGGTGGTTGCGGCGCTCTTCCTGAAGGCCGGGAGGCGTGACTATGCCGGCGATCAATCGCAGGACCTGAAAAGAAGGAAGACCCTCCGGGCTGCTGTCCTGAGTTGTTGCTCGATGTAGGAACATCCGTCATACGACGGTCAAGGCGGTCCGAAGAAGTTCTCCTCGCCAATGGCGGTCCTTGCTGAGCTGACGCTGAGAAGTTCCCCGGCGAAGGGCGATTTGGTGTCTCTCCTGACCTAGCAAATGGATCTAGTCCATATCGATTGGGGGATGGATATGCAAGATGGGGCAGTGGATTGGGATCGGGTACGCATGGGTTACACAGCCTGACCTCTTGGCCACCGCCAAGGGCAGGGTCGATGCGGTAGTCTTGACTTTGAAGTCTTCCATTCCCGTGAGCATGATGTGACGGTGACGCATTATTCTCGCTATCACCAGTGAGATCAACAACCTCAGTGCCCCTCGCTGTTCGAGCACGCTGCATCGCAGCCGCTTCTTGGGGCGAACGCACGATAAATTGACGCGGGATGGTGATTCGATGTGGAGAGCAACTAGCACATACTACCCTCCCACATTTTCTGCAATGATGCCTTCGGTACAACAAGCCGAATTGAGTACCACAAATCGGGCAGGCTGATACCTCATTATCTGGCTGCCATCGTGGGAGTATGTTCTCTTGACTTCTGCGATCTCGTGACGATCCAAAGCTTGGCCTTCGAGGCAGGGGTCTCTCCGTAATTCTTTGCCCAGGTTGAATTTCTGCACCTAATGAACTGGTAATTAAAGGATCCTCATGTGTTGCGTGCGGTAAGCTTTGCCTCATCCTGTGATTCGCAGTTTGTCCGATGGATATGTTACTGGCCGATCTCCTGCGCGAATGATCTTCTTGCTGCTCTGACAGTCTTCGTTTTTTATCTGCTGCTATTAGGGCAGCCCTCCCTTTTGCGATTCGAATTTGCTCTGGTGTAAGTTGTCCAACAGCCGGTGAGTGCCTGAAAAAGTCCGTCCAGGTCTCTCCATCTACAGGCATTCCTTCAGGCCCCATTCCACCATGCAACCCCGGGCTATTTGCAGATACTTCTCCATCGCTATGCAATCTTCTCAAAGCCTCCCCGATCCTGCTACCGCTCCTACTATTGCCCTCGCCTGCACCACCGTGAGAACTTGTCCGAGGAGGATGGGTTATAAGATTGCTAGCGTGTGGAAAGGATGTTCTTGAATCTCGTGGAGGTGGATCCATCAAAGTTCCCAATGCCAGCTTTGGGCGCTTGTGAGGACGGTCGAGAGATGGGTGTTGGCGGCAATGCCCCAGATGGCGCCGATGGTCCTCCAGGGTGTCTTCGTGACGATACTCGTCATGCAACGCTCGTCTCTCAAGCCCAAGTCCGAAGCACAGGTTGTACGGGACTAGGTCGATCTTGATTCTTGGATATCTCTGAGACAAGCGAGCGTTAGCCGCTAGCAGTTCACAATGATATTCGTGTGCCTACTATGTAGAAATATAGATACTGCTTCGATGCAACATAGTGTCAAATCAGCAAGGCTAAGGACAAGTGAGCAACAATATATCCAACGGTCACGAGTGATAGAGGGAAGATGTGTTGTCGATCGAAGGATGTGGTGGTCGGTCTCGCACGTTGCTATTGGTCAAACCTTCTCCGAGATAGATACCTCAAGTCGAATTCGTTAAAGATCTTGTGCATGAGAGAAATTTGCTATGTACACAGCTAAACAGTCTATCTAGGTACATCCTCTTATCTAATTAGGGTGATATGTGTTCAATGAATTTTTGTTTCGATTAGTATCTTACGACTTCGATGGTGGCATGCGACATGATGATTGAACAAGCAGTCCCATTATTATTGCTTGCCATGTAATCACAAAGTAGAGATAGGAATAAAGGTATAGCACCGTCTTATTTTGATGTTGGAGTGAGTCCATCTGTGCTCTCTCGCCCTCCCTGCCACTCTTAGCACTTTAGCAGAGGATAGTATATGTACAGTATAGTAGATTATTGGATTAACAGCTTCACCTGACTTAATATTTTCCCAGCAGGCTTTCTGCATTTGAGATGCAACGCCTTTCGAAATCCCGTCTGCATGCAAAAACGCTACGCAGGATAAGTACATTCCTCAAATGTCAACCGCCATTGACCAAACGCCAACAGACCTTTTCCGTGACCCTAAGGAATTCGTTTCCGAGCGATGTATGTGGAATGCGTGAAGAAAAACTAGTATGAGAGACAGGTAAGTGTGATTATATTCGAGGGAAACGTCGTGTGTCTGGGTTTCGATGAGCTCGATCATCTACAAGCTCTGCACTAGACCCTAGAAATTGTGGCGAATCGTCAGGACTGGCTCTATGGATGTTGTCACTCGCGCGATGTTGCTGCACGTAACCCATGCTTGAAGGTCGATCTGACCGGAGATCGGGAGCCAACGACCCAAGCACTGACGATGAATGTCTGCCGTGACGGGCCGCTTGATTCATGTTTTCATCGCTGGGTTGTGTCAAGATACTGGAAGTAGCATTCTCTGCATTGGTAGATAATCGATCCTGTGCCAACGGAGAAAGCTGAGACTCGAACGGCAACCGTTGCAATGTGCTGTCTGGTTGCAAACGTTGGTTGGATGGCGTGTCAGGATCGTAAAGTCTGCCCGAACGCTGAGGAGTTACAGGAGGGGAGCCAGCTATTGTAGAAAGCCTTATGGCTTCAAGGTCCGACTCTCCGTACGGTGAATGTCGTCTGGAACTCTTCCTCGGGAGCGTTGGAGGCCTTCTACTATTGTGAGTATTGTCGCGAGTCGGTTTGGAGCTTGCTCTAGACGCTATGCGGCTTGGCAGCTCAATGCCTCCCCCAGTTTCAATGGTTGGTAACGAGGGAGGAAATTGGGACAGCTGGCTCGCTCGATTCGCGGAATCCCACTCTGCTTCTGACAGAGACCTATCCTCATCACCTTCTTCACTACCCAGATGACTAGACAGCTCTTCGTCCGGCAAATGCCGAGTACCTCCGCCTATTGCATCGCCTTCATCACTAAGGGCAAGCTCACGACTTCTCTCAGGAGCCACATCTCCTGGCTCGTCAGAATAGCGAGGCTCATTCCCAAGAATTATAGCGCCTGACGGCGTTCGGCGTCCGACTGGAGGAGCTCTTGAACTTCTTACAACTTCGAACCCTTTGCCCGTGTCCTTCGTCTTGCCGCCGAACAAGCTCTTGATCCACCCAGTAGCAGAAGAAACAGGCCCTGTAGGGTCGGCAGGGCCAGTTTTCAGTCTACGTGTGGGTAAATTAGACAGTGCAGGGCCCCGAACGCCATAATAAAAATCAACTTCTCGAGTTGCGTAGTCGGTTTTGGACAGCCGTGGATCGTCAGGGTTCGAGTCTGAGCGATCGCGCGTCGTACCAAGATGAGCTGGAAGAGGCGTTCCACGTCCAGACACCGATGGACCTTCCATCATATTTGGTGACCCTTCTTGCTCAGGGCTGTGCTGACTCCACCGTCTGTTTGCCCAGTCGGCGCTGGCCCATGAACCGCGACTGCGTGCACCAGGTGAGAATGCATCTGCTGTCAATCGTCTAGCCCTTGGTGGCCGATAGTATGGGTCTGAAGCTTCCGCATTTTTCAGGTTAACAATACCTCCACTAGAAGATCCCGTGTGGCCTCCTGTTTGGCTTGCACCCGGAAGGTATGAAAACGCACTCGCTCCTCCAGAAGTGGGCGTGTATGGGGCACTTCCACTTTCGGCACGATTGTTGCCGCCACCCGTTGCACTGACTGAGTCAAGCCCTACACTTGTCCTGTTTTCGCCATAACCTTGTCTATTCAGCAAAATTGCAGAGCTCCCCGACAAACTTCGAGATCTTCCACCATTGAGCTGTACCGACTTTCGGTCACCGTCCGGGCCTAGCATGGCTGCATCAGAGGCTATACTTTGTCGAGCTTGGCCTCTACGTCGAGGATTTCTTCGCGAAAGCTGCCGCATTCCGAAAGCCTTTACTAGTCCTCCTCTGGCAACGCCACCTCCAACCCCATCTTCGCCTCCTGCACCGGCTAGTCTGGCGATCACTTCAATGAGGGTTTGACAAGCATTGAGGAAAAAACCAAAAACAAGAACAATGGCATGCATGAGAAGGATGACATATCCGATCCATCCTTTTGGTGCATCACCTACCGCGAGGGAAGGCACGAATGCCACGCTTAGAAGGATAGTCAGGAGTCTGACAGCAGCGAAGAAAGTGTGGAAAGCGTTCATTGATGTCGGAGAGGAAAATGGCCGAAAAGCATTAAGCGTCAGGATTAGAATGACCTCACAAATGGCCAACAATACCAACTGAGCGATGCCGGATGGTTGAACGGCGCCTATCGCAATCCCTCGAAGAAATGTGAGCATTACAGGTACCAAGGCAAAAGTGGCAGCGTTGTCGGAGTATGTGTTGTACAGAGGTCCGTACAACAGCACAGTCGGCAGGTCATCGAATAGATACGATCGAGGGCGAGTGGATGCAACGAGCCAAAGCAGGTATCCTGCAAACCCGACTAAAGCCACGATTAGCACTGATGCGAGCGCTACAGTAGCTTGTGGCGAGCGGCCAGCTACCACTAGTTGGTACATCGAAAGCGCCACAACGGGTAGGAGGAAGTAGTTGAAGACAACTCTGATAGCGTTTCCGACGGTGAATGGCATATTCTTAGCTCGAAGATCCTCCTCTTGGATATTAGATATCAAGCGGTAGCCCCATCGAAAGACGAACCCAATTTGTACGAGCACGACCACAGCAGCAAGGATGATCAGTAACCATATCACCATGCCGGCCCAGATGTCGTTGTCCGCCGTCATCCCCACCAACTGGCTCATTCGGTTGAGACCGTAGGTCCCATTGACCGCGTAGATCCCATCATTCAAACTCCGAGAGCCATTTCCGTGACTAACGAAACTTTCGTTGAACATGAGCGAAGACCAGCTGACTTGGCTAACAACAGGCTGGTAGAAGCCTGGATAATTGAGACTCAGAGATCCAGCCAGAACGATGAATTGGATGTATTGCAGACAATCGCCAAACCCAGGGGTAACAAGTCTCAATAGATCAGCATCCCGACCATAATTACTAGTCCAGCGAAAGATATCAACCGAGCCCCAGGGACTGAAGACAGCAGCGAAAGCTGTAGCAATAGCAACTAGTATCAAGACAACAAGCGGTAGGTATCTGAGCATGTTACTAAGCGTAGTTCCAAGGCCCGGAGTAATGCTGGCCTGAATGCAAGCTAGCGGATCAGCATTGGCATCGCCGGACTTTACCCTCAGAGTGGCACTAATCGTCGTGAATGCATAACTCGAGTAGAGATCATGAGCGACGGAGAAGGCAGGTAGCTGTGCTGGGTCGCTCCTTTAGGTTAACGCAAAAGAGTTAGTGCTTCTCCTTATTAAAGGAGGAACGTAAAGCGGGTATCACTTACAGATTGGCCGTAAAGGCAGGGCTTAACGGACACTGCCCGTGTACTGTGGTATTGCAGAATTGAGTAGCCGGGGCATCGTACGGCGTATAATCGAGTACATTGAACGTTGCAGTGAGGGTAGAGAACTTGTTGTTGGCTTTGTCCACATCCGGTATTTTTCCTACCGTGTCGTTTGGATTGGCCCACTGCGGATCATTCGGGGAAGGATATGGCTGCTGGGTAGCAATTCCAGCAACGTTCCCATATACCGTGACGTTAATGTTGTGACTCGCCGCAGTAGAGTTGAATGCCACATATACGAATAGTGGCCTAAATTGTAGCTGAAGCGGGTTTGAATTGATGATGTTGGGGCTAAGGCAGTTTTCGAAGTTGATAAAGGCCGCACCAACGGGTTGAAGGTACACCAAGCTCATCAATAGCATAGCTTGTACGAGCGTGACCACAGCCATTGCTCCCTTCCGCCAGCGTAATGTCAACCAAGACCATACCGGGGTCGGAGGAGCATCGGTTGGAGAACCTTTACTGGATTTTCGTACTCGTTCGAATTCTAGCATCGTCATAGGATCCCCTTTCCCAGTCAAGAACTTGAAACCCGATCCATATGCCTTGCCTTCTGCCGCCGAGCCGAAGAGGTCATCGCCCCCCCAAGTCTGAATGTCCATGACCCTCACCCGTCCATTGGCATCGATGCTGCGGATATGGCGTCCGGTTTTGTTTTGTCCCCAGCAAGATGTCGTGAAGTCCGGATCCCAGGTTCCCAAGTCGAGGGTGGGCAGGAGAGAGCCGGGAGCGAAGAGGTGGCCCTGCTGGGAGGGGAGCTCGTCCTTCTAAGCTCGCTTTGGTAGCCGTAAGCTAGATACAGAGAAAACTGTGCTTCCAAGGCCTGTTCGATGAGGCTGAAACGTGTAGGATGCGACCGTCTAGGAGCCGGAATTCGTGGGATCGCCCTATCAATGGTTTGTAACCGTTGGTTGTGTTTCCGCTGTGGCGGAGCAGATGCTTGTTTGCGAGTAAAATATGCCGAACGCCTTTATCAAGACAGTACCCTCGTACTTTCTGCTCCGCGCCCGTAGATGGCAGTTTGGAATAATCTGTAGGTAGGGAAGAGCGTAAGTGTAGTAGGAGTTACATGAAGCTGATATGAGGATCAGGTTTTAGAAGGATGAGATTGGGTTTCCCTCACCCGATGAGACTGCTGTCGCATTTCCTAGCCCAACGGCTATTGATAGATTCATCGTCACAACCCTAACGTAATGCCGATCATCACGTGCAAGATCACCATTGTTTCATATTGATTTCTACACAGAGCTGTTTAACCAAGGATTTCCACTTCTTCTGGTCATAATCGCTGATCGTATTTGCAGCTAGTGCACATTCTTTCTGGAAGCAAATTCAATATCGATTGAGCACGTCACAGTGCAGGCGACTTTCTAAGTATATACAGTACACAGTAGGCTTCTCGGAACCTCGCTGCCAGCATTCCCACCAGCCAAGTGCTCTCCGGAATATACCCGATTACTTTTTCTGATGTACCTACCTAGGGATTGATCTCAAGTACCTGTGGGTCACCAAACGAGTAGATGGAGCGAAAAGCAGTCATACCACGATAACGAAGGACCGTCTTTAGGGCATGTGCGCCAGACCCTCTACGTGTCCTACTATTCCAACACCCAATGCTGTGTAAAACACTGCACATAATCCGATACAAGATCTTGCAGACACCCCCAGGATATAGAGATGAAGAGACCGTTCTGTTTTATACTCCTTTGACGCCCACGCTTACCCGGCAAATGAGACATGAGTAGCCTCCCCTGGTAGAATCTAGATATACAGGGTTCAAAAGGAATCTTCAGACACCAATTAATTCAGGACTCACAGGTCTGCGTCAGCAAACAGGACACTGAAGTTGCGAAGCCGAGAAACGCCAGGGACACTGGCAATCATGGATCCATAATGCACACCGACTCCCGGAAGCCAAGTATGCTAGCAATCCGACCGGTTTGAAACTTGTATCCGAACGTTTTGGTCATGTGCTCTCTCGTTCTCGCGCAAAGATCCTCTTCTTTCCATACGCTTCGGCATGCCGTATGCTCCATGCTTTTCCACATTAAGGGCTCCGGGTCAATGCCTAGTTCCTTCATATCCTCTGTTTTGAAAATGCGGCGATGCTCTTTCAAGTGGGCGTTGATGGATGAATCCTGGTTTTCCAAAGCGCTGAGTTCGGCTTTATCCCCTGGATGAGGAGTACATTTAACGCATAAGAAGTCACGAATGCCCCACTTGATAACATTGGAGTGCAGAAACATGGGCTCGTACCCTGTTCGATTTGTAGGATCGGCTTGGAGCATTCCAATGCCCCGAAAGGTTCCGTCGGCAAAGTCGACAAACATGGTCTTCAGCTTATGGGGAACTAAATAGAAGTCTTCGTGAAGCGCCTGAAGAGCAACTGGAAATGTGTCCTTGTCACCCCAGCCCGCCCAGCCCTGGGATATCAGGGTGTAATAGTGTTGCGGTCCATAGTAATTATAATAAGTCGCCAGGCAGAGAGCCTAGAAGACCAACATTATCAATTGGAACCATGATTGGGAAGAATCTACGAAAAACTTCATACCTTCCAATGCCTCTTCTTGTTCCATACCAGTTGTCCAGATTCCACAGTATCATCATCTCTTAGGGCTTCTGATGCACCAACGCTTATACCAACAACGTAGGGTAGCCATGGGCTCCCACTATGTTTCCAATAATCCTGCCAAAGGACTACACCGGTGTCTGTATAAGACTTTGCTTCGAATATGCCGTCCGGATTCCTCACTGGCACATTGTCCGCATCTAAGAAGAGGACCTCTTCGAAAGACGAGAACAGAATAGAGCTTATCTTCAGTTGATAGCCATGTTTGTTTGACGAGACATCCATGTAGTCACTTATGCGTCGACAGGCCATGCCTTCCTTCTTTATCTCGTCGCACCATCCTTCTTTTTCTTCCGTATGGTCCTTTACCCAGACCTCGATTGGCAGCTTGCTACCGATCTCACGGAGCATACCTAATCCTGTTGTAGCAAAGGATGAATATCGACCACCTGCCAACATGACTATCCCACGGCCGGAGAAGACGTTCCTGGGGTAGGGTGGAATACTCCTGAGTATCTCGACATGACTGTCTCGTGATGCTTCGGCGTCTTCTTGTGATATAATTGTGTAGTTTTTAATGGCTTCAATAGAGGGGAAGTCTTTTGAATTTTCGAAGGATTTTTGTGTGAGCGTTAGCGGCTGCGGAGGGTGTGCGTCGAAACTGTCCTGTAGAGACTTCCATGTCTGCGATATTACTCTGGAGTCCGCTGGCTTAGGGACAGGGACCGAGTGGGAGAGCTGATATCGGGAAGAGTCACAGGTAAGGTAATTTGTAGACCCCAGTGGAGTGAGTGAGTAGAGATACGACGTCGTCCTAAAGACCACGTACAGACAAGCCGCCCAACCAACTAGAATAATGATTTTCTGTCTTGGTGATCCGCCTGGTAGAAATTAGCACAATGCGGAAGCCACTGGGGCTACATGCTGGAGAACCTTTTGACAACCGCCTGAATTTGCGAATAGTATTTCGAATCAATTGCGAAGTTGGAGAGGAGATCGGGTGATCATGGATATCCATCTCGGTCTCGGTGGTCTTGGTCAGAGGAGGTTTCTCCCATGACACATGCAGCATTGAAGGATTTGGAGGCAGGCACGCAGGATTAGGGGACACGGAGTAACAACGCTAAGGTGTCAGCCGCGCGCCGCAGACCGATGGAGCTAAGGTAGTGAGACATCCCTGGGTCGGCATGCCCTACCAGACCATAAGGTCTAGATGTACTGTAGTCTGGGGATAAAGGTTGGAGTTGGAATTCACTCGGGGGTTCGTTCATGAGCTAAGCCACACATCATGATCGCTCTCAAATGTGAACATCACCAGTTACGCTTAGCAACCTATCTTCTTATGAAGGAGACCCAGCTATGTCAGAAGGCGATTCTGCTATGGAACAGGCTCGCAACGACCATAAGCTCTGGGGCAAGCACAAATGGAGGGGTAAACTGTTTTCAAGCGAAGAGAAGGAGGGTAAATACTTGCGGCAACAAGGAAATTTCGATGACAGTGTGGCCGATTTCCTCCATTCTCCCAGCGAGAATACTAGTGCAGGACAGCAGCAGCAGCATGCTACGCTACTGCCCCGTATAGAAACGTCTACTTCATCAAGATGGCCATCTGCAGCACAAGTATCCAACTTGAGTGCAGAAATGCCGCTCTATCCAAGGCGAAAACTCCCTAGGAATAAAAATGCTCATGTAACTTTTGAATCTGCAGCTCCAGAAATCATTGGTGAAGGTGGGGATGAGGCAGAATTGCCGTCCTTAGCAATCTCAAGATCCCGAAAGTCATCCAGGCCAAAGCCGCATTCACACGATCAACCAGTAGAGCAAGCTGCAAAGAGCGTCACGCCACTTCTGAGGAAGGACCACTTTCCGAGTACTGTAGCTCCAGCAGTGCCCAGTGTAACACAAGCTCCGGAGTTGGTGTCGTTACGCAGAAAGCCGACTAGAGTCGAAAATGCCAGAGATAATGAAGCTCTTCAGACTGGAGACTCGGGAACTGGGGAGGGCATTCCCAATTCCTCGGGGGCTACTAGGGCTGACGTCCCCCAGGAACGCCTGCCAGATGCTCAAGACGCAGGAGAATATACTTCAAGGTCTGAGAATCCCACGATTCCAGCTGTCCGGAAGGGGTTTCGTGTAGAGGTCGAAGCACCTCCGTCTCAACAGGGAACCACTCCCTCGTATGACAACGCAGATACCAGGAGGCAAGATGACACTTCTTTGTTGCATCTTTCATCTCTGGAGCCTGCCCTTCCCTTGGGGAATTCGTTGACTCCCATTCCCTCACCACGGCCTGCACAAAAGCTCACGCCCTCAAGTTACCCCTTCCCATCTTCGAGGCAAGTCGAAACGACTTTACCACAAATTGGCAGCGCAATTACCCAGCGCCAGTATCACCCACAAGCCGAAGATTCGCCTATGCCGGCCTCGGAAGCTCGACCGTACTTGAAAAGGATCGCGAGAACCATGGGAGATGACGCCATAGAGGACTTTGGTGCACGCGTGCAGCGCTTCAATGAAGTTTTTCGGCTTGGCACGACTGCTTCCGGTTCCCTCATGGAAGCTTCATTTACACAATGGACCAGAATTTGTGCTTGGTGGTTCTTGAAAGGTCGGCAGGAGCTTGAAAGTGCAGTTCGTAGCAGACCTCGAAGCGGCGATGGTTCTCACGGCGGTGGTGATATGGTCCTTTCTCCAGAATTGAAGCAAGCGTACCTGGACCTAGCAAAAGCGTGGTGGATCTCAAAAGAAATAACTCCCGGTCATTCTGAGCTGAGAAAGTATGGAGATGCTAGTATGAGCTCCTTAGTTGCTATCGTGGGGAGCTTCGGAAACGCCAGATTAGCGGAGGTAATAGAGGTGCATCTTGGAATCACTGCAAATATGCGCGCTTTGGCGATGTCCATGAAGAGAAACAACAAGCTACCGCCAGATGATTTTGAGATACATAGACTGGTCTCCCGTGTCTGGATTCAATATGCAATCCTATCAGCCACTACTCGAAGTCTCCTTTCCGGGAGGAGCCCGAGATCGTTAGTCAGCGCTACGCCTGGTGATGTGGAAAGTCATCCCCCAATTACTGTTGGAGACACGAAACACTATTTCAATTATGGCAGCATGTTCGTGGAAACATCTCTAATTGACGGGCAAGCCGAACTCCGTCTTCCCTGTCTTTTAACGATACTTCGGGGCCGATCCAGCTGGGACTTGGATTTCACCACGGCAAGCCAGGACGGACAAGTCAACATTGTGGTTCAGAACAGTAGAGAAGCTGGCGTGACCTGGGGAGATGTACATTGGAATATCAAGATGTACACCATGCAAATCACTCTAACAGACCGCTTCACAGTAGACGTACACTTCTCCGAAAAGGACTTCAAGTCTTTGTGGGGTATACGCAACTATACCCAGAAAGTTCTGAAAGGGTTTCAATGCGGCGAAACAGAGAAATTCGTGTTTGAAACAAGTGTCAAGTGTTTCCAATTTTTCAGTCCGAAAGCTCCCCAAATATTTCCAGCTGAGCCTATCAAGGCTTGCAAGTTACGCATTTTCGAGAAAACCGTTGTTTTCATAGAAGGCACTGGTAAGAGAAGAGTGCACGATGGCCACCGCTTGGTGGTCATCACTCCCTCAACAGTTAAGACGCTGTCTAGTATGGTCTGTGACTTTGGGAAGCAGACACCCATTCTTTTTACTTATCTTCGTGGCGAGGATGATGCGCCTGCCATGTTACTCAAATTGCTCGAATCAGGCCCTGACTCGTCAATGGTCATAACTTTTCACGAGTCCTCGGAACGCAGACTATTCCACGCTCTACTGGACGGCACATCAATGACAAACGAGGAATGCTGCAGCGCTTGCATGCCTTTGAAGGGTTTATTGATTTCACCGAAGCTAGCCGAGGAGGCATCGTCTCACTTCAAGGGAAGTTTCTTGGCTGATTTTCGGTGGCATCAACTACGAGTTATGGGCAAAACCCATGAGGATGAAGATCACGGCGTGCGTCATACATTACGCTCCGAAAGCCTCCGGATTTGGGCAGATAGCGATATGGGAACTATCATTGACCGCATCAATCTAGGTAGATATATATCGAACGGCGTTCATGAAGAATCCGAGACTGACAATCTGTAGGTCCTGGAGAAATCCAGATAGGCCTTAATGTTGACAACCGAAACCAATTCAAGATGTTGAGACCTCCACAAGAGAATCTCACTTGCTCCTTTGCAGACAATCTTCTGCCAAGGGGTAGAGCCGATGCATTGACTCACGATCTTCAAAGACTTCGTACATCGACCACAATTCGAGTCTATGATTTCCAATCTTTAATAGGTAAGCTGATGAAGCGAGAAACTTCTTATTTTAAGTGGGCGTGTGATTAATACTTACTTAGATCTACACACTTTTCAAGTCTCCGTCACGGGATTTTCGGTAATTTTTGATGGGTCAGTATCAATTTCTTCTTACATGGCCGATACTGATGCTCGTTCAGGCTCGCCAAAAACTTCGGTGTCTCACGAAGACGTATGGTCGTACCGATATCCAAACGCTGGGAGGCCAGCCTGACACGCTTGCAGATTGTCAAGCGGGACAAAACAGTCCAACTTGTCGCATTCTTCAAAGACTTCGCCCATGGCTCATGCATGAATTTTATTCTTAAGGGCACAGATGTCTTCGAGACTTTTAGCCGCTCAGGTACTTTTTATCTGCGAATTGCAGATGCTAAGTTTGCGCTACCCAAAGGCGAAGATGATTCGAGCAAGGAGTTCGTGAGCCTTGACACGCCTGAATTTCCTGGGGAACACGACGATGTTACGATTGAATTTGATACCGAAGCTGGTATGTAAATTTTGGACAAGGATCAGAACTCATACTGACTGGGTATAGAAAGAGATGAATTCAGTAGAGCTTTGCCAGCAGCCACCACAAAGTTCTCAAGATTGGGATCCTTAAGGAGGGAAAGATAGGCATAAGTTTTGCCAGGCGTACGAGGGACGTGAATGGCGTTTTGGTGAGGAGGATCTCGCGACGGTAGCTCGCTCTACTTGCTCTACATTGCTTACAACCCGCGGATACCAAAGTCTTGAAATCTCAAGCATGCTTCTTCTATTTCTTCAGTACTAGGATCGGTGTTCCAATAGACTTGAGCTCACGCACAGCGCACCCACAGCTCGCGCTATATCATCTCGGTGGATTCGGTGGATCTTACACCGAAGCAGTCTTATTTTCCCATAACCACTTTGAATTCTAAGATGCACTTGTGACCATTGAACCTCCAAATTCGACAAGCATGTCTCAATCCACAAGTGTTGCGACCAACGGCACCGAAGACCACCCCACCTCACTCCCCACACGGTCATTAGCCCCTGCGACCCAAGCCATCCACGCCGACGACCACCTCAACCGCACCTCTGACGTAGCTCCTCCCCTCCACGTCTCCACCACCTTCCGCTATGCCTCTAACCCCTCCGACCTCGTCCCTGCCAACGAACTCAACGTAAGCCCTCAAAGCCTTTTGACTCCCATCCCCTCCCCTCCCACCTATTCTACCCACCAACCCCACCCCACCCCACCCCATACAACCCCACTAACCCCTCCCTCCCCCACCAGCTCGACACCCTCGACGCCCACGTCTACTCCCGCGAAACCGCCCCCACCACCACCCGCCTCGAAACCCTCCTAACCCCGCTCCTGCACGCCCCGGCCATAACCTACTCCTCCGGCCTCGCCGCGCTGCACGCCCTCTACGTCTTCCTCAACCCGCGCCGCGTCGCCATCGGCGCCGGCTACCACGGCTCCCACGGCGTCCTGGGCCTCATGACCAAAGTCTCCGGCCTGCAACTGCTGCCGCTCGACTGCGCCCCCGGCGCGCTGCAGGCCGGGGACGTGGTGCACGTCGAGACGCCGGAGAACCCGACGGGCGAGGCGCGGGACATCGCGGCGTACGCGGCCAAGGCGCACGCGCGCGGGGCGTGGCTGGTGGTGGATAGCACGTTTGGGCCGCCTGGGTTGCAGGAGCCGTTGGGGCTCGGGGCGGACGTGGTGATGCATTCGGGGACGAAGTATTTGGGGGGGCATAGCGATATGCTGTGCGGGGTGCTGGCGTGCCGGAGGGAGGAGTGGGTGAGGGGGTTGCGGGAGGAGAGGACGTATTTGGGGAGTGTGATGGGGGGGATGGAGGCGTGGTTGGGGGTGAGGAGTTTGAGGACGTTGGAGGTGAGGGTGAGGCGGCAGAGCGAGAGTGCGACGAGGTTGGTTGGGTGGTTGGATGGGGGGGTTAGGGAGGGGGGGTGGGGGGGTGTTGTGGAGGGGGTGAGGCACGCGAGTTTGCAGAAGGAGGATTTGGAGGAGGGGTGGTTGAGGAGGCAGATGGGTGGGGGCTTTGGGCCCGTGTTTGCGGTGTGCATGCGGGATGAGGGGATGGCGAGGAGGTTGCCGAGCTGTTTGGAGTTGTTCCAGCATGCGACTAGTTTGGGGGGAGTGGAGAGTTTGGTGGAGTGGAGGGCGATGAGTGACAAGATGGTGGATAGGAGATTATTGAGGGTCAGTGTGGGATTGGAGAGTTGGGAGGATTTGAGGGAGGATCTGGAGAGGGGGTTTGGGAAATTGAAGGATGATCTTGGTGTTGAAAAGACGTGATGAGTTCAACTGTTATACATGATACCAAACTCATTTAAAAACTGGCTGATATGTCCGTGCCACGGCTGTTCCCTATGCCCCTTGACTGAGGTACCCAGCGTAAGCGGCAGCAATACCTTGATAGTAATATAGACCCCATGAGGTGTTGGTAGGGTATGCTCCGAGTACACTCTTCAACCGCTTCTCTCTCACCATCCCATCCGCTTATCCTTTGCCGCGCCTCGAGTAAATGGAGCATATAAAACTGGCACAAATCAAGCACATGTCTGTTTACCTGCAGATCCCCATTCATAATGCACGACCGTTGGAACGGAATAGCATCAACAGCTACATGGTAGCCTTTCGTTCTACTTAGACCCCTAGCCGTTCCGCTGGTCAGAGCATAACATATGAACATAAAAGAAAAGCACATGGAAGTTCTGGGCACATCTCTTATTGGCTCCATTATCCAGACGGCCATCTTTGCAGCTCTGGTTTCGTCATTTGGGCAAGAATATGGTCAATATCCGTTGGGAATTCCTAGGAACTAAATGAACCAGGATGAGTTCAGATCGATAGTATCTGCAATTTGTAGCATTGGATATCTGCATCTAGAGTGAATTGTTTGAGTGGAAGGCTCGGAAAAGGGAGAGATTTGTCTGGGATCTTTTCCATTGGAGAAGAATCCAAAGTAGATACAATACTAGCTATCAGAAAAGAAAAGATCCTATCCTGGAAAGCATCCTCCAAGCTCAAGGTGGATGTCTTCCACCTAGAATGTGATGCACTGTTCTAGTAGCCCGAATTACCGATGTTTCTTCCGTGTTATGGAGGTATAGGAGAGAAATTAGGTCGGAGCTAAGAAGCTGACGGTATCCAGAACCTATCTGATCTCAGTGGAAACGGAAATATCACGACGTAGCAAATGAATCTATCAAGCAAGTGGCATAACAGCATAACAGACGAAATGAGAGGCAAGGCAAGGGAAGTAGATGGTTAACCTGCTCTTCTCGGACGATCGAGATTTGCACCTTCAGCAATGCCACAGTAACAGACCAGCTCCAAAGACTGGTATAGGCATGAACAGTGTGCCATAGTGATAGACTAGATAACCCATACAACCCTCCAGTACAAATGTTGATCTTAGAGCATGTTCTGGCATGTGCTTTGGGGTCTTTTCTGAGAGATTGCCCTCCGATGAAGCTATAACCACTCTAAACTCACTTTTCGGCGGTGGAGAGCGCCAATAAGTGAGCGCCTTCTGAAAGAATAGAAGGAATGGAAACTCTGCAGCCATCACTGAGGCTATAAACCCTACCTGAGCATGCATCTTCTTCTTCCTCCTCCTCCCCTTCTTCTACACCACAAACGACAACCACCGGCTGTCATTGTGCTATCTAGATAGCGGGCTCCTTTGCATGCTTCACAAAACTTGACTTGCCACTTCAAGGTTTATAACCTGCAATAGCTGTGGCTGTAGACAACATCAAAGGCCCCGGTCGCGAAGCAGGGTAGGTCGTTAGACTTCTCGCAACACAAATACAAACGATCACCAAATACGACATTTTATCTTTTTTCCTCGTCATTGCGGCATTCAAATCCCTTCAGGTCAGCATCAAAGACTTCTAACAGCCATCTTGTTGCATTCAGCAAAAAGGTCAAAATGGCAATCCCAAACCCTCGTCCTTTCAATGAGGCAGAACACCCACCAAAACTTGCTCCTGGCATCGGTGTCAAGGAAGCTATTGCCTGTTATCCTCCTCGTCTTGAGAACATAGAGATACTTGGCTATGTCGACGACGCCAGCAACATTGGCTATTCTCGAGACATTGGACGCTCTGCTATTTTGAAAGGCCGTGTGTATTACATGTTCGGCGACACATTCTGCAAGAATAAGAAAGGAGAGTTTATTGGCGTGCAAAGCACCACATCTGCTTTCGTCCTAGACAAATCTCAACCATTGAGCAGCACCTACCTCACATGGCAGGAAGATGGGTTGGTGGACAACTTCGTTCCTTTGACTGAAGCGGAACATCGTCTAGAGAAGATCGTTTGGAACGATAATACTCGTCCAAGAGTGACTTTGTGGGCATTTGGAGGGATGGTGGAGACTTTAGGCGCTGGGTGGCTTTGGTACCAGAAGGGGGTTATCTATGAGGAAGAAGGCAAAGAAGAGAACAAGTACCACGGGACTGGCATCGCGCGTGTAGAGGCTGACGATCGCGGGCGTCTTACAATCCACCGTTCCTGGCCAGAGATGTTTAACGTGGATGAGCCTCGCGTCGGAACCTTTTCGTCCATTGTTGAGGGGGACTTTGTCTATCTGTGGGGTGACCATGGCGCAGGTTACGGAGATGGCATTATTCTCAGCCGCGTCCACAAAGATTCGCTCCAGAACAAGGACTGCTACACGTACTGGAACGGTGATAGCTATGTCGCAGATTGGAGGGCAGCAGAACCCGTCTTCGGAAAAATGCAGTCAGGCGCCATCATCAAGACTCGTCTGTTTGGAGAGGAGAAACCATGGGTTTTCGTCGGATGCACGGCCTGGGGCGACAGCAAGCTGATGCTGGGAGCTTCTGCGACTTTAGAAGGACCTTTTGACGAAAAAGCCATCTGTACGGCACAAGGCATCGACTATCCAGACACAATCATGTACTGCATGTATCCGCACACTTGGGCGCTGGACGTGACGAAGGGTGAACTCTTGGTGACGTGGAGCGAGCAGTGGCCGGGCGGAGTTGTCGGTGCGAAGATTGGTTTGGTGCTGGAGGAGCGTTGACTGATCTTGTTCCGTAGGGAGTGGACGTGTAATTGCGGCAAAGGTCACATTGGCCATGAATGCCGTGAGGATGTTCGCAAGAATCCCACTACAAGACTACTTGAGTAAGTAGACACCTAGCCAAACCACCTCAGGTTCTTCTCGATGCAAGACCAAGAACAAGTTCCATTAACTGTTGGTTCACATACAGAAGCGACCCAGGAGGCCATCGTCCCAACGGTGGAGGACTATTGCAGGAGGCACCTCTACCGAGGCATCGGCCTCAGGTTGGAGGGGCGGTTCGTGGCTCCGGGGTTTGCCCCACCACCGGACGTCATGGCACGTCACCTCCGGGTGGAGGTATGGATATCCGGAGCCCTTCTACTCCATACGCAGCAAGTCGGCTTTCTAACTGTGCATGACAGACCTCCGGCCCCTCGGAGCTCTACGAGGCCATCTCGGTGGTCGAGCAGCAACTTGCCGGTCTGGAGGAGGCGGGGGGGCGAGGGCGAGGTAAGCACACTCCGTTTCAATTCGGCCTGCAGTCATCTAACTTTTCTGTTTCTAGTGGGAGATATGGCAGGAGGCCGACAAGGCGGCGTGGCTCGGTTTTTCTCTCGCGTTTTTCGCCGTTAAGGAGAATGAATACCTCGTTGTTTCGTTGTTTCGTTGTTTCGTTGTTGCGTCAATACGACGCGTTGATGATGACTTGACTCTTTTACTGCTCGACTGCTTGATTGCGTGACTGCTTGATTGCTTGATTGCTTGATTGCTTGACTACTCATGGGCTTGAGCCTCTAACCCAGGTGACGAAGTGAAATACCCAGGACCGAGGACAGATTCCGTGAAGGCGGAACAATTGAAACTTTCCAGCATCGACTGACAACAATGGAATGAATGAAAGATCACTGAGCAAAACCTGTTCTACATCTGTAAGGATGTTGCAAAGCTGGAAATCACCGTCTTAGGCGAATTGATCAGTAGTCATTGTTTTAAGTATGATAGCACCGGATCGGAAGCCAATCCAAGAAGTAGATAGAAAAGCATATCGTAGCTTTCATCATGGTCCTTCGTGTAGAGGAAACATTATCGATAGGTACGGTATTTGGGGAAGAAGATGGAAGTCGAAGCTTTGGTTGTCTGAGGCAAAGCTTTGGTGATGGTAGGGCTGCGATTTGTCAGCCGCAGTTCGCGCTAGTATGTACTTCCGTAGTTTGCTTTGACTCTGCTCAGCAATAACTGAGTTGAACTTTCCCTTACCTTGCATCAGAAGTGCCCTCGAGTACATAGACTGATCCTCACTACCACATCTACCGTTCACCATGGCAAACTACCTCGCCTCCATCTTTGGCACAGAACAAGACAAGGCTAGCAAACTTCAATTCGCAGCTTCCAAGCACCAAAGCTAACATAGTCCCCAAGGTCAACTGCTCATTCTACTATAAAATCGGTGCCTGCCGCCACGGCGATCGCTGTTCGCGGAAACATGTCAAACCCTCCTACTCACAAACCATCCTCCTCCCCAACCTTTACCAGAACCCCGCCTACGACCCCAAAAATAAGATGAACCCCAGCCAACTACAAAACCACTTTGACGCTTTCTACGAGGACTTCTGGTGCGAGATGTGCAAGTATGGGGAGCCAGAGGAGGTTGTAGTCTGCGACAACAACAACGACCGTAAGCTGAACCCCCTCTCCATTTCCCATAACCCAGCTAATATCATGAAAGATCTCATCGGCAACGTCTACGCGCGCTTCAAGTACGAAGACTCCGCCCAACAAGCCTGCGACGCCCTTAATAGCCGCTGGTACGCCGCGCGCCCAATCTACTGCGAGCTTTCCCCCGTCACCGATTTTCGAGAAGCGTGCTGTCGTCTAAACAGCGGGGAAGGCTGTGTCAGAGGAGGGTTTTGCAATTTCATCCATCGGAAGGAGCCGAGTGCGGAGCTGGAGAGGGAGTTGGAGCTGGGAACGAAGAAGTGGTTGAGGATGAGAGGGCATGACCAAAGGAGTATGAGCCGGAGTCCGAGTCCGGAGCCGACGAGGAAGAGGTATTGAGCGGTGGGGCATAGATGGGTGGATGTTTGTGGCAGTTGCGTGCCGTTGAAGACATGAAGGCGGAGTCCGCAGGCTCGCAGAAGTCGAAACTTGGAATACCATGGGAAAAGCGTGGCGTTTAGCTATGGCGCATCATCAAAGTTGAAAGCAATGTCTGTAGGATGTCTGTATGATATGGCATTCGGCGAAATTTTAGAAATCTTACATCAACATTTCATTTACCGGTGATCCTTAACATGTCTAATATCTATGCCACATTCCCCAACTAATTGCTCAACCATCGATATCCCGTATCCTCTTAAACCTTCCACCGTCAAACCAGCGCTCCATCGAGCGAGCATCTACCAACCCCCTCCCCATCCCTCAAGGAAACGACACCCTCTCCCCATGCGCAAACCACCCATGCCTACCCAACCACACCACCACCAGCACAAGCCCCGCGACCACCGCCGCAAACAACAGTATCGAGGCGCATAAGACCCAGCGGTTTCGTTTGCGCTTCTTCGATTGCCGGACGAGCCATGAATCTCTGGTTATGTGTCAGCCTCGGGTATTGGGGGGGGGGAGGTTTTGTGAGGAGAAATGGGAGGGCATACGAGTGCTTCAGATCCGGGCTCGGGGAGGCTGCGGCTTCTTCGAGGTGGACGGCGACGGAGAAGCGTTTCCAGAAGAGCGGGTCTTGGATGACGACCATGATGTTGTGGCGGCGACGCCAAGGATCGCCAGCGAGCGCAGCTCAGGGAAGGGGTGGAGGGGTTATTTATGGGCATCTGCTGGCGGATGTTCGCAGTGTAAGATTTGCGGTGGGGATTTTCAACGGAAGCCCCAGGTGGTTTCTTTGGTGGGGTGCGCGTGCAGTCCGATTTGAAGAAGCAAACAGGGGAAGGAGAGCGACTCGCGACTTGCAATTTGCAATTTGAGGGTAGAGACAGGAAGGAACTGACTGCTCCGCAGTTTGAAAGAGCGAAAAACGACGAAGATGGGAAGCCGGTTCAGTCAAAGGAAAGTCGCATGGTTCGTGGAATTCGTGAGTAACAGACAGAGGAACAAAAAATCCCGCTACAGAATCCTGGAATCAAAAGAGATTACGCTCCTGCGAAGAAGCATGAGACCTCATCACCCAATACGCGATGAGTTATCGATATTGTTCTCCATTTGGCGACGGCCGTCTAATTGGGCCGTTGGAATTATCGTCGTGATATGCGAGTGTTTATTTGATTCGGGCCAATAGAGTTCATTTCGCACCCCCTGCACAAACGACTGTGCATAGACTTTTAGTATTCTAAACGTTGAGGAAATCCACTTGTGCTCGACTAGCATACCTTATCTGACCAAATAGAATACGTTGGCGAGCCCCAAATATGCTCGCCCTCTGAGCAAATTTTAGCGCTCTAAAGCCGTATTTGGAGAGATTATTAATTACACGCGTACTGAACGCGACTAAAACTCCGACTAACTGATTCTGTTTTAAACCTGCATATGCTTAGTGTTCTAGTGTACGAAATAGATTTGGGCCAGTGGTTTCACGGAAACGGTTTGCGGCAGGGGCTTGAGTTTTGGCGTTTACGAGTAGGGGCTGCTGGGGCACAGTTTTCAAGCGAAACCTGCACTGCTCTCCACCTTACTTCAGATTTCAGACGATTTGCTATCGGTATACTGATGTCTATGAAAATTGACACTTCCTTTCCAACGCCAGGACGTTGTGTCCAGCGAATGTGTTCTCTCTTGGGGATTCGCTTTCTCTCTTTTCCAAATTCTCGTGATACTCGTTATTTCGATTATGGTTGTCAAAGATAGATTCGAATGCTGCTGCTTCGTGCTGCTGACCTTCATGGTCTATGCTCTCTATATCTTCTTCGTCGTTTAGCTTTCCAAGTCCATCTTCTGAGCATTGGGAACCTTCTTTACTCTCGTCGTCAATGGTATCTGCATCGGAGAATTCTACGGCTCCGGAAGGCCCTATATCCAAAGATTAGTTCGCCATAGTGCACAGGGAGATAACGCTGACCTCTCAGTGCGCGATAATACATATACCAATAGCTTTCAATCCACTCAACATTGACCCAATTCTGGTGACCCATATAACACTGGAGCCCTTCGAACAACCTCGCACCATCCGAATCCATAGCAATCGCTAATGGACTCTCCTCGCCAGTGAGCCTCTCAGCGTTCGCGATCATATTCAGAAATTTCTCAAACACGATGGTGCCTTCAGCAACTACTTTCCGTGCCATCGGTTTTTTCGTGACTAGACCCGGCCTGAGAATGATCATGTCACTGAAGTCCGGATATTGTGCTACAACGTGTATAGGCGCTGCTTTCACTGTGTCGCAATCTATCATGCCAACGATCTTGAAGGTCTCATCAAGGAGTATGTTGTGGAAGCCAATGTCAGTATTCGTAAGAGAAAATGGACCATGGTCGGCAGCACATTCAGTTAAGATGTCCATCATCTGGTTGAAGAGAGAGGGAAGATGCAGTCCAGCGTCGCGCTTGGCATCCAAGTTTGTTGAAAAGTAACCGTTAGCATAGAATTGAAAGCGGTGTTTACTGACAGCATTATAGTAATCTTGAGCAGTACGATAGGGTCCGCCACCAGTCTCGATATCTCGCCCAATCTCGAATTCTCCGGTTTCGTTGATAGAGAGCGCACCAATCCGGTCAAATTTGTGGGTCGCAAGATTCACCACCATGTCTGCCACTTGTTTCAGAACATGCAGAGACTGGTCATTGTTTAAACAACAGTTGTCTGCTGTCGTACCGTGGATGTAGTCGAGTAGCATGTAGGGAGGTCCAATCTCGGCCGTGCGATGGGCGCTGAACCCATGAACTTCTGGTACAGGGATTTCCGTGTTTTGACTGAAGCTTTTAGACACTTCTTTCTCCTTATGTACTAACATGCTTAAGCCACACTCACCTAAGGAACTTGTAGGTGGCGATTTGACTGTTCATTTGATCTTCTAAACTTGCAGCCATTCGATCGTCGCCATCCTCAAGCGAGACACGAGCGACCCATTTCACGTCATCCTCAAACTTCACTAGTCTGACCAAGTTCTGCGTTCCAAAACTAAACTTCTGGCTTATCGTGCAGTTGATACCTCCTCGTACTTTTGAACAGGCCGCGAGAAGATATTCCCATTGTGTTTCATTCATGCAGCGCCATACTCTTGCACTGACGGCCAACGACACACCGTCCTCCAGAAGCTCAGCACCAAGCCATGCGTCGCTGCCGATTGACATAACAGCTTTTTCTTGTTTTCTAGATCAAGGAACGCCAGTGGTAGCTGATGAAAGATGGCAAGTCATGCGCCAATACAGACTTGAAAGGAGCAGAAGTAGGTATGGAAGACGTGAACTACTCGTGGCAATTCTCGATATTGAATTGTTGAAGGATTTACAGTTTCCTGATTGAGGAGTTTTCATGGAAGAGGATGTTTGCTTTTACACGTTGTCCATGTTGTTTTATTCACAATCAACCATTCACGCAATTTTTTGACTTTACAAGAATTACCCTCCCGTGATCTCTTGAAAATCACTACACTTCTCGAGTCATCGTACTTCATGTTAATTGTTGCTTATAAAGTCATTTATAAGGACCAGAAAGTCTCGCCTTCGTATCCTTTCTCTCCTTTCAATATCCATCAATAACGACACCCTCGAGCGCCAGAACACCACCACTAATTGTGCCGACTTCATCATCGTATTACTTCGGTTTCTTACTTCAAGTGCGCTCATGGAAAAATAGAAGGGTTGACGATCATAGAAAATCATTCCACCTTTACCAAGATGACCTACAGAGTCGACTGCGGGAAATGTTTCCAAAAGGTGTCAGTAGGCCACATTTGCGCTGGATGCGGCATCAGAGCGCCGAATCGCCCACAGGATGTCAAGGGTGCCAATCTCGTGGCCCAAACACAACACCCAAAGCCAGGACCTAAGGGCGAAGGCGGTAAGAAGACGTAACCGTCTAAGAGTCACTACACTCTCAAAAAATCCTTGATACGGTGAGCGACATCGCTGCTTAGATAGGCGCTCAAGTCGATACTAACGGGATCAGTGCAGATGTTGGCAATTCTCCAACATTCGAAACGAGGTAGTGAGGGAGTAGGAGACATGTTATACGACGATGAGAGAGATATTCTAGCGTGCAGTATTTAAATACCAAGGGAGGATTGAACAGGCAGAGATAGTCTTGATAATAGCTCATCATACAAACCAGATATCCCACACATCCATGACTTTAATGTGTTGACTGATGAGATGTATCGGGAAGTTTACCAAGGCTTAACTTTAAGTATCAAGAACATTGATTAAACCCTCGTTAGAAATCCATCCAGAAAAGCCTTTCCATGGCGCTGTATAAAAGGAAAGGGGTTCGTCAAATTCTGTGGAATGATGCCTTGACGTGCCGATACACCCTGCCGCAACGGAGATACCACCGAAAGCTTAAATTTTGCGGAAAACCGTGCTGAATACTTTTGAATCCCAAATTCCAGTCGCAACCACACAGCTCAGAATGGTAACAGAAACCCTTCCTTACTGGCTTGTGAATGTTCCGAAAGACCAATGGCCGAAGGAATGCCCTGAGTTCTTAAAGAGCATAGGTCCCAGAGACCAGCAGATGATCAGCACACCAGAAAGTCAATTCCACCGCCTAACATGGCCAGAGGTACAGGATATCATAGGTGCGAAAACCGGCAACTTGTAGTCGAATTTTTTTATTGACTTTGTAAAGATACCAACCGAATCAACCTCTTCCACCGTACCCCTTTGGACCATCGAAATTATCTCAACTATGTGTTCAGGCTGAAAAGAGAATATGGATCAGTCATGAATTTTGTAGTGAAGAAGCGATTGCAGTGGATCGATCTTACGCCAACAAATGCGAGACCCTTCAGTGATCCATGTACTGGCGACGTGCTCTTGAAATTGGGTGTTTTCCACTGACAAATATTTGTTCAGCGGACATGAAGATCATATACAATGACTGGCCTTACGGTATCGACGAGAAAATAGTGCACCTAGTGGTCTGGACGAAATTTGATTTAGAAGATGACCCGGCAACGGATGACTTGACACCTAGGATGAGAAAAGAAATCAATCGATTTGTGGATGAGACATTTTGCAAGAGAGTTCCCGCCCATAACGTAAGAAGCTCTTCTGATATTTAACCTCATGATAGGTTCTGATTGGTAATGAGTGCTATATAGGTTATCTGGTTTAAGAATTGGAAGTCCCTCAAATCGATACACGCAGTGGAACACTTCCATGTTATGCTGTATAACCCGGACATGAAATTCATCGAGGAGATAACAAGTGGCGATATACCAGCATATCAGAAGGTATGAGAATAATAATTTGGAAATGGGGGACTCGGTCATAGATTTTTAGTATAGTGCGATGCTTGAGTTCTCCAGTATAGATCCTGTTTGTTTGTAGCCTGCTTCAATAGAGTAAACCGCGAAAAGGACTCTGGGTCTTTTATCAGACGAAGAGTTTCTCGATTGATCATACCTCAGTCATCTACAGAAAGCGGATGTTCTGATGGTAGTTTTGTTTCAGCCGACTTGTAACAACTGTTCGAATCTCTTCGAACACATATATTCTTTTCGCAACCTGCTCAGACTGACTATCAAATGCTAATCAGTCTTGAAGATTACAATTTTTGTGAGCAATACTGACGGCTTCCACTGCGTGCAGATTTCTAGTCCTCTTTACCGCCAAGAGCACATGCCGCCTTGACAATGATCCCTGCAATGTGACCTGCGTCACACCTGACGGAGACTTCTGTTTGTTGGAAGCCTAGCATGATTTTACTGTCATGCCTCATCCTTCATTCAGAACTTCACCCGGAAATGGCTAAATAAAGAACCGATACAGCCTCTCTTCATCTACACATTTAGCCAACCGTATTCTGGCAACTTCCACATTTCGCGGAGTCAGCATACATTCCAACATGGTCCTCGGCCATGGACATCGGCGTGTTTCGCTGAGCAGTGGGTTATCCTTCTCTAAAGATTGCACAGGGTCTATTGGAGACTTAAGGCCGAGGCTGTGAAAGAAGACAACTGACCATACTCGGGCAATAGAGGGTTCAGCGGACGAATCGAGATCCGACGGTACTATTGGCGACGATGAAACAGGTGCGAATAACAGCGTGGAGGTCCTCTCGAAAGGTCCTTGCTGACAGACAGTACAGTTGTCGAACCAGATCAGGGCAACGGTCAGTGAAGACCGAATCTCCTGGCTGGAAGCTTTGAATGGACCAGGCCCACTTACTAAGTGCCTTGCGCGGCCTTTAGTACTTTCACATATCATTTCTCAATTACGCCCGGGCGCGGACCTAAGCAGAGTCGTACTCCCCACGTTCATTCTAGAGCCAAGGTCCATGCTAGAAAGGATCACCAAGTATGAGTCGATCCTGCCATCGGGACAGCCGAGCTGACGGCCTTGACACCTAGCTTCATGGCACACCCAGAAACCCTGCTTCCTATGCCAGATATCGAGGATCCTGTTCAACGATTCGTTTCGGTAGTCAAGTTCTACCTAAGTGGATGGCACATTAAACCACCGTGATTGATCCCAGCCAATGTTAGAATCCTTTCATAAGGATGTGCGGGCTAAACGGTTTACAGAGGCGTCAAGAAACCCTTGAATCCGATACTCGGTGAGACATTTACATGCTACTGGGAATATCCGGACAATACTCGAGGGTACTACATATCCGAACAAACATCTCATCACCCGCCGAAGTCGAGTTATTTCTACATGGTACCGGAGCATAACATCAGGATAGATGGAACGTTAAAGCCGCGAAGCAAGTTCTTAGGCAATTCAGCAGCCAGCATGATGGAGGGTATAGGGATCCTGCGATTTATGAACCGCGGCAAGACTCGAGGCGGAGAGAAATAGTGTGTACTTCACAAAATCGGACTTGAGTTGAGCAAACGATGAATTGCTAACATAGTCTGTTGCCCATAGCATCCTTACACAGCCCAACATGTACGCACGTGGTATTCTATTCGGCAAGATGAAGTATGAGTTGGGAGACCACAGCTTCATTCGATGTCCAGAACACAACCTCGTGGCCGATATTGAGTTTAAGACGAAGGGCTACTTTGGTGGGACTTACAATGCCATAAGCGGAGTAATCAGAAATGAGAAGACTGGGGAAACATTGTTTGAGCTCTCGGGGATGTGGAGTGGAGAGATGACCTTGAAGAACGTCGCGGTGGGCTTGGATTCAGGATGTGTTAGTATGGGGCAAGGCTAACAGATGGAACAGACTGGTCAGAAGGAGCTTCTTTTCAATGCGACAAACGCTAGACATACACCGCCAATGGTCAGACCCCTTGAGGAGCAAGGGGATCGTGAATCACAAAAGCTATGGTACAAGACTGTGCTAGCGATTAAAGATCGAAATCACGAACTTGCCACCGATGAGAAAACTAAGATCGAGGATATGCAAAGAGACGAAGCCGCGAGAAGGCAGGAAGATGGCGTTGATTGGCAACCACGGTTCTTTAGGAGGGTGCGTGGCGGCCCTGGAGGTCCTGAAGAGGGAGAAGAAGATCTCGACTGGATACTCAATGCGGACATGTACGTGGCGAGAAGACTTCTTACCTGGATAATGCGACTTACTCACTCAGCAGTGACGGTCCCACCCCCGAAGCCAAGACCCAGCAAATCCTCGCGATTATCCCAATAATACAAGGTCAAAAGCCAGCGCAAAAATTCAACATTCCCCCCGAACATCACCAGCCGCCTCAACAGCCGCCTCAACAATACTCAAACTCGTCGCAAGCAGGGGGCAATGACCTCATTGACTTTGGGCAAGGAGTACCTTCAACCACACCCGCCCCTCATCAACAAGTTCCGCAGCAACAATTTCCTCAACAGCAACAGTTTCCTCAGCAACATTACATACACCAAGAGACCGCACCTCAAGGCCTACAGGAGCAAGATCTCTCCCAGCAACACTACTTGCCCCAAGAGACAGTACCTCAAGGCCTACAGCAGCCACTAGAACCAGCCATGGGACAGCCTGTCCACCGCGTGGATACGGCCACCCATGAACTCGATGAATTCGTTGACGCTGAGGATGGTAGGTGAGAGATGAAAGCGTGAGCCAAGGTAGGTTGAACGAAGTACAATAAAGCGATTTAAATGAGGCATTGACAGCTGTTGTGGCATTTTTTGATCACCTTTTAGCAATAGCAATTTTTGAAGGGTAACATGCATAGAAAGGTTACTTTTGAACAATTATGCACGTTTTGTGGCTCGGAGATTTGAAATCTTCAAGTCCCAGTCGACGAAATGATGGTGAAATATGTGGTTGAAAATCGATGCTACTGTTTCTATTCCTTCTGGTGGTCCTTAGCAAAAGCATCTTTCTCGGCTATCTTACAAGGAACCAGCATTTTCAAACCCGGAACTTCTTCCTCGCTTTCCGCTCACAATCTTTCCAAACCCCTACCCCAACATAACACCAAAAATCATCCCACTCCTCCTACATACTCTGCCCATCTCCCCCTCTTTCCCCCCGCGTTCAACAAGCCCCTCACATCTTCCCCCTACACTCCTCACAAAACCACGCCCCGACCGGCTCCTTCGTCATCCCCACGCAACTCCAATGAAACCACTCATACGGACACTCCTCATTATCGCACGCCACCATATTCCCGTAGCTCACGCTCTGACAAGTGCAGTACTTCCTCTCATCATCCCCTTCCGCGTCCTCCGCCCCTCCCTCCCCCTCATTCGCCCCACCGTCCTCCATGTCTTCGTCCGCGCCTGAGACGACAGACTCATTCTCATCGGCTGTGTCGCTGGCGCTGGGTTTGCCGGTTTTTTGCTTGGTGGCGTGGCGCCGCCGTGACGTGGAGTGCAGGCGTTTGGCGGGGTTGAGGGAGCCGATGCGGGCGTGGGGGGGGGCTTTGCGGAGGGGGTTTTTGGAGGCGGGGCGTGGGCCCGCGGAGCTGCCGCGCGAGGTGCTGGCGTTCGTGGGTTTAGGGATGCCCGGACCGAGGGAGGATTGCCGGATTGGGGCGGTGGAGAGGTGCGTGTGTGCTGGGTTGAGGCGGCGGCGCTTGTTGGTGTCTATGCTTGGGGAGCGGGTTGCGTTTGCTGGGCGATTGGGCGCGGCGGTGGTAGGGACGGCGGAGGCGGGGATGGAGGAGGTGGTGGTTATGGGGGAAGGTTGGCGGGGTTGGACGCCGAGGCGAGTGAGAGGGTAGGCGCTGTTGGTGGCGATGGTGGTGGAGGGGCCGATGGGGTTGGTGGAGAGCGGGTGCAGGGGGGTAGAGGCGCCGGTGGTGGTGGCGGAGAGGGGGGGGAGGCGGGTGTGCAGGGAGGAGTTTTTGAGGAGGGAGGGAAGTTGCGGGTCGATGGAGATGGAGCCTTCGTTTTGGAGGTCGCGGATTTTGCGGTCGAGGCGTTTGATTTGGCGGTCGAGCTGGGGACTTGTGAGTCTCTGAAGGTTTTTGAAAATCATATACGGGTATGTAAGCTTACGAGTGAAGCGGCTTTTTCACTTAGGGCAACTTTTTCGTCTTGGATGGCTTGAGCTTTGTCAAAGTTGGAAAGAATGGCTTTGCAGTAGACTTCCTCTTTGGGGTTCGGTTGACCGGCGCCGTTCGCTTTCAAGAACTTTTGGATGCTGCTGTCACGGGCGTTGGCAGCGGTGCGGCAGTCTTGAACCACTTGGTCTTTGGCCTGGATTTCCTCCATCAAGTGGGTGATCTCTGCGGGTAGGTTGGCGACTAGAAGGTGGCCTTCAGCTTTGAATCAAGACTTTTTTTTCGGAGACCTTACCGTTCTGCACAAATTCTTCCAATACAGACGCTGCGTCCTCAGCCATAGCCATCTTAACTAGGTTCTATTAATCGGAGACGGAAACAAAATTGTAGTTGACAATGAGGGATTTACTATTCGTTTGGTTGAAACTATATACTCCCGGCTGGAGAGAGAGGAAAGAACTGTAGGCACGGTGGAAGTGTTTCGAAAAAGGAGAAAGGAAAAAGTTGATTATGAGACGGGGGAATCTGAGTACTCAGAAACCGTAAAGTATGGTTGCTGCATGTACTTGTTTCAATACGAGATGGTGAAAATCGCCGTCCTATGTTAACCCCAATGAGAATCCGGGACGGAGGATATAGCAATGTGTAGATTCAGTACTGCGAGAAACACTTCTGTGAACGACTTGCGTATTAAATGTGAATTTTCGTCGATTCTATTCGCTCTTTACATTTTCACGCCATCGAACTTGCATTTGTAAGGCTGACGCGGCAAACGCGCTTATGGCGCCCCTAGACATTTTGGCCTAACCCAATCGGGCTGATTAAGAGACGAATATATCCTTAACATTTGGCCACAAAATATGAATTTTCAATTCTCAAACCACACATAGCAATTCCCTCGGAAGAAAAAAGAAGTAACCATACGTAACCATCTATTATGAGGATACGGGTTTGGTTGGACTCATGATGATGTGAACGCTATCTTGATCAGTAAAGCTTGGGGAACGTGAAAGAGCGGCGCCATGGCAAGGACGGCAATAGTACAAGATTATAGGCATCCTCAACCGGGAACATCATCAACTCTAAGTGTTGATGAAAAGATCCAACGTGAAATACTCAATAATGGGATTGAAAAGCCAAAAGGCTACACCGTCTCTTACCATGCAAATCCGGAGGTTGAAAAGATGCATTTTGGCCAGAAGCATCCTATGAAACCATGGCGGCTTACCCTAACCAACAAGATTGTCATGGCGTATGGTATGCATGAAGCAATGGACTTCTACTTGTCAAGAGCTGCTACAAACCAAGAGTTGGCTGAATTTCACAAGAATGAGTACATTGAATTCTTGCAAAGGTAAGTTTTCTTTATCTGGATAGTTATAGTCTAATAAACTAAACGGATGTTAGGGTAACACCAAACGATATGCTCTCTCCTGAAGCATACAATGAAAGCTTCCAATATAACATGGGCGACGACTGTCCCATCTTTGACGGCCTCTACAACTACTGCTCCCTCTACGCCGGCGCCTCCCTAGACGCTGCCCGCAAATTAACAAACAATCAAGCCGATATCGCCATCAACTGGTCCGGTGGTCTGCACCATGCCAAAAAATCTGAAGCGTCCGGCTTCTGCTACATCAACGACATTGTCCTAGCCATCCTCCAGCTCCTTCTCCATCACCCCCGCGTCCTCTACATCGACATCGACGTCCACCACGGTGACGGCGTCGAGCAAGCTTTTTGGTCCACCGACCGAGTAATGACCCTCTCCTTCCACAAATACGAAAAAGACGTCTTCTTCCCCGGCACCGGCGGCATCGAGGACACCGGCCCTCTGCACAATTCTAACCCGGGTGCCCACCACTCGCTCAACGTCCCTCTGCTAAACGGCATCGACGACGACTCCTACACACGCCTCTTCGACAAAATCGTCCCCGCCTGTGTCGCCACCTACAACCCCACCGCCATCGTCCTCCAGTGCGGCGCCGACTCCCTCGGCGGCGATCGCCTCGGCTGCTTCAACCTCAACATCCGGGCCCACGGCGCCTGCGTCGCCACTGTCAAGAAATTCAACCTCCCTCTCCTCGTTCTCGGCGGCGGCGGCTACACCCCGCGCAACGTCGCGCGCCTTTGGGCCTACGAAACCAGCGTCTGCATCGGCGCCGCCGAAACCCTCCACCCTTCCCTACCAGCGCACACACCCTTCCTAAACCATTTCGACCCCGACCGCAGCCTGTTCCCCGAGCTGGCGAATCTTGGGAGGTACGATAATAAGAACAGCGAGAAATACCTGCAGCGCATTACGGAGAGTGTGATGGAGCAGCTGAGACATATCCGGGGGAGTCCGAGCGTGGAGTTGCAGCATATTCCGCCGGATTTGGGGGCGGTGAGGGAGGAGGTGGATAGGGAGTTGCAGGAGGAGAGGGAGCGCGGGGAGAAGTTCAGGAAGAGTAGGGAGAGGGGGGCTGGTGGGAGAGGAGAGTTGAGTCGGTAAGCGAAACCTTACCCCGCGGGTTGGGGGGGGATCATGTCATTTGTGAGCGTGGCGTTGGGGGCTTTTAGGAGTGTTAGGATACCCGGAGTCTTTGCCAATTGGAAAAATCGACATGTCTTTTAGATTCGTCTTGTGTCGTTTAAGCACCCACTTCCAATTCATCCGCCGCCAACCACTCACCCCACCATCCCCATCTGATCAACCTCAAAATCCCAACCCACAACTCGTACGACTCGAAAGCCTCGGCCTCAGGATCTTATTCTGAACAGGCTTTTCAGAAGGGGTGAGTGGGCATGATCTGGGTGTGAGGGCGGATAGATGGCCGGGTGGAGATATGGAGCGGAACTACAACTTCATCTTCTGTGCCGGAGGATGCGGAGCGCTTTATATTGATGACAAGGATTAAATTTGCTGAAGAATTGAGGCGAGCGGCTACCTGAACGTAGAATGATAGAAGTGAGGTTCCATGGCATCGAAATGAACAAAGACATTAACGAACGCCATACCCCTGGGACAAATATTACCTGAACACGCTCGAACCCCCATTCCCACCAGACAGAAAATCAAATGGTATCCTCCGCTAGATCCTGCTACCCAAGTACCGTTCCTTTTATCGAACTCCGCAAGCTGGACCAAAACTGTATATACCAGGCACTAACCCCTATCTCCAATTCATCCCCTCAGTAGCATACCTCCTCCCCCCCACCCCCCTCAATGGACTCCTCATCCCTCCCCTGCCCCTCTCACCCTCCACATCACCTTCTCGCCTCCTCTCTACCAATCTCATTCCCCGTTCCTCAGGCGTCCCGGGCACGCTCCTTGGAAGTTCGAAAAGCGTGTCCACATCTCTCCATCTCACGTTTAAACCCCTCGCATTACCTCTCGGTGGCCGGGGGTGCTGTGCAGGGAAGTAGCTGTTTGATGTGTTTTGGTGTTGGAGGTGGTGGGAGGGGGAGTTGGGGGTCGAATGGCGGCGTTCAGTTATTTGTGCGGGTGGAGGGTGGAGGTGTGCGGAAGAGTGGTGGCGGTGGTGGAGACGGGGAGAGGAGGCGGAGGAGGCGGTTGGGCTTGAAGAGCTTGATGAGGATGAGGATGAGGTTGTGGAGAGAGTGGATGGGGATCTGGGGCGCGGGTGGGGTTGGTGGCGGTGGTGCGAGGAGGAGATGGGTGTGGTGCCGTCGTGGGAGCGGGAGAAGGGGTGGTGGCTGGTTGGGTGGTTGGGGCGGCGGGTTTCGGGGGACCAGGGAGGGTCTTGGGTGGACCATTGTCGCGGTGGACGCGTTGGGGGTGCGCAAGGAGGGATGGGAATAAAGTTTGGTGTGCGAAAGAGGGGGCGCGGGTAGGATTTGGGAACGTGGTCGGTAGGGTCAACAAGAGATTGGGAGTCGAAGGATGAGTCTCTTGGGCTTTCAAGATCTGCGACATGCGCTCCTATGCTAGGCACTCGTAGTCCTGAAGCTTGAGCTTCAAGCATAAGCTTTTCCGAGACCGTGTCATGCCATTCGGTCATCTTCAGGTCGGGTTTACACGGTAGAGCTTCCTTCGGAAGTAGAGTTGGGAAGAGGAGACCATCTGCGGGGTTGACAATCTCAAATCGCTTTACGGCTTCTTGCAGGAAAGGCACGTGCTCCCCAGGTTCCAGCAGCAGTTGGACGGTCTGCCATCTTACAAAGCCTTGCGGTGTCAGCGCCGGGACGGCAGGTGGAGCGTAGGGGTCTTTTTCGGGTTGTAGAGTGTGAAAGCAGCCCATCGACTGGTATATGAAAGACAGGGATGCGGGCGGAGTATCGTTGAAGAGCAGGTCGTAGTTCCCGCCCACAATGCGGTAGAAGGCTGCAAGCTTGGCGGGCGCAAGGCAGTGGACGTCCCATGGTGCGATCTGCTCTTTCTATCGTAAGGAGCTTGTTAGCTCTTGGCGCAAAGGGACAGGAGTTAACAGAGTTCGGGAAAATCTTACTATATAGTTCGCGATGCCAAGTAGTAGCTGCTCGAACACAAGAGTAGGACTCTTGTCCGGCTTGATCAAGTATGGGCCCCAGAAGTCCCCTGTTAAAGACGTGCTGCTCATGATTGTTGTTGTGATTGTCGCTATGTGGGCGGGGGGATCTTCTTGAAGCTTTGACCGCTATTCGTGGGGAGCTAGGTAGATGCTGGCCCAGACTGATGATTGCTGATCGTTCCATAGCAGTAGTAGGATGCAGCGCACCGGGTTTGGTGATACAGCCCATGATCAAGGATTGAGACGAACAGGGTGTACGGCGTGACACTTAAAGTCCTACACAACGCTAGGTAAGCGAATGGTCTCAAAACATCATACCCAGCAACATAATAAATGATAGGTGGTGCAAAAGCGATTCAATTTTCTTGATTTTAGTATCGTCATAGAGCGCTGATTGAGCTGTATAAATTAGGCTATTTTTCTAGAATTTCTGTCGAGGGCGCATTGAGCGCACTGTAACTGTAATTTATCTCGTATGTTTTAATGTTATTAGCGCTGTGTAGGACTTACAGTGTCACCCTCCGTAGCGTCGTGTGACGGTGTGAGACCCGAGTTCGCCGAGATTGGGTGTAATTTTGCAGACTGCTCAATTCGGACTGTCGACACCAGAAGCATTTGATTACTCTATAGTCGAAGCATCATATAATCAGTAGGAAATACAACGACTGGTAGTATCAGATTTCAAACGACAGCTCTCGTCTAATTGATGAGGCAACCAAGAGCTGCTATTTCCCTCCCAGATTTCTAGGCCTTGATTCCTATCCCTAAAGTACAATATTTTCAAATAGATATCAAGCCAAAAAGGTATTCACCAACTCTCTGTCTCCGTCTGTATACAGCTTCTAATACACTCTGATAGCATACACGCCATATACAATCCTATATAAGTCCAACATTGGAAGCCTTGTGGCTAAACGTATAGACAGGTCCCTTTTTCCAGCTTCGTCTCGCATCCCTTGCATCTTCTGTTGGGCTCTTCTGATCTGTGCTCATCCTTCTGCCATTTTCCAGCTTCTCGTAGTCTTCTTCCTTCGTCTTCTCCGCCCATCTCCAGTCTTCAATGCCCTTTTCTCTAATATGGCGGCTGCTCATAGAGATCTTCCAATTTTCTCACTTCTTCAAGGTGTCCATTTCTTCGAGAAAGCGCCCAGCTGTTTCCGGATAGAATAGAATAATGAAGGGCAGGCAAAATATATTGAGTTCGAACAGTAATAGAAGAGTACCATAGCTAATGGCCTGGAAGAAGAAAGGCGTGAGCTGTTATACCTTCAATCTTGGAGCTACCCGGCCTACGATGCCATGGCTCTACCCTACGGAAGTCATTCCTCTGAACTTCCGTGCAAGAGTGGATGGAGTGTGGTCAGTTGTGTGCTGGAAAACCGGCAACGGTGTTATCACCATGAACGTCATGGCTGCAACGCCGGCACCGTATAACTTCTGTTTAGTTCTTTTCATCTGGGCAACCTTGTCTATACCCCTGCGATCAATAAGATCAAGGTCATAGCTAGAGCACCACGGACCAATGTAGCTGCAATCCGCCAGCTCTGAGCTCACAAGTGAATCTCGAAAATCCAGTCACTTACATCGACGGCCAAACCTGTCAAGCATTTAGACAGCAAAAATGACGGAGAAAATGTAGCTAATGTCGTTGAATCCCGCCAGGGGTTTACTCATCGTTAGACCAAAGCCAGCGTTTTGGGATAGTTGACTATAGAAAAGCGGTGTTACATCTATCAAAAAGAGGGTGTACCAAAAAAAGTCACCCAAAATAAACAACTATAAATGCAAGAATAACACCCTCTTTCCCACTAACAAAATAGGTACCCATCTTAGCTCAACAAGCTCAACAGACAACATCCACTCATTCTCCACTTCGAAGGTCGAAGGTTCGAGTCCTGCATCGTCCACTGCAGCAGCGCCGGAGGAATGGAGGAGATCAGGTTAGCCAGGGCCGCCGCCCAGGAGGTGGCGGGACAGTGACTGGCATCTCGTTGGTGGTATATTACCATCAGCGGGATGTGAACACTTTTGCTAAATTATTATGGGTTTCCTTTTGATATGGAAGAACATCGACATTGACAGCGGGTAGGTTGGCAGAATATGGATACATAACGTGGGGGAGAATTGTGCATAGTATGCCCACATTCCTATTTCATCCGCAAGGGAAACGGGGGGCTTCCACTCGCTACTTTCGACTCCACACCGTTATTCCTTTGAATGTGTATATAGTGATCATTCCGATAACGACGAGCTTTTGCATGGTCTCTAGCCAAACGGCAAGAACGACACGCCACCGCAAGTGCCAAGCATATTCACCTTTAGGCAGATCATAGCCCGGTAATGATTCAAAGTAGAAGTCTTCAATTCAAATTTAACGACCCAATTGGTACTTTTCAACTTTCGTTCAACATCTCCCTCTCGGGTAGCCTTGAGGACTCTTCTAGCTTCCTTCTCTCGCCCCGGTCTTCATCAACCAGCGAGGCGATTCAGGGAAGAATTTGATGTCTATCCTGATGATGAGGATGAAGACAATTTGAAGCGCCAGGGAAACACGCCATGCCATCACCTTGTTAAGTTATAGGTAGCCAAAGAATTCGATCCAATATGCGAAGGCAAGGCAAGGCCACTGATGTTCTCCAGATAAGTCAGTGATGGTCATAGACACCAAAAAATTGGAGATTCATTACCAAGGACAACTCGATTACCATAAAGCGCCTCTTGCCGAATGACTGGTAATTTTCGCAGACCACACAGTGATCGCGCAGTCAATCGTTCCGACACCGACTCCAGCAACGACTCAAGCGCATCTCGTCCAAGAAGTGCTGTATGCAGAAGCTTGTATTACAGCGCCCAGCAAAGCCCAGCGAGAACCGAACACTACGACCTTGATAACGTCCGCCAGGAAACCAGCGACAACGGCTCCGATTAGGGGTTCTCCATAGTGTTCGGCATCAATACCACCTTCGGCGGCGACATTCCGTGGGTTACCTATTGAGAGATCAGACTTGCCTCTTGGACGAGCTCAGAGGGACGATTACCAGTTACAGCATTGATCCCATTAGTGTCTGATAGCTGGGATTCAGGTAGACTTTCGACATTAGCCCTTTGTTGTATCTGGGCTTTCTCGAACGAAGGCTTCATTGAACAATTTAGTCATTTACATACACATAGGACACGATGGCAACACCTATACAGAACAGGAAACCAACTTGTTTATCCCAATTATACATATACAAGAATCTCACCAGCAAACAAGTTGATGGCCGTATACATGGCTTTAGGGTTCTTGAATTTTTCATTCTGGCTTGCCTGTAGCCATCCACAAACCATTCCTCGAATTCCATGGTTTCGGATATTCGAGGTTGTCAACATTTTCCTTCTCCTTGTAGTAGTTGGCCTTTGTGCCGGGCCGGACCACTGCTCTCCTAAATCATATGTCTCTCTGGGCACTGATGCGCGAGACTTATTGTATGCTGTTTGGACTAGAGATTAGGCAGACGATGACTGGAGGTCAAGACAACCGAAGGCGAGAAATTTCATCGGATTTCTCTGAGATTTTCTAAACAGAGAGGAATATAAAACAATGTCCGGAGAGCTTCCGCGAAGCAAGAGATTGAAGTGACTTAACAGACAAATTCAAGGTAAAATCATGATATATTTCGTTTTTGAAGAAGCACCAGGCTGTACAATCTACGATACACCTCCTCCAGCGATATGACGTCTGTTCTGCGATTTTATGACGCGCGAGGCAGAGTTAGAGTAGAGACGGGAAATATCCTAGGCGACCGCATCCTGGACAGCATGCCATGGGGGCGCCACTCTGGGATCTTCAGTCCCACACCTTGATGGAGGATCTCGAAGGTGGTGATTTACCAATGCTCCAAGTTCGCCAAACGCACCTTTAGCGCCGCCCTCAAACCGCCTCACCAATAAGGTGTAACGAGATAGCTAGGGCATTAAGTCTCATGTTTCTCTTGAAGTATGTTCATCGCTCATGCTACTGAATTGAGATCAGAAAATCCTAACAGACTGTCAGCTTGATACGCACAGAAAAGATTTCTAACGTCGATGAGGTTCAACAACACTCCCTGGCTTACCGTTTGGCGAACTTGGCCTCTCTATGGCGTAGGTGTAAACGCAACTGAGACATCTAGATATTCATTTTCCACGTCAAGTCCTTAGACCCCAATGTGCTATTTGCAAGCGGACCTTACACTGTCAAGTACTCTCTTACTTCATTTATCCTTTAACTTCTCTCAATATCATATCATCCTCTCAGTATTTTCGCACTCGGTGGATTTGTCGTTACAAACACTTCAAATCTTCCCCTCCCAACCTGCACCCTTCCCCCAAATTTATCCTCGGGATGTATCACACAATTATCTACAACATCTATTGCCGCAAGCGCTGCTTGCCGGGGCGAGAACGAGTCCCTCACCTCCTTCCAGTATGGGTGCCCAGGCTCTCCATACGCCACAACACTAACGGCGCAGCTTCCAGAATCCCACATGGCATCGCTTGGGACATAGCCAGGTAAAGCGACCCATTCTTTTGGTGTATCGGCAGATGCGGTGATCCGAAGGATTCTGAAGATCGCTTGGAAGCAGTCGGGGGCGTAGATCTGGGTCCTACCGGGTGAGTAGTAGAAACAGGTGGAACTGTAGGTGAGATTGGTGTGGTCTTGTGGTTGATTCGAGGACATGTGGGGAGGAACAGCGAGAATTGAAGGCATGAGGGAGGAGGTAAGGAAGAGGAGGACCGTAGTAAACATTATCTGAATGGTGGGGGGGATAGATAGAAAAGATAGGGGATGTAATCAGGAGATGCAGTACAGTGAGAAAGAACATAGGAAGCAATCGGAGTTGCGCTTTGGCGCTTCAAGTGCGTGCGCCTTTTCGCTTGTTCGCAAATCGCCTCAACATTAGGTGCGAGCGTAGGCTCGAGATGTTTGTATAGTCTCAGGGTAGGACAGATGGATTCCTGCTTATCAATTTTGGGTCTCTGAGCTTAGATAGGAACGTCAGCACAGATGCAGGGCATGCTTTAATTGATTTAGTATCTTTGACGATTCTTTAGAGAGCCACGGCATCAGACTTCAAGTTCTTCAACCATTTACCTCCTCATCCGAAAGCTCTACACCAACCGTTATAGCGTTGCGGCCATCTGTGAATGTAGGCAGATCAACGTTGCTCTTCAGTATTTGAGTTGTAGTCTACCATTAGTACGGCCATATCTTTGCGTTTAGCCATCTAAATTCTGGAAGACTTTTAATAAGATGCATGGTGTTCTACTATTGCTACCCCTTGGTTTCTTGAAGATTCCAATGCACCTGGGTATCTTGAAAGCAATGATGCGCCGTTCGATAAAACGCAATAGTCGAGTAAGGCTAAGTAGCAGGAGTAAACCAGTACGAATTGTTAGTACTCAAGCCATTCCTGGAAATATTCGCAAGTCCTCGCATTTACCGGTCCACCCTCTTCGCATATATCGAATACTGGACACCGACCACATGGCGCCTCGGTAAGCCCATTCTCGAATTCTTCACCAACTGGACGTATCGATTTGTACCCTTTTCCATTTCCATTTCCGATCTTTTCGAGCCGACCATCCCAGCAAAGGACGTCCATCAGTTGCCGCATTTCAGCTTCTTTCATAACTACCCCTGTTGTCAAGTTCGATCCATTAATGGCTTTGGTAATCTGAGGAATGGTAGGATAGCCAGTGTAGCCTGGGGGCATCGGCAAAACATCTCTGCTTGTATCGGTCCTAGTGTTTGTGCCATGAAAGTCTTCATTTCTTAGACTCTCCACTTGTGCTTGTGTCATTTTGCTTTTGTCCTTCTTTCTCTTAGAATCATTCGACGGTGGGTACCACCAGCTTCGTTTGGCGACATAATTTTCTGTCCAGTTTGCCACTTGAAGCACGAACTCATCATCGAGAGTACTGTCGGTATAGAAAGGTCCTCCAGTCACATCTTCAGATGCTTGCAGGTGAGCAAGCATGTACATCTTCCGATTCGGATATTTAACAGTTTTGATTTGCTTGATATAGCTCCTAGCTTCAAGACTCTTGAGACATCGTTGCATTACCGTCTGGTGCAGGTTGGTTTTGATTCGAATGATTTTTGTCCACATGCCTTCACGTCCTGAGGACTCGACGTAGGAATAGACCAATGCTTCTTCTGCACTGAGGGATTTGTACCTGGTCGTATTTAGGATACATCAGCCCTATTATCCCACGGTTCTTTTGAAGGACAAGCATACTTGGCAGCGTCGTCCTTCTTGACAACTTTCCAACATGTCCTACCATCTTTGGTCATAAGCTTGAATAAACCCTCCTTCGTGAGCTGCTGAGTGCATATGAGTAACTGGTGGATATCATTATTGGGAATAACCTCGAGAGAAAATAGATCCTGTTGATTGAATACTCTTTCAGCTGGCAAATTGGCACAACGAGCGTACAACGCATTCTTGAGCTCCTTCTGACTTGAGATTGTATTAGGCTCATTTACAGAGGTACCTTCCTCCTTGGTCGTCCCATCCTGGGCTTCTGCCTCATTCGCCATGGCGGCAGGTATCAGCTTCGATTGCTCTGAATCTGGCATCAAACCCTGGGACTTGTAACAATGGAGAAAAGTATCAACTACGAATCCTCGCAGTAGCTGGTGCTTTGAACCTCTCTAAAGAGCAGCGTAGTCGGTCAAGCTGTATGCATGTCATGGAGATCTTTGAAGCTACGCTTGTCAGTTTGTTAGTCGTGAAATCGCTCTCTGATGCGGACAATTGTGGGGTTCCTCTGCACAATCTCTAGGGCTGAACAACGTTTGACAGGGGTCAGCTCCAGCGGGTAGGGCTTTCATCATGCTAGGGTGCTAGGCTCTTCTAACATTTTAAGAACCCCTTCAGCTGCTTTTCACAGTGCACATTTTTTTATTCCTGTTGAAAAGCCCTGCCTTTACTCCAAATTCTAGATCTTAGTAAACGGTTATGGCTGACGCCCTCAAGGCGGAAGGTAACAAGGCCTTTGCTGAGAAGAACTTTGACGAAGCAATGTGAGCTTTCTCTCCCAATACCCTTGACGTAGGTGACTTACTCCAGTCAGAGAGAAATTCTCAAAGGCCATTGAACTTGAGCCAAAGAACCACGTCCTATACTCAAACCGATCAGGAGCTTATGCCTCAAAGAAGGAATTCGACAAGGCACTCGAGGATGCAACCAAGACTACAGAACTGAATCCTGATTGGGCTAAGGGCTACGGGCGCAAAGGTGCTGCACTTCACGGGACAGGCGATCTTCGTATGTGACAGTCTCTTCTCAAGCGTGGTATTAATACTAAAAGGTTGTGCTCTAGTTGGTGCGAACGATGCATATGAAGAAGCTCTGAAGCTCGATCCTTCCAATGCACAAGCGAAATCAGGGCTGGCAGCTGTCAAACGTGCTCTCGATGCAGAGTCGAGTGCCGATGGCTTCGGAGGAGGACCAGGCGGAGGTCTAGGCAACATGTTCAGTGATCCTCAGATGTTTCAAAAGCTCGCCAACAACCCCAAGACAGCGTCACTACTAGCAGATCCGTCTTTCATGGCCAAATTGCAGCGACTAAAGCAGAATCCGAACAATATTGGTGAAGAGATGAGGGATCCGAGATTTCTGCAGGTCATGAGCGTGCTGTTAGGAATTGATATGTCATTCGGCGGAGCAGGTGAAGGTTTAGGGGATATGGGAGGCTCTAGAGGACCACAAGAACCAGAGGACGATGTACCCATGTCGGATGCCCCACCTTCATCGGCAGCAAAGCCAACAGCGCCACCAAAGGCCCGCGAGCCTGAGCCTGAACCCCAGCCAGAGCCGGTGGATGAAGAGGCTATAGCTGAACGAAAGGCCAAGGAAGAAGCTGATGCTGAAAAGAAACTTGGTACAGAATCTTACAAGAAGCGAGAATTTGATGTTGCCATTGAACACTACAGCAAAGCCTGGGACATACGTAAGGACATAACATATCTGACTAACATGAGTGCCGCACAATTGGAGAAAGGAGATTACGAGGCTGCCATCGAGACGTGCAAGAAAGCGATAGAGGAGGGACGAGAGGTGTTAGCAGATTTCAAGATTATTGCAAAGTACGTCTGGTATGATCTGTACCAGTTATTAGCTCTGCTAACGGTTGCTAGGGCCTTCGGCCGTATCGGTACATGTTATGAAAAGCTTGGCGATCTGGCTCAGGCCATCACTAACTACCAGAAATCTCTGACCGAGCACCGCACCCCAGATATTCTGAATAAACTACGTGCCGCCGAAAAGGCCAAAATTATGGCAGAGAAGGAGGCCTATATCAGCCCTGAAGAGGCCGAAAAGGCTCGGGAGCTCGGTAACCAGAAGTTCAAGGAAGCTAATTGGCCCGGCGCTGTCGAAGCTTACACGGAAATGGCAAAACGTGCGCCCGATGACCCTAGAGGCTATTCAAACCGTGCTGCCGCGTTGATCAAGTTGATGACCTTCCCTGGCGCTGTAGCCGACTGTGACGAAGCAATCAAGAGAGATCCAAAGTTTATCAGAGCATACCTGAGAAAAGCTCAAGCATACTTTGCAATGAAAGAGTATAGCAGATGTCAAGATGTCTGCCAGGAAGCGATGCAACACGACGAGGGAGGAGCAAATTACAGAGAGATTGAGCAGCAACAGCAAAAAGCGCTTCAAGCACAATTTGCCGGAAGGGACGGGGAAACCGAAGAGCAGACAATGGAGAGAATTCAGAGAGATCCAGAGGTAAACAACCAGTATCCAGTTACGGTACTACGGCATTGACGTTTGACGAACAGATCATGGCTATATTGCAAGATCCAATCATGCAGAGTATCCTGCAGCAGGCGAAGGGCGACCCCGCTGCTTTGCAGGATCATATGAAGAATGCGGATATAAGAACGAAGATTCAGAAGTTGGTAGCAGCTGGGGTAATAAGAACACGCTGAGTAGAGGTGGATTAGGGTTCTCTGTAGTCATTTGGAAGAGAAAGCATATTAGGAAGTTCTTGCTGAAACCAGATCTTGCAGTTTAGTATCCTGCTACATACACTCAAGAGATCCATCAGTAGGTTCGAAACATACCCCAGACCAAGCAGTTGCGCAACTACCTGACGTAGGACTCTGTTAAACGTACCTACTATCGTGATATCTCAGTCCTATCTCCGTCTGCGTGCTACAGCAATAATTGGTGACTTGTCCGTACATGCACGAGCGAGTATATCCGCCAATGATAGTTCGACGAGACGGTAACAATGATTCGCACTAAAGCTTATTCTCCTCACGAAGATCCCAGCCAGGCCTTTTCGTGGAAGGCGTGGGTAGTCGCATATCGCTGCATAATAATGGAACGTTCTTTCCCAACCCTTCTGCGACCCTCCGTTCTGACGGTTTCCGAACAATTGGTAGCTATTCCTAACAACAGTAGACTCGGTCAGGGGTAAGTATGCAACAGACTTCTCCACATGTCGGTATCTAAGCACTCTAAGGTAATTGAAGTAGGCACGTAGGTAGCTGAAGGACACTCCCATGTTAGCGCCGGACGGATATCGGACATTGAGATCCCACGCGTGCCAGGGTCCAAGGCTTGTGCTGATCCTAAATGTGGAGAGCTTGGCCTTTCTTCACCTTCAAGTTGACGAACTTGGCAACTGAGCCAGACACTGGCACTAGTCTGTGGCCCGACCAGAGTCAACGGGCGCTCAATTCTATTAGATCTCTTAATCGTCCAGGTCAATTGAAATTGCTCACATCATGATGTCGCACCTCTCTTCACGTGCAGGGGAGCTCAAGTCCCACGGTGCAGTTGAAGCAGCTCAAAATCACAACTCCAAAGTTGATGCTGAGGATGCCGAACACGTAATGCTCAATGAGAGCCAGAAGGCCGGTGCTATGGCATTTCAATTCGATTCCAATGCCTCACCAGAAGCGAAGGCCGCCCAAGCTCATACCGTACGTTCTACTGGTCACCTAAAAGGATGTGACGGGTGCTAATATGCTGAAACTTGCAAGGCTCTCCCTCCAGGCTTCCACCATGACAGGAAACCGAAAGGTGTCGGTATAGTTACAGATATGGTGTGTTATGGGTATATTAGCTGGAGATGACAATACTAATATTGGGTTACTAGAATACTGGGATGCCTGACCAGTATGACCTTCCTCCCCCAACTAAAGACGGTGCCGTCCCAAGTTCCCCCACAGCCGACGGTAAGCCTGGCCTGGCCAATGGTCATGTGTCGCAGGACGAGAACACCCGGTACACCGAGAAAGTTGGGTGGGCACCAAGATTCGGCCAAGGGAGCATTACGGAGACAGAAGCTGGGGAGAGTCTTCTGGACCATCAGACTTTTCTCGAAAGCAAGTTGGATGATAAGTTTTTTGGCGGTAAGTGAAAATTCTACTGGTGAATCTGCTACAAAATACTAAACCTCTTGTAGATTGGTACCACAATACGGGCGTTATCATATTTGCTTGTCTCGGCTCCTGGGTTGTGGCAATCCTTGGAGGTGGTCTTGCTTGGGTTTTCATCATCATGGCTTGTTGTGGCGCCTACTATCGAACATCGATTCGCCGGGTACGCCGGAACTTCCGTGACGACGTTCACCGAGAAATGGCAAAGGCACGGCTAGAGACTGATACAGAAAGTTTGGAGTGGATAAACAGCTTTCTCGTCAAGTTCTGGCCTATATACGCCCCAGTGCTTTGCGAAACGATCATTGCCTCTGTGGACCAAGTTTTGAGCACGTCGACTCCAGCATTTCTTGACAGCATGCGTATGAAGTTCTTCACCCTCGGTACCAAGCCTCCAAGGATGGATCATGTAAAAACCTATCCAAAGGCCGAAGACGACACTGTACTCATGGACTGGAAGTTTAGCTTCACACCTAACGATGCTATGGACCTTACAGCTCGACAGCTGAAAAACAAAGTCAACCCCAAGATCGTCCTAGAGATCAGGCTTGGGAAGGGCATGATCAGTAAAGGTATTGATGTCATAGTAGAAGATTTTGCTTTCTCGGGATTGATGAGGGTCAAAGTCAAGCTTCAAATCCCATTTCCGCACATAGAGAAGGTCGAGATTTGTTTCCTCGGAAGACCAGAAATTGACTACGTCTGCAAGCCTCTTGGTGGAGACACACTTGGATTCGATATGAACTTCATTCCAGGTCTTGAATCGTTCATTCAAGAACAAATACATGGTAATCTTGCGCCCATCATGTATGATCCGAATGTCTTCCCAATCGAAATCGCAAAGATGCTTGCAGGTAATCCAGTCGACACAGCCATCGGTGTCTTAGCAGTAACATTCCACGGCGCTCAAGGACTCAAGAATTCTGATAAGCTCGCTGGCACTCCGGATCCCTATGCTGTAGTTTCTCTGAACAGCCGCGAACCTCTTAGCAAAACTAAGACCGTCAAGGAAAACGCGAATCCTCGCTGGAACGAAACAGTCTATATCATTCTAAACTCTCTTGTGGATTCTCTGACCTTACAAGTTTACGACTGGAACGAATATCGCAAGGATAAGGAGTTGGGTACAGCAACATTTGCGTTAGACAACCTGGAACAGGCAACGGATCATGAAAACTTACAGCTTGAGGTTATGGCTAATGGCAAAGCGCGTGGTGTTATCCAGGCTGACGTCCGATTCTTCCCGGTCCTAGAAGGTCGGCAACTTGAGGACGGTAGCAAGGAAGCGGCTCCTGAATCAAATACGGGCGTCGCGAGATTCAACGTAGAACAAGCCAAAGATCTAGATGGCACCAAAAGCTTGGTGGGCCAGCTAAACCCTTATGCTGTCCTCCTGCTCAACGGTAAAGAGATACATCAGACACGCAAATTGAAGAGAACCAACAATCCGATCTGGTATGACGGTTCCAAAGAGATTCTGGTCACTGATCGTAAGACCGCTCGTCTGGGGCTGGTCATCAAAGATGAACGTGATCTTGGTGCGGACCCAATACTCGGAACTTACCAGATCAAGCTAAACGATATGATGCAACTAATGGAAAAAGGCCAGGAATGGTATAATTTAGCTGGAGCCAAGGTTGGTCGTGCGAAAATGATGCTACAATGGAAACCTGTGGCAATGAAGGGTATAACTGGCGGCTCCGGCGGTTACATCACACCCATCGGCGTTATGCGCCTCCACTTTCAAAGTGCTCGTGATCTCCGGAACGTGGAGACTATGGGCAAATCAGATCCATATGTCAGAGTACTGTTGTCGGGGATTGAGAAAGGCAAGACAGTCACATTCCAAAACAACTTGAACCCTGACTGGGATGAGGTTATCTATGTACCTATGCATTCAATGCGCGAGAAATTGACGTTGGAAGTGATGGACCAGGAGAACTTGGGGAAAGACCGCTCACTTGGGCTCGTGGAAGTCTCCGCGGCAGACTACCTTCATCAGGCTGAAAACGGAGAGTATGAGGTGCATGATCAGAAGCGACCGATGTCCGAACATCTTAGGATGCATGGCAAGGGCCAACCAAAAGGCAAGCTAAACTTTACTGTGGCGTTCTACCCAACTCTTAACATCGTCGACCCGGAAGAAGAAGCAGCAGAGAAGGCCGCATTAGGGGAAGCTGCGGCCAAAACCTCGGATGATATCACAAGGCCCAGCGTCGACATAGGATCAAGAAAGAGCCTAGAAAACGCCCAAGCAGATGTAGTGCCTGACAAGGGCAGGGAAGCTGGAAAGCTGGACATGAATTTTGGCGGCCAAATTGCCAAAGGAGAGAAAGAACAAGAAGTGACAAATGGGGACATCGAGGCTGCTCCCAAGCTTCGCCTTGGGCCGGAAGAGCTTGTAAAATACGGTAAGAAAAGTCGTGCTGTTGATTCTCCCACTTCTGCTGATTACGTGACTGTTGCAGAATCCGGCCTTATAATATTCAAACTGATAGAGGGGACATTAGCGCGTACAAACGTCCATCTTGAAGTGGTCATGGATGACATGTTGTTCCCTTCGTACAGCTCCTCAAAGGCCAGGTCAAGACAGACTCAGTTTGGAGAAAGTAAGTTTCTGCTGCCCGACGTAACATAAACAGGTACTGATCTTTGCCCGCTAGTTGGGGATGCTTTCGTAAGAGAGCTGGATGTATCGAAGATTACTCTACGTCTAAGAGCGAAAGAAGACAAGAAAGGCGAGGGAAACTCCGATGCTACGATTGCCAAACTAACGGGTAGCACTCTGGACACACTTCGACGATGCTTGGTGAGTGTGGCGAACACGCACCATGTAGAATCATCTGACCTCTGGCTCTTAGTACAAACCTACTGAGCTCGTACTCAAAGGCGCCGACGGTTCCATCAGCAAGGTTGTTGTAAGCTTAAAATATATTCCAGTCAAGATGCGACTCGACCCAAGCGAGAGCATTAACAACATGGGCACCCTCCGACTCGATGTCCTGGACGCTGCCGATCTGCCGGCTGCCGATCGAAACGGTTTTAGTGATCCCTACTGCAAATTCTATCTCAACGGTAAAGATGTATTCAAGACCAGCATCCAAAAGAAGACTCTACACCCGGCCTGGAACGAGTTCTTTGAAGTCCCCGTTACTTCGCGAACAGCGGCCAAATTCCACGTCAAGGTCATGGATTGGGATTTTGGGGACAAGGCAGACCTTCTTGGAGAAGCCGATATCAACCTGGAGCTGTTGGAGCCCTTCAAGCCAAAGGAAGTTATCCTTGGTTTGGATGGGAAGTCCGGAGTCCTAAGACTTAAAATGCTTTTCAAGCCAGACTACGTTATACGGTCACGTCAGGGTTCATCAACTTTCAGTGGAACATTTGCTACACCTGGTAAGGTTATCGGTGCACCCGTGAAAGGTGTTGGCATTGTTGGAGGAGCTGTTGGCGGTGGCGTAGTGAAGGGTGCTTCATTCCTTCGCCATGGATTCAAGAGCAAGAAGGACGGCCGCGATATCAGTAATGGTTTCGTCGAGCCGGAAGAGAGGGACGAATATACTAATGGCGATTTGATGGAGAAACCGCAAATCGTTGCTCCAGTTTTTGACGGTAGTCCATCACTGCCTGAAACTCCTCATGCTCGATCAAAAAGCTTCGGCGCAGCATCTATAGCGAGCGTTCCAGGTGGGACACCCGGCAAGCCAGAAGCGGGTACAGCAATATTCAGCGTACTTTCTGCAGCAGGCTATCCGGCAGGATCTAAGCTCCAAATCCATATCAAGCAGCTCGGCTCGAAAGGCGCCAAAGAAGTGCATAAGACCAAGCCTGTCAAATCGGCTACAGGAGACGCGAAGTGGGAGCAAGAAACTTTCCGAATCAGCTGTTCACCTGATACTCAATTCCAATTACAAGTCAAAAACGACAAAATTATCGGGGGCGATGACCTGGGTGAAGCGCTTTTCTTTATTGACGACTCGTCCACTGGCAGCGAGAAGACGGTCAGGGTCGGTGAGGGAAACGTGAAACTAAAGACAACATTCGCACATGCGGAGGAACTTTTCAAGGACAGCCCACGAGCTCTACAGAGAAAGAGCTTCTTAAGCAGGAGAGACGTTAGCCGGGGCACGACGCCTATTTAAAAATTTGCTGTGAGGTGTGGCAAACGTTGTGGAAGGTCTTACCAAGTGTACAGGAGGGGAGCGTGCGTTTTCATCAGTGTTGCTAATTGGCGTGTTGATACCACTCTGTTCAGATCCTGCGTGTACCGATATCATGAATGCAAAAAAACGCTTCATAGGGTAGGTGCTACACCGTCCATTCAAGATCAGATCTCATTCTGACTGTTTGTACTCGACGTCTTCGAGCCGACGAAGTCGCTGATTTGGAAACGGTCTAGATGCGATGCTCCACACTAATAAAACGCGCTCTCCAAGGCCCCCCAGTGCAGATACATCCGGGCCTACAAGAACCCACTCAAACCGTCCGCACAAGGAGGAAGCCTATTTGAAATATTCGAAGGTCGCGGATATCTGCCAGCCGGATTACAGATTGATGAAAGGATACGGTCGACATTCCACTTTAGTTCTTCATGTAGACGGCTCTACGATTAAAATTTTGGGGGATCCGATAGGTCGGCATGACTTATCCGGTTTGAATTCATTTCACTCGAGTTTTTGATGTTCGTCTTGAAGGGGAAATCTTCATCTTAAAATCCTTCACTTCGAATTTCTGAATTATCACTGCATATTACTATTCGGATTTTTTCCGCTGGGAATTATTTCCTTCGGATATTTTTCCCTTAGACATATTACATTTCCGCCACTCCATTCAGAACTCTTCTACTTTGAACCCTTTCCTTTACAAGTCTTCTTCTAAACTGTTTTTATCTCCACTTTGCATTCGTCTACCTCGAATCTAATTCCCTTGGGTTTGTGTTCTTCAGACTTTTCTCATCCCAAATTAATCTCCTCAACTTGGATTTTCCACTTCCATTACGGAGATTCCTTCAATTAATTTTCTTCTACTTTGAGAACCATATAGGATGCTCTCCTGAGGTGTTTTCTTTCTCCAATTGAATTTCTCTCACCTGGAATCTACTTCCCTCAGATTTCTTTTCCTGGGACTTCTCTCATTCAAACCTGAAACTCTCCACCTAGATTTTCCACCTGAATTGCAGAGAACCCTCCATTCAAGTATCTTCTACTTTGAAAACCTGCCTTTGTAGAATGTCCTTCTTAGATGTGTTCTTTCTCCAATTGAGTTTCTCTCCCCTGGAATGAATTCACGCAATGCTTCAATTGGGTAGTGACTGTGCCCGCCGGGCTTTCTTCACAGCAGGTCACCAGCTGGAAATTCTCTTCATTGAGGATGAATGCTCGATCCATCCCGCAAATCCAATTATCTTCACAACATGTAACCAACTGGACGCAAGCATGAATGCACTGTCAAGCGCCCATTGATTCCGCAAATCCAGTAATCTTCACGGCAATTCACCGGCTGAATGCGAGCATGAATGCGCAATCACCCCAATCCATGCCGGAAATCCAAGTAACGTCGTCTATAAGAAGCTCAATTTCCCACCCAGATCCTCCATCTTTCCTACACATCAAGCCCACCAAGATCTATTTACACATGCTAGGGCCTGCGTTATATATACTCACGTCTCCTACATATTACACATCCTTTACTTATACCCAAGCTCTTACATAGTACCAGTCCTTTACAACATACACAGGTCGTTTACATAGCGCAAGTCCTTTACTTAGTACATGTTCTTTACGTAGCATAAGACCTTTACACAGCATAGATTCTTCATACGCATCAGTCTTTCGAACTCCTATGTGTCGACGGTGGGGGGAGAGTACAATACGACTAAGCGCCGACTAAGCGTCAGAAGCCATGACATGCCGCCGAGCCCTAACTAAGCGAGCTATTCGAATATCGGGGGAAAATCGACCAACAATGTCTACCACGCATGAATTAGCTCGACAACAACACAACAAATTCCTCACTTACCCCTGTGATCTTACTTTCGTGATCTTACCTTCAACCTCATCTTTGCAACATACAGCTCTCGTGTAACAGTAAGCACTTCTCTTTGCACGAACGTGTTTTATCTAAGACTCTACTTGTCTTACCTGAGCTCGAACCTGCGTCATCGCCGTGGTGGGCTCACTGCATGGCTGCATTTGAGCTCAGCGCGTGGTCTTACTCCTTCATGCGTCTTATCTAATCTTTATGGCCATTGCTTGCGACAGGCTTTGAAAGCGACTCTCCAGTCTGCTCTACAACTTGTTGAGCCTTAGGCGTCAGCGGTTGATCTTCTCAGTCAGTTATGGCGATTGCGAGCTCGAAGTTGCAGCTATCCACTCCCGGTTTGAGACCCTTCTAAGGCATGGAACTACAAGGAACTGCACCGAGGCCCTCCATACAATGGGGTGGTATCCAACATTAAAGAGGCAAACATAGCCAAAGCGATTGCCCATAGCCTGCAAGACAAACAGGAAGGAAAGTTTGGCGATCAAGCTCACCTTATCACCACGATTGCAAAGGCAAACATAGCCAGAGCGGTTCGGAACAGCTCGCTACACCACACTCAGCAAGAAGTCAAGGACTCATCCAGTCTAACCTTACCTCGCCTTCACCGACGCCTTCGGCTGATAAACCGAAGATACCGAAACCAGAGCAACTAGTATTAGATGGGTTCGTTTAAGTAATTTTCCAGACACTACGTCTACATCTTCGACACTAACATGTTGCAGTATGAACGTCCACAAGAGCTGCAGCAGGCCGAAATGACTCGCCATCCACATGTCTTACTGAGCATAGCCAGAGCAATTCGGGTCAGCCTGCAAGACCAACCTAGCAATACTGATGGAGGCGACCAAGCTCACCTTGATTCCACTTATGTTACGAAATTGAACCAACCGCTGGAGCTGATAGCCAGATGGAGCATGGATTTTTCGGTCTCTAGCTTTCCGGAACATTCAATGTGGGACTTACCCGGAAGAAGATGTCCGTGCAAATATTCTGAAACAGTGGAGTTGAGCTGGAATATAATAGGTATGCAACTGGACCTTGTCAGATCAGAAGACAAAAAGTGCATGAAGAACAACCACTAATGCATTTGCTGAGTTGCAGATTTCGAACCAGTACCATCGTTCAAGATCACCATCTTCTAAAGACGCTTCTCTGGACCTTCGCGGAGCTGGAGTGCAAGCCAAGTAAGGAGCGATTCGCATCGGCTACTTCTTGCGAGGAACTTTATAGCGCTATATTCATCTCTTCGAACAGAGTCAGCTCTGGTATTACAGTCAGAAAACACTGGATCACGCTAGAGATAACAGCCTTCCTATACCTTACAGGCAGCGCTCGATATGATAGAGCCGTGGACTCAATTATGGGTAGTGCTCAAGTTGTTTTCTACCTACCTCAAGGACTTCACAGGGCGCTTGCTGGGAAATTTGAGCTTTTGAGTAACGAGACAAGATCTTCAACGCCCGAAGCACCGTCTAGAATTTCCAAAATGGATAATCTCAGAGTCCGGTCGTCAACCAAATCAGCATCGGCTTCAACATTCTCAACAACGACTGAACCTCAGTTGGCAGTATTTGAGACGATTGGTGCGTCCTTATCGTATACAGAACAAACGTTTTCGCTCATGAACGTTCCTTCTAGACACTCTCAAAGGACTCAAAGGCTGGTGGGAAAGTCGGTTCACCCTCAACGTAGTATGGGTATGGAAGAGCTTATTGTGCAAGACGCTTTAGTTCACGAGGTCCGACTGAGTTGAAAGGGTGTCACAGCATATGAAAAGAGTGCAGAGTCAGCCCTCGACATAGTATCACCTTGAAAGGGAAGTTTCTTCACGGTCGATCATCTCTTTAACCATCATTGAGAGAATGACAACAGTCATGAAAGGCGCATTCGTTCAACTAAATACTTCGCGACTCGTCAGCAGATATCAGCAGTCTGCACGAGAACGTTCTGGCCGTTATCAGCATGTCTCAGTCGAATGTAACGAAAGCTCATGAACAATATTCGAAAGCGCTGCGAACGAGCGACGCACTATTATCGAGGAGGAAATGCTAGAGATACTGAACGTATGGTCTTGTGAAATCGCTGTCCTAGGACATCGAAGACTGATATACCAGAACCCTCAAAAGGTGAGATGACGTCTCTTAGAGATTGAGCTTCATGCATCATGCATAGGTCGACTTACCCTCCACGAGCCACACAATGTCCGGCCTACTCTTATTTAACCACACAAAGCTACGACAAATGTCGGTCTGAAGTTTAATACCATCTCATTGAGAATTTGCCAGAGCTATTGCAAGATCTCTCTCGTTGTCAGATGTCAGAAGCTACTGCTTCATTCTTTTACCGTGGCTAAACAGTCGCTATGAAGCCGACCAAGGCTTAACGGTACGCTTCGCATTCTCGATAAGCCGAAGATCCACGAGAGTGTCAGAATTATTACAGGCGTAGATGCTAGCACAAAGACGCTGCTGTACAGAAGCAATACCAGATGCCATTAAAGGTTCAACATGAAGCGTCAGAGAAGAGCGGGTTCGTTATGTTGCTCGTTGCAAGCTGGTTATGTACTGATCTGTGACGATCAAGACTCAATATCGAACAAGATCTACTGCGACTCGAGTGAAGATCTTCTCAGGACTGGGTCTCCTCAAGACATGTTGAATGTCGACAGTTTTGAAAGCGCTTCGCTTCAATTCACAAGCCGGATGAGTTCTTAGACCCAGCTTACAGCCTCAGCGATAGTCCAACCCAGCTTTCCTATCAGCAGATTTGGAAGAGGTGATGTAGAGCAAGAGCAGGAAAATTAGCACCCGACAATAACTCGTTGGTTCCTTTTCCCAATGAGTTCTCGATTCAGATCTTTCAGGAAAGCTCTCATGAAACATTGAAGCTCATCATTGAACTAAAGATTCCAGGGATGAGTACCCTTCTCCGGATCAAGAGAAATTTCTTTGTGCTCAATCACGGCAGATGCAAACATTTGCATAGGCAGTATATTATCGAACTTGTAGTCAAAGAGCTACTGAATCAATGTCACGCTTCGAGTTACGCACACACAACAACATCATTCTTTCTAAGTAACAAGAGCAAGATGAAATTCGAATTTGTTGTGGCGGAAATAAGAGAAATCACGAAACCTGCCTGAGGAAATTTGGGCCTCACCTCAATCTCACGTTGGTGAATGAATCTTCTCCGCCGCCTTTGCAGACCTGCGTTAATTCACTCTTCCACGACTTTGAGCGAACCCATGAAAGACGATCTCTTTTCCGACAAACGCTACACAGATTACATGTGGCCCAAAAAGGGGGTTGACTCATCTTGGAGAGCGTGCATGAGACCGGACTCCTTCGTTCTACCTAGCTTGTGGCGAAATCGAGTTGTACTCCTTCCAGAGTTGCAAGCCTAGAGAGCAAGCTCTAGTTACCATCTCGGGTTGTTTTCCACAATTATCACGAGCCTTCGATATGAGAGAAGAAAACAATCAATGCTGCTCTATACGCAGCCTGCAGTCCAGCTCTGTCGATAATACCACGAAATGGAACACAACAAATCATTGTTCCTTTTCTGTTGGTGTCGAAAAACAAATTCTGAAATAGATCTGTCTATTGAACAGATGGGTGAATACCACCATCAGACCGAACTATTCAACCACAGCTTTGAAGTAGTGCTTGCTATTCCTCTTTTCTCATCGAAAGCTCACACAGCCTAGCCAAGGTACCAGATCGAACAATGCTCAATTTATATTTGACTTGTTCATGTCGTTTCAGGAACGGCTGCTGTTAGTTCGATTGTTCTGTGCCTACTAATGTCGAAAAGCATAGTAGAAGGTGTATGATCTACTCGTATCGCGGAAAAACAAGCTTTTCGTGAGAAACGCAACGAACTTCTATGAAAATCAGAGTTCAAAGATGGAGTCAAAAGATAACGCAGCTCAAGAATACCCATGAGCGCTTTGCACCGATACTTAATCTCAGGAGTTTTTTCTTTCTTTCAAGTTAAAGACTGAGCGATTGTCCAACCCAGCTACGGACCAGCAATCCTGGGACTAGCTTCAAGTAGAGCGAACGCCGAGTATTCCTAGAAAGCTCTCTTTACAACGGCAAAGCTCACTACAGCAAACTGTGTTGCAGGGGATACTATGTACGGCTTGCATAACCTGAGTCGACGAACTTACACGTCGAAGATGGTCAATGGATTGTTAAACACATTCACATACGTACGATCGGTAATCGAAGCTTCACTTGAAAAAAAAGTTCTCAAAGCTCCGCTACAATCTAGCTAATTGGAGTTGTCATTCTATATGTGCCATTGGGCGAACTACAGATGCTCCATTCAGGTGGGGACGCTGGGGGCTGGAAAGGTATAAGAGTCGTCCGCAACATCCAGGGACTCGGCGAGCACAATTTCGGCTCGCAGTCACTAGGAATTTCCTAGATTTTGCTGCAGATATCATCACCATCTTCAGGCCTGCTAAACCCACTGCCTCGTACCAGCACGTAAAGATGTATGCTCAATTCTGCGAAGAATGAAGCATCTAAAGCGGAAGTGAACCGCCACCAGACCTACAAGCTGATTTACAGAAGTTGCAGTGTGATTGTCAGCAGGAGAATATAGCACCTCAGATTGCGGCGCGCAAATCATATACCTGAATTTCATGGTCGATTTCGTCAAGTATCTAGTCATAACACGAGAGTTCAAGGCTTTCACTTGAGAAGACTTTCAGGGTTCGTCTTCATTCAGGACACTAAGCCACCATCAGAGCTCAGCCCACAGCTTGAATCAGACAAGAACCTCGGTTGTGCCGACGCTCTTACATATTCTTGATTAGCAGCTTTTTGCTTTAGGAAAATCGATCTGAGACAACCGAGGCATGCGAGGGTTTTCCGTTCATGAATGGATCAAACCGTCAGCTGCTCACTGCATTTCGAAAAGACACAGATTCAACAGAGCATTAGAGTTGACACCCATCGATTAGAACAGACTGCCGGACTCATGCCTCGGTTTCAGAACCCTAAAGGAAGAACAAGACACGATTAGAAGCTAGCACACAGTCGGCATATCCCGGACTTCTCAAGTGCGACAATGTTCTTGCACATATTTGGTCGGCAGCCTTCTGCTTACAGGATCCTCGATCAAAATAGAGAAGATGGTTCTAAGACATTCAGGACCAGAAGGTGTCGCTAAAAGCCAGCACACAATCTCTCGTAATGAGAATACTTGATTGAGTCAACCTTGTAACACAATTGGAGGAAACCTGTCTACTCTGACAGTTGTTGATCCCGAAAACGAAGGGGATGGTTTTCGCGAACCATTTAACCTAAGGGCACCACGATGAAAAGACTAGGCCAAGTCACTTGAGAGCCGAAAATTCGCTGGAAGCTCGAGCACTGTCTTCCCGAGAGACATGGGATTTAACATTGGACCAAAGCCGCCAACTCGAACAGAATTCAGAGGTCTTGTATTTTTCCCAACATTCGACATCACATTTAAGAATGTAACCAAAAATGGGATTGCAAGAACAACTGCAAGAATCGAGTTGCAGATATCAGTCACCACGTCTGCGCCACCTCAGCCCTTCTATCCTCAACCCAGCTCAGCTCAGTCTCACAAGCAAGAATCAAATCCCTTACACCCACCAATCTTAATAAGAGCCCAAGTCAGAGGCATCACTAGAAGTCAGCTCATAGCTTGCATCTTTCAAAAGAACCAGTTGAAAGACTTCCTCCCAATTTAAGGAAGCAGCTGTATACTGGATCTGAACGACAGGAACAGCGACGGACTTGCGAATCAGTTAATATAAAGCTACTGCGCTGAAAAGACCGATCTAAGTCAATCGAGGACCTGGAAGCATCGCTAGAAGCTCGCGAACAGTCTTTTCTCTAGAAAGAAAGTGAATCGTTAAATGTTCTCGCATCTTTGGTTAGCAGCTTTTAAATCGGAACTTTTCGATCACGAAGGGAAGACCATAATCTTACGACATAGCTGAATTGCGAGCGCTGCGGTTTGAAGCTTGAGGACCCTTATGGAGACTTCATCAGTATGTCAGACACTTTGTTGATCATGGACCTGAGGCTGCCTATTACATGTGCGCCGTGGGAAGAAAATAAGCCATGAAAAAAGTACAACTTGTCAACTAGCTTTCTCGAACGACCTCGATTAAGATAACTTTCTTATACCATTTTGCACCGCGATTATAGACTCGCAGAATCGTTAACTTAAGTCGAACTCCTGTGCAGCTGAGATTCGTCTCGGATTCTATGTTAGCGACTCATAGTTCGGGCTGAGATCTCAGCAGTTTGCAAATTATCCGAAGCCATCTCACTGCGATGAGGTGCTATTTCGACCTTGGTGACTTCGCAAAGAATCATCCCATTCGATGACTCTTTTGAACATCTTGAGAAGCACTTACCGAAACCTCCAGACGAGTTAGTCCGCGGCTGCTTTTCCGAGAAATCATCGATCTTAAGAGAACCAGGTGACTTTCTTGACACTTGGCTGCAGTACAAGTACTGCGAACGGACGAAATTGTGATCCTAAATACCCCTAAAGAAAGTTAACAATGTTCTTGCAAGTTTTTGGTTGGCGGCTGTCTACTCTAAGAATCTGGTTTGAAAAGACTAACGATTTCCACCATCATGGTACAACGCATGGCCGCCCACAATATTATAGTGCGGACGGGTGACCTGACTCTACCCTGCCAGATTTCTCTAGCCGCGATCTGATTGACTATGATGAGGATAAGGAGACGGTCATTAAATAAAGACGCCGGAAAGACTGCCCCTGCGCACTCCAAGGCGTTACAATTACCTGGTGAGAAACCACCCGCGGAAGAATTATAAAGTATGGCTGGAGAAGAGAGCTTGGAGAAATCGCGAAAGCAGCTCTGACTCCAACCAATCCTACGCATAATCACTCCCTAGTCACTGCTAACCCAGCGGCCGTCTAGCTAGGTGCAAAGCGAGGCGTGACACAACTGTATCAAGGAATGACAAATGGAAGCCGGAAATCAAGTTGCTTTCGGCCATTCTTACATTTCCCAGAACGGCCAACGCATGGAAGACCTACCTGCTCACTGTCTGGCTTTCGAGATATGGGATGGAAGAGAAAATCGCCTACACTATCAGAAACGGTGGCAGCGGGCGGGAGAAGAAGAGCGGCGAAACAAGCAGAGAAAGGGTTTTCAAGAAACCGCACTCCCATCATAATCGTGCCTAGGCTTCGTCAGCCCGTCATGAAAGAAGGACCACGTAAGAAGAAAATCTGGGGCCAAGGGGGCCAAGAAGAAGGCCAACGCGCCTTCTGCGGGTACGAGCAAAGGTCCGAGGAGCCCGAAGACCCGAAGGCTCCCACCGTGTTGAGATGCTATATCTGTTGGGATCAGTAATAAATATAGTGGATGTTGCTGTGGGCAATTGGCGGTCGTCGTTTGCTGCAACAACATCGACTTCAAGAATTCGTAAAGAATCGTCGATGGGGTTAAATTCCTTGCACATCTTTGGTCAGCAGCTGCTTGTTCGGGAAAGCGTGAAACCCAAAGCTGGACGATGATCTCGAGAACCCGCTGAAATGCGAGTACTGAATGGGTGCGACTTTGCTCTCGGATCTAATAGAAAGAATTATGTGGGAATGTTCTTGCACATCTTTCGTGAGGGAATGCCTACTTTGAAATTTATATCGAAGAGACAGACGCATAAACCATGTCCCTGCTGGTTGGCTGATGTGAGAGCATTGCGATGGGAGACTATTTCAACCACAAAGTCCTCGGAAAAGATCATCAGTTGTAACAACGTTTTTCTACAATTCTGGTTAGCGGTCACCTCAAATTCCCTCCACACATTTATCTTGGCCTTCTCATACAGCTGGTTTGCTCTTTCAGACACATCTAATTTCGTCTTCAACGTATTATGTCTTACCGCACCTACCTTCCATCGTAGCTGCCTTCTTGTGGAGAAAGATGGTTGAGCCACCAGGTTTCGAACTACCTAAAGCGTTCTTGTCACGACGGGATGCTATATCGACCCTAAAAAGTCGTAAAGATATTCAGCGATACCAAAGCCTGTATCTCTTCAAACCAAGGTTAAAGCTTGGATCATTGTTCTTCGAACGAGCGCTATCGCCTACAAGTCAATACCGTGTATCCCACTGTTGTAGAATACCGAAATTACGACTAGGAAATGACCTTTAAATATGAAGAACACAAGTGACGGACGCTGCAGAGATTTTTCGAAGAGCGTGAACCGAGAATCGTCCAGTTTCCATTAGCTCCATGTCAATTAGAAATCTCGAATTTATTGATTAACTTGAGGCTTAAAAAAAACTACAAGCTAGTCAAAGAGACGGCCTCCTGCTTCTCACCTGAAGTCTGAACAATCAATCGTGGTACGTTGACGACTCATGGGAGAGCTACCGACTTGATAAGGGCCAGCTTGACTGGAGGCTATCGGAAGGTGCTAAAAGGGGCTGCCGGCTACCAACAGACCTCGGCAGCTAGGGAACAAGGGGATAAGGCGGGGAACAGGGGGATAAATACCCCCCGTGCCCCCCTCCTGTTTCCCCCTTCCCTTCATCCCTTAAGATTCAGCTAGAAACTCGCTTTCGCTTCCTGCCACCCACACTGCTACCCACTCTGCTACCCACTCTGCTACCCACTCTGCTACCCACTCTGCTACCCACTGCTATAATCACTGCCATCGCTGCCGATGGCCCCTGCTACTCGCCGCCGGGTTAACCCCTCTGCAAAGGCCCGCGCCAATGCCACCGCCGCCAGGAGACGTACTCCTCGCCTCCGCTCCACCTCCCCCCTCTCCCGCTCCCGCTCCCCGACCCATGGCCCCCAGGGGGGAGCCGACCCAGAACAAGCCGACGAGACCCCAGCAGCCCTCGCCCTGCGGCAGAGGATTAAAGCTGCTCGTCAGGCAAATATAGAACGGGAGCTGGAACTAGAACTTCAAAGGATAGAAGCTCAGGGTGCGGCTCTTGGACAGGCGTTGGGAAGCGACTTAGCGCCCCCAGGCGACCCCCGCATCCAAGCAATGGTAGCACGCTACCCCTTTATTGATACCACTCAACTCGCCAACATCTTCAAGTACGAGTTTCGAGCTGTCAATATCTTCAAGCTAGTCAACGATCATATACCAAATCCAGCCAGCAAACAAAGTCTTCGATTAACACGCTCCGGCGAGCTTCGGGCCCATGACGATGACGCCACTCAGCAAGACCTCAAAGGCATGGTCCCCTTTCTACGTTGCCTAGGAGTATATAACCAATGCCTCATTGAGGCGGCCAATGACCAATTGAGACATCCTCTGCAAGCAAGCTTAGCTTGGTACGTCGACTATCTGCAGGAGCTTCACCTGCATTACACCTTCGAGTCTCTACGGACCTTTCACTTTCACTTCCACGAAATCCGCATTATAAAAGGGGTCAATGACCCTGACGGGTGGTACAATGCTAGGGGTGAACTGGCCGCTCGAGCACTGGTAAAGAAAACCCCTGTTACCACTTTCCAGACGGGAAATCAGGGTCAGAGAACCAGGAAACAGGCCTACGGCCCCAGACCCGACGGGGGAAGCACATGGCCCCCAGTATGCAACAGGTTCAACGGCGGCAAATGCACCTATCCTAGTTGCACATATCAGCATATCTGCAGCGGATGTGGTGGAACCCACGCTGCTATCAATTGCAAAACATCAAATTTGTTGCTTTGCGAAATTGCCTCCCACGAAGTCAATGACCAGCGAATCTCCACTTCGGGGTTTTCCCACCGGCCGTCTCCTCCGGAATATAAATTGAAGATAGAGGAAACTGGGCCATAATCTTGCGAATTGAATGATGTATGAGGTCTGCGGTGGGAGATTGTTTCAACCTCGAAAACATTGCCAAGGATATCTCACTCATGGCAATTCTCTTGCCAAATTTCAATCAGTTGTTTTCTGTTCTGCGGAACCACCAAGTTTGAGGAACCAGGCGACCTTCTTACCGAAGTAGGTGAAGTGCGAGCACTCCGATTCGCTCACCAAGACTCTACAAAAGATAGACTGTATCCAGTCTTCCACCTGTTTAAAACACCTAACCCTTAAACCGTCTCCAGGCCTTCGCCTACCGATTCCCTAAAAGACCCTCTCACACTCATTCGCAATGCTCGGACTTCAGCCAACCCGCAAGTCCTACAGAGAAACCTCTTGGACGGGCATCTGGCTACCAAAGGCCCATCACGTGCCCAGCAACTTACTCACACTTTTAGGCAGTGGCCGGAAAATCTATATTGGAGAAAAATATGATGGGACCATGGCCTTAGAAACTACCTGAGGGTAAGAGCACTTGAATTGCACCATTAACCTATCTCAAATCTTTACCTGAAAACACAGGCTGGGGTATAAAACCGAAAGGAGTGACGACGTAGCATCTAGCAGAATTTTACCATCACGGGTGGAGCTTCTCGGAACGTGGCAGGAGAGCAGATGCCTTCGCCAAATTGATTCAGGCGGCCAAGAATCTCCTTCGAAGAAGAACGACAACGGAACCCTCGCAGACCTCTTGACCACCGTCCAATCACAACATAAACCAACCTAGACCCGTAACAGCGTCGTCTTATCTCTCAGCTCAATAGTTTACAGAATACTCCTTCAGATAAAATTGGGGTATAAAGAAGTTCCACTTATTCCTCAGCTTTGTCCCTCTTTTTGGTCAACTATGTACATACATGAAGACTCGACAGTCAATGTAACGGCTCATCTCAGGCTTCAACTCCAACTCCTTTGTAAAAGTGACACCTAAGTCTTCTTAGCGGTCCCTCCCAAAAAAAGAGTCAGACTATCGAAGAAATTTCATTTGCCCCGCAATCTTCTCAGTCAACAACTGTGTACCCAGATTAAACAGTTGATACCAACATCTCAATGCCGTCCTTAATTTGAACTACTCCGTGGCATTGACAATTTGTTCTTCTTCGCAGCTATAATTTCTATGGAAAGAATTAGACTACTGGAGAATATTATCAGCTTAGCAGCTTTGTCGCTCCTCTCCGCTCGGCAAGTATCCCAAGGTATACGCTAGTTCCCAGGAACAAGATACGTCAACGCACACGCCGCCGCCAAGAGTCGCTAGAAATAGGACTAGAAAGAACGCAACGACCCCAACACCCCGCCGCTCACTATCTACATACGGAGCAAGGGAAACAAAACCCACCCACCCGCCGAGCGAAGGGAAACGGAAGCCCTCCCACCCAAACAAAGGAAACAAAAGGCGATTTATGGAAAAAGGACTCGCGGTTCAAGAATTTATATCCTAAAGAAGTCTCCTCGGACTCGGAGGAGGAAAACATATATGAGAAGAGAAGAACACTCCTGGTGGAGACCGGCTCCACTCTAGATGGATTGATCAGGGGAATCAAGAAGGGTATGGTGTACATCTTAGGCTTCAACCTCAACTTTTGCGTGGCATTGACATCTTGTTCTTCTTCGCTGAGGTCGTTCCAAAAGAAAAATTGAGACCATCGACGAAGTTCTATTTGCTCAGCAGCTTCCTCACAGCGTCATAACCAGTAACTGTGCACACGACATCGTGACAGTTAAACTAAAAATTCATCGCAGGCTTTAATTCCGGCTCCTCCGCGGTATCGACATCTTTTTTTTCTTTGCGGTAGTTTGGTGAAAAAGAATCAAAAGGAGTTTCACTTGTCTAGCAGCTCCTCCCATTTCGTTGATCAGCGATCACGTACACGAAGACCCGACAATCGAAATAACATCTCAAGCCCGATAACTTAACCCCAGCTGTTGTGAGGCGTCAACATCTTTCCTTTCTTCACAGAGGCTATCTATAAAAGGAATAGATCGAGCTATTGAAGGAGTATAGCTTGGCTCAGCAGCTTCGATTAACAGCTGTTTCACGGGAAATCACAGGCATGACGGACATGGCGATTGTGTCATGGCCTTCCGGGTCAATTAAAGAGCGAGCACTGCATTGGAAAATTATTTCGACCTCAGGGATGCGATGGTGTTTGGGTTGGGAAGGCATTCAGTGAAATGGCAGAATAGAGATAGTGAGATGAAGAAGTTAGTAAAATGTTATAATAGCCGTTTTGGCGAGGATAAGAGAGGGAAAACGAATTCGAGTATGGGGTGGAGTAGGAGGACGATCTGGACAGCGAGTCGGAGAGTTCGAAAGGGGAGTGGTAAAAGGGCAGGATGGAGGTGGTGCGTCACGGAGAGGTTGGTGGAAGAATAATACATAGCCGTCATGGCGAGGGGGATTACGGACTCGAGTACACGGTGGAAGAGGAGGACGATCTGAACAGCGAGTTGAGGAGTCCGAAAGGGGATTCATGAAAGGGCAGGATGCAGATGTGTGTGCGACGGAGAAGTTGGTGGAATATTATATAGCCGTGATGGCGAGGATGTGAGCAGCAACACGAATTCGAGTACGCGGTAAAGGAGGAGGATGATCTGGACAGCGAGTTGGGGGAGTTCAATCGAAGACAACACAAACTTTTTTGGACGTCTGGCTTCACGTTCTCCTTTCGCCGCCTCAATCAGACTTTGAAAAACGTTTTCTATGACAATATTATTTCTCCTTCACAGAAGACCTCGGTTTCACAACCATTCAGCGGTCTTAACAGTTGTCGAATATGAGGAAATAGAGAGAGTAAAGAAAACGGAAACGTTTACTCTTCTTTTTCAGCAGGATGTTAGGGAGCATATCCGTAAGAATCAATGAACGTCGTACTTCCATTCTTCTTTAAGATTGCAGATCCAGTACTATAGACATATTTTATGATCTCGAAAACAGGACGATGATTTTGCTTCTGCGGTAGAAGGTAACACGGAACTATTCTCGAGGAACGAGTTGGGAAATTGGGGCGGGTGGTGGCTCTGGGCTTTTGGAAGGGTTGGTTCTTTATGGACGAGGGCAGTACGTTGAAAGTGTTTCTCTAATTGCTGCTGAAGGGTGGGGACAGGAGCATAAGAGGGAATCTGGAACGGTGGTAGTGGTGGTGCTTCGAAGCGTCAGCGCTCGGTAGTATAATAGATTTGGTACGCTAGGATACTTCATGTTCCGTGATAAAAGTTTGAAGTCCTTTCAAGAGTACCGCTGATCTATGGGCATCACAGGTACAGACAGAAAAGTGTTTATACATCGAGATTGAGAAAAGTAGGGGAAGGAGTGAGATTTGACGAACTAAAAAACCATCCTTCTCCACTCATATCTCCAGCTGCCTTCCCAACAATGTCCAACGCCAACTCATCCTCCAAGTCCCTTTGCCTCTTACTTCACGGTCTTTTCCCTTTATAACCTCTTGCCTTGCCCTTACCCAATCCTAATCCAGTACCGTTCTGCAAGCCACTTAAATCTTTCACTCCCCGTGTTCAACAGGCTCAATGAGGAAAATTTTCTACAACGAGTATTTCAACAGAAACACGAATACCTTTACTTCGTTCACGTCCCCTCCAGAACGTTTTCTAACCTTACAGAAGGCTGTGTATACGAGCGATAAGATCCAATACTAAATGAATACTTTTCAGTTCTCTCTTCACCTCGCCCTGTTCTCCACTCCGGTTTCGTTCTGTAAGTACCCCGTTCCCTTCACATAGGCCACTCTACCCACCAACCACTCGACAGTTTCGATCTAATTGGGAGATAGGAAATGCCAATAAATGGGGTTTCTTTTCTTCTCTTCACCTTTTTTTCACCATTCCAATCTTCCCAAAAGCCAATCAAAACATGTTCTTTAAGCCACTGGTCGGCTTCACATCTCCCCTCGCCCTTCCCAGCCACTCAACGGCCTCGATATCGAAAACATAGTGGAACGAGAAAAATTCACATCAACACGAATGCTCTTTGTTCTCCTTTCATAACCCTTTTCTTCCATGCCTCAACCACTCAGCAACCTCGATTTCCCCGAGCGATAAGGAACCACACCAAAATCAGATTCCCACTGCGTTCTCTTCACAACCCCCTTTCCCCACCAGAACTTGTGCTACGTGACCTCAAGACCTCAATATATAAAGCCACCTCCGTCCCTTAGCCATGATTGCTTCTACATCAGCAACAATCAAGAAACAGATCCTCAAAGCAAGAAAAAACATCAAGCCTTTACCACGAGATATCAAGCACAACAGCATAAGATATCTACATCACGACTTAGTGAACCTTTCAACAAACACTATACCCCCTTGAACATCTCTATTGCACATTTCCCCAAAGCAGCAACCGCATTCAAAAAAATACGAAACCATGTCCCAGCAAAGCCCCTCAAGCCCCGAAGAAGTCGCTGCACAACAATCCGCGGCCCCCATACGGATCACTGACCCTGCAAATCCACACATCGTCGTTTGGTTGGCAGTGTCTCCCAATGTAACGTACCCGGTCGACGATAACGATGGGTGGCGCAAAGCATTTACAGGGGCGCGGATTGACACGTTGTCTGGGACGTGGAAGTTAAAGAATGGGGAATGTGTCTTCGAAAGACTGGGATTTGAAAGGGCTGGAAGTGCGAATATGACGAATGGAGGGAGCTAAGGATAGAGAAATTTCTGTGGAAGTTGAGGGAAAGGCCTCAATAGGGAGAATGAAGAAGGGGAACCAGGGAGCGAGAAAATGCGGGTTCAAAAGTGATTTCTTGGAGGAAAAAGTTTGTGCTTGAGCTGGGTCTGGATTATGAATTGAGGGAAAAGTTGGTTACTTATCTGGGTTTCGGTTAAGGAGGAAAAGTTTTAGTGGGGTTTTGGGTAGCTGAGCTTGGATTATGAACGGAGGGAAAAGTTATTGATTTAGCTAGATTTCGGTTTTATGAATGAAATGAATGATTGGGGTGGAATCTTGAATATCGACACGAAATAACAATAATTACTAGTGAAAAGGATACCAAGACCTAATGATGAAAATAAAAAGCATTAAGTTTAAAAGACATATAAATTAGGTATCTTGATGGAATGATACATTCACTTACGCAAGAGTAGGGCTTCTCATTCTCTTCCTTCCCTCTTCACATTCTTTCGACCCTCACCAAAACTCGTGGTTCGATAGTCCTAACCGATATTCATGATTCGAACCCACCAAGGTCTTAATATAAAAGTCCCACTGCCCCAAGCAAAACCTTGAAATGTTAAAGCTGCGTTAGCAGATACCAAGGACTACAGAATATCAAGTATCTCAAAGTGCTGAGCATCCCAGAAGACCAAGCGCTACAGATTACCAAACCTTTACTATAAAATACGGAACATCTGGAAAGATCAGAATTCCCTCCAAAATATCAAATCTTTGATCCAACATTATCTCCTTCCAACCTACCTCTTGCACTTCTTGCCAACGCATACGCATCCAAGACCCACGTAATCATGGGTCAGGTATTCAGCAGCGCCTTAGGCTCTACAGAATTGGTTGCTCCACAAGACACGTGGGAAATGTAAGTCCGTTTGAGTGGAAATATCTGGACAGAAGAGATCATAAAGAGAGGCTTACCGTACAAAGTCATCGATCAGAACTGAAAGCTTCAGTTATATTAGGGAGAGAGTATAAAGGAGTTGAAGCCCAAGTGGAAGGGGTACTGGGAGTGGTACCGTGACGCAACTGTGTTTAGGAGCACGCAGGACAGTAAGGCCGAAACTTTGAGTATGGCAATTGCGCTGTCCTCAAGGTCGGAGGGAATGACCCAGGAGGATGATGAACGGATGATGGTAAGGACAAAGAAAACTCTTTTGGAATTGGCATACCATTTTTGTGCAAATGCATGGCTTGCTTGGTGGAAAATGGGAATGTGAAGGTTGGTGTGATGTGGCGCGAGAAACACGATCAAAACTTCTTTTCCAAGGGAAATGTTGGCGATTTACCGGCGTTTCGAACGATGGATGAAGTGGAAAACTACTAACTAGCCCATTTTCGGTCATTTGAAAATTGAAAGTTCAAGTAAGACTGAGGAGGTAAATTCGAAAAACGGAAGCAGAGAATGAGGAGCATTGATAGCTGTAATTGGGAAAACATACCGATCCCCATTTCTCTCTTCCTCTCTCTTAATCCTCAAATATTTGTTTTGGCATTTGCATTGTGAACACGCTTAGGGAAGTATGTCGTTCGCTCGCGGCACAGATTTTCAAAAGAGCTTCCCGCTTCCTTCACATCCTTCCTTCCTGTTTGCTTCACGTCGCTCCTGCCGAGCTCTCCCCAACGGAATTCATCCTTCAAGCCCCGATAAATTCGGAAATTAATGCATATAAACCCTCTCCACTCCCCCCAGCTATGGTGTTAGCAATATACCAAAGGAATCTCCAAACACCATGCGGTAAAAATCTCTAAGCTCTATCATTGCCTGTTATTGTTGTCTCTCAATTGCTTTGAAACGTACTGTTCCAAAGACCAAAGCAATCATGACGCACAAACCCAAGACCACCACGCGTCGCTCAGGCCCTACACCCGTCGCTCAATCCGCAAGACCTGTTTCCATGGCAGCACCTCACCACCCTTGGAACCCCGTTCATCAGGCCAGTCATCAACACGGAAACCAGCCTCAGCACCCGGCAAATGGTAGCGATCACATGCCTGCTGAGCCTCGGGCCTTCATTCCAGCGGACTCAACAATCCTGCAGCCATTGGCCATACGATTCCAAGGTTGGTACATGGTCCGTCCCGTAGCTGGCACGTGGATCCGATACACCTGGGACCGGATCGCTGCTGAAATCTTAAACAGCCGATGGAGTGCGTGTTGGGTCATGATCGATGCGCCACATTATCACTTTGAGAAAACTGAGGTACCACAGCAAGCCATAAGCACGCAGGCACAGTTGGTACCGGTCCAAGAACGGTACTGGGTTCGTCAACTAGATGGGACATGGATCCAGTACACGCAAGACCAGATCGATGCGGAAGAGTCGGACGGCCGGTGGATTGGCTACTGGATGAGGTTTGATGGGCCACAATGTTATTTCGTAGAACGTGTGTTGAGGGAGAGTGAGAATGGTGGTGAATGAGGGACGAGAAGGTGGTCCTTGAAGAAGACGAGGGAAGTGAAATGGGGGAGCCAATGAGAGTATGGGACCGAATTGACAGAAGAGACGGCAAGTCATATTTGTAGATAGTCGGATTGTGCTTTATGGGTAGAATTTATAGTGATTTCGGACTTAACGCTAAACGAAATAGAAGCCAAAACATAAATGAACGTCTCAACGAAAAAGCGATATAACGGATCGCAATTTTCTTTTGGTAAAGTCACGAAATCTAACGGTATCAGTTTTCTAAAAATTTTGGACCTTATAGCAATGCAGGAAATACTTATCATTACCGCTCCCCAAACGCCTCTTTCGTTAAAGGCACTGTCCACAATGTCAGCAAAACGTCATATTCATCAGCTTGCAAAAGACAAAAAAAAAACGTCGAGCTTCCATTCCCATTCACATCGCTCCGCCCTCTCTTCCCCAGCGCCCACGTAATTTATCTCCTCAAGCCTCGACAGAAACGGAATATAAAAACCCTCTCCACTCCCCACAGGCATCACTGCTCAGAGCATAGCAACAAACAATGCAAGACTCCCAAGACATCGACAATAAAACAAATCTTTTGAACCGAAATCAACCCGCCTGAGATATGTTTTTTCACCATATCAAATCTATTCAAAAGACCAATCAGCCATGCCGTCTCGAGGATCTAAAGCCAATGCCCGGGGCTCTGGTCCCCAAGCTGTTACCCACACCTCTGGCTTCCACGTCGCCACCAAGTCCTTTGAATCCCAACCGCCTGCCATCATCACAAGCTCCCAAACCACCACGCGTCCCTCAGGCCCCCACGCCGCCCCTCGAGACAATTTCCCCGTTCATGTCGTTAATCCGAGGGAGGGAAACGCGACGCACGAGGCGGCCTATATATTTAAGATGAACACTACTTTGTCCGCCGTCTCGACGGACAACGAAGGACTCATGCGACGCCGGACATTGAGAGATATATCGAGGAACAACGATGGACGGGATATTGCGAGCTGAAACCTGGTAAACTCACTGCGTTTGTGATTGAGCAAGAATGGAACGTATTTTAGCAGAAGAGAAGAGAAGCCGCAGCGAATGCGTGACAAAGGTGGGGGATTTGGAAGGGATCGGGAGTGAAGAAGGGACACGTAGAACAGTAGGTACGAGTAAAAGTTAGATTAATGAAGGGAAAATCTCATGATTTAAAGACGTGAACAAATGAGTTATAGTGAAACCTTAGGAAAATATGTGACAACTGAGGGCCAAAAATGTAAGCGATGAGTGAACGTGCTAATGAAGGTTCGATATAACGAAGTTGAGAAGAACAGTGCACAGATCATGAATTTGATGAAACACGAAAAGAAATAGTAAAGCTTCCCTTTCCCTTCCGTCTTCCTTCCTTCTCCCTTCACAGCCATGCTTTCCCCACCCAGAGCTAATGCTTCGAGGTCCCCAAAGTCCTAATATATAAGGCCTGCCCTTCCGTAGCTGTGAAAACGTCTAAGCCAGCAACAACAAGGAGTAGAATCTTTACCAAAAATAAGCAATACCAAAACTCTACCCAACATCCCTAAACATTTTAGAATACTAGTCCTTCATCAAAAGACACCCGGATATCCCAACCAACGTTATATTCCTCCAAACATCCCTCTTGTATCGTTCATCGAAGCAGCAAACCCAATCAGAGAAACTCGCAGTCATGGCCTCGCGCGCCCAGAGTGCAACTCCAAGTGTCGTACCTGTTATCAATCCAAGGGGTGTAAGCTTTCTGTACATCCGCACAAATACCTATTACTGGGGTGAGGTGGACGATAGAGTAGGGTACGAAGTCAGGGAAACCACCGGGACGTTGACCATGGCTACAGGCGAGGCTATTCGAAAGATGAACGGTTATTGGATCTGTCTGGATGTTGAAGTTACAAGAAAACGATTTCTGAAAATGGGCGTGGCGCCTAACGATGTGTTGAACCAGAGTAGGCCGAAGACAGTTGCGCAGTGAGGGAATTGAGACCGAGAGGTGTTTATGAAAGTTGAGGGGGCGAAGATAGGGAGTGAAGAAGTAGAGGTTGATTGCAGTGTTTGGACTATGGCTCGAGAGTGGATTTTGTGCAGTAATCTCGGATATGAAGTTGTATAGTAGTTTCGGACACATTATTAAGCAATAGAAGCCAGGACTAAGAAGAATCAATGAATGTAATGATGAACGTCTGATCGATGAAGTTTGGGAAAGCACATTTGCGTGAGTCAGGTATCTGATATGAATTTTCCCCACCTGTGTTGTCCTTAGACCTTCAGGCAAGGCAAGACGATCTCGATCGTTGTTTCCTTTGCTGCTGCCAAACGCTCGCTCTATTACAAGCACTGTGCACACTGTCAGCGAAGCAACTGCAAAAGCCAAAGACAAACTGTGTCCTAGATGACAGTCGTAGCCCAGAATGCCGCAAATCAAAACCACCATGCGCCGTGACTCTGGGCCTACTGCCGTCCCCAAAGTCCACATTCAACAGCGGGCTCAAGTCGACACACAACCTGTTGCTAACCAACGAACGAACACACAACAAACCTCCGCCCCAAAGCCCTCATCAGGTCCCTCCATGCCAGTCCCCAAGCCCCACATTCACCCATACCTTGATCTCAACACCAAACATACGCATAAAATTCGAAAGCTTCGTCAGCCATACCCAAAACCTCAAGCCGCAGCCAGTGAGTTATACTACTACGTCCACGAAGCGGACGGCACCCACACATGGAGAACAGAAAGACAGCTTAAGACGATGTCCGAGGAAGGCTCGAGAGGCACGTGGTGTAACGACCAGGACAGTGGGTTTATGTTTTTCTGGAGGACTCGTTGAGAAAAGGACGGGGAAGAGGGTTGGGTATTGAGGAGTGGAAATATGGTTGGTGGAGTTGCCGATCGGTATTGAGAAGGGAGAATGTCTTTTGTGGGGAAGGAGAGGATAGCTTGGACATGGTTATTGGATCGGTAACCTGGCAGTGCTCTTGAAATGCGTGCAAGGTGGATTGTAGCAGAAGATGATACATAGAAGAACAGAAGATGCTGCTGGAGTCTTTATCAGGTCTCCGTTACATCACCGTTACCTCGCCGTCGTACTCTGTCAGGGTGCTGTAGACCTTCCAATCTTCAATGCAAGAGCCGTTAGGACCAACAGCATGTGTACAGGCAAGTTCTCATTGCTAGAAATGCATATGTTTCAACATACTGTCAACCCGACCTGTAGGGTTGAAACTAGATCGGAAACGGGATTTGGATGGTCTGTTGCGCTGGAAGATTTAGACAGGCAGACAGGGTCACGTGTCTACGCGCTTTCGACGCGAGTGCCTCACCTCGCGTTGTCTTGTTTTCCCAAGTTTCCCGACTCCAACTCCACCAAGGCCTTACACAATGTACGACGTTGGGGCTGCTGCGGATCTCGATGAAGGCCTCTTACACGAATTGTCCCAAAAAGTTACAACTCTACCCTGGGACAACAAATTATTCAAGAGAGTATTGATAGAGGCCACGAAAGCCATACAAATCGAGGATGCGAGGAAAGACCCTACTGCAGCAGGTACTCAAAGAACCCTACCCTTTCTCAAGACTTCAAGTAGCATCTTAGTGCTCAGATCTGTTGACTTCACCTAGGCCATGCTTATTCTTTAGAGCGGCGTTGCTCCAACTGCGATAAAGAAGAGAAGCATCTTGCGAATCCCCTAAAAACATGCACAGGCTGTCGAAACGTCAGGTATTGCACACAAGGGTGTCAAAGAAAGGATCGGAGGATGCATAAGTTGGTTTGTGGGGACAAAGCTGGGATCCCTCACCTGCTAAACAAGCAGTACCATCAACGGTGTGAGAAGAATCCCTTTCATCCAGCACCGGTTTCATCTTCCGTACCGCCAGCCCATGATCTGCCATTGCCCGAACCAGACTTGAATGATTTCCTCAACTGGAACTTCTCACACAACATGCCGGAAAAAGAGGCTTTCACCTTCCTCATCGACAGCTTCCGTCTCCGTCAGGAAGACGAGTACCAACGCACCGGCGAAGTTGAGTGCGACAGCGTCTACGATGGGGCTGAAACCTCCCTCCCAGGGCTCCTGGACTTCCTGAACCTTGCGCAAACACGAGTGGGTGTGCTGCCCCCTTGGTGGAACAAAGAAAAACGGGTTGCATGTGTGCAGCTAGGGTGTAAGAAAGGTGGCTGGGAGTATCTCGGCCGTGCTATTGAGAGCAGCGATATTTTAGAGCATTACGGCAGTATAGTGACATCGTTAGAATTGAGGGTACTTGCGGAGAAAATATATGAAAGAGGTGTGGCGGACGATATATTTGATAGTGGTAAGTACGGTAAAGCACCGTGGGAAGAGTGAGGGTGCTCTCACGGTGGACTTATTTCCAGTCATCCGTGGGAATGACGGCGGCATTTTCTTTGTCTAACATCCAGGATCTATCCAACACTGAATGAAAGCTTTGTCAATGTACTCCCGATTTGCACGTTATACAGACATAATGGCATTGTGTATATCAACAAAGAGCTCCGATTCTGTGGTTAAAGATACCTAAAGGGTTTGCCGTTCTTGATACCGAGATTCTCATTTTCTTCATCTTGCGAAATCCGAACGTCGCTTTCGCTGAAAAAGACTCTACAACGAAACAAGCATCAGTCACCCACCATATTTTGCAAACCAACATACCACCTAAGTCTCAAGAACAACGGATGAGCCAAAATGTCAGCAGTCACTCCAGTTCAAACCCCCGCAGCCATGGCGAAAGAATCACCACCATCAGATCTCAAAACCCTCGCCTCTCTCCTAATCACCACCACCCCTGCCTTCTCCGGTCCCTGCACTGCCACCGTCTGCCCCATACCCACCCCCCACGCCGCAGGCTTCTACCTTCACAACGACCAAGCGCCCCCACAACCCCAATACACCTACCCCTTTGCCACCAGCAATCCCCCGCCCGCGATCCACGCTGTCTATGCCCGGGTACTGGCGAAGTCTGGCTCTGCTGAGGAGCTCCTGAAAGATCAGTTGGCTGTGGCGGCGTTTTTGAAGTTGCATGCTAGTCATGCGTTCGTGCGGCGGGAGGATGGTACGTGGGAGGTGAGGGATGAGGGGGTTGCTGAGATGAGGCATGAAGTGGGCGAGGGAAGGGATGAAGAGGGGGGATGGAGTTCTTCCGAAAATGAAACCTGTACCGAGACGGAGGCGACGAGTGTCTCTGAGGGCGACCTTTCCGAGGACGAACTTTCCGAGGGCGAAATACGCTCTTCCGGCGACGAAAGCGAAACCCATGGACACTTTTTAGCTGCATTCCCTCCATCTAAGTAGGTCCATGACTTTAAGCCATGTACTCTAAAGTGAAAAGAGACAGAACTCAAGCGTTTACATTTCCTCACCTAATCCTTCGCTTGTGAACGCAGCAGTCAGAGTGCCTTCCTTTAACCCCCATTGCGCTTCTTCAGGGAACCCTCCCGGTACTGTAGAGTACCGTATACCTCTTTACAACATGATATCCCATGAAGTTAACAAAGAAAGGTTACTCCACAGTATAACAGATGCTCACATACCCATTGCCTTGAGACGCGAAAGACAACTAATAAAATTACAAAAGAAAGTAGGAGTATGTCAACTTTATATTTGGCTTCGTGATGGCCGTTAGCTGGGAATTGCTTTTGGGGGGTGTTTCATCCATGGTAGATACTGTAGCTCTTTTCGGAAACCGTGGGCGGTGTACGAACGTCGCAAAACACATTGTTCATCCAGTCTATTTGAACTACTCAGCTTTTTTAAAAATTCCTCAAGATTACTTTCTCGATAAGATGTATATTTTGAAACTCACCATAAACAGATACGATTCTTGGAACTCTGTAGCGAATGATCCTTTACGACCGACCTGCTCTTGAGTTCTGTACCTAAATAATATTATATCAGTCTACCCCGTTCTAAGTCCACAGAAGGGAAAGCCATCCATCCTGTTTTGGAAGGATAGGAACGATGGAGTATTTGGCACCTATGGTGATCAACGAGTCATCATGGTTTGCCCTCTGCGACGCTCTCGCTGGCTCCTATTACAAGACTGACTTTCACACTGTTCCATAATTCGAGGTGGGGACTAAAAGAGATCATGCATCTGAGGGATGAAGATGCTCATTGTGGACTTGCCAAGCTTTCCTGGCTCATGATCGGAACAAGCCCTTTGTTCGAGAATTCTCCATTTTCATGATGCGTACTTTGTTCCACATGCTCGCTGTCCCGGTTTTTCAGCCAGGGCGCGACTGTCCCTAAAATTCAGCTTCAACCTCTCACATTCAAACTCTTTTCTTTTCTCATCCATCTCCAAGCGACAAACACTACACATTCAAACCAAACCGAAGTAAGAATGGCCGAGAACAAGCGAAACCTCAGAACCCTCGCCGGCTCACAATTCGTGGCCGAGCTTCCCTTGATCCCTCAAAGCGAGCTTTCAAACAACTCCCTTGGCCTAGAGTGCCTCCTGTGTCAGGGAAAATACGATGCCAATACCAAAAACGCACTTCGTTTGCCTTGTGGGGATAGCTTCCATAAAGACTGTGTTCTTCTGTGGCTATCGGAGGATGAACGCCACCAGAACACCTGTCCGCATTGCCGTGAAGTCTTGTTCAACAAGCTAGCCACAATGTTTGGCTCCGAATACGTGGCTGAAGTTCCCACCATCGTTCCTGGAGCGATACCAGATGGCTTCTACGACAGAGCATGCGCCATCTGCCGGATCGACTTTGAAGCAGATACTGAAGATGCTGTCCAGATACCAAGCTGTCTTCATAATTTTGACCGGACCTGCCTCGAATATTGGCTTTCTGAGTTTGAGTCGGCCCAAAACACGTGTCCGATTTGTCGTCATCGCCTGTTCGTAGAGGACGACAACAACAAGGAGCGCCCTGAAATTGCTGACCCGGTGCACAGCTTGCCGCCCGGAGGACCTCAGGGCCTAGTCATCCATCCACGCCTTCAGCCCCAGCCCAGGCCGGAGATTGTAGCGCACAGTCGAGCAATATTTTATTCGCGTACCTCGCAGGTTAATATCAACGACCGACCTCGTCGAATTCCAGTATCTCGTCGAAATCGCACCGATCCGCAGGCTCAGCGCCAGCTACTCCAGAACGCTCTCGACGAGTTACAAGCGCGTCGCCGAAAGGAACTTGATGAAATATTCATGGGGCGGTGGTTCGAAAAGAATTTCCGACTTGGCGTAAAGAAGGACGTTCATCTATACGACCGCTGTAATCGGAACTTGCTCCCAGCGAGGAAAAACCCACAAGCCACGCTGCTGACGAAGGAAGAAGAGCTGGCACTTTTTGCAGCGCTCCGTAGTCATTCCTCGACGTTTGTGCTTAAATTTGACGCAGATATCCGCGTAATGTGGCTTGTTTACTGTGGCAGCACCGAACCGTACGAACTGCGGAATATCAGCGGAAATTGGACAGCAGACAACAACGATTGGATGCTGGAAGGATGGCATCGTAAATGGGGAGACTTTGATGCCATTTTGGGCAGGTGGCTGCGTCGCGGAATCGAGGAATGGCATCAGATGAGAATAAAGAAGGGATGAGAGCGTTATGATTTGGGACGCTGACGCTCAGCGAGTAAACAAATAGAATGCAAGTATTATACAGTCCGGGGACACTAAAGTGCCCAGAGGTTGCCAGAAACGAAATAAGACTAGATATTAACGTGGTGATTTGGGGTTTTCAACAAGAAACCTTAAGGACTACATATTTGAGAAACACTACACTGCTTGGAGATTGACCTGCGGTGTGAAATAGGTCTTATATCCCATTCAAGAACCGGGAGTAACTCTTCGACTTTAGAAGTAACTGACTGCACAGCATTGCTGCACTTGGATATTAGAAAAGATTTTCGAGTGCTTTGTAGACATCTCGATCGCAGATGCTGAATGCTATCATCCTTGTCCGAAGAGCCTCAGTGTTAGTTCTTGTAAAGCTAATCACCATAATAGAGTCATAGCAAATAGAACAAAAGCGACCTTTTGTTGTAGTCCTCATTGTTCAACATAGCGCGTGGCTGTCATTTGGCACACAACAAAGCCATTGTCGATTCCCAAGGGCTTCTCAAAAGAGATGAAGTTGCTCAAATTCCCGTTCTCTTCGTGCTCTATCTCACCTGTATTTTCCTGACCATCGGCACAACTCCGAACACGAGCCAAGAATTTAGAAACAGATTAACACGGAGATACCCCAGTCAGAAGATAGACGAGACGGTGAACAACATGGCAGGAACAGATGACGAGCAAGCGAGACCAGGTCAATTTGGCGACTATGGAGAACGCTTGCGGCGGTCGCAGCGTTTGCAAGACAACACGCCAGTACCTAACAATCGGCGCCTAAGCCGAAGTCGATCGCTTCCACTCAACCAGTACGAGTACATGGAACATCCGCAACAGACTCCCACCACTTCATCCGACCCTCTTGCCCGGGAAGCTAGTAGGACAGACCTTGCCAGCAGTGACACGCCAGTAGAAGACGTTAGGGCTTCCATCGTCGACAGCTCACTAGTCATAGTACATGGCTCTCAATATGTAGCTGCACTGCCAACTGTTTCTCTAACAGAATTAGGCGACGATGAAGCTGACCGGCAGTGCGTCGTATGTAGAAATACATACGGTGCAGATCCGGTTATTCTACCCTGCAAACACGTTTTCGATAAGGAATGTTTGCTCTCCTGGCTATCCGAAGACGAGGCACACCAAAACACTTGCCCCATGTGCCGGCGGCAGCTTTTTCGAAAGCGGAACCTGGGCAACGGCGGCAATGACGTATATACTGAAGGACTCTTTAACCCTCTAGTATTGCACGACGGATTCGAGTACATTCGAGGACCTGGGCGGCCAAGTTTCGGCCGACTTCGCGCGTACGTCGCCCTCCGGCGGCGTAGAGGTGCCCTGGATGATCGTTTTCAATATGAGGACCTGAGGAACGGCGGGGCAAACCTGCCAGCCCTTACCCCAGGACAAGTCATACTGAACATGCAGCAAGATCATCTTCTGTTTCAGGAGCTACAGAGTCAAGGAGCCTTTACGCTGCCCGGAATGGATCTCCAATTTCGAGCAGGTCATACTGGCATAACAGATGAAGACATTTATGAGATCCTGCGGGATACTGGGGCCGATTGGTGTACCGAACAGGGCAGATGGCGTCTGAACGGACGTTTTCAGAGATTTGGTGAGGAGTCGGCGGAGGAGCGCCAGGGGCAGGAGGCACAGACATCTTCAAACTTGCAAAACCTTGCAGGTGTCGTAAGGAGGGCATGGAATAGCTTGCAGGTGACATAAAGACAGACGGTCTTGGTGCGACACCAAATCCACAAGTAGCGTAATGCTTTTGATTTTGGGAGCACAGGAATTTTGTATAAAGCATAAAATAGACTGCTAGTGAAATCGAGACTTTGACATACTCATCACACTGATGCTTGCAAAAGAAGATTTTCGAGTGAACCTACCGATGTGTGATAATACCAGTAAAACACTCCTTGGTTGACAGTTGTTAAGAAAGCACGTCCTCTTGGCAACTTTGCGAGTAGTGACAATTGAAGGCACCTGGCAATTATTCGTACATTACCTATCTGATCTGCACCTGTTGAGGCTCACCAGATCTGCGAGCGAGGTGTGCGCAGGCGCGAAACCAAATTCCCGACCCAAGAGACCCCTGACACGAGTCAAAGAAGTCGTCGGGAAAGCCACGGCCAGATCGGGTCGATGGCGTGGGAGTCTATCATGTTTATCGTTCGCTGGCCCGTGGGTGTAAAGGGGCAGCTGAAAATAGTAAAATTACGGTGGATACTGTAGCATTTTAAGGTTATTGATCGATTGATATCTGGAAATTCGTCGGGAGAACGACATGTGGTGGCCATTCTGGGCCTTGCCCTCGTAGACTCTTTGAGAGACAGCTTAAGAATCCTGCCGAGCAACACTTGGGTAGTGGAGATGAGAGGATTCCTCTTGTAGACATAGCTCGTGTTCCTCAGCTGTACCACAAACTATTTTGCATCACGGTAACAAGTCTTGCTAGAATGGATTGATTGATCGATTGTGATAAGCGCACGTTCTCTCGAACCCAACTCCTTTTGCGGGTGTGCCTTTCCCAATACGATCATAGTGCGCCTCAACCGGGTTGCCCTGAGAATCATAAATTTGTTTCTCAAGCTTCTGATAAAAAGCCCCAGTTCCTCCTCAATCAACAACTCCTTGTGTTATACAAATTTCCCTTCCGTTCGTGCGTATAGAAAACTGTGCGTTGTTGGATCCAAGGGTTTCACATACTGTAAGTGTGACAACTTCCCCTCCTTTTCAATCGCTCTGCGAGCGCTGCGGAGCCCAATCAAGCCTTGAAGGGGTAAGCTGTGTCATACACTGTCAATGCTACAGATTGCAATCGAAGGAACCAGTGAGCACTGGCGAACTTCACCATCTTGCGTCCAGGCTACGGTTCCCTTGCTCTCTACCCATTGACGCCCCGTTGCTTTGCTTGGGGCTACCTCAATCTACCCAAGGGATTAATCGAGGAAGCTGATGCTAATTGTGCCTAAGGAATTGCAGACAAAATCTTCTGATACCATCAAATCCTCACCCACAATGGCAAGCGCACTGCCTGCCCACCTAAAACCGGCCGCCATGAGCAATGGGGATGGCGAAGGGGCTTTCGCGAGAAAGCACCATGGGAAGTCACAATCGCACGTGGTAAGTTGAGACATGCTTTCTCTATGCAGTAGAGTGCGCGGACTGGAATGCTCCACGCAAAAGACCCTCGGTGAACTTTGAAGCTGTACAAGTTTTGGGGGTCACGAGCCTGATACAAGTGGTTTTTCTCGTTGCTGTGTGAATTATCGCTCCTTCCTGATACTTTGACTCTTCCCGTTAACACTTCTACCGCCCATGGGCTGAGTTTTACTACCCTGTCACACACATTCACCTTCAACTTACCTTACTCACCACGCATGTTCTATCGCTTGCGCCACCTTAAATCCCAGAACTCATCTTGACTATCCACCGATTTATATTCTCAGAGCAAGCCACAGACACTGCAATTCCTGCCGATATGAAGAGCCCACAGCTAATCAGGCCCCGTGCCGACTCAAAGGCTTTCGAAAACACCTCCACATCCGTCGCAGCCGGCCAGATGCGCAACGCTTTGAACGCTCTTGCGGACACATGCACAGACGAAGATACAAAGGCGCGGTTCGAGACGGAGATGGACAATTTCTTTGGCCTGTTCCGCCGATACCTCAACGACAAAGCCAAGGGCAATGTTTTGTCGTGGGATCGTATCAATCCCCCGCACCCAGAACAAGTTGTTGATTACAACGACCTCGCCAACTCCGACTCGGTTGACTTCCTTAACAAGTTGGCTGTCATCAAGCTCAACGGTGGTCTCGGTACCTCGATGGGTTGCGTTGGCCCTAAGTCTGTCATTGAGGTCCGCGATGGCATGTCCTTCCTCGATCTTTCGGTCCGCCAAATCGAATATCTCAATCGCACCTACAATGTCAACGTACCTTTCGTGTTGATGAACTCGTTTAACACCGACGAAGACACCCAAAATATCATCAAGAAGTACGAGGGCCACAACATTGACATCATGACCTTCAACCAGTCTCGCTACCCTCGTATCCTCAAAGACTCCCTTCTCCCAGCACCTAAATCATACAACTCCCAGATCTCGGATTGGTATCCACCCGGACATGGAGACGTTTTCGAATCTCTGTACAATTCCGGCATCCTAGACAAACTTATTGACCGGGGGGTTGAGATCGTCTTTCTCTCCAATGCCGACAACCTGGGTGCAGTGGTGGATCTACGTATATTACAGCATATGGTTCAGACTGATGCGGAGTACATAATGGAGTTAACCGACAAAACCAAGGCCGATGTCAAGGGTGGTACCATTATCGACTACGAAGGCTCCGTTCGTCTTCTTGAAATCGCTCAGGTACCAAAAGAGCACACGAACGAATTCAAGTCGATCAAAAAGTTCAAGTACTTCAACACTAACAACATCTGGCTTAACCTAAAAGCGATCAAAAGGGTTGTGGAAGACAATGAGCTTGCGATGGAGATAATCCCGAACAGCAAGTCGATCCCGGCCGACAAGAAAGGAGAATCGGACGTCTCCATCATCCAGCTCGAGACCGCTGTTGGTGCGGCGATCCGCCACTTCAAAAACGCACACGGAGTCAACGTCCCCCGCAGACGCTTCTTGCCTGTCAAGACGTGCTCCGACCTTATGCTGGTCAAATCAGACCTTTACAGTCTGCAGCACGGTCAGCTCGTGATGCACCAAGACCGGTTCGGCCCCGCGCCCTTGATCAAGCTCGGCAACGACTTCAAAAAGGTCAGCGACTTCCAGAAGCGTATTGCCAGCATCCCGAAGATCCTCGAGCTGGACCACTTGACCATCACCGGAGCCGTCAATCTCGGACGGGGTGTGGTGATGAAGGGGACCGTCATCATTGTGGCTACGGAGGGAAGCACCATCGATGTTCCTCCCGGGTCCGTGTTGGAGAATGTGGTTGTGCAAGGGAGTTTGAGGCTGCTGGAGCATTGAGCAACGCTTGCTGCTTCTATGTAAAGATAGACTTTGCGGTGAATGCGCTGCCTGGCTTTTTGTAATGCACTTCTTTTCGGGCAGGAACGTCAGGTTGGATGAGTTCGCAAATGATGGGTTCAGCGTGGTGTGTCTTTGTATCACCGGTTTCGATAATACGTACACATAGATGCTTTACTTAATACCAATTAGCTACTTGAACGCATCTTTTCGGTCTTTTCTGGCACTGTTGGCTGGCCACACAACTTGTCAATCCCTAATAACGAGCTGTCAGCCCTATGGAATACTTGATTGGTCCGGCTGTCGGGCCGACCACTCCGCAGGCTAGGGGCGTTTCCGAGAAATATGCGCGAACGGGACCTCGCATGGCGATGGCGATGGCGATAGGAAAAAGCTTGGTATGAAAACAAGCTTTGTTTCCGGTGCGAAACTAGCGTCAGGGCGACCTGGATGTTTCTTCGTTCTCGGAGGCCACGGAACAGTTTGCGTCGAGGTGTTCATCAATAGCCTTGATTCTATTAACCCCCACATCTATTCATCCACTACCTTATTGTGATGACCTCATGAAAAAATTTGAAGCTCTTACTGAAATGCTTGAGACTGTTTTGGGATAGTACACTATGGTGGGGTTTTTTCGGAATTTTCTACTTGGAGGTTGATGTATCTTTCTGGTGGTGGGTGGTTGGTCGGATTTAGTCTGCGACGACAATTTGATACCGACACTCGGACTAGGGTGATGCCTCGATCAAGTATATTGCTGAGAGTGTAGGTAACCATTGATTGCCATGATTTAGACGCTAGTCCTTATATATACAAACGACACACTTGAGATTCGTAGAGGTTGCAAGTCTTCCTGGATGGAGAGGTAGGGAGTAGAGGGTGGAGGAAGAGACGTCTCTAGAATCCTCGAACGTTTGGATAAAGTTGTGCCCAGAATAAAGGATACAGACATTTTGCGATGGCGCAGGCCCTGGAGACAGAGATCAAGTAGCCACTGAGGACGAACCATTCTATAGGCCCAGGGATAGAGACGGCCATGATTTGCTGGGCTAAGGTGGCTTGTTAGCGATGCCAGGCAGATATACACGAGTGAGACATACACAGAGCGTAAAAGGCGTAACTGTCGACGTTCTTCTTCGCGTCAACAATCGGCAGGCCCTTAACCTCGTCCCAGCCGACGGGTGTATTGACGGCGTGGTCAACTGTGAAATTATCAGTCGTTGAAAGAACAACAACAGCTTCGTGACAGTCACTGACAGGCAAATTTATCTTGACCTAAAGACAGAAGCGCACGAAGTAAGACGAATGAGAGACAAGTTGCATATGCGACGTTGTCAATCCGTTTCATTTCATGAAATCCATCCCGGCCGGGCAAGGCCTTTACGGCTGCAACCGTAGGCTGACTCTCTGTTGCATCTGGTGAATTACCCCTGGTCAAGGCTGGATCGCAGAGCACAAGGTACTTCATCCGGCGAGTGCTGTGATATACGCCGGGCATTAACGGGCTGGTCAGTGTCATAGACACGGCATCTCCACACATCCTTGGATTGAGACCACCTTCATGACGCGAAGCTTCAACTACAACACCTGTGTGCGTGTTTATCCAAGCATAGGGTGATTTTCTAGGTATGGGGACGAAGATTGCATCGCCACAGTACACATTAATATGATCCGGATGAGGCATGTCGATCAAACCCCACTTTACGGAATTGGCAGTCTCTCGGTATCTCGCTGATTTGAACCGCAATGTCAGTCGATCCATTAGAGCATTCGTTTACTGACCTGCGATGTGTTCTTGATCCCCATGACTAGCATGTTCAAAGAGCTGCGACCTCGAATTCTCCGGAATCCCGACGACATTATCCAAGACTGTGGAAGAAGCGAGAAGCATCATGCTGTGTGCCTCTTGCATTGCAGCTGTTATCATGTCGGTTCTGTTCACGGACATGAATCTCAGCGATTGGTCATAATAATGTCTGCATGATGCGTCGATGAGATAGGCTCCGACCTGAGCGAAGAGTCCGCAAAGAAACAGACTTGTGTAGAAGACTGGAGTGAATGAAATCATGGCCGGATGAGAAACAAAAAAATCAACGACAGATTACAGCCAGCGAATCTTGGAAGAGAAGAACATGGAAATGAGCCTCCATCAATGAAACACTACTAACATGACAAGGCACTCATTCCCTCCTCGCTAAATATTAATACCCCGTAATCATTGAGCTACAAGCCAGAAACTGCCCTGAGCTTTAACAAGAGAGATGATAGGGTGGGATGTTCATCCCGCTGCTCCCTTGGACACAAGTACCAAGACTATCAATGCAGGTACACGGATAAGACATCAAGATCAATCGGCACAAGGTACTTCTTCGGCGGCAGTAAGTTATAGGGTTGCTGTCACCAATACATAACATCTACGCAACCGTGGATTATCCGCTCCAATCATTGTTACCCAACAGTGAAAGGGATCTTCATAATGACAGAGGCGGTTAGAGTGAATCTCGACTTTAAGCTTTGCTCTCATCAAACTGGTGACGATCAAAGGGGAGGTGGAGGAAGATGACGAGAGGTAGGTGAGGCTATAGAGAGAGGTAGCACATTGAAGCCGTCGATATGAGTGTCCGGACGATGGTCCCTTGTTTGCGCGTCACGTTTCGCGAATTCTGAGGTAGTCTCATCGATGAGCTTCTGTCATTCTTCTTCTGCTGTAGGAAAGGTGGAAGGTTACCTTACTGATCACGCATTAGTACTGATTAGGCTATAGTATGCTTTAGCCTTTTATGTACTAGCGCTCGGGATATGATGCACAGCTTGCAGTTTGCGTGAAATGGGGGCAAATACGCAGTAATAACGAGTAAGTAGCTGCTGCCATGCTCTCTTAGTGAAGGACTGCTGGACGTTGGACCTTCATACAACTACATCAGGGGCTGAGGGCCATTGACTCTCTTGCCACAGCCACAAGACTTCATCTTCTGGATGAGCCAGGCGCTCTCGGAACTTGATTAGATACTATCTAGGATGCTACGGCTGTAAGGATAGTATCGAGCTCCAATGCTCCTTGAATTGCGCAATTGGCTTTCGCTAGCCCCTTCTCTCATCGCACTGGTGTTGCAGTGCGCTCCGGTATGTGGAGATGCAGACTTTGAGAGTGTGAGGGTCTTGATGAAAGAAGATTCGAGTGGAAGAGCTGGAGATCCTCCGGGCAAGTACTGGCGTCAGTACCAACACTTCTTTTTTCTCAAGGACTCACATCATTAACGGGTTATTAGATGAATCAACGTGAGTCCTAGCACTTGATATCGACAACGGAGTTGACGCTGAAATACTTGTTGCAGCTTTCACCCGCACTATGATGGTCGGTCAGTTCAGCATTTCCGTCGTTCGGAAGACTTAGACTCAATGTTCATTACAGATTTACCGACCATGAACTGCCATACGAGGAACTTAGGACGAATCTTACAATGCTCATGCAATCATATCTCTCAACAATGATAGATCTTGGGGCCGAAACGTGGATAATGCACGGGACGCTGATGGGTTGGTGGTGGAATCGAAAAGTAAGCCGGTAATCATTAGGAACAACTTCGCCTTTACTGAGAATACCCAGATACTACCATGGGACTCCGACATCGATGTTCAGGTTTCGGAATCGACAATCCATTTTCTTGCTAGCTACTACAACATGACTATCCACAAGTATGTTACGCCTGAGGTGCCACAGGGAAGGAAGTACATGATAGAGATAAACCCAAACTACATCAACGGTTCAACGGCAGATCGCTTGAACATGATCGATGGCCGGTGGATTGATACAATAACGGGGGTATTCATTGATGTTACGACTGTCAGGCCGAAGAAAGGCGACCCAGGTTTACTGGCTTGCAAGGACAAGCACCATTATGAGGTGCGTATTCTATGACTCGCACAGACAAGATGCAACACAGATCACTGAACTCATAGTCATCTAGACCAACGACGTCTTTCCCTTGCGAGATAGCATATTCGAGGATCGGCCAGTGAAGATACCTTACAACTATGCATGGTTACTGGAAGAAGAATACGGGAGAGCGGCACTCGTAAGGACAAAACACCAAGGGTCAGTAGCTGGCTCACCTGGTCTTCGTGGAACGCGCTAAATAATTACAGTCACCAATTCAATACCACCACCATGGAGTGGGAGCGTCTTAAGTAAGTAGACTGGTCCTATGACACACCCGCGACCCATTCCTCTCACCATACCGTAGCAGAGTTATTCTTGGTCAACAACAGAAGGCTGACGTGTATTTGTGTGACTAGAAAACCCCCTCGATACCAAGCCTTCCGTCCTGGCCCCAAAGAGATACCTGCAAAGCTGGCGAGACGCTTTTGATCCACAGCCAGCCATCTTACCTCACCTTCCACCATCAAACCAATCTCAGTAATTCTCGGACTCAATCATTGCATATTGCACGGCGTGGATCTTGGAAGCTGCATTGTCAAGGGCGTTGGCCATTCGTCTCTGGACGTACGCCTCTAGTATTTATATCTCAGGCATTTTGCCGCGTACACTTGGTCACAGGGGCTTGCGGCTGGAGCGAGACATTAAAGTAGGATAAATAAAGAGGAAGTACTACGTACTATCAAAGCTGCCATGGACATCGCGTTTGTGACGAACCGCTTTCATTACATATGGTGCTACAGCCTACGAACTTGTTCTTCGACTCAAGTTACGTTACTCAATGGTGTGGGTGCGTGTGTGCGCCTGCAGTTTGTAACTCCGTACCATAGTAGTCTGTATTTCAACACACGCATAAGGGTGGGCATACACATTATCGTTGTAGATATAGTCAAACAGCACCTCCCGTGCCGCCGCTTAGAAGGCCTCGTGCTCCACAGATCTACGGATATCATTGGCTCCAAAAGCTTCCAATATTCTACAACACTGTCGACGAACCCAACATATCTCACTAACGTTGTCCGGAAAGGAGTGGAAGAAGTCCTATGATTTGAACTGCAATCCGAGTCCTTCAAGTTAGACACCAGCATAGAAGGACAAGCCCGCGCGAAGTCCCGCTTGTTCACGCCGATTCTTCGAACAATGTCACAGCTCAACGACGATTACTCAACAAGCCCCAACGATGCCACTTTCGCAGCACCGCTCACATACCTTCCCAAAATCAATGCCAATGGTCTTTCTCCTACGGCACCGACAACCTACCACAGCAGTACCTCTCCGCTAGCAAACGGTGTCTCATCATCGCCACTGAACTCAAGATCTTGTACTACGTGCAGGAAGAGAAAGGTTCGATGTGACAAGAGGCATCCCTGCTCGAACTGTAGTAAGGCGGGCGTGGAGTGTATATTCCCAGGTCCAGGCAGAGCCCCTCGACGCAGCAGAAAACCGCCGGACGCAGAGCTGCTTGCAAGACTTCGGAGGCTAGAGGGCGTGGTTCAGAATTTGGGAAAAGGGATTGATGAGGAAGGGGAGGTGATCGAGATCGCGCAGCCGTCAGAGGAACCTACCAAGCCTGCGGTCGACGAAGCTAAATCGAACACTCTGAAGAATTGTGGGCTGTTTCGTTCTGTTCCAGGCCCAGAGAATACGGACCATGGTGGCATGGTTAAGGAGTTCGGACGGCTGGTTGTGGATGAGGGGAGAAGTCGGTACGTGAGCAATAAGTTTTGGAATAGCTTGAGCGAGGAGGTGAGTTGTACATTTAGTGTATGCTATGTCGTTCCACACTGTTATCTGCGGACACTCCTAGGAAGTTGGGCAGCAACAGGACCAGTCTTGAGACGAGTCTTATCGGTTTGAAGGATAACAGAAAAATATCTCATGGGCTTTTCTGTAACATTCATAGCTATAACCCCGATCTAAAGCCGAAGAAAACCTGCTGACAAGACTAATGTGGACAGGTTGCCGAAATGCGTGACATCCTTGACGATCCTACTGATGATGAAGATGACTACCCTTCGCCCGCCTCAACCTCCACGGCATCGACGAATACTCAGGGATTCATCTTTAGCTTCAACTCATCAGTTCGTTCACTTCGCGAATTTCACCCCTCGTTGGAACAAATACCTATGTATTGGGAGATCTACAAGGAAAACGTTGATCCCTTAATTAAGATTTTCCACAGGCCTTGTGCTGAGGAGACAATCCTCGAAGCCTCCCAGAATCTGGATCATGTCAGCAAGCCGCTGGAAGTTATGATGTTTGCCATTTATTTTGCGGTGGTGACCTCGTTATCGGCGGAAGAATGCATGACCCTTTTCGCTTTTGAAAAGCAAGCTGGCCTGAAGAAGTATCGATTTGCTTTTGAGCAAGCACTAGCCCGAGCTAGCTTCTTGAGCACCCAAGAACTAGTGGTCCTACAATCGTTTGCCCTTTTCCTGAACTGCGTTCGCCGCTACGATGACAGCCGCTATGTTTGGACCCTCACAGGGCTTCTCATTCGCCTTGCTCAAGCGCTGGGCATTCATCGTGATGGGGCGAAATTTGGTATCTCACCCTTCCAAACAGAAATGCGCAGACGACTGTGGTGGCAGATTTGCACACTCGATGTGCGCGCGGCTGAAGACCACGGTTCAGACCCTTCCATCAGCGAAGAGACATTTGATACCCGCCTTCCTCTGAATATTAACGACGACGATATTGGTTCCAGTTCGAAAGAAACTCCGAAGGAACGCGAGGGTTGGTCGGAAATGACATTTGACCTCATCCGCTTCACAGTGAGCACCACGGTGCGACGTTTCAGCTATACGCCAGTAGCTGGCCCATGTCAGAAGCGAAGTGCCGGTCTTACCCTCGAAGATAAGGAGCATCTTATTGAAGAGTTGCATCAGTATCTGGAGAACCACTACTTGAAGTATTGTGATATGAACGTGCCTCTGCATTGGGTCGCTGCGACGGTAGCCAGACTGGTGATGGCGAAAATGTGGCTGATTGTTCACCATCCTCTGAAACGAGAAGATGGCGGTGCAGGCCTGCCGCGGGAAACTCAAGACCGGCTATTCATGACTTCTGTCGAAGTTGTCAAATTCTCTCGTTTGCTGGAAACCGAGAAGAGTACGCTCAAGTGGGGATGGCTTTTCCGAACTTACGTCCAGTGGCATGCGGTAGCATTTATCCTTTCCCAGCTCTGCACTCGCACCAAAGGTCCTGAAGCTGAGCATGGCTGGGAGGTCATTGAGAGCGTCTTTGATGAGTGGAGTGATCTTATGCTGGCCAGTAAGAGAGGGATGCTATGGAAGCCATTGCGAAAACTCAAGGCAAGAGCTCGAGCTGCTAGGGACAAAGAGCTAGAGAAAGAAGCACAATACCCACTAGACGGTTCCCTTGGGCCTATAAACCCGTCGATGAACGCCGCTATGGAGCCCATGGGGATCTCGGATTTATCTATCGATTTCCTCAATATCACACCATCTTCAATACTTGTGGATACCAGCATCCAACAGCCTCTGCCTGGCCCTAACGGATCACAGCCATTCATACCGATGCAGCAAGTGCAATGCACTGATTCTATGAACCAGTGGATTTACGATGATTCGGCTTTTCCACCGGATGTTCTCAACGCGGATGAGTCTCTGAATTGGGCGGGGTGGGATGACATGGTTAAGAACTTTGATATGGAGGTCGAAGATGGCCAGGGAATCGTTAGGGGCCCGGGGCCCAATGGTATGACAAATTGGTGGTAAATGGTTTAGGACGTGACACTATACGCACATATATGGAGCTTACGATGGTAGGAGAGCATGATTTTAGATACCATTGGCGCATGTCCTTTGCATTTATGAGTCTCTCCTCAATCAATCAAGGGAAGGTTGAGATACCTCCCACTTGATATTGTTATATATAAACGGCCGAACATAACGCAAATATTCTACATAACAAACGTATATAACCTCAGTAACTATGGATAATAATGCTTCGAATCTGGTGCTTTACCGTTACTATTTCATGATAGTCGAGCTTCACCAGCTGCCGATTATTCAGGCTAGCGCTTCGCGGGCCGCTTCTGCACAATGAACGACCCGGAGCCATTTGGCTTGTACAGTACAACTGTTACTTTGTCAGCTTCGAGCTTCAATTCGCAACTCATTATCTTCTGGCACTTCGCAATGGATCTCGCAAGCATCAAGGAGCAGGTCACAAACCTGTCTCTCTACGACCTTAAAGCCGGCGTACGAAAGGTTCAGAATGGTAAAGCAACACAACAACTCAATTGCCTGTTCCTAAGCTAATTGAGGAACATCTAGCTGTAATGAACTACACCGAGATGGAGGCGAAGGTAGACGGGCTTCAGATGAATCTAGGTACTGGACTGACGAATGCCACAAGGTCCGAGAAGCAACCAACAACGAACCATGGGGGGCATCCTCGACACTCATGCAGGAGATTGCCAATGCTACCCACAGCTAGTATGGAAGACCACTATCAAACTACTGGCATTGGCTCACCCGGCTATGTAGTCAATTACTTAGCGAAATAATGCCCATGATCTACAAGCGGTTTACAGAAAAAGCGGCCGAAGAGTGGAGACAGATTTACAAGGTCCGCAAGTATCTTGCTCAGTTTTATATACCTGAAGATTGCTCACAGGACTTGCAGGGTCTGCAACTTCTAGAATTCCTGATCAAGAATGGTTCTGAGCGTGTCATCGACGATGCACGTTCACACCTGTCACTCATAAAAATGCTTCGCCAATTTCACTTTATTGACCAAAATGGCAAGGATCAGGGTGTCAATGTACGGAACCGATCTAAAGAACTCTCAGAGCTTCTAGGCGATGTTGATCGGATCCGAGCTGAACGTAAGAAAGCGAGAAACAACCGCAACAAGTTTGGAGGTGTGGAGGGCGGAGCTATGAGCGGAGGTCTTTCCAGTGGCAGTCGATACGGAGGCTTTGGTAGCGAAGACCAGGGCAGCTACGGAGCCTACAGTGGTGGAGTGTATGGCGATGGCGGTGGTTACGGAGGGAACACATCCGGCTTCCAGGATTCGAGCAGCAGGAGAGATCGATTTGAAGAGTACGATGAGTTCGACGAAGGTGCAGTAGCTTCTTCGGGACGTCGGAAAGCGGACACCTCTTCGACGGCCGTTAAACGAGAACCAAAGAAAGCAGAACCGCCCAAAAAGAAAGAACCAGAAATCGACATTCTTGGGTTTGACGATGACGATATCCCACCCGAAACACCACCAAAACCCTTCACGACCAACGGTAAGAAGGCTGTCTCAAATCCTATGGATGATATACTTGGTGGTGCCTCATCCGGCGGCGCAGACGACGACGATTTTGACGATTTCCAATCCGCAACTCCCACCACACAATCCTCCGCCCCCTCGAAACCCTCAATCTCAAACCTACCGCCCCCACTATCAGCCACATCTCTAGCACAAAGCACCCAATATGCCGCTCCCAAACCCGTTCCTACTTCCCAGGGCGCCAATTTCAATGATCTTGTCGGCTTCAATTCCATTTCCCCAGCCCCAAGCATGAGCAGCACGAAATCTGCTCCACTGCCAGCAAGCACCTTATCCCTCCCGCCTCCGATGACACAACCACAGCCTCAAGCCGCAAGACCAACGAACTATCAACCGGCCCAGCCAAATTACTTCACCTCCGTCCCTATTGCGCCCACACCCGCGTCCCAGCCCTCCTCCATGGGCATGGGTGGACAATCGAAACCTTCTCTACCGTCCAGCACTTCCTTTGGTGGCGGCAAACCCGCTGCAGCGAAGCCGGCAAATGGACAAGATGTGTTCGGGAGCTTGTGGTCACAAGCCAGCGCCGGAGCCGGGATTAAGAAGACGAATACGCCAGGCCAGCATGGCCCGAATTTGGCAAGCATGGCGAAGGAGAAAGCTAGTGCAGGGATTTGGGGAGCTGCTGCGGGTAGTACAAGTCAGGCTCAGCGGCCGGCTCAGGCAACCGGGCAGAATGGTGGGTTGGATGATTTGTTGGGATGAAATGGTAAAATTGGGGATGGATATACGAGCGTGGTGCGCTTTCCTTCGAACGTCCACGCAGAATAAGCGGGTTAATTTTAGAATGATACATGCGCAGAAACGGGCTGGATGCATGCTTGATGTATTGCACTGGCAAATGGAATTTGCAAAGGACTTCTTAAAAGATATAGGGGATCCGTGGATCCGTGGGCTAGCTACCTAAGAGTTGCTTATAGCAATTTTGTGGTGCAGATAGCGCTTTCACGAATGATAAATAGGGGTTATACGGGAATGGAAATATTAACAAGAGTCCGGTCTGTCTAAATTCCGGTCTTGAAACACTGGTCATCTCAGTATTCTACTGTCGAAGATGGAAGAAGATAGGTATGTATGCTTTGAATAATTTCTGCAGACCTTACACGCATTTTGTTCTAGATATTTAAAAACGCTTACTGTGATGCACTTGGCCCCTCGGGTATGGTAGATGTTGATTGACAGTGATGTTCCAAAAAAGAAAAGAATGCTGCGATTAGAAGACGGGACATCGCTGTCGACTGTCGTTAATCTTTGCCCGAATTTTTCGTCGCATGAGGCTCTCTTTGGAGGCGTTGGTGAAGAGGAAGAAACCGTTTTCGTGAAGTAGCAGCAGGAGCTCCGACGCTCTCAAGCTCTAGGATAAGGGCGGGCTGACTGGTAGAAGAGAGCTGCGCAACGTATTTGGCTGTCCTTGATATTCTTTGAAGGCAGACAGTTCGTGGTTTATACATGAATCGATTTTGGAAAGGGGGGGGGGGAAAGGGCTGGAAAGCAATACGGTCATTTCAGAGGTGTGAGTCGTTTCGTTTCTCAAGCTTGTTCTACTAATATTTTCCAACGGTTGGAGCAAGCACGGTTAAAGATTATCGACAGTGCATCTTTTCTATGATTGGACGACTGCTATACTCTGACTATAGCATAAGTAACATTGTTCATGTGACCCTGTCTGCCGTTGTCAGTATGGGGTGGTTCGATGGTGGAGGAACTATGATAGATGGGTAGAAAGGAATGTGTGTAGAGAGGTAGTAAAGGAAGGGTATGAGATATAGGAGCGTATAGCTAGTTGATGTCTGCGGGTTGAAGACAGTATCTGATATGCATGACAATAGCTATATCTTTGGTAGTGGAGAAGAAGGTTTTGAGATATGCTGGATGGGGAACAGGGGGGGTTTTAGATGTATTTGAGCGTCTGTTGGGTTATTTTCGCTAGTGTCCGTGATTAGCGTAGTATCGAAATATACTGCTCCACAAGTTTTGTTCCTTCCCGTTAATTCAGCGTGAGAGAGCAGAAGTCCAGACTTGATATCCCTCAAAGACCGCTTTATGCCGCTAGGTATATATGCTGTATGCGATATATTAGTTTCTCTTTCAACGATTAGGTACCCTCTCGAGAAGCCGGATGCCGGAGTTGTTGACAGCCATGCGGTGGTTGTAGAGACCATATTTAGCAACGAGGCCCAGGGCGTTTCCAACTTTGATTCCCTTGGTCATGATGAATCCTTCTCCAGCGTCTCCAACTCCGCCACGACGCCCTCGAACTTCGCCCATCCACCGTCGGGCAGGCCACCTTTCATTGGCAGCCTGGTGCCATCTTGATCCCCCATGCCTAATACGCGGCTAACACCTTCTTTGATACCCACGACGCCGCATCCTACTACTAGTTCTTCGCCTCTGCATACAATTTCCTGTATTCTTCTGGCAGATTCGTAGTCTCCTTTTTTTGCAGCTTCATACAACCTCACAACTACCCTAGGAAATATATTTGCCAAACCATCAATCGTGCCTGCACAGCCAACCGCGAGGGCAGGGAGAAGTTGTTGGCCCAGGCCCGTAAAAACCGCGAAATGCTTATGGTCGATGGAAGGGGATGAGGCAATCTGAGCGTGTGAAGAGATATCGTTGTGTGAGAGTTTGCAGCCGACGATGTTGCGGTGGGAGGAAAGCGTAGCAAAGGTTGAGGGGCAGATAGATATATTGTTGGAGACGGCGGGGTAGTGGTAGCTTGTTGTACGTTGAGTTTTGGTAATCCAACAGACTGTCTTCGGGATCGGAAAGAAATTATCTTACATCATGATAGGTATGGGAGAGCGGTCAGCGATTGCTGTATACCAGGCTATGAGGCCTTCTTGTGTGACAGCTGGGGCAAAATAGCCTGGCGCGAGGACAAGGCCCCATTGGCAACCACAGTCCTTCGCATCGCGAAGTTGTGTGAGGGTGTCTTCGATGCTTTGGGTGGCTGTTCCGGCGATGAGAGGGTAATCATGATAGCCAGCTTTCTCGAGTTCTTGGCGAATATGTTTGAGATGGGTGATCCGTTCGGCATTGTCAATTGCGACTGCTTCGCCGGTTGAACCGAGGACTACCAGACCGCGGAGACCGCATTTTGCGAGGTGGATGGAGTGTTTTGCTTGAGTTTCGAGATCGAGAGGTGGGACATTAGCGGAGTAATTGGACGCTGATTTGGGAACGAAGAATGTAACAACGGGGGCGTATACGCCCGAGGGTGGAGGATTTGCCATTGTATATGCCTGGTAGAAAGGGAAGGTGAACGTGAAACTATGAGGGCGTTGTATCCTTTGCATCGTCCTCTATGTAAATGCCATCAGACCTTTAGTGGGGAGATGGACCCTGGAGATGATCAACAGATGCACCGAGATGCCGACCATGACGTGCGTTTCCACTTCTCGCTTTCGGGCAGCCGCCGTAGCTCAGAGCGAGGAAGAAGATACCGCGGAATATGCTAATTAGAAGACTTCCGTAAGAAGTTGCTTCGTTGTTCAAGTTAAGAGGCTCTTTCCATCGTAGTAGGCGGCCAATGAGGCAGATAATTGTGTACCGAGCTGATTAACAAAGCCTGGAAAGGCGCTGCTCATGACTGTAGAAGTGCGGTCGACAGCAGGCTCTATACGGTGCCGACTTTCCCTGTGTCTTTGTTTGAAAAAGCTATAGGTAGCCTAACTGCCCTTGGCAGAGTCACGTAAGGGTCATTGCTAACTCAGTTCTGTGCTGTATCTTGTGTCGAAACACTGACTTTGTAGTTCAGACCTGAGCATGGCTTATGAAGGCCTCGTTGACTCTCACATCCATCTGTATCCGTCATCGGAGATCGGAACACTGGCATGGTGCAAAGATGGGCACCCTTTGAATGGACAGTATTCAGTTGACGAATACCTCTCAGCACTTGAACATGCACCTAAATTTCGTGGTTTCGTTTTCATCGAGACTGACAGAAAGAGCCACTTGAACTCCGACGAGGGATGGGAGCAACCTCTCCGTGAATTAGACTGGATCTCGCGCGTGGCTGCGGGAATACCAAGGTTAGGAGAAGGTCATAACCCGGAACATGCACAGCATTGCCTTGCAATTGTTTTATGGGCTCCGATACCACTCGGTTCGGAAGCTTTGTGTAGATATGCTGAAAAGGTAAAGACGCGAGCTGGTTCTTATAAGGACCTTGTCAAAGGCTTCCGGTATCTCGTCCAGGATAAGCCCAAGGGAACTATGACGCAGCCTAATTTCATTGACTCTCTTCGGTGGCTTGGAAAACACGGTTATACCTTTGATTTGGGCGTCGACCAGAGAAGCAGTGGCGACTGGCAGCTTGATGAGGCAGTGGAAATGATTCGTAAAGCACATGAGGGGGTACTAGAGGAGAAGAAGGTCACCGTGATCATTAGTAGAAGATAATCCTCTCTGACCTTGAGTGGGAAGCAATTAATGTTCATCTAGATCACATGTGCAAGCCGAACTTGAGATGTTCGGGCGAATCTGACCAACCGATGGGTAGCCCGACCTTCGATCCAAGTTTCCGTACTTGGGAAACGCGGATACGTGAGCTCGCTCTATTTTCGAAGACATATATGAAGATCTCTGGTGGCTTCTCTGAAATACGACCACTTTCCCCTCAGCAAGAACAACTAGACTTCTGGACAAGAGCGGATTTAATGAGACAAACTTACACCTGGATTATGGACTGGCTGGACAGAGTGCTTTCAGATTTCGGAGCAAGTCGCATTATGTTCGGGAGTGATTGGCCCGTGTGCAATATGGGAGGCGGTGGGAACAGCGTTGCGTGGATGAACGTAAGTTTGTTTTCGAACCTAGTTGCTCCTATTCCGAACCCACAGACGGTTTCCTTTCAACAAGGAATTGCTAACTTCGAGATTATCGTAGTGGTGGTGGATAGTAAAGCAATTTGCCGACATAAGACTCGAAGGCAGAGATCGAGATAGTCTTTTTGGAGACAACGCTGCAAGAGCTTACAACATCTGCGCATTGAGCGTGACGGATCCCAGTGCCGTGCTCAAACGGAAGAACTTCGCTTAGGAGACGTAAATAGAAATTTCGAAGGCTAGAAATAAGAACCATTCAATCCTTTTAAGCACTTTGCGATGTGAGTGCTCGAATTCTGCCAGGCGCTTGAAGACGGAGGAATTGCAACGACGGAAAGCCCCTACGGTGTTTGTGATGGGTTCCAAGACTCTAGGTGCTCTTAGAGCACAACTTGTCTTTTAGTCTTAAAGGAAGTATCTTATTGGAAGCTGCCTTATACAGCCATTGAACAAGCATGATGTGACTCTTCCACCTAGGAACGGGCCACAGTGATATCCAGGCCGACATCAGAAATCGGAAATCACTGTAAATTTACGAACAGGCCTCCGTCAACGAGCAGCTGTGCTCCGGTCTACTACTATTAGCAGGCTGATTGTCAGATCAATCTTGAGCCTCACTAACCACATATCTGCTTAGATCTCCTGCCAGAAACACTGCCGGACCTACCATATCCTCCGGCACGCCTGTTCTTCCCAGGGGTATCCTTCCCTCCATGTACTTTCTCTTTTCCTTGTTGTTCAAGTCTTCGTCGTTAAGTTGCGTTTTGATTGTGCCCGGCAGCAATGCATTGCATCTTATGCCATGTTTCCCCAGAGCGACCGCGCAGCTCTGCATGAGACTCAATATTCCAGCTTTGGTAGGCGTGTAGTGAGTCTGCAAGCCTCCACCCACAAGAGCGGAGATGGAAGAGACACCGATAATGGAGCCGCCAGGCGGACTTTGCGCTGCCATTTGGCGCGCGGCAGCTTGAACAGCGTAGAAGGAGCCATCAAGATTGGTCCGGACGGTGCGGGAGTACAAATCCGGTTCTATTCTATCGTCTGTCAGCACTAACCCGCGAAGCTGGGAAGATCAGCAACGGATACAGTGCACTTACTCTAAGAACTCAGCAAATTGACATATGCCAGCATTGCTGACGAATATGTCCAGTCTACCCCATTCTTCCACAGCTCGATCGACCAAAGCTTTTCCTGACCCTGGCTTCGATATATCTCCAGCGACGTTTACGAAGCAGGACCTATAAGGCTCAAGCTGGTTCTCCATCTCTCTGAGTAACTCTGCCTCTCCAGTCCCACCGAGATAGTTTATCGCTACTTTGCAGCCATGCTCAATGAATCCTATGGCAATGGCCCGGCCAATGCCTGTTAGTCCGCCGGTGATAGCTGCAACTTTCCCATTCAGGAGGCCATGTGAAGAAGTCATTCTTTCCTTGAATAGATCAGCAACCTTTGATCGTGTGAGATATTTAATTCAAGAGCCAACAAAGGCCTATGCGTACTTAGGACCATCTTCTCTACCGTCACCGGAGCGTGACGTGAGAAGCAACAAAAAGCTTCGGTCCCTCGGTCTTCGATAAGCCGAAACAGCATGCTTAGTGCCGCGACCGACATCATACATGGTCAAGTCTTTATTCAGGTTTGAAATTCTATATAGGTATATAACGCTATACCCCAACTGCCCTATAAAATTACTCTAACTTTGTGGAGAATTCTACAAGTTCGCTTCTGGATCCAAGGATGCACATTCTTCTTAACGCTCAATCCAACATTTCCTGATTACAGTGTCAATTACACCCAGTTGAAGAGAATCAGAGAACCATCATACCCCTAATTTCCCGTGGTGAGCCAATGATGCTACCTCCGACCTTGACTCCCTTCGCAATCAAGGCAAAAGCACTAAACGCTGGCATTTTGTCCTCTGGAGCTCCCACTTGGATGAATGTCCCGTTACTTCGTAGGAGCGTAAGTTAGCTATCTAGATGCATCTTGGAGTCGGAGACAGTGCTGACAATCAGATCGAGCGACCGGGCATGATGCTGGGCCTAATCTTTGTCCTCATTAATGGCGATGAAATCATCCGCTCCCATCTTTAGAGATTAGCAAGTATTGGAGACTGAATGAAATACTATGTCGCAAACCTGCATAGCATCGGCCTTTTTACCCCCTGTGCGGCTGATAGCCACAACCTTGTCGCAGCCCAGAGCCTTTCATAGTGTTAGCATTGCTAAGAGTTTGTGTTGGAAATAGTTATCGTACCTTGGCGTACAAAAGACCGAAGTGTCCTAGTCCTCCAATTCCTACAATACCAACCTTTTTGCCAGGTCCAGCGCAATTTTTCTTCAGAGGAGAGTAAGTTGTGATACCACCACACAGCATAGTCGCAGCCTCTTTCGAAGAAATCTGGTCTGGGATCTTGAACACGAGATGCGTAGGCCCTCTCCAGTAATCTGAGTAGCCACCATAAGAAACGCTTCCATCTGGGTATTTGGAGCTGTACGTTCCAACCATGTTGGCACGGTGGCTCTCAAGACCACTTTGACAGTCCTCGCAATCGGGCTTCAGGCATGACGAAGATTGAGCTCCCACGCCAGCGCGGTCTCTGACCCTTAGTAAAATCAGCTAGGGTCCCCAACAGGGAAAAGATCGAACCTACTTGAGGCCGCCTTCGGCCTTGCTTCCCACTCTGACCACAGTCCCTACAATCTCATGCCTATTTCGAGTCAGCAAACGTCGTATAGTCGAGGCATTGACTGACGTACCCAACGCAGCAAGGGTAATTTGAGGGCATTGATCCACTACGGAGTGTGTATATGTCTGGAACATGTCAATCAGAGGGAGCCGTTCAAATGCCGCAACCAGATCCGTCCGAGTTACCTACCGGAGCTACAGATGCCGCAATGGGTCACCCTAATGTCAACATTGGTTTCCTGTCATGTCTTGGGCTCATATGATTGCCATTTCATGTTTCCCTCAACGGCACTGGGGTCAAGGCCAGTCCAGCCCTGGAACTTGTAGTCGGTACCCTGGCTTCCCATTTCGACGATTGTTTATATGAAATATAAGAAGATATATATTGCTATGTGCAACTGATGTGCGTATGTATGGTCTCCAGGGAGTAGACTATATGTATTTGCTGAACAGAAAAAATTATTCATGTCTCTTACGCAATACCGTACTCCCGACTTACCCAGACGGCCTATACTACTATCAATTAGTGTACTACCATATCGAAAACCCTAAAGGGGCTAAAGGGCAGCATGAGGTCATCAGAGCACTAAATTAGCCGGACTCCCAATCCAAAAAGTATCGTCAGACATCAGAGGCTCTTGTATGACAGTGTCGTTCTTTCCATTAGATTCTCCAAATGTGGAACTAGACGGAAAAAAAGCAAACTTTGTGGGTCGAAGTGAGGAAAATCTTCGTCGCATATGCTTGGATATGTATTCAGGGTCCTTCTCGGTTATCCTCCATCTCAACCTCAAACGAATCGGCCTTCATTTGTGAGCTGACTTACTATACTGATGCATCTGAAAGCTTCCCAATCCACAAGGTCTAGAAGAACAAGCAGGACTCCATAGTCGACCCCCCATGATCACTTCAGCAAGCCTATTCTCAAAATCGCTCATGTACGTTGGTTTCTCACTGGTTCGATTTATCAGATATGTGTGTCTGCTGTATTCCAGTGCTACAACCCTTGGAGGTTCATGGAAAATCTGCGCTGTTGTTTGTTGAGCCAAAGGACCTAGGTGCGGTGGGGGTACCGTCCGTTCCGTTGTGCACGTAGGTACCCTTCGCGGCCGTTCTTAGGATAGTATTCTCTAGGTAAGTGCTGAACATAGGGAAGCCGCATGGGCAGTGTTCTTAATCTCGATCTGCAACATTCGAGCAGAGCGGCGATTGTCACTGTTAGTCGACTTTGCCAGTGCGTTCCTGCATAAAAAAAAACGAGACGTCTTCAAAGGTATGCGAATAGCAAAAATGAGACGAATACACGATCTGCATTCGCGTGCAATGCACGGATTAAATCCTGCTTATTGGTCCGTATTACCAACAGCTGAGGTAGAAAACATAGCTTCAGCTAGACTTGTTGTTTCTCGAAAGAATAGGATTTTCGTCCAGCTTTGAGGTTCCCAGGTCCCTTGAGATAGACATAAAGTAGCACTTGAATCGCGTGACCGCTTTCCAACCATTTTCGACAACATTAGCAACAGAGGATGAAAGCTTCATCATTAGCCAACTCGTACTGCCAAATCGTGATCACTTTCACATTGGATAGAGCAAAGAGTAACAGAGCCGGTGTGTGGCATTCTCAGCAAAGTACCCTCCAATTCCATGACCGCTGCTCACATACGTATCTTGTAGGACCAAGATCATAGTGTCGCATGATAAAACAAAGACGGCGGAGAGTGGGTCATGTTACTGCAGGGCATGTGGAGCCATTCCATCGGTCGCCGTCTGACCACGCTGCGACCAACAAGCTGGCTATCTCTCTGTCAATTGAGAAGCTGTAAATGTGGTTATTTCAGCACGACGATTGGCGTTTGTGATCTATGGCTTTTACTGTAATAGATCTAATGATAGATGTAGCCGTATAAGCCAGTGCTAGGACTATCATAATCTCCTTGAAATAGCAGTGGGCGTTGAACGATGGACCATCCGATGGTAGTTTTATCTATCGAAGGAGGACGAGAGTTAAGGGATCGCTGCTATGACGTTGGAGGAGCCTCAGGGTTTACCCTAGCGCGTACCTTGTTTATGTACCTTAATCCTGAAACATCAAATGCTCAATGACTGGGTTACCTAGGTAGTGTCAGATACCACTGTCGGGGGCGAGCAATTCACTCACCGCTTTTCAAATTGTCCATGCTCCATTTGGTTGATTTGAGGATACAGTGCAGGTCACATAGCTTAGTGTGAATCCATGTGGACCCCGAACTCCAACCTGGAGCGTGGAGAATTGCGGCCAAGCCCCAGACTGAGCACTCACGA
>JAABUL010000220.1_pt1 | contig 120416 bp, 187 predicted proteins | sample 5559151 | NCBI WGS metagenome assembly JAABUL01 (sample SAMN10711876, study PRJNA513368) | rock metagenome | isolation source: Antarctica rocks | place: Antarctica: Victoria Land, Pudding Butte sud | reverse complement strand
TCGCCAGAAAACCACAACCCTGAACACAGCGCAGGAGCCGCAGTCGACTCTGGCGGTGGGACAGGTGGCACTCGCAGGTGGAGGTGCAATTTTCCTTTGCCACAGGAGTCGTCACGGTATTGCCCTGTGCAGAAAGCACCTGCCGACGGCGGAGGCCGTCACAGCAGTACATCCGATCCCTGATCCAGCCCAGCAGCTCAATGCGAATACGGACCATGTGATCACGTCTCACCCGTCACCGCAGCTCTCCTCGAGGAGCGGCATGGCGGCACTCATGCAGGCGTCGGCGGTGCTTCCTGCTTCCGGCGACGTTGCCACTGCCAGCCCCCCGGCGGCGGTGAAGCTGCTGGTGATGGCCAGCACGCCAGGAGCGACCCGGAGCACCAGCCTGCGCAGTACACGCAAGCGGACTTTACTGTCAAGATGAGCTTTGCTGTCTCTTCTGCTCCCGCTGGCGGCAGCCTCACTGTTCAATTGTGTATTTCTATTTTCAACGAGCCACAGCAGAGTCGCGGCTTCCGCCGCGCAGGTGTGGCGCGGCAGTGCGAGTTCTGCGTGCCTTACAGCACAAGCTCCGTTCCAGCTGTGGCATGCTGTCGGCACCTGATGCCGAATACGCCCGGAAAGGCGCCGGCGCAGGCCGCGGCAAATGCATCGGGTACCAGCTGGGTCGTCAGCGCCATGACCATGCCGCGCGCCAGGACGGTCATTGGAAAGCCAGCGCTGGCGCGGCCATACGGCTCAGCGGCGTTGCCGCACACGCCATCTACCCGTAACATTCTGCCGTATGGTGCGGCAGCGGCATCAGTGGCGGCCCGCCCAACATTGGCGGCCTGCTCCTCGTGCGACGGCGGCGCTGGCCCTTGCATCAGAGAGTCTGCGAGGCTGCGCGCCGCTGGCTGAGTGTCCGGCAGCGGCGGACCAGCAAAAAAACCCCGCGCCTGCCGGCTGTTGCGCCTTTCCCGCTGCAGGCGTTGAGCGGCGGGATGGCACGCTTATTCCTGCGGCAGCAGCAAGCTAGGGCATGACCCATCGGTACTATGAGATGAGAGGCATCACTGAACGTGCGATGCCATGCTGGCGCCCGGGCGGCGGTGATGAGCCAATGATCACCATCGTCAGGGTGGCCCCCTGACGATGAGCACCCCTGGCACCCTGCAACAGCACCACAGGCCTCGCCTGGCGCTGTGCTGACATGGAAAAACTTATTCACGGGCCTTAGTCAGGGGCCATGCCCGTCAGGTCGGCCAGGCCAGCTTACGATCGATCGAGGACTATCTAATGCTACGACACTGATCGGATGTGTGCCGCGGCACCGTCGACGCCGCATACCAGGCGACACAACGCCAGGTAGCGTGCCTGTGGGATCTGCTAGCGGATCTGCCACGGCAAGAAGCTTCGTACGATGCGCGCCCGCAATACGGCTTGCCAGAACCTTCGGTTTCCTCCAACCTCGAGTTGGCACTACTTCAGGATTGCTGCGAGGACGCCAGCTATACGTCTCCAACCGCTGAGTAGCATGAGCCTGTGCAAGGAGCTGTGCTGTGGCGACGAAGCGGTTTGACCGACGGCAGCCCTCGCGGTCGCAATGTTGGAGGGTGTCGCGCCTGCTGGGAGGAGTTGTGCTCCATTCTGATCGCTGCCCCGTCTGAAAAGCTGGGACGACAGGAAAGCGAAACACGTTCACTAGAAGCAGTGAGGCTCGGGCCCTGCGGACCCTGGACACCCTGGGGCTCGGTTCCCTCGTCTCAACCTTCGGAGTGACCGACGCGCTCCCCCCGACACAGCAACCCGCGGCGTTCGCCCGCTGTTGAGACACTTGAGACGAAACAGCATTGCAGGGGTGCGTTGCCCTCGAGGTGCAATATTGGAGTCTCGCACCTGACTCCGTCGCGACTTCAGAGCACAGGGTGGCGAGCTTGAAGAGGCTTTAAGCAGGTCCACGGAGGCGACCTCTTGCTCGTGCCTGCGTTGCGTTCTTGGAAGAAGGCAACAGCGTCCGGCGGGACTGCGGAGTGTATGTGATCGTGCACGGCGCGCAAAGCGTCTACGCAGTTCTGCTGAGGAGTCTTGCACTAGACGTCGGTGACGCCAGTCCGTCCGCCGGCGACCGAACCGATTGCGCAGCAAATCCGAGCAGAGGGTGGTACCGTCGTCCGGGAGGGGATCGTACATACGGTGCGGCTGCCTCGGACATGCAAAAGGCCACGAATGGGCTTCGCCCACGGCACGTGCCGACTCGGCGACACCTGAAGTACTGTTCAATTGAAGTACTGTTCAACAGGTTTATGAATAATGGCCAGCCGCGAGCGGCGGGGAGGTTCGTGTATTGAATTCTACGAGAGCTTTCTCCATGAATGAGAGAGAGAGAGACTGTAGGTTGCTCAACTTATGAGGAAAGACGAATTTTCTAGACCAGAGGATGGTGTATGACTTGGCATTTCTCCAAGCCCTATTGACCAACCACCAATGCCCTGCCAGCCGCAGGGCATGTACGCAGGACGGCTCTAGGGAGCGACAGCGGTTTCCTAGGTACCGAATGGACTCCATGTCGATATTCTAGCGTCGCTTCTCAGCCCGGAAGCAGCAGCTGTCCCTCTGCTCCACCCCGCTGGCCCGCACGCACCCCGCCAGGGCACCCCATGATGACCACGCAGTGCTGCGCAAGCCGCCCCGCGCCCCAGGTCCGGGCGCCCTCCTGCGGCCGGCAGCTACTGTGGCGGCGCGCGCCGGGCGTCCAGCAGCCGCTGCAGCGCGTGCATGCGCGCCGAGTCGGACTTGGCCTTTTGCAGGGCAAAGTGCAGCCGGTCGAACTGCGACTCCTCCCGCTTGATCGCCTCCCCCATCTGCCGTGTACAATTCCATTCACTTGGTCTCACTATCAAGAATGGTAAGTGTGCATGGCCTGGCAGCATTGGTGGTACCATGTGTGCTCTCCGGGTGCGCCTGGAATCGGCACAGACTGCGATGGGTGCACTTCTCCTGCCGAGCGTGGCAGCACGACACCCTGGACTGTGCACAGAGGAGCACAGTACGGGTGTACAGGTCGAAGCGCCAGAAGCAGAGGAACAGACTCCGTGCAGGTCGGTGCAAAGCGCATTCAACAGATCACCTCCTCGTGCATGCGCTGCAGCGTCAGCAGCGTGCGGCGCGAGCCGCGCAGTGCTGCGTGTAGCACATCCTCCGCGGCGGAAACTTGCCTGCGGGCCAACAATATGAAGCGTCACACAGAAGTCACACAGAAGCCACGCTCTGCGCAAGTGAAATGGGCAACCGTTATTTGGGAGTGGCGCAGCTCCATGCGCAACATGTCCCCCGATTGCGCTGTTGGTTGGGTTCCGGCCTGCAGCCTATGCACACGGCTTTGTTGAGGCAGCGACATTGTGTAGCTGCACAGAGAGAACATGACTTCAGGTAGGAAAGCGCATTGGTAGTCGACAGCGAACAGAGCTTGGCCATCAGGGGCGAATCGAGTAGGACCTGATATGGTTCCCCTGGACGGCATGGCGCTTGCCGTTCCCAAGACGCAAATCGTACAGAACAGGCTTTGGCTGCTGAATACAGACCTCTCGAGCTGAAATGACCAGCCTTGTGTCCCGCTGCTAGCCCGGCCTTCCCGTGCGCCGGGAACGTTTCTGGCAAGTTCGAGCAGGAGGATGCCTCTGCAGGGTGTGGCATGCCAATCGAAAATCAGTGCACTCACAGCTCTGTGACCTCCTGCGGCGCCAGCGCGGCCCGGCGCAGGTCCGCCGGCGCTGCGCTCGGCTTCGGAGGCGCCTGCGCCGCGGGCTGCGCTGCCGCTGGCGGCTTGGCGGCCTCGCCGCGCGCTCCCGCCGGCGGCTGCGGCTGCGCCTTGTCGCCCTGTGCCGGCGCCTCGCCGCCCAGAGCGTCGCCCCGCTGCCGCGCCATCGAGCTCTATTCGCAGGCAGCACACACCGCGGGCTCGGCGTTTGCACTTGCATGGCACAGGTGGACGCACAGGATGTTTGCTGCTGCAGGCTGCCTGGATGCGGCTGACGCTGTCGCTTCAGCTGCACAATGAGCGGGGCATTTTCAGCTAGCAAGCGCCTCCTTGTGTGGCACCCCCGATGCCATACCCTTCCTGACTGAGAACTGCCAAGCGCAGCAGCCGGCACAGGTTGAGCCGCCAGGGTGTCCCCTCAGGGCGTCAGGGTTTGCCGCCCACCTTGAGCACAGCGGCAAAGGCAGGGTTTGCGGAAATCAGGTCCGGCCCGCCGCCTGCACCGCTGGTTGCCGGCTCGGGGAGGTCGTCAAACAGGAACTTGGGGGGCCCTGGCCCTGCAACACAGGAATGGCATGGGCGTGTGAATCTGTCGATGGGGCTGTTGCCACCTGGGTGGCGAGCGAACAGAACGAGGTGTGTGTAGTTCCCAAAACATGGCAGCATATAGCATGCAAGCATGCGAGGAGCATGCGAGGAGCAGCCTGTTCGCGATGCCATCCTCAACCTGAGAGTATCTGGGTACAAGCAGTCATGGCAGATGGGCAAGGCGGCTCACCGACCACATCATTCGCCACCTCGTCTGACGGCGGGGCTGGCGGCGGCGGCGGCGGCGCCGGCAAGGGCTGCTCGGCCGCGGAGCCCTGGCGTGCACACGCGGCCTGCGGCAGACGGGCAGCAGGAGGTCTGGGCACGAAATGCTGCCTCGAAACCGACGTTGCTGGCATGGATGTGAGTCAGGGACGCAGGTTGCCGGGAAGCATCGCATGTTCTGGGCGCCCATGTCACAGTGACGGTCTGAGTGTTTTCGGGTTGCGACACAATCTCTTGCAGGAGGTCCGCACACCTTTGCCGCGGCCGCAAACGCGGGGTTGGAGCCCACCAGGTCCGGCCCTGCGCCGTCGCTACGAGATGGCGGCGGCGGATCTTCGTCAAACAGGAACTTGGGCGGGCCTGTTTGCGGGCGGCAGCGGCGCATGTCACGCCCACTTCAGGATCATCAGGGGCATTGACATGACAGAATGACGGTCAGGCCTTTGGCGGGCCATCACTGACATCTGGGCCTGTTGCGCGGCATCATCACGCGGCAGTGCCGTGCACATCAATGGGGTACGGCCAGGAAGGTTTCGCCTCGAGCTGTAGAAGCCAGCAGCGAACTCACTGAATGTCACGGCTTCGTCCTCGGCTTCCGCCCCCTGCGGTTCCTGCTGCTGTGCGCGGCACGGGAACCGTCCGCTTCTGGTGCCACCGAGCCTCGCAGCCTGGGGCGGTGCTGGAGCACTCCGTGGCAGCCGCCTTGTGTGCCTCCGGGCGCTGATTGCCGGTGGTGCGGCTTGCGTGCACGCCTGCATGGCGTCCTGCCCGTGTGCGCAGCGAGGCGGCAGTTGCATGGCCGGGAGGATGTGCTGCGCTGTGCGCGCTGCCGCTCAATGAGCACTGCTGGCCTGCAAGAGCCGTATTTCCACAGGGTTAGAGGGCGGAGTCTGGGTGAAATGGACAGGAACCGTTGATGCGTTGTGCTGCTGCTCCTTCGGGCACAGGCAGTGGCTGTTGATCACGATCTGGAGAGGAGCTTTGTCAGTTGCGAGAAAGGTGATCCGCAGCAAGAGGCCCGTGCATTTCACTGGAGCTTGGATGCACTGTTTCAGGCGCATGCTGCTGGGTCTCAGTGGACGTGAGATGCCTTGCAGGACGTGCGCACCTGCGCGGAAGTTCGAGAGGAGGGTGCGGAACGGATCCGAAAGCCTCTCTCAGCTAATGCGCAAGACAGGCAGTAATGTAATTGAGAACGTGGCTGTGCACAACTCGCGAGGCTGAATGCCGAAAGTGCACAGCGGTTCTGTCAGACAAAACGGAGAGGCCCAAATCCTTGGATCGAGAGGGTATTGCCGATCTGTCTTCGCCTTTCCAGCAGCCTTGCCGATCAGGATGCGCCGATCGGATGCTGACCTGATGTTTCGGTGTCATTGCGTTCTAGCCGATCCCTGTTGCTGTCCCCACCCCCAGCACCCCATCACCACTGGGTGCCTATGCCACAGCTTCAACACCCAATGAAGCAACACCATAGCGTCCATCCTCATGACGCTGACAACTCCAGTGCTGCAGTGTTGTCGAGCCTCATGCCTCCAGGCTGCGGCATGGCAATGCTCTCAATGCCCTGTTGGGCGGCCATTGTTACATTCCCTGAATATGCTTTTGCTCCCTGCCGCCTGCCGCCTTACGCAACAGCATCCAGTAACCACGGCGCAGCTTCCACAGGCCCGTTTCGTACGTCGTGCTGCTGTCCCTGCTGCTCGTGGCGTGCCACGGCGGGCAGCGGCAGCAGCCCTCGTCCGACCGCCAGCTGCGGGCGCCTACGCCTGCCAGTCGAAGAAGCCGGGCCCGGCGGTGGCCTACGTGCATGGAAACACCAAGGTTGTTCAGATCGACGTGCTGCGGATCATGCCTCCCACATGCATCCACTGGCCCTCGAGCTCTTGTGCGCTACGTCAGCGCTTGGGCGACCATCGCTGTCGACCATCGCGTGAGCACACAGCCACATCTCATGGTGACGACTATGGGCTTGATGTTGCCATCTGTGAGTACCTAAACCCTACCTAAACCCTATAAAGCTCACCTTGAGCTCCTCTCCGGCCTCGCGGCCGAGGCGCAGGACATCCTCCTCCGTCCAGGCGCCGCTTCGCGTCGTCTCGTGCACCGTCTTGCCGTCCGGCGACGCCACCAGCCCCCGGAAGTTCAGCTTGCCGTCTGCGCGCAGGGAGGTCGGGTCAATCAACGAAGAGGCAGTGGAGCATGACTAAACAAGCATGGGCAGGAGTGGCCGGGTTTTCTCAGAGGGCTGGGATGCATGGATGATCATGTGAATGTGTTTACGAGGGGTGCGGGCTGAGAGGTCGAACCCGCATCCTTGAAGGCGTGGCCGGCGATGGGTGTGCGGCAGGAGCCGTCCAGCGCGGTGAGGAAGGCGCGCTCGCACACGATTGCCAGCCGCGTCTCCTCGTGGTTCAGCGCTGCCAGGTACTCGGCGGCAGCGTCGTCGCCCTCGCGGCACGCGATGCCGATGGCGCCCTGCAGGGTGTAGACGTATGCATTCACAGGGCTGCTGCGCATTCTGCGCTGCGTGGTGTTCGCTGCAGCGTCATCTCCTGCAGATGAAGTGTTGATCCTGGCAGGCTGAAGGCGCATGGTTGTCTTGATCGTGGCAGCATGCGAGCAGATGCGGCGGCCCTTGCAGGTCTTAGACTTGAGGCATTGCTGCACCTGTGGCACTGCCGTTGCTGCCGGCGCCCACCTCTGCAGAGCCGCTCCACTGCGGCTGTGATGTTTCGTACACTTTCGTACACGCTCAGGCCCAAGCCGGTTCCAGCACGTTCGAGAGCAGGCTGCACACCCGACAACAACAGCTCACCTGCGCGACGGCGGGCAGCATCTCGTCGAACTCCAGGACGGCGGTCGCTTTGTCCTTCAGGTCCAGGCGCTTGAGGCCCGCCAGCGCCAGCAGCGTTGCGGCGCACACGCCCTCGCTGAGCTTGCGGATGCGGCTCTGCACATTCCCCCGGAAGTTCTCCACCTGCGGGCGGCGCGTACAGGGCTTCCACAGAGGTTCACCTTGAGAGCTCACCTTAAGCTGTGTTAGCTCACCTTGAGCTGTGTTAGCTCTCCTTGAGCTGTGTTTCGAGACCAGTGGCCGCCTGGAGGCGCCTGTCGGCTGCCTGGCTGCCACTCGCTGCCTGTTTGCCAAGCGATGAAGGGCCAGAGGCGACAAGTTCGGGCATAGCCAGCGCTGCAGCGATTGTCAAAACCCTAAACCCTGAGAGCCGCAGCAGCGGCTGATCTTCCTACAGAACCTCGCAAGGCGTGGGCCGAGTCTGCAGCAGCTGCCGCTCGCACCTTCAGGTGCGGGTACTTGTGCAGGATCTGTGCCTGCCGCCGCAGGCTGGCGCTGCCAATGACGGAGCCCTCGGGCAGCTCGCCCAGGCTGTTGGCCACGGGGCTGATGAACACGTCCCGCACATCCTCCCGCGGGAGGTTGCAAGGCAGGATGCTGCCCTCCGCCAGGTACGTCGGCACGTCCTGTTGAAATGCCACAAACGGAGTTCGAACACAACATATGTGATGCTCGAAGGTTGGTGGTCGATGCACTTCTCTCCGCCAGTTTGCACGGCAGGATGCTACCTCCCGCCCGCCAGGAACGTTGGCACGTCCTGTTGGAAGGGAATTGGCGGAACTAGGGCACGACAGATGGCCGATGAAGCTAGTGGCGGAATCAAGACTCTCGCGGTGGGTTCCTTTTTGCAGGATGCTGTGGCCTCCAGGTCACGTCCTGTTCAAAGCATCTCGTCTGTGCTTTCACTGGCGTCAGTCGAAAACCGAAGGAATCCTGTGAGCGTTTCGAATGGGAGCTTCCCACCTTCGCAGAGTGAATCGCAAAGTCAGTTGGGCCGTCGAGCAGCGCCTGGCCGACGGCTTTGGCGGACATCGATCAGAAAGTCTCAATGACTTGTGTTGTGTCTCTCCAAGGAGCGGTTGCCACCTTCATGGAGTGCACCGCGATGTCGATGCGGCCGTCGAGCAGGGCCTCGTCGATCTCCTTGGTGAAGAGGCCCTTGCCGCCGATGTCCGACAGCGGCTGCCCCAGCACTTTGTCGCCGGTGGTCTTGATGATGGTGATGTCCAGCGCGCCCTCCTCCTTCAACTGCGGGAAGGACTCCTGCGTATTTAAAACGAACAAGAGTGCTGAGCAGTGACCTGTTTTCAACGAAGTCCGTAGTCGCGACGATGGGGGATGCCTTCAGCTGCGGGAAGAACTCCTGCGAGATCAAAATATTCAGTTGGTGGGCAGCCGTGAGAATATAAGAGCAATTGCCGCAGTGAAGATGGTGATGTCCAGGCGCGCCCTCCACCTTCAGCTGCGGAGCGATTCCTGTCGACGGACCACAGGTGGACATGGCCATGCGCCAGGTTACAGAGTTTGACGGCTGGCGCCGTCCTCGTCAAACCACAGTGCCCGCACAGCCAATACGGAAGTGCGCATGGTGTCACCGCGTGAGGTGAGCGCGACCCGGCTGCGAAATTGTGCCGGAGCATGGGCACGGCATCTCCCAGTGCCTCACAAGCCGCATAGGACTGGCATCCACCACATGGCAGAACACCGTGATGCGTGTGCGCCACAGGCAGCGCCTGAGAGAGGGCCTTCTCGGCTTGCTTCGTGGAGCTTTCGGGCTGCTGGGCCATGCGGACCTGCAGTAATCGCCGCGTGAGGTAGGCCTGTGCCAGCGCCAGCGGCGAGCCGCGCGTGCCGATCTTCAGCGTCTTTGTCTGAACCGCCGCGGACGCCCGCACCACTTGGCACCAGCCGCGCACCTGCCGCTGGCTATGCTTGCAGCTATGCCGCGTGGGGCTGACCAGTCTGCGCGCAAGAGGGACGTGCGGCGTCATGCACAATGCGTTCAGGTGGCAGGTGGTGTGCGTAGTCGAGCTGGCACTAAGCACAAAAGTTTTCATAGCCTTGACCAGTGCCTTGTATCCACCGAGCGTCATGAAGATCGCAAGGAGCTGTACCGCATGAACTGCCAACGTGCGGTCCGAGCCAGTGCCGATCTGACCGCACCATCCTTCAGAGTTGTATCTGCTTTGCTGGGGACGCAGGCATTCGTAACGAGCAGAAGACTCAATACTCGGAGCTGCTGGTCATTTTGCAAGGGAGCAGGCGATGCAGTAGAGTCCTCAGCGCGCTGAGACTTGCCTGCATGTCTCGTGCATTTTGGGGAGTGTAACTGTCCCGCCCACCATCATGCCCTGCATCCTGCCGCGACTTCTGACACTGTTTCTGTGATCACAAAGCTGGTCACAATGCTTAAAATCACGCGATGGGTGCCGGCAAACGCGTTGCGCAACAGATTGTGCAAAGTCGCTTTTCATCTCCTTATCTTGCCTGCGCCGGCGGTTTCTCCCGCGCTCGCTCTTCCCGCGCTGTCATTCTGTCTGACAAACTGCAGGGTGAGTGCAGCATTGCAAACACTGCTCGAGTTCTTGTCCGCAAACCAGCCTTTTGTTGAATCTTCGATACCTTGATTCAGCGCTGCACAACATGCGCTTCATCGGCACGCTGCTCCATCTGTGTGGTGCAGGCGCAGGTGCAGCTGCAGCTGCAGCTGGGTTGCGACGCCGTGACCACAGCTTCGATCGCGAATTTCGAAATCTGACAGGCACATTCATCGTCCACAGATGCAACCGCTCAGGATCGTACAGTTGCATGTGCTCGACATCCTCCGGGTGGCACGCCGCCATCCGTTAGACGCTGCCAGGCAGCACAGCTTCGATCATTCAGCAGTTCCCTCGACCTCAGACCTGACTCTTGAAAGGATCGTTTGGTCACGCATGACCTGCCTCTGCTGGCGATCAGTCCGACCCAGGGTGGGCAACGCGTGCAGATCCGCAGCTCAGTAGCCTCGTCACTGCGGCCACGGCCAGGTACCAGCCGTCGCAGCTGTCACCTGCGCACATGAATCAGGGCACACGATCATCATGAAGTATCTGGTGGTCTCCAGGATGAGGAAAGGTTGCCTCATGGACTATGTCCAGGGTATTTTGAACCAATGTATGCCTGCGCACATATGTTCTGCGGCCCTGCACATGCCATGAACACCCGCACACACATGCATGCGCAATGCATCTCACCAGCTTTTCGATGGATGGCAGCGATTTGAACCGGATGGCTTCCTGGCACGCTCGCACCGCCGCCTTCTGCAGGGAGGCACGCCGGAAAGGTTTCTCAGACAGGACAGGCCTGCGCGCATTTCCACAATTGGATCAGCATCATGGACAGGAGACACGGACACACTTTCAATCTGGCCCTCGGCATTAATGTAAACTTGCAGATAATGTAAACTTGTAGACAGCATGATTCAGGTGCGCGACAGAGCAAATACCGTGGCATCCTGCCCGTGCAGGTCGCTGCCAAAACCGCCTCGACAGACAGCACCTGCGATCACTGTTGCAGATGTGCATAATTCGAAGCGGTCAGAAGCATCTGCCGGCCACTAATGCCAGCTACTACAGGTGCTAACAGCTGCACTGCAGCTGTTATAACAGACCGCTAATTAGCAGTGCAGAGCGATTGCAGGAAGCAGCAGCAAGTGTCCAAGTAGCGTGATGGATTCCACCTCATCCATGTTGGGCGGCAGCCCGGATCGGTCCGCTTCACCCATCGGCACCAGCCGCGGCGGCTCGCTGGGTCGCTTGCTTTTTGTGCTAAATGCCGCGCGCATCTGCATCATCCGGCTGATGTGCACCGCGCACATGGCTGCACCAGCTGGACGTTCGCCTGCATCCACGTCGGGGGCAGTTGGTGAGAAATCAGGAGACGGGCAGTGCTGTGTCCTGGCATGCTGCGCAGCATGCTGGTCAAGTGGTGCACGTGCAGGTGCAGCCATGCAAGCTGGCTTTGGCCCTATTAGCAGCACACTCTAAGAGGAGGCCAGCACAATACCAAGCAGTGAAGTGAATGGTCAACTGCAGACCACAGAAAGTTTCTGCAGCTCAAATGTCCAGCTCTAGCGGCAACAAGGCGTTCGAGATGTCGATGGTTTTATCGACGGCTGTCGACTGTCGCCCAAATGTTTGTCAGACAGCGAGGTTACCCAGGCAGTGTGACGGTGTTCATAATAGTAGTTAAGAATGTCCCAATTGACCCAAATGTCCCAAAAAATGAGCTAATCACCCACGGCAACTTTGGCGACCGGTGAAGGTCCACAATCTTCTCCATGCAGTGCTGTACTCCTGGCGATGTTACATCATGCGGGCCCTAGTTATGCCGTTTCCCTGCCGGCCAGCTCCCCAACGCCAGCAGCGTCACCATGCCGCCAGACCAGAAACTGGCGCCACTATTTTGCCGCAAGGCCGGCGCAGCCGCAGCTGCTCCTCAGTATCCGACAGTGACCGCCGCCACCGCTATGTAAAAGTCGTCGTTCTTGTCTCCTGCTCAGGTGACATTGATTGTTCGCATTCATCCTTCAGCATGGAGTCATACTGGAAACATCTGCACTGGCGGCTTGTCACTGCGAGCTTGGTGCAGCATTCTGCACGCACGCTGGCGTGCAGGAGATGCACACTCAGCCACGCACATGCCGCAACTTGGTGTTGCCACTGCAGCGTCCAGCCTTTCATTTGTCGCAAGCACGCAGAGTGAGAGCGCACCCAAGTCCGCGATCGAGATGCCGCTGCTGGCGCGCAGACCGCCGTCTACCACATTCACAAACACGCGCCCGTAGGGGAACGCCGCCTTCACCGCCTCCACGTCCACTGTCTCCTGTGCGGGTCGAACGCCACGACATCAGATCTGATGGCGGGTTTGTGAACCATTCCGTGCTTTTCCTAAAACAAATCCCGCACTGCCTCCACGTCCACTGGCTCCTATGCGCGACAGCGCCCTGTGGTCGTTGGGGGCATGCGGCACAGCCAGGACCTGCGCAGCGCTGTATTGACATCCACTTTGACAAATTGATCTTGGAGGTGGCATCATGGCAGGCGGCTGGCGGCTGCACCCCACTGGCAAGGGTTTTTGGGGATTTCTATAGATCAAACCCTAAATAAACAGCTGAGCTTTCTACAGAGAGCTTTCCCCAAAGCTGTGATGACATGATGCCGCGATGCCTGCTGAGGCGGTGGCGCTCCACAAGCGATGGTGTAGACGCCCCAGTATATATACTGCTATAACTACTGCTATTTATACTGCTATATAGCAGTTCAGGACAGCCCAGTATATATACTGCTATATAGCAGTCCAGGCACATCAGGGGGCTGGAATGGCGTGCAAGCTCCACATTTGAGACTTCACTTGTGAGCACAGAGTTATACCGGGTCGGGAACGCCGATCTTGACGCCAAGCTTCAGGCCGTCGTACCCATTTGGCACCTGCGGCGCAGCCAGCAGGGGTCTGAGAAGCACTGGTGGACCTGATGTTCGTCAAGTCAGGACTGGGCAGCTGCATGACGCCAATCAGAGGAGGACATAGAGCAAAGCGCCAGCCATCAGCAGGAGACCGGGTGCTGCAGAACCTGGCATGCGCCTGGGAGCCTGTGCCACAACACAGACAGGAGCTATGGCGAGGAGCGCCGCACCAGCTTGCCGATGGCGGGCAGCGAGTTGAATTCGATGGCGTTACGACACGCCCGCACAGCCGCTTTCTGCGCCAGTGCCAAAAACGGAGAATCAACAGGTTGGGTGTCAACAGGGTCGCGATCTGCGTCTGTGCCTTCAGATGTGCCAGCATGGGCAATTGCCTAGGCCCATCTGCGACCTGGATGTAGGGCTATGCTCGTCAGACCCTGAGGAATGCAGATGGCAAATAAAAAAGGCACGCACTGTGGCATTCTGCCCATGCTGATCCGCGCCGGTGCCTGCCTCCACGAACAGTACCTGCGACAGACATCGGAGCAGCGGTCAGCAAGCCTGCCATGAGCCCGCCACGTGGACGTCGCGCAAGAATGGCCAGAGGAACGAATGGTTTCCGTCGCCACGCGTTGCTTTGGTCATGTTGACTCGCTCGACACCTGCTGGAACTCCGGCGGCGTGTACGTCCGAGGTTCGCTGCCACTGTACGGCGGTGCGGCGGCTGCGCCGCTACCGCTGCCGCCTGCAGCAGACGCAGACATCGCCCGCCGGCCGAGTAGCCCGCAGCTTGCGCCCCCAAGCACGTGGTCACTGCTGCTGCAGGGAGGACGAGAGCCTCTGCTGGAAAGAGCTGCTGCTGATGATGCTTCTACAGATCTCCGGGCGAGCCTGACGCTGCACCTGCAGCCTGCCGCTGCCGGAGGGCGATGCTGCGCGGCGCGGTTGCTGAAGCTGTCGCTGATCCTCCCCGCGAGCATTCGCTGCCGAAACGGATGCTTCAGCAGTTGTTGCTGAGCGCTGATCAGAGCAGTGGAACACGAAAGTGGCTCGCCACGAGGGACCAGTGGTGATATTTGAACTGACGGTAGGCAGCGCGTTTGTCTGTCACTGGGGTCAAGCTGAGTTCGGGAAGGTGTCCATATTGTGTCACTGGGCAAATGATCTCGCCGCGCTGCGCTCAGCCGGTGAGGTGCATGTGACATAGTGGCAGCTGGAAGCAGCAGGTGCAAGCACCCGGTCCAAGAAAGATTGCAGCCATGGTCGCTCAATCAGCTGGACACTGAGTGTCGCACAGCGGTGCTGGATGCTGGGCTTGTTGAACCTGGCAACACGCACAAGCAGGGCCACACGTGTACACACAATATACAGCGGTGACACCAAGTGTTGCGGTGCGACAGGTGGATTACCGCCGCTGGTTCATCATTAAATTCCGAGCGACGAGGTGCTTGCTTCCGAGTGTCCACGACGTCATTGCTGCCGTCAATCGCATGCTCAGAGGAATGTTTACAGTGACATGCCTGATACTAGCATGCGAGCGCGAGTGCGGCATTGCGCGCGCAGTGGCGGGCCCTGACCCAGCAAATGCAAATTGAAACCGCATGCGCCAAATGAACCTCAAGAGCAGCGAGAATTCAAGCTTGATTTCCGATTAATCTGAAACCGATGCTCTAATGTGCACCAAAATTGATCCATCTTGGCGCTAGCGCCGGACAAAGCGCATTATCACCGCGTTGTGAATTCTCCTGCAAGCGAAACGCATAATGTGAAGGCGTGCAGCTCAGGCAGTATGGCCAGGGCATGAGGCTCAGGCAGTATGACGCGGATTGTGCAGTTGCTGCACGGAAACTGCGCTCGTCAGCACGTTGATGATCCTGCCCCCAGCTCCAGGGACTTGCCGGCCTGACAGTGGTTCACACAGATATGTCAAACGACAACAAGACAGCTCGAGACTTCCGGACGCCCATCAAACTTCCAGATGGCCAGAACGACATTCTCCCAGCATCGTGCTGAGTGAATGCATTCCGGCGCACGGCGCTGTGACTCGCCGGCACACATATAAGCAGGCACGATCTGCACAAGCTCTGGAGGGCTGTGGAGTGGCAAATGCTCTTAATGATTTTGGCGCACCTCAAGGAGCTCCTGATGAAGAAGTAGGCTGCCTGCAGTGCGCCAAATCAGGGAGTGTCAGGCGTCAGATCACACACTGCACTGAAAAGACTGGCATGCCTCATTTGGGCTCACGACAACTGTCATGGCCACTGGCGGAGACGTGCAAACACGCGTTATGCGTGCATCACGTGTGCAATTGCGCACCTTGGTGTTCACAGCGAACATGTCATAAAACTCCGCTTCCTCCGTCTCCATGATCGGCTTCTTCAGCATCTTTCCCGTGATGTTGACTGCGACATCGACCTGCACATTAAGATTTGGTGGCTTTGGTCCAGAACAGCCTTATTGTTGCCGGCGGCGGCTTCTATCGCTGTGCAAGAAGTCAACAGCCTGCTTATGTTTGAGACTTGGCAGCCATTTCCGCAACGTGTGCTGGTCCCATCCAAAGCAAGCAGGCCTTGACGCAAATAGCTTCGCCACCTCCGCCGGCTGCGTGCGCAAGTCTGATCAGTTGAACAGCACGAAATAAGCTCGATTTTCAAAGCAGCGATCACGAGGATTAGTCACTGCAGAGACTCTTCTCATTTCGATAGAATCTAGGGAACTGGCCAACCTGTAGTCAAATGCTTCGCTGAACGCGCCAGCTTGGCTTGCGAGCTTCCCCTCCCACTTTCCGGCTACTCGTCGATGCGCGAGACGAGAGGTGACTCTAAATCATGCCGGAGCGCTCAGGCTGAGCCGAGGTGCAGGGGAAGTGGTGTGCGCTCGCCGGAAAGTGAGGGGGCGCCCGCGGGCAGCGGAATGGCGCAGCATGATGTCAAGCGCTGGTATGACCAACGCAACATCAACATGCCGGTAAGTGAGACGCTCCGATCTCGAATCGCAAAGCTTGTTCGCATTGTCGGTTCCGACGACACTTTGTCCTCGGATGCAACCCACATCGGTCCAAGGAAAACCTGAAACAGAGTCCGTCGCCTGTTCTGAGACCTGTTTTTGGGGACTTGAGCAACAAAACGGAAGATTGATAACTATTTGAAATCCTCAAGATGCGGATCCGAGGCTGTTGTGCCTAAACCGCCTGCGGCGCCACCTGCGCCTGCCGGCGCTGGGCCTTAATCGTCTTCACACTTGCTCATGATGCGCCTGGGATGTGCAGCCCCACATCAGAAGACTACAGATGATCTGGGACAGCACTGTCACAGCCAGGGACCGGGTGCTTCTGGTCATCACTGTGCTGTTGCCTATGCCGCCCTTGTCACAGCGCCGCAGCAGTGGGAGGAGGAGCGCCTGACGTGCTGAGAAGGGAATACTGGGCCGAGTTGCCTGAGTTCTCACCTTCATCACTGCACATCATCAAGAGACCTTTCTGCTTGGGCTCATAAATACGGGCCGCGGCGCTTCTTCACACCTGGCCCCAAAGTCCTCCACCGTTCTCGGGATGCATCGGGCCCCTTCACACAACATAGAATCAACGTCCATCAGATCTGGACTCATTTTCGCAGGTCGCGACGCTGCACCACAGCATGGCGCCGCTGGACTTCGGGCTCCTGTGGAAGCGTGTGCAGGAGTGGGGCGGCTACGCTCAGGTCCGAGCATCCTTTCCGACCGCATTATATCCCCCCGCTGAAGCCGTGTGGTATGAGGCACACCACCCTCCATGCAACAGCGGTTTGGAGCTTATGCAGCTATCAAAGTGATGCTCGATGCCAGAGTGCCTGCACTGATCTAGGCGCTCGACATGCCGGTCCAAGGCACGCCCGCCGCACTGAAGTCCCTGCGCAACGGGAGGTCGGAAAGCGACACTCGTGTGCATACACTGCTGCAGGTTTGCATCGGCAGGGGCTGGGGCAAGGTCGGCGCCAGCTTCAAGGCTCCAAAGTGCGTCCGCGCTCTCTGCGTAGCTGATGGCACGCCAGGCGCTGCTGTGGCGTTTGCGATGCGGAAAATCCATCAAGTATTTGCAGAAACATACACGTGCTGCTCAACAGAAGCCGAATGTTGCCAAAGAACATCGTTACCGGACAACATCCTGTCGTCTCCCATGCCACTTCTTGGCACTGGCTGTGACTTGGATGTTTTGATATTTCTGTCGACAGCTCGTGCTCGACATGCTGCAGGGGACTGACGACGCTGTCGCACAAGACGAAGCAGCTCTACGAGCTGCACCTCCTGCAGATGGAGGAAGGCGTCGGTGCCCAGGTGCATGTTTCTCTTTCGTTTGAATCGGATCCATTTTGCAGATGACGATTCTTCGCCAGGCGCATGCACCCAAAGACCGAACCAAGCCGTACTGCCCCCGAAGTTGCAACCTGCAATGGGCAACATCGTAAGCGCATCCTGCTGAAGCTTGAGTGTGCCTCCTGCAGCACGTGCAACAGCGCATCCGGGACGTGGCACTGGAGATGAACGAGATTGGGCGGCAGAAGAAGATCGCCGCCGCCGCCGCGGCCGCAGCCAAGGTCAAGGCCGCGGCCGCCTCGCGCAAACGCTCGCTGCACGAGTTCGGCTCCGGCAACAGCACCCAGGTGCAACGTCAAGAGAGAAAACCCAGATGCAACTGAAGAGAGGGAATGTCTCATCCTGTGAGTGTCCGTGCTCCATGGTGTGTGAGGCATACCTGAATGACCACCATGTCCTCTGCCACAGTGGCAATCTGCCGGTCTTCTGCAAAAGAATTCTGCAAAAGAATTCTGCTGGCAATTAAGGTGACACATTGCGATTACCACCAGCTTCGGCGTTTCCTGCAGGAGTATGACACCTGGCACCACAGGGGGCCGGCCAGCGGCAGCAGTGCGCCCAACGGTGTCAGCAGCCACCTCGAGGCGCCGCATCCCTATGACGACGGCGGCGGCGGCTTCAGCAGCGACGACAGCCCGCCGCCTTCGCCGCCTTACGACCCGTCGGGCGCCGGGGGCGGCAGCGGTCGCGGCAGGGGCAGAGGCAGAGGCCGCTGGGGCGGCAGGAGGGGCCGTGGCCGCGGGCGCTGGGGCGGCGGCAGAGGCCGCGGCCGCAGCACCGAGCCCAGCAGCTACAGCGGCGGCGGTGTCGGCGTCGGCGGCGTCGGCGGCATTGCTGGCGGCGGAAGCGGCGGCGTCAGTGTCGGCGGTGTCAGCGGTGGCGGCATTGGCAGTGGCGGCAGCAGCGGCCGGGTCGGTGGCAGGGGCCCTGCCCGCGGCGGCGGGCGCGGCAGGGGCCGCGCCGCCGGCAGCAGGGTGGCGCCGGCGGCGCTGGTGGGTCGGCGCGTGGAGGTCTACTGGCCACACGAAGACGAGTGGTTCGCCGGCACCATCACCGCCTGGGAGCCTTCCGAGGTGGGTATGCAGCAGCTGATGGGTCCCAATGCTCACCCGCTACAGTTCGGGCATCTTCGGGCATCAGCACGTTTCTGTCCGAGAAGCACCTCCAGAAGCGACTCTCCCCTTCGGAGAGTCCCTGCCCTTGTTGCTGGTGCTGCGCGCGGCCTGCCGGTGCAGAAGGAGAACACTCGTGTTGGAGCTCGGCACGCTTTCTGAAGCCATCTGCTTGACTCAGGCGGTGCTCCGCCGCGGTGAAGTACGACGATGGTAACGCGGAGCAGGAGGACCTGCTGTTAGCATTAGGGGGCACTCATCCCAGCATACTCCCACTCAACAGTCCTACAAGTGTCTGCTGTACACACAGCAGGCGGTGCAGCAGGTGGAGCACGACAGTGGCGACGTGGAGCAGGAGGACCTGCTGCGGTCGCTAGGGTTTAAATCCGTGTCACAGAGCACTTGCCACTTTTTTTGAATGCAGGCGGTGCATCGGGTGGAGTACGACGATGGCGATGTGGAGCAGGAGGATCTGCTGCGCGGCAACTTCCACTTCCTGGAGGACAGCCCCGCCAGCCCTGTCCTGCCGCAGGCGCAGGTGCACTCTCACATGTGTGAAATAGAGCAGGCGGTTTATCAGGAACGCTTCGCGTCTATCAGTTAAACTTTTAAAACCTGTAAAAATAAAAAGTAAATATTTCATTTTGAAAAAGTTTTTTTTTATGAGGCGCATTGCATCGTAAGGGGACGGTCTTGCTTCCTGTGGGCTCTGCAAGTCGTGCGGCCGGCGCCAATGTTCAAGGTGTCATCTCATTCTGAAACTGCAGGTCGCTGCTCGGACATGGCTCCTCCCCTGAAGCAGTGCATTCTCCAAGCAGCGTGTTCCCCGACCCTGGAAGCAAACGGCGGCATGCTGCTGACTGCCGGTACTGTAAGGAGTGAGGCTGCCGGTCGATGCTCTACATCTGCTCAACATGCTCACACGCCTGCCTTTGCAGACGCCGGAGACACCAGAGCCGCTGTACCCGCTGCCTGATCCCGCATTCGAGGACGCCGCATCTGCCGCCAAGCGCCTTCGCATGACGGCGCCTGCGGCAGCCGTCGCAGTGGTGTCGCGGCCGCCTACTATCCTCCCCAACTCAGCGCCGCCGCCGCAGCCGCCGCATGCAAATGGGCGGCCGCCACCGCCGCCGGCCGCACCGCAGCTGCCCGCATTGTCTCATGGCGGCGCGCTGCAGGCCATGTCCCGAAACACAGGGTCCGCTGGGGGTGGCCCCAGCACGGGTCAGCGCCAGCAATCTCTGCCGCGCTCGACATTCGGCGGGCCCGCCGCCGCAGCCGCAGCCGCGGCTGCGGCGGCCCACCATCGGCTCAATGGCGGCGGCGGCGCGGACGGCCGCGGCACGCCGGCGGCGGCGCAGCAGCCGCGGCAGGGCACGCCAGGGCAGCCGGTTGGGGGAGGGACTCGTCTGGGCGGCTCACGCCAACAGGGCGAGGGCCTGACGCCTGTGGGATCTCGACACACAGCGGCGGCGGCATATCCAAGCGCCACCTCGACAGCGGCGATGGCGCCAGCGCCTGCGCCTGCGGCCGGCGTAACACCTGCTGCGGACCGGCAGCCGAACGCGGCGTTTGATTGCCGGCTGCAGGCGGCAGCAGCTGCCGCACCTGCCAGGCAGCCGCCCCCACCCTGCAGCAGCCCTGAGGGCGACGACGGCAGTGCCGCCTCGCAGATCGCCAGCCTGCGGCGCCGGCTGTTTGCCGACCCGGCCATCGTCACCTCCAGCGGCGGTAGCGAAATACTCACACAGGGCCGCGCAGGTGCGGCGCAGCAGCCGCTGGCCTCACAGGGCTGGGTGCCGCAGCCGGTGCCCGCTCAGAGGCAGCAGCCGCCGCCGGTGCCCGCCAGCGGCCGGCAGCAGGGCTCAGTGCGGTTTCCCTTGGGCGCGCCGCCCGCAGAGTCCCCACCGGCGGCGGCACCACCGCCGTCGCAGCAGCCGCGGCAGCAGCAGCAGCAGCAGCAGGCATCCGGCTACCAGCAGCAACAGCAGCAGCAGCCACAGAGCGGCGGCGGCGGCGGCGGCGGCGGCGGCGCAAGTCGGGGTGGAGCGCGAAACCTGGACGAGGCGCTGCTGCTGCACACTGAAGAATCTCACACGGTGTGCTGCCTTGAGTTTGGGTGGCACATCACTGGGGCTGGACAGCTCGATGAGCTGTACAGTTGGCAGAGATGCAAATATGTTTCAACCTGGTTTGGAGACAGCGGAGTTGCCATGGTCTGTCGATGGCGTGCCATGGCCTGCCGAGCGAGGCACTTATTGAACGAGCACGATCTGTAGCCCAAACGAGTCCTCACATCTTGAAAATTATATTGATATATATTATTAATAAATATTATATTAAAATTATTATATTTAAATTTGTGATGTCCTGCGCAGGTGATGCGCTCGCGGGAGGCGCCAGATGCGGCGTTTGAGATTTTCGCCAAAGTGCCAGGCGTCGTGCCCACCGACCTGCGCGTGCGCGTGTTCCCGCCAGACCGCCTGCTGATCGAGGTGCGCTTGTTTCCATGAACCGGCACATTTTGAGTGGGAAACAAGTAGACAGCCCTCTGTCTGGCTCCGACTGTCCGCCTGCAGTTCCACTCACTGACTTGCGTGCATCATGCACCATATATATGCCCGGCTCAGAAGTCCGTCGTGACTTATAAGTATATGTTCTGTGTGCAGGCGCGGCAGCAGGCGGCGCAGGTGGCCTGGCCGGGCGCGCCGCTGCGAATCGAGGTGACACTGCCGGCGCCTGTGGACCCCGCCTCCGCCAAGGCGCTGGCCGACCTGCACGGCATGCTGTTCGTGCATGTGACGCGCGCCGCCGGCTGGGTGGGGCGGCCGCTGCCGCATCGGCACGCTCGAGCGGGGACGGCCGCGGCGGTGGCAGCGGAGGCACGCGGCGCGCCAGCAGCCGCTGGCGCGGCGCAGCAGCCGACCTCGGCGGCACAGCCGCCGGCAGCGGCGCAGGCGCCGCCCGCCCGCACCCAGCCGGTGGCGGCACAGCCGGCGGCGCCGCTGCACACGCAAGCCTCTGCCGCTGCGCCGGTGGCCGCGGCGGCTGCCGCCTCCGGCGGCCCACCGCCATCCTCGGCGGCAACTGCGGGTGGCAACTCTTCGCCCGCCCAGCTGCAGCTTATCTGAGGCACACGACTGGGCACGATGGGGAATTTCCGTTCCTGTAGCTGGACACCGTGGTTCTAGAACCTGTCATCAGCAAAGCTTTTCAAGATGGCCGCAACTGTTTGTGCTGCTGGTCCCCGAAAGCTGACAGCGTCCACGGCGGCCAGCAGTTATGTTAGGCATGTCGTCCCGTTCGGGGAATGTTGGGATGGCAATGATTCGACTCAGCTTGGCACAACGTGTCTGACTAGGTTGAGCAGTTTCCTCGTTATGGGTGACGGCAGCTAGAACATGGTCATTTTTTGTTCGACACTCTACTATATATAGATAGTGATAGTGTGCGCCGCGCGAGTTGTCGTTCAGTAAATATCCTTCTGTGGTGTATTCACCCAGTGTGAGGCGGTGGTGCCAATTATCGCATACAGAATATGTGGCATATGTGCTACGCCACTGCTGTCAGTGGATGCGTGACATATGTGCTGCCCCACCCGCCACCGCCATGGCCTCCCTGCCAGATACCGTCGCTGACAGCCACCCCAGATCGACCGACATGCCTACCCGTGCAAGGGAGTTTCTCGATGGACACTCACACTTCGCCTTGAGCCATCGTCTGTGCTGCCTGATTTGAGGACTGCTTTCCAGCAGCGAGACCGGCACGACCGGCCGCCGATTCCGCCGCTTTAGGGCGGCGGTGCACGTGCGCTGCTCACTATGCATTATGCTCGTGTGCGCCGGCCTCGAATCACAATTGCGCCTTTGCTCGAATTAGATCAAGTCCGCAGAAAGTTACCTGCACAAGCAGCCATGATGGCGTCCATGCACGGACAGGTAACGGGCTGGCGGCAGCAGGTGAGCATCTCGAGCAAAGCTGTGCAACTGTTGGGCCAAAGCAAGCCGCAATCCACGCTCATGTATTGCATGCAACACCATGTCGACGATACAAGATACTGCACTACCTAGAAGCTGCCTTCCGCGGCTGGTCTTGGAAAGCATGCATGCCGTGTCACCTGCTCAACGAACCTCAAGTTCGTTTCGATGATGCAGAATTCGGATCGTGTCTACGTCGTATCATACTGTACTAGCGTCTTTGTGAACCCGCGTGTTCTGTGGCAGTCGCCGGCCAGGAGAAGTGTGTATCAGCTGGACGAGATCGAGCCAGCTTCCTAGATTCTGCTGCCTTCAAGCATGCGATGCACCGCCAGGGATCTGACATCGCTATCTGGCTGCAGGCCAGCCAGACGGCGCAGCTGAGCGCGGGACGGCGGTGCCCCGCGCGGCCAACGCCCAAGGCCGCGCGCATCGTCATGGCCGCCTCCAAGCTCGCGGAGGTAGGTTTCCCCGAGATCGCAGCAGTGAGCAAGCTTCCACGCCAAACACGCCAGTCTCAGCCAAGATCTGTTGGCAGTGAGCCTGGCGGATCTCTCTCTCCTCAGCACCGTCGCAGCTATGACCCCGCAAGGTGATGCTGAGATGCAGGTTGCGGGTCTGCACTGGACTGCAGACAAACCAATTGCAAAAGCCTCTGCCTTCTGCCCTGCGCAGGTGCCGCAGGCGCCGCCGGACCCCATCCTGGGCATCTCGGAGGCGTTCAAGGCCAGCGCCTCGCCCGACAAGCTCAACCTGGGCGTGGGCGCCTACCGCACTGAGGAGCTCAAGCCGCTCGTGCTCAACGTCGTCAAGAAGGTAGGCGCTTTCTGCACCTGCTGAAGGCGCTTTCTGCACCTGCCGAAGTCTCAATCGGATTCACGCTACAGTCAACCTGTGCGTCGGCGCCTACCGAGGAGCTTGAACCGCTGGTGCTCAGCGATGTCCAGAAGGTGGGAGACGTGTATGTTGCACTCCTGGCAGGACTGACAGATGTGCAGTGCGAGGAGAGTTTGGGAACGCTTGCCGCCGGAGGGCAGTCCTGGTGGCGATGGCTGCGCACGCGGATGCGTCATGCAACGCGGGACGGGTCGCCGCATGCTGGACCGCGGGAGCAAACACAGGAGGGCCTGGGATCGGCCCAGCCGTGGTAGTGACGATAAACCAGATGGGGGCTCTTCTCTCACCCAATCTCCTTCGCTCAATCAGGCGGAGCGCCAGATGCTGGAGCGGGGCGACAACAAGGAGTACCTGCCGATTGAGGGCCTCGCCGAGTTCCGCAAGGCCACCATCGACCTCATGCTGGGCCCCAACTCCAAGGCGGCGCAGGAGGTGAGCCGGCAGCAACCGCATGGCGGGCTGCGCAGGGGCTGTGAGCGCCGCCCGCCTGCCCGGCGGAACAGCAACGAGTCCGGCGGAACAGCAACGCTCTGGAAGGCGTTGTACCGCTGCACCCACGGCAGCTGGCCAGGGCAATCCGCTCCAGGGCACGCCTCTGCATGCGGTGTCAGCATTACTTACACAGGCGCCCTAACGGCGCCCTAACGGCGCCTTAATGTAAGCCTGTTTCGTTCCTCGCCCGCAGGGCCGGGTGGCGTGCCTGCAGTCGCTGAGCGGCACCGGCAGCCTGCGCATCGGCGCCGCCTTCATCGCCAAGTTCCTGGCGGGCACCAAGGTGTATGTGTCCAACCCCACCTGGGGTGCGTCATGCCTCCTTCGCCCCTCTGTCAGGCCTGTCCCTGCTTGATCCGATCCGACCCTTTCTCCTCAGTCATGCGACAGGAGACCGGTCTGATGCCCCATGGTTCTTGCACTCTCCAATTTCGATACTGGTCCCCAACCACGGCCTGACCTGTGGAGGAGCCTACTTCGACATTCATCAGCACCGCCAACTCGATGGCGGACCGCCGAGCTCCCCTAAACCCTAAACCCTAAACCCTCCCGCAGGCAACCACAACAACATTTTTGCGGACGCGGGCGTGAAGGTGGAGAAGTACCGCTACTTCGACCCGGAGACGGTGGGCCTCGACTTCGAGGGCATGCTGGAGGACATCCGCGCCGCGCCTGAGGGCTCCGTCATCCTGCTGCACGGTGCGAACTGCGTGATTGGCGTACCTTGACTCGCATGACGTAATGCTGACACGGGGCCGCGTGCCGACCCGCTGCACAATCCACACGAGCATGCGCATCCGTGGCGCCTGGGGAGGTGGTTTCGTGGTGGCACGTCTAGGATACCTTCAGGGGGTTTCCCCATACAGGTTAGGCGGTTCAGAAGGGTTTAATAGTCTCAGAACCCTATTGCACCACTCGCACGCCTGTGCTGCACGAGTCGGGGCGCATGCCGCCACCCGCCCAGCAACAGTCGGTGCTGCGGGCTGTAGACGGACACCCGGATGGCTGTGGCAGAGTCGAAACAGGACCAGTGCATGTCGGCTGTGGCGAGGCTCCCTGCGGTGCAACAGGCTGTGCAGTGTATAATGCAGCACATGGGTCACATGGTACGCACAGGTCCGCGCGCATGCCGTCGGTTTCCGAGGCAGCAGCATGCTTGACGACAAGTGCTCTGCGCAGCATCCAGGCGGGGGAGAGCATTCGTGCCGACCCAGCAAAGCACGAGCCTGATCTTCCGGCATGCGCGCTGCAGGCTGCGCGCACAACCCAACGGGTATCGACCCCACAGAGGAGCAGTGGGCGAAGATCGCCGACCTGGTGCAGGAGAAGAACCACCTGCCCTTCTTCGACATCGCCTACCAGGTGCCGCACTTGTGACATCTGCTTTTGTGGCTTCAATTTTCTGAAAGGGCTGGTCCGCCTGGGGATGACGCTCACGCCACTGCAGCTGTGCACCGTGCTCGGCATCGCTGGCGCCGCAGCTACTTGTGTCACTGGGGCCACCCTCTCAGCTCCGACAAGTACTGCCGGTTTACGGTTTGAGGTTTAGGGTTTAGGGTTTAGGCTACTGCTGCCACCATGCAAACCGGAACTGAAATGAACCGTCGCAGGGCTTTGCGACTGGCAGCCTGGACCAGGATGCGGCGGCGCCGCGCATGTTCGTGGACCGCGGCATAGAGTCCCTCTTCGCGCAGTCCTACTCGAAGAACCTGGGCCTGTACGCCGGTGCGAAACACTGTGCTCTGCCCCTTGATTCACGCCCCCTGAAGACTGTTCTGCCTTCGTGTGTGGACCCTATGTCAACGCGCTGGCAGGAAAGCCCTACATAGGGTTTAGGGTGCTCTGTGCTCCAGCTGAATCAGGTGAGGACAGGTGGGCTGCTTGCTCAGCGGTCAACGACAGCAGCACTACAGCTGGAGCTGCATTTCCCGACCTGAGATTTGCGACAATTGAAATGCAGAGCGCGTCGGCGCCTTCACATACGTCGGTCTCGACAAGGAGACGACGACGAAGGTGCTGAGCCAGTGCAAGCGCATCGCGCGCGCCATCTACAGGTGCCATCCTCTCTTTCTGTACCCAGCAACCATGGGTCTGTCTGGGAGCAGCATGTGTGTATGCAAGCGCAGGGTTTACTATCGAACAGATGGAAAATTGCCCTCAATCGTGCACAATGTCCAATGCGCGCTGCTCAAGCGGCAGCAGTCGACTTGGCCCAACTTACATGCCCAAGTGGCAGCACCTCCACTCGGGGGCGATCTTTGGCGCCTGCCGAGGCACCACATTCCTGGGGCACCAACCTCCCGACAGCATTGCGACATCTACGCATTTGTCCGGGTCGGCCGCCGTCACATCAACGGTGTGCGAGTCCCGAAAGCAACTGTGCGCTCGTGGTGCAGCAACCCGCCAGTGCACGGCGCCCGAATCGTGGCGGAGGTGGTCGGCGACGAGGCCACCTTCAACGAGTGGCGCGCAGAGATGGCGGGCATGGCTGGCCGCATCAAGGTGCACCCTCTTCCACCCTGTTGCCTCATCGCACCCCCACACCCTCGCCCTCTCCTTCTGTCTGCCCGCCTGCACTGCTTTGTCAAGGGGCATGTCCTGCATCCGTAGTCATCCGTAGTCATCCGTAGTCAGTTCCCCGCTAGCGCCAGGTGGCGCAACCAGGCTGCTGTCCGACCAACAGCGCAAGGCGCGTCCCAACCCGTCAAACGATACGTCAGCTCATCTCAGCCCGTCGCCCTGACCCCAGCGTTCCCGTTGCATGCAGACGGTGCGGCGGGAGCTGTACGACCACCTGACGCGCATAAACCCTGACAAGGACTGGAGCTTCATAGTCAACCAGGCACGCCAGCAACAGCCGAACGTGCCCGCTTAAGCTGCACTCGCTGGAGTTTCGAGAGATTCCAACTGATCCATTTGGCCCGTGCCTGGATATGTACAGTAGCGTCAAAACCCTCCAGCGCACATCTGTTTCACTCGTGTGGAAGCAGACGCTGACGGCGGTGTGTCTGCTCTGCAGATCGGCATGTTCAGCTTCACAGGCAAGTCGTTTGGATCCTCAACTTGCCTGCACATGTTTTGACCTGACCGCGCTGGACCACTGTGCAGTTGTGACGCCAGTATTTTCCGTCGGCGTTTCGTCTTCTGCCTAAATCGCAAGCCGACACTGACGTCAATGAGCATCTGCTTTGCAGGCATGACGCCTGCCCAGGTGGAGAACATGACGAAGAAGCACGAAGTGTGAGTCACCGGATTGACGTTCAGGAGCTCGCACGTTACACATTTCGATTCTCATCTCTGAAAGTCCGCTCATTGCGCAACTCGACACCTGCCCGTCATGCAACTTCGCCAGAGCGCTCGCCTGAACATGGACGGTCCAAACACGACAGTAAACCGACCCACGCATACTTCTGCGCCGCGCAGGTACATGACGAAGGACGGGCGCATCTCAATGGCGGGCCTCAACTCCGCGCGGGCAGAGTACCTGGCGCAGGCCATCGACGACTCCGTCCGCAACTTCTGAGCCGCCGCGTCCTCGGCGCCTTTGCGGCTGGGGGCCATGACGGGGATGCGATCTGACAAAATCTGGGGCTGCACGTCGGCAGGGTGGTGCCTCTCTGCAAGGCTTCCCATGCCGGGACGCGGCAACTGCCACGAACTTTGTTGGGCTGCACGGGGTGTCTCGGGCTCAAGTATCCCGTGAATGGTGTGCCTCTGCTGCGCTCGGCTGCTACCCTATTGAATTGATGGAGCTGGCCGTCATGCGTACGGGCGTGACGGTTGCGGTCTGTTTCGTCACGATTTCTTGAACACGATTTTGGCACTCTGTCGTTCCGTAGTATTTGGATAGAAGCTTGAACACAAGTCCGTTCCTCTGCAGCCTGGCTCGTTTCACTCGTCCGCAGCTCTCCGAGTGCATCAACACCCACAGGACGTCAATCTGCAAAGCGTTCACAGGTCCTGCTGTGTTCTGATGGAGCACAAACGCTTCGAGCCGTGCATCCTGTGCACTGATGCCACAGCAGCGGCCTCGTTCATCTGTGCCGCCCCTTCTTCTTTGCGATTTTCTGATGCCATCTCGTCAGCTGCGGCGGCAGCAGCGCCTCGTCGTCAGCGACGACCGCCGCCGCCAGCTGCTCCCCAAGCCAGCCGTGCATGATCAGGCCGCGAGGCCCCAGCCCGGTCACCGCCCACCACCTGAGCCGCACGAGTGGTTATTGCGCACCAGCGAAAGACTGTGCAGAACACAGGACCAAACGCACTCTCACACACGGCCATCTCCAACCGACATGCAGCGCCCCATTTCCCGGCATCTTCGGCAAACGCCAGGGCGTAGGTGTGCGGCACTGCATATCAGTGACGCCTGTCTGCCCCACCTGGAGCTGCCGGCGCCGCTGTCCAGCCGGCCGGCCAACGGCAGCGTGCCCTCATTCGTGCGCCGCGGCATCGACCGCACGCCGGCGCGCACCGCCGCGACACGCCACCCCGCCGCCGGCGCCCACACGCCCGTGATGGCGGGATGCAGCCCTGCGGTCGCCAAGGCCGCCTCGCCGGCGTCGCTGACCAGCCGGCCGCAGGCCTGGGCGCAGACACGCATGTCCTGGGTTTCTTGGCTCTAGGTGTTTGGCCTCGGCAGTCGAGTCTCGTCTTCTTGGCAACCCGGCAGCACCCGGCAGCACCCGCGCTTCTGTGGATACGTCAGATGCTGTGTCGTGAGGCGACCCTGGTGCATGAATCACACAGTCCGTGTAACCGCTAACAGCATCACAGCACAGAACGTCAGGGATCCTTACCTCTGGCGCCGCCGCATGCCTCTTTCCGGGGCCCTTGCTGGCGCCGACGAGCAGGCAGCGCCGCCCCTGCGCCGCCAGATACGTGCGCCCCAGCAGGCTCGGCGCGCACTCGCCGCCCGCCTCTGCCGGGTAGCCGCCAGTTGCGGGATGGCCGGCGCTGCTGCTGGTGCTGCTGCAGGGGCTGCTGCTGGGGCTGCTGCCTGCAGCGCCTGCAACACTGCCGGGCTCGGCGCAATTGGGATCGCTGCTGACGCCACTGTGGCGGCCCTGATCCGGAGCGGAGGCAGCCTCCGGCGGTGCCATCTGCAGCGTGTAGCCCTCCTGCAGGTCCACCGGGAAAGCGCCCTCACCTGCAGGAGACGCAGATCGGGTGGTATGCTGTGCTTGGCTGCTACAAGGAGTCGGCAGTAACGGCCCATTTGCGGCAAGCTTGGACCCTGTGCGTGATGTGATGAGCACCAAGACAGTGACGCAGTGCGAGCTTCTGGCCGCCTCCAGGTCGGTGTATGTAGCCGAGGGGAATGATCATTCCCCTTGGAGGAGGAGACGCATCAAAGCAAGCACGTGCGGCACTGCTGGTGCCAATCGCCAGGCATGAACTTACCGATCTCCATTATGGCGCCGCATGCTGCGCCGGCTGCCACGAGGATGGCGGCGTAGGGCCCGCTGCCCGCCTCCAGCCCCGCCAGAGACAACACGCGCTGCCGCGACAGCACTGCAGTGCCTCCGCCGTGTGCGGCGGTGGCTTCGCACGCCGCCCACAGTGCTCTGCAGGAGCGGACACAGCAGGGTGTGAGGAATCCAGAGCCGTGCTTCACAGCCCTGACGACGTCACAGTCACGTCCCCTTCCAAGCCGTGTGGCAACGGGACACCTCCATGGCGACGCTCTCCAATGCTCACCTGAGGTACGCCCGGCAGTCGACGACGGCGCCGCCGCGCAGCAGCAGCGCCGGCAGCCCGCGGCTCTGCAGGCCCGGCAGCGCCGCCTCGGCGGCCGCCGACTCAAGCAGCACCGCGGAGACGCCGGCCACCTCCGGCGGCGCCCCTCTGATGTCCACCGCCTGCACACAGCGGTTTCTGCGGTGGACAGCGTGCTCGGCTCCAGAGCCGCAGACGCATGCACAGCCAGTGACAGTACATGGGCATGCACTGCCTGGCAGCAGCAGCGCTGCAGGCAATGACCTAGTGGAACGCTGCCGACAGTATCATCGACCCTGACCTGCTTCTCGTCCGCGGCGGGCCGCAGGAGCTGCGTGTCCCACACAAAGCGCTCGCCGGGCGCGGCGGCCTGCGCCGCCGCCAGCAGCCGCAGCGCCGCCGGCATTGCGGCCTCCGCCATCCACAGCGGCCGGCCGCGAGGGCTGAAGGGGTGCAGCAGACCAGCCGCCGCGCCCGTCGCGCCACCGGCCAGACCTGCGTCGCACAACATTGTTTCAGCAGTGCAAAGGCGGCTTGCTACATCAGGCACTCAGTTGCATCACTCGAAGCCATCCCAGTGCAGCCTTGGTCCCAAATTAGCTAACCGTACATATGTCCAAGCCGCTGGTTCGAGAGTGGCTGAGAGATTCGACTCCTGCCTGCGGGATCGAACAGCTCCACGTGCACCGGCTGCGCCGTGGTGCCGTGCTGCAGCAGGTGCCACGCCGTGGCGACGCCCGCAAGGCCGCCGCCAATGACCGCGTACCTGCGCCCCCCTGGCGGCAGGAAATATGTTCATATCAAATGCATGCATCCGTGCTTTCAGCGTCGCGAGCAGGCAGGCCCTGCATGGTAGACGTGCATCTCGGTAGGTGCACAGTCGCGGCTCTCCCTATCGCTTTGATGCATGCAATTCACCTGCTGGCTCGGTGTTGCGCTGAGAACTCGCCGCAGCGGCCGCATGCACGCTGCGATGCGAAGCCACAGCCCGGCAGGCGCGACACGCTGCCGACTTGAGCATGGCCGTGCCACATGCGGGGCTGGTGGTGCGTGCTGCGTGCGACCTATGTTCGCGTTTGCGGCATGCGCGAGCCTGCTGCAGCTGACGCCTGCTGCTGGCCGTTATGGATTCACAGCGGGCGGCTGTGCGAGCCGCTGGTGGTGCAGACACTGACATTTGTTGCGGACATGCTATAAGGTTCATGCAGCTCTGCTAAGCCGAGCAGCAGCAGGCTATCAAAGAGCCGCGTGCTGCATGCTTCGCCAGCTGGACTTCCGCCTATGGGAAGCAGGCTGTGCGTTACGCGGTACTGCTGTAGTGCGTTTCAATCAGTTTGAATGTTCGGCTCGAAGTACGAGAGTCTGTTGGCATTTTATGTGCGATGGTCAGCAGTTTCTGCATCCACTGCGCCAGGACGGATGCTAAAGCAAGATTTGTAGCGTGCGCGACTCAGACAGGCTCAGAATGTACGTGATCATAAATGTACCGAGTAATCCGATGCAAGCCAGAATTGAGGAGCTCGCTGCTCGCAGCAAGTGCTCGCCACGTCATACTGACGTGGCTTGCCCAACTGCAGGCCAGCACTCGCCTCACAGTTCGCATTTCTTCAAAGCGCACAGATTGCGGGCTGCACTGCACGCAGTTCTCGTCTGCCGGTGAACATGTTGCTGCTCCTGCTGCAGTTTGTCTTGAGGTGATCTGGGAGGCATTGAAGAGGTGCAGCCAGCGTGAGAGCACGGAAAGTAGCCTTTGAACTGCACGAAGCGGTTGAAAGTGACATCGCGGAAGCCTGCAACGCCACTGTCGGCCTGTCTAGCCTTACAATTGCCGCGCCGCGCTGCTGCTGTGCGCGGTGGGATAGTGGGGTGCCAGCGCTGTTTGCTGAGAACTGATCACAATGGTCAAAAACGTCGAGGCTTCCGCCTTCGTGCCGGACCTCACTCCGCAGGCGAGCTGGCAGGCTGACGATGCTGATGTTTAGGCTGCATTATCTAGCGCCAGAGAGGCTGCCAGGCGGTTTTGCTCCCCAGCACGACGGTGTTGCTGGCTTTCAGCAACGAAGCGCAGGAACGTTTCATATGCTGCAATCGCAGGAGCCTTGCAGCGTGACCTCATGACTGCACCTTTATCCTCTTGCGCTCCTTTCGGCCTGTATCTGTTTCGCTGTCCCGCGCAGGAGGTGTTCGACCGGATATACGCTGGACCGGAGGCGACGCAGCAGTACCATGCAGAGTGCAACAAGGACCTCAATGCGCAGGTCGGCGCCTGGCAGGACGGCAGGCGGGAGGTCGTGTTTGCCACGAAAGTCAATGCGCCGGCGGCGCTCACCAGGACGCTGGGTAAGCTGTGCAGCGTCGACTGTCCGCAATTGACCTTTCCGGAGCTGTGACAGTGCATGTGTGCATGTCTTCAGGCAGGGGTGGCCAGTCCATACCCTGCGGCTCTGAAAGCCACTACCACCTCTGTAGACTCGACAGTTCTCGCAGATCGCATCTGAGCCGCGCCGCTAGCCTGCAGCACTTGCCAAACTCCCATCCTACTTACCATTCTGATGTGCAGGCATCGAGTCGCTGACGATCAGGGAGGTGTCGACGCGGGAGGACGCTGACGGGGGCGGCATTGCCATCAATTCCAAGCCCATACTGGACTTTCCTGGCGGCTCCAAGTTCACGACCGCATCCGCCCTGCGGCTGGAGCCGCAAGATGGCGGATGCCAGGTGGTTCGATGGTTTGTCGAGGAAACCCTAAACCCTAAACCCTCTGAAGCATGCCTGGAAAACCGGAACGTGTGCTCAGTCCAAGACGTCTCTTCAACCATGCCAGCATTGCAGAAGGACATGGCACTAGCAGAACATGCACATGAATTGCAGCCCCTGGAAGCCGACGAAGCATGCTCGCACAGACACACACCACACGAACAGATTGCTCCCCTGATGCGCATGGACATCAGCTGCACGTCGGCGAGGCATGGTGGGCACCATCACGGGTGCCATCATAGATGGGCGAATGCTGCAATCTCTCAACACAAATCGTCCCTTGCTTCCCCGCAGATGCGCGTTGACATCAGCTGCGCGGCGGCGGGGCCGTAGGGGCTGGTGGGCACCATCGCGGGTGCCATCATAGACGGGCGAATGCTGCAATCTCTCAACACACATCGTCCCTTGCTTCCCGCGCAGATGCGCGTTGACATCAGCTGCGCGGCGGCGGGGCCGTGGGGGCTGGTGGGCACCATAGAGGACGCCATGGCGGCGCAGGCGCGATCCACGATCGATGGCTTCCTGGCGTTCTGCGTGTCATGGTGCGCCGACCGCGGCGCAGGCGCACCGCCAAAGGTCTGTGCGTCTGAAGGAGCTGTCAGGCCGCGTGCTGTGCATCTGCACTGCTCCATTGACCGTTCGGACTGTGGGCGCCGCATTCTCGACGGCCAGCTGCCGTCTCTGATCGTTCTTGAGCTCAGTCAACACCAGACGTGCACAGGGTGACAAAGCGCATGCAGAAACAGCAGCCATTATCGCTGCATGGTCCACAGAAGGAACATTGTGTGCAGTCTTGGACTAGTGCCCGACTGCAGGTGGACGTGGCTGCCGCGTCGCCAGCAATCGCGCCGATAGAAGCAGTCCAGAATGGCGTTTCAGTTGGCAGCTCGACAGACGAAGAATCATTCTTCGATGCAACGCCTGCGACACCCAGGTCGGAGGCCTCAGGTGCGAGCAAGCCAGCAGATTCCTGTGGGTTGCTAATGCTAATGCTACTGTCGCTGGTTGCAAATGGTAGGGCTTCACCGCACGCAGCTCGATCGAAGCCTGCCTGTTACAGTCATGGATCTCCCACATGACACCAAACCCGAAGCTGTTTCCCCTTCATGGCGCAGGCATTGGCCCGCCAGCGTCAGCTGCAGAGCTGCGACAGCTGTCCAGCAGGTGCGGTTTTTCCTGCCCGATCACGTCCAGATCGCTTGCGCCGCACGGCTGCCCCATGCTGTCCAACATTCTCAGCCAGGGTTGTTTGCCGTCCATATTTCGGTACAACAGCAACTCGGCGCCATTCTGCTTTCAGGCTGCGGAGCGTGGAGGCGGCAGTGCAGCAGCTGCAGGTGCAGCAGCTGGCCGCGGGACGGTCCTGGGCGGCGTCGGCGGCCTCCTTTGCCGTCGTGGCCGCCGTCGTCGGCGGCGTTGCGATTGTTGCGCTGGAGTACGGCCGGCGGTCGGGCATGCGGTCGGCGCTATCGGCGGCGCCGCAAACAGCATAGCTCCTCTCATGACGGCTGCGGTGCGCGGCAGCGTGAGCTGAGGCTTTGGTGACGCGCTTCAGTGAGGACCATTTTGAAAGCTGACAGCTGATGTAGCAGGCAGGAATGCGGACATGCCGTGTGCAAGGTCCCTGCCGCATGACGCGCAGCGCTCACACGCTGCGAACACACAATGATGGCGTCGGAAGTGACTTGAGTACACTATTAGCATTGTCAGAGGCACCGACCTTGCTGTAAGAGAGCACTTTGTGGCGGGCTAGCCATCAGACCTGGCAGCAGCGCATCTCGCTGTCAGACAAAAAGCGAACCTCGCGTTTACTTCCCCTCGTACGGTCAGCCTGCCAAGGTAGACGTCAGTGTGCGCGTCACACCCATGTTCGGACGCGATTTCACCCCACTGCTCGCCGCGGACTACCGCAATTCCAAGGGGAGGTTTTCTCGCCGCTTGCGGGGCGCCCGCCGCCAGGTGATGCTCCTGAGCCGACCCAAGCCAGTACTGCCCTCGACCTGCGGTCTGCCTGCAGATCGCCACGAGTCTCGGCTCGGCGTGGGAAGGCCATGACATGCCTGCATTAATTCAGCTGCTTCTACTCTGCTGAAATGCCGCGTCGCCGTCTTCGGACCAGCTGGGTTGCGCTGTTGCTGGTTTCGCGCTGATGTCGCAAAGGTGGTCATCCTGTTCGCACGACAGCCAGCTGTGGCCCTGCCGTTTCAGCCGGCGCAGTCCCCAAACGACTCTCAAGGTTTCGCCACGCCCAAGTTTGACCGCCAGCCCCACACTCTGCAGCCCCTGTCAGCTGAGCCGGCCGGCTGACGTTTGTAACGAATGGCACGGGCCCCTGAGGCACATATGCCGAATGCGATGTGCCCGATAGCTGATCGAGCATCCTCTGATGTGCAGGCTTACTGTGAAGATGTGAAGCCGGGTGACCGGCCCGCCGAACAATCTGCAAACACACGCAGGCGGCGCCACGCGAGCCGCGGGCGGCAGGACATTCCGCAGGACGGCATGGTGCGCACTAGGGCACAGACACGGCGCCTATGAACACTGCAAGCTGAACTCAGATGCGTCCGCCACGACGCCGAACCGCATGCAGCCGCGGCGCCGCTGCCGCAGTGGCTGCGCTGCTGTGTGCGATCCTACTGGGCGTGAGCCCCGCGATGGCTCGGGTCGGCGTGGAACTGGATCCCGTCATGGGCTGGGTACCACGGCTATTCCCGGCGGCCACTAAGGCCCCCACCAGCGGCCCCACCAGCAGCAGCAGCGCCCGCCTGGCTAACACTGCAGCGATGACAAAGGCCAGCGCCGCCAGCCCTCCGCCCAGCCCGCCGCCACGGCCGCCGCCACGGCCGCCACCAGCAACAAAACCCACTGCCGCGCCGACGCCAAAGCCCACCGCCGCGCCAACGGCAAAGCCGACAGCAGCGCCGACGGCCAAGCCCACTGCTGCGCCGATAGCGAAGCCGACAGCAGCGCCAACCCGGTTGCCGAAGGCACCGCCGACGGTCGCGCCGACAGCAAAGCCAAGCGCAAAGCCGACGACCGGCCCAACGGCCACGCCCACAGCAGAGCCCAGCGCCGCGCCCACTGCTGTGCCGACGCCGCGGCAAACAAGTGCGGCGACGCCCGGGCCCACGGCGGCGCCAACGCCGCAACCCACTGCTGGGCCGACGCCAGGGCCAACAGCTGCACCGACGCCAGGCACCGTGCGCACTGCCGGCGCCTCGGCTGCCACGGCCGTGCCCAGCCCACCACCGCAGCAGCAGCTGCTGCCGACAGACCAGCCGGACGGCCGCCCAATGCCGACGCCGGCAACGCCAGATTTCGAGCCAGCGGCAGCAGACAACCCCGCCGACCTGGGCCGCGGCGGCGGGCCGCGCGTCGGCCCCAACGACCCGCTGCCGTCTGGTGCTGTGTACATAGCCGTCGGGTTTCGGCCGCCGAGCTCCGGCCCAGTCTCTGCGGCGGCGGCGGCGACGGCAGCAGCCACTGCCGCGTCAACGGCGGCGGCGCCTACAATGGTGCCCCCAGCGGTGGCGCAGACGCGGCTTTCCGCACAGGCGGCCACTCCTGCGCCGACGGCAGCGCCGACGGCGGCACCGGCGCCGCCGCCGGACCTGCCGCAGAATGGTCGTACAGTACCCAACAGTCAGATTGATGGCTTTGCCGATCAGGTGCGCAATGCGGAGCTCTACAACAGGCCTCCTTGACCTTAGAAGACCTCGTCTTGGGGTAGGGAAACACATGCTTTTGATACAGTCCTCGCTGTCCAGAACGAGCAAAAATGTCCTAAGAGCACACTCGACTGCGGTGAGGTGCTTTGGGCCCTAACTGCAAAGTGCTTCCCAAATTGAAGCCCTGATCCATCACCGCGCTTCTCACAGGTGTGGGACAAGCCGCCCGACGACCCGGCGCCAAACCTGGGCCGCGCCGGCGGCAGAGGCCAGGTCGTGAGCGGTGCCGCCCAGCCCACAGCGCAGCCGACGGGGCAGCCGACGGCAGTTCTGGGAAGCCTCTCCACGGGAAGCGTGTACCACGGGCCGCCGCTGGCAGACATGCAGGGCCGCATGGCACCAAACACGTTCGCGGTCAGCACGGCGGCGCCAACGGTTGCTCCGACGGCGGCGCCGACGGCGGCGCCGACGGCGCAAGTCAGCGCATTGGCAAGCAGCGCTGGCGCCGACGCGCAGCGCGGCGCCACCGCAGCCGCAGCGCCGCCGCCGCCTGTCAGTGACACGGCTGACTATGGCGGCATCAACTGGGACCCGGCGCCGGCGGACGATCCCACGGACACTGGCCGCGGCGGCGGCCCGGCGGCCGGACGCAACGACGTGCAGCCGCCTGGCGCAGTGTACGTCGCCGTCGGCAACCGACCGCCCAGCACCGGGCCGGCGACCGCCGCGGCTGCCGCCGTGGCAGGGGGGACGCCGCCGGTGGCGGCGGCGGCGCCTACGCCGGCGGCGGCGGCGCCTACGCCGGCGACGGCGACAGACGGGGCCGCGGCGACGGCCGCGCCAGTGGGCGGCCCGGCCGTCGGCGCGCTGACGCTGATTACAGGCACACAGCGGAACGTGCCGCCGGGCGACGCCGCGCGGCTGGCAGTGCCGACCCCGCAGCCGCTGCGGGGGCTCAAATCCGACGAGCAGCTGATGCCGACAGCAAAGACGTTCCGGGCGCCAAGGGCGGAGGGTGTCGAAACGGCTGCTGCCGCGGACGGCAAGCCTTTCGTGCCGCCGAAGCTGCGGCGGCAGCCGCTGCGGAAGGCCTTCTCGGCGCCGCTGCACAGGCTTCGATGAGCCTGAGTTTGCACCTTCGTATTCCGGGACTGGTTCCATGTTCTCTTAGTTTTCAGCGCGGGCAGCAGCCTTGCAGCCCGTGCGGGTGCCTGAATTGGAATGCCGCGCCCCCGCACTGCCCGACATCACGCACACATGTCTCTGCGACTCAGCAACAGCCGCGGCGGACCCCTCCAGAGATAGTGATCCTTCGTTTCCTCACCAGCTCATGCTGTGCAACGGGATGGAGTGCACTCCATCCCACATCCTGCCCACGGTAGCGACGTTATGCTGCAGTGCCCTGTGCGGCATTGCTGGACTTTCAGTGTTTGTATGTTTTCGTGAATTGGCCTTGACGTGTGCGGTGTTGGATGTATTCGGGTAACGGTGTCGCCGGGTGACAGAAATTGCAACGAAATATACCAGCACATGCAAGGTACGTGTATGCTGAGCGTCGTTGACAAAACCACGTGCATGGGAGGCAATAGATATCGTCTACCAACTGCATGTCAAAGCGATAGGGTCTCGAATAGTCGCACAGCACTATCTGCTACCTACATGTCCACTCACAATTGAATGCGGCTCCTATTGGAGCGGAGGCGGTTTCGGGACTCAGCTGTCGCGACGCACTGCACGACTAACATGGCACGCCAAACCCTAAACCCTAAAAGCCATATCGCATATGCGCGTCTCTGCAGGCGGCATGCGGGTTTGCAGCCCCAAAACACCTAATTCAACCTGCCGCACACTCGGAAACTGAACGAGCGCACGTATCGCAAACCAGCATCTCACCAGCGATGGCGGATTGCGTCGAGCCAGGGAACACTAGAGTCCCCATGTGACCGTCTCAGAGCGCCGGAGACGCACACGCGATGGCAGCGGCCGCTGCAGCACCCAGGGCCACCTGGGCGCAGACAGAGCAGAGCATCAGTGTCCGCTGTGCATGCTTCCACTGCAGACAGGTGCAGCAGGGAGGATAGCGTGGCAGGTAAACCCTAAACCCTGAATCGGGGGGTTGACGGCATTGTGAGCGGTCGAAAAAGAGCACGCCTTCCAGGAGGAGGCCGCGCTCCGCGCAGCAGCCTGCGGCGCCGGCGCCGGAGATGGCACCGAAGCGCTGCTGCCGCTAATGCCTGCGGTGACAGCCGCTGGCGGCGGCGCTGGCGGTGCTGCAGGCAGCACGATGGCCGCTGTCAGACTCAGCGGGTTGTGGCGGTCACATCTGCCACATTTCGTGATGGACACGAACCTCGTGCTCTGCTCGCTGCCATTGGCCGCTGCTGGGTTGAAGACCTGGACGCGATTCGGGTCTCGACAGCAACCTGCTCCGTCCCAGCTTGGTGCACTGGAGAGGTGCTACATGAGAGATGCTATATGAGGGATGCTATGATGGGCAGGCACGGTGCCGCACCGACGAAGGTGGCGTTGCCGGTGCCGACGCGAAATGCGGCGATCTGGTTGGTGGTTGCGACGTAGATGCGGCCCTTGGCCTCGATAGGCGTGTGGTACCGCGCCACCTGTCCCGGCAGCGGCGCGCTCTGCGCGCAGAATGGATAGAAATCGCGATCAGTCGCAGCATGACGTAATGGATGCGGGCGAAGCCTCCAGCATGCAACCCTGGAGTGTGCTCCACTGGGTGACAGGGTAAGTGGTGCCGGGCGCGGGCACATGGTGGCGAGGCTCGATTGCAGCGTGTGGCGCGGCATCAACGTGCACTTGACCGCAACGCAGGCGCCTATGCGATCCACGGCGGTGAGCGGGCCGACAGCCGAGAGCTGGAGGCCCGCACCTGGAACAGCAGCCGCCCGGTCTCGCCGTCATAGGCGTTGAGGGTGTTGCCGGACGATGTCGAGCTGTCAGACGCGAATGTGGTGACGCTGCCGGACACCTGGCCCACGATCCACACCGTCGCCTTGCCGCCTGCAGCGGCGAAACCGTCGCAGTCGAGCTCCGCCCTTCGTCATTGCTTTTTGACGGGCTGTGCTGGTGCCACAGCAACGACTCCAGGAGGGTGCCACAACTCGGCGTGAGAATGGTAAACATAAAAAAATGCAATGTAATGTAATGTGGTGTAATGTAATGTAATGTAATGTTGTAGAGCCACAGCAGGGGCAGTCCAACACAAGAGGGTGTTTATGAAGCTGTGTTGGGTAGCCGGCTAGAATTTTTTACAGAGTTGGAGAAAAATTTAGCAGCGTGATGTTGTGCGTGCCTGCAGTCGCCGAAGTGGCGATGGCGGGGTTGCCGCGCGCTGTGACGTTGGCGCACCATGCTGTCGTAATGGTCGGCGGGCTGCCAGGGGTGAGCCTGCAAGTCGAATAGGCGCACGTGTCACCACAAACTCCTGTTGCCAGGACGTCAAAAGCAGACGACTCCTCTTGCGGGAAGCTGGAAGCTGGAAGCTGGTCGGCACTCCCACTCGCATGGGGCGTCCGCTGCCGACCTTGCACGTAGGCAGGCAGGGTTTTTTAGAGACGGTAAAAAAATGGTATTTTATAATCATACAAAATAAAGACAATTTATAATCATATAAAATAAAGACAATTTATAATTATATAAAAGACAATTGCATGTAGGCAGATAGGAAGTGCAACACAGCTGGCGGAGGCACCATTCCAGATCGGAGCTGCTCGGCAGTGGCAGGCAATGGAGTCGAGCAGCGCGCACTTGAGGCCGATTAGGTCGCCGGAGGCGCCGCCAGGGCAGTCGGAGCCGGCGCCGCGGATGACGGCGTAGGTGTCGCCACTCGAATTGTAGACCGTGGGCGCCGTGATGATGACACCACTGCTGACCGTCGCGTTGGCCACGCTGCCGTTGAAGCCGCCCAGGTTGTTCCTGCTCAGCCAGGGCAGTGTTCCCAGGTTTCAATGCTGCTGACTGGCACCACGCTCTCCGGCGCTGCTGCTCGATAAATCACATGCGGCGACGGCCTCTCGCTGGACGCCCTTCGTGCAGGACAGCACTGCTCAGGATGCTGCCGCAGCACTGTCGCATTCTACCCAAGCGGTGCAGCGGTTCTTAGCATCACTAGCATTACTGTCGACGAGTCGAGGCGGGCACGCACCTATCCAGCAGGTACACGACGCCCTGCTTGCCGCCGACGAACGCGAGCGCCTCGGGTGTGGAGCCCGGCAGGTCCAGCACTACAGGGCCTGCGGTGCCCAGGTCCAGGTCCACTTTGTCCAGGTACAGCCTGCATCAAAGGCAGTGTGCTCTAACTGAGTCAAAGGCAGTGTGCTCTAACTGATCCTCGACTGCCAGTCTTTCAGTTGGAAAGGCAACCTGAGGGTCGGACTCCTGCCAGGTCCAGGTCTGCATCATCCCGGCACAGCCTGCATGAAAGAAAGCATTTAGATTCCCACATGAGATAAAACTGTGCAACGGCAGTTCAGCAAAGCACACACGCGGGTGTCGATTTACAGTCGATTTACAGTCACGTCAAGATTACAGTCACGTCGAGGTACAGCCTGCAGTGGAGCAAGCGCTAAGTGACAACACCAAAGGTTGAAAGAAAACCACGTCTCCCGGAAATGTTGCTGCCGGACAGCAGCAGCACCGAGTGGAAAACCTCAGCTTTGGGTTTTCCTCGAGTGCAGCAGATTCAGCCGCCTCGACGGTGCTGACAGCTGGGCTGCTGACATTTGGAAGAGAATTTGAGCCGCGCACTGACGTGGAGCGGACATTCCGCGCACTGACATTCCGTAAATGTTAAGAGCAAGGACGCCCGAGATACGGAAACGGACTGCACCAATTGGAGGGCGCAAAGAACTTGGAGGTGCTGCCGTCGTAGGTCAGGTTGGGCGGCAGCTTCAGCACTGTGTTGCCCTGCGAAAATTGCGTCGCGCCTGCGGGTGTGGGAAGCACAGCTCAGCGCGACTCTGCCTGAAGAAGACGCAGCTTGCTTGCGTCTTCATCTCGCTGCCATCAGCTCGCCGCGGACATCTCGATGTTGCGCTAGACAGCGCTAATCCAGTGCTGATCCAGAGACCGGAGCCGAGTGCCTGACGACACCGGACGGCAGCGTGGCGTCCTGGTCCACAGGGAGGACGCCGTGAAGAACACATGAAATACAAGAGAGCCACTCGCCTGCGGTGTTGCCGGTGGCGGCGAAAATCGAGCTGCCATCGCTGGAGGGGCCGCCGGGCGCCCAGATGGCTGCAGCATGACGGCAGCGGCAGCAGTCACAACCGACGCAGGCAGCAGGTGAACTGGTGAAGGTCAGACGAGGGTAGAGACGCAGAGCGGGAACATCGCCAATCACGGACCTGAACGAGAGGCCCTGATGCACAATTGATGATGCACAGTCGAGGTAGTGCCACCTGACAGCGTGCTTAGTTGAGCTGTACTGCAGGAAGTGCAGCCACATTAAGGGCCGCTCATCTACAGGGACAGGGAATATAAGCAAGCCCGGCAAGGCAAGAGCAAATACGCACAGCCCTTGTTGGCGGACGTGTTGTAGCTGTACACCGTTGTGGGCGTCATGATGTCCACCCCCACAACGCGGCCCCGGTCTGCGGGGCAGACACACCAACGGTGGATTCGACCGAAGCGGGAGCTGACTGGCTGCTGCAAAAGGCTTCTGCGGCGGTCAGGGTTTAGGGTTTAGGGTAACCTCACTGCTTGACCCCCTTGAGGAGAGCAGCACTGACAGCGCCGGGCGGCAGTAGCAGGCACAGCTTCTGCGCTGCAGGCGATGAGCTCAGCATCCTGGACGATGCCTGACCCAGCGCTCTCGGCCGGCATTGCGAGCTGACACTCACATTCCTGGCAGTCGCCGTTGTTGCCGCCGTAGCCCGCGTAGGCGACGCCGTCCAGCAGCAGCAGGCCGCCGCGCTGCAGCTGTGCCGGTGCATTGAACACCACGCCCTTCTCCGCCAGCGCTGCGTGTTCACGATGCAAACAAACGTTTGCCGTCGTCACTTGAGCGCCAGCATATTCCGCGTCTTATGCATTGAAAATGAGTCAGGGCTGGCACTCGAGGGTCCACATCGAGCCTGTGGCTGCCCACGCTGAGCGTCGTGCCCTGCCGCGATTCCTCCCACATGCAACCTTGTGTTCGAGTGCGGCAATGCCGCACGATTGCTGATCGAAAACTGCCTTCTCTTCTCAAGGGGGTCAAGCAGTTGAAAGAAGCGACGGCACCGCCACTGACCTGCGCCGACGTCCACGGGGAAGCCCGGCAGGCCGCTGCCATTGGACACGTGCAGCGCGAAGAACTGGTACTGCTGCGTCGCGCCGCCGTCGTTGCTGGTCTTGGCACTGAGCACCAGCGCGCCGGACGCGGGGTCGATAATTGGCGTGGAGGTGACGCCGACGAATGGGCCGATGTTGCCGCACGGCAGCGTCTGCGAGGGCACCGGGTCTGCCAGCTTGACCTGCCACACCACCTGCGGATGCAGGAAGCTGACGGTGTTCTCAGCATCAAACCCAGTCTGGCCGCACATTCGTTCTGCATATTTGGTGGGAGCCTCAGGGTTTAGGGTTTAGGGTTTAGGCTTTCCCTCATCCCTGTGCCCAACAGGCTGCGCCGCTGGGTTCGTGATCGGCAATGTGCCGCGGCTGAGGTGTTGCGTCAGCATGATTGTCTTGCCCTGCACAGTTCACATCGTCGCCAAAGTGTTGATGCCAACATCGGCGCTACATCTCGCTGAGTTTGTCAACACACACAAGCGCGCGCCTGGCCGGTGGCGGCAGAGGCGGCGGTGACCTCGTTCTCCTCGGTCGCCGCAATGACCAGGTCGTCCGCGAGCGCCCCCCGGTCCACATACAGCAGTTGAGCATATGATTGTCCGGTGAGCATCGTCGCAATGCCGAGCGGCTCCGTTTTCGCCGGGTCCAAACCTGCAAGGGGAGTAGGGCCAGCAGGATGGCGCAATGACGGAACGGCAATGTTGGGGGATGGCAGGTCTGCGAGTCGTGGGATCGACAGGTTGGCGAGGCACGCATCTAGCTGACAGGTTGGCGAGGCACGCATCTAGCTGACACAAGGTGCGTCTTGCTGCCAGCCTGGTGACGGAAGGCAACACGACTGGCTGTGTCAGCGGCGCTCCACAGAGCACCGCTGCCGATGCGAATTTGCTGTTGGCACCACCCACCTGCCAGGCTGGAGTCAACGTAGAAGCCGTCCTTGGCTGCGTTTCTATGATACTGCAGCACTGACTGCGCGCCAAACGCGGCCAATCCCTGCGCAGCCGCCTGCGGCGCCAGCGCCAGCGCGGCACACGCCAGCGCTGCTAGAACCAGATGCATGGCTGCTGCGCTGCGACGCCCCCCAACCCGGAATATGTGTGTTTGAGAGTTCCTGCAAGGATGTCAAGCCCCTCAGATGGATGCGCATTGACGAGGTGGTCCATCACCGCTTTGCCTGCCGGTGCAGGCAACATTTTTGCAATGCCACCGGTGCTTTGGATAGAACAGTCCCACCTCCGGTACGTAAATCCCAGATACGAGGATGAGCAGAAGATGCATGCGCTGCCCGTGTGATTGGGCTTTCCGCCTCGATGGCCAGTCAAGTTTCCCCAATTTCGAGACTGAGCTTAGGCAGGTAGATGCGAGGTCAAAAGCCAAGTTTCCGAATGAGGTTCAATACCAGAACTGACACATCGAAGGCATGCGATCTGACGTTATGTCGCAGTGCAGTTGCGGTGACGTGCATGCAATTGCGAACATCCCCCGACTCATGCCAAGGGGCATGTAAGTCAGGTGTATGTTCAGCCAGCTGGCCTGCGCCAAGCTGTTCACATCATGCGCGCCTCACGGACCCGACCTTCAGGATGCCTTTCCAGGTGAACTGCCTCTATTTAGTCTTCTGCTGGGCAACACGTACACTCAGCCGGATGGTCGTGTCTCCGAAGAAACCCGTGCCGCACTCATCAACGAGCAGGTGCAGTTGAGGCATGGCAATATACAGCTGTGCCCAGCGGCAGCGTGCGTCGCCTGCTGCAGCGCAATCACCAGCGGACGTCTCTGTTTTCGACCATGAGTCCTTATACAGGGACAACATATGGCACCGCCCTTATTGAATTGCTTTATTGGAATGCATGCACCTATGCCAATGATGACATCGACCCGTCTTCGCGCGATCGAGTGTTGTATTTGATGGCGTCGTGGTTGGGGAGGGGTTTGGCCCATGGTGCTGTGACTTTCGAAAGTCACTGGCCGACTTGGTTGGATCTGTCACCCAAACAAAATTCCAAGTACCTGATGCGCCTCACATCCCACCACATCACGGAACCACAACTTGCTGACCTCCACTCACTTCGAGACGCCCCTACTTCCGTGAAACCACCGAGCTGAGTCGACGACCGACCTGCTGCAGCATCCCCTCAGTCTCTTCCCCGTGATCGATCGGTCAGAACATCACGAGCGCGGCGTAAAACGCCGGCACGTCAACGGCGTACTGCACTGCGCCCGAAGCATCGGGCGCAGGCCGCCCCGCCAGGTCTGAAAACTGAGGCCCAGCTCCGGCGACGGCGGCCTCAGCGGTGACGCCCCCAAAGAGGATGCCGGTGCTGGATGTGATGCTGGGCGCTGTGAGCGCAAACACCTTTCCGGCGCTGCCGGCGGGCAGGCCCCTGACTGCGAACTGGGCTTGACCCGACGCTGCCGTCTTGTTGATTACCACGAGGCGGAGGCCGCCGGTCTTTGGCTTCAGCGCCCACACCTGTTGGAATGCCGAACCCCCGGTCAGTATGCAAGTGGGCTCTGACTCGTGCGTGGAGGCTGAATGTGATGCCAGGTGCTGTACAGCGCAACAAGTGGTGGCTGTAGGCCACCATGCTTGGAAAGCACTCCCTTGTGGGCATTGAGCTGACCTTGACATTCTCGGTGATGTCGGCTGCGGCGACCGGCACGATGCTGGCGCCGCCGGCCACTGCCTTCTGGAAAACCCACTGTCCGTAAAAGGGCGCCTTTGCGACGGTGAGAAATTCACCGTCGGCGCCCTGCGTCCGCTGCAGCGTGTTGTACGGCCTGCGTGCATCCACGCCGAGCGGGCGGTCAACGCATGGCAGCTGTGGCAGCACAGCATGTCTGGTTTCTAACTTAGCACGTTCTGACGTGCGCATGGTCGCCTGGACGGCTTCAGAGCATGCCGCGAGCAGTCGTTGGGAGCAACAGCGTTCCGGAACCACATCGCACGTTTTCAGGTAGCTGTGGAAGTCTGTGCCCACGACGCCCACATTCGCCAGGGACAGCATGAGGTCCAGGCTCCACTGCGGCAGACGATTGGGCGGGTCAATGATGCACAGGTTGTGCAGTACAGCACAGCAGCAGGCGGCCTTTCGGCGGCGCGCAGGTCATATACTACAGCACACTCTGGACCACACCAGAGACGCAGCAAAGACGTCACTGCCTCCGGCCAGGCCGCCGTCGTAGAAGGAGTTGCACTCTGCCATCCGGAAGTTCCTGCTGTACTGCAATGACAACACGAAACCCACCAGTCACACAAGAATGAGAAAAGCTGGTAGGCTCGCCATGTGCTAGTCGCCGTACATAACGAAGAGCCCTCAGAAGCTCAGCACACGCGTGTTGATCTGGCCAGTTCGGGTCGGGCCTCACCTTCCTTGAGACCGCTACACTGGTCAGCGACTTGGTGACGGCGTTTCCGACGGCTCTCTCAACTAGGAGTTGCCCATAGTTTGCCCCTTTCACAAATGCACCTGTGTGCAAAGATTGAGTGTGTGTGGCAAACCTGTACAGCTACACTGTGAGCTGAGGCAATCGCTGACCGACGCTCCAGAGAGGTGCACATCACTCCGTATGGCATGAACGGACCGAGAGCGCACCGTTAAAGTAGTAGTGTCCCGTCACCAGAGACATCACTTTCGCTTTCTGTGCGTTTGGCATCGGAATGCAGGTCACAATTTGTCTGATCCTGATGATGGTCATGGTACACAACAGGGACTGCACATGGCAGTGCTGGGCGGACGCGCGGCGCCACAACGGCACGGCGATGCCGCGCGGCGCATGGCCAGGGCGCGTGCAAGGGTGCATTCAATGCAATTTGACTCACCGAATTGAGCATCGACGTGAGGTTGGCGACCGGAATGTTAGGCTGTACCCAAGCAGGTCCTGCGTCAGCAAATTACCACTTAATCCCATTAGGTCGCAATGCAAGAACAGACCTGGCGCCATCAGGTTCAGCAGCAAGGTCAAGCAGTCACGCCGCAGGAAATGGCAGGGATCGAGTAGTACCTAGAGCACGCACCCGCCAGCTTCTTGCTGGTGATGGGCACCAGTGCGTTCGCCACCGAGTTCCAGCGCTTCAGGTACCGCCCAAATGAGTTCCGGTCTGTCTTCATGTTGTAATAGTGGTCCGGCTCGTTGCCCAATTCGAAGGCGATGATGGAGCTCTGGGGCAGGTGCTTCAGCACCTGCTTCGCCTGCGCCACCGGCAGCCGCTGTGTCTGCTCCTGCGGGCGCGAACAGAGGTAGCCAGTCAATTCCCACTGAATCTGGCAGATGCTGGATGACGCCGGACAAATGCGCGACAGACAGCTGGGATCCCGCGAATGGGAGAAGGGCGCACTTGCAGGAAATTCAGGCCGATGATGAACTTGACGCCCAGGCCCTTCTGCAGCCGCGCCAGCATCTGCAGCGTGGACGTGCGGAACGTCTCCACGAGGTCCTCGCTGTTGCCGCCTGTTCAGCATTGGAACTTCCGCCAACGTTGCATTGGTTCAAACTGTGCTACACGGCAGGCTCCGATAGCAGAGCTGCTGCATGCGCAGACAGCTCTGATTGCAATGCTGCTGCATGCGTAGGCAGCTGCAGCAGCGCGCACCCATGCGGATTACGAAGGGGCCGTTTGCGTTGCCGTTCGCCAGCAGCTTCAGCAGTGGAATATACCCCGGGGTATCCAGCATGGTGCTGAAGGAATAGTTCCCCAGGCGGCTGATGTGCAGCTTGTCCGCCACCGTCAGCCTGGTCTTCCGCGGGTTGTCCCACTCAATGCTGTGCCCCGCGAAGGAGGGAGGGATGGTGCGACCCTTGCTGGAAGCGTCAATAGACCCGCTGAAAAGTACCTGATGTAGTGCAGAACCCCGACGTTAGCCTGGCAGGGATAGTGAAGGATGGCGGAGTGAGGCACACTGCTGGCCTCTCACGAAAGGCAATCTTAATGAGGCCAAGCTTGCGGGTGCTCCTTCCACGCGTCGTGCTCCTCTGAGGCAGGGACGGTGCCGATGTGATGAAGTCCTTGACGGCTCACCGTGACGTTGACATCCCCAGTGCCATCAGCTTGAAGCAAACGCCTCCGCAAGGTAGCAGAATGGCCGGCAGTCAGAGCAGAGTCTCTGAGCCGCTGCGCGTGGCTGCCCCCACTTGCGCTGTGAGCCGCGCTGGCCCCGCTCGCAACAGAGGCCAGCGCGCCGATCAGCAGGCAGAGCAGCGGATGCAACTTCATGATGTTAAGCGTGGTGTGGCGAAATCGCAGAAATAATCCTGTTGCACACACGATCACATCGGCTGGCCTCCCTACATCGGCCTCTCTACATCGGCTGGCCTCTCGACCAGACAGTGTTCACGAGAGCCTGCCGCCACAGAGTACTGAAAGCCGGCTCAGCCAGCAAGGTGGATTGCAACTGTGAGGCTCAGGCAGAGCTGGGCAGAGCGATGCACGGACTGCAGCTCGGCCGCCGTTGTACCGTGAGAGATGTACTACAGAATGCCCAGACAGCTACTGTCCTCACACAAGCGAAAACGCAAATCACCGTGCAAGCCGAGTTGCATCGGGCGTGATGCACTCGATTATATAGACAGCGGGACACGATGCAGCTGAATTTTAAACCACGCGGTCTACATGTATCCGCAAATATCTGAAATGCTGAGCTCACAGACTCAGGCCCTGTACAATTCACCCCTGGTTCAATGCCTGCACATCGGCGGTTGCAGTACACCGCAGCGGACATTCAGCTGATCTTGCCTATCATTCCGAGTGCAGCGTTCCTCACAGCACGGTGCCGACGCCGACAAAGGTGTGCATGTCATGCTGCCGCTGCACGCCGCTGTGAAGCTGCGCCGCTGCGTCGTCGCCCGCGATGCCGGCAGTGCCATCACGCAGGCCCGGGCCGAGCATTGCTTCTCGACAGCAAACGCCAGGCGCCGGCGCGGCGGTCACCCTGCTGTCCGCCGGCGCGGCGGTCACCCTGCTGTCCGCCGCCGCCGCCGGCGCCAGCTGAAAGCGCGCCACCAGCGGGATGTGGTCGCTGGGCAGCGCCATGCTCGGCAGGCCCTGCGCCGCGGCGGCGGTGGGCGGCGGCTGCAGCACCGCGACCGGCCGCAGCTGGCAGCCCGCCGCCTGCGTAGCATGCACCATGCCTGTGAAGCGACTTGATACAAAACTCAAAGGCCAGGAGGGTGGTGGAGCCCACCAGCGGTACAGGCTTCACCCATGGGTGAGGCAGCATGAGTCAGGTCCTGCGCTACAAACCCTGTGCCAATCCTTGAGCGGGGCTCCAGAGAGTAGACAGCCAGTGACGCCGGGAACGCACCCGCGGCGTGTGCCAGATGTAGTCCACTGTCGTGAACGCCTGGCCGTGGCTGGTGCTGTAGGGCGGCTCGGCGCCGGTTACCGCCGCGTACGCGCTGGCCAGGGCCAACGGGTGACGCGCGACGCCGTGATCCGGGTCCTCCGGTGCAGAACGCCGGCCCAGCGCTATGTGCAGTTCGTCCCTGTCCCACGCCTGCAGGGGTTATAACAAGGGCGTCGCCCGTACACCGCCTACGCTGAGAACGGCCACGAGCAAGATGCTCGAGAGGAGCTGCTGCCGTGGATCTCTGAGCCTGCCGATGGCCGCTCGCATGTGCATTTAATGCAGCATCAGACGTGGCTCGTCCTCCGTCCACACCTCTGCCGCAAATTCCTGTTGACAAGCCTTTGCTGCGCACGCCCTAACCTAAACCCTAAACCCTAAACCCTAAACCTTGCTGCTGTAGGAGCCGGTGTCCTGGCCGGACAGCAGCCGCCGGTCCTCGTCTGCCAGCGCCAGCGCGCCGGCGGTGCAGAAGCGGTGCACGGCGGAGCCCGGCTGGCTGTTGAAGTCTCCCCCGATGACGGTGGGCGCGCCCGGCGCCATCGCCTGCGCCACCTCCAGCAGCGTGCGTATCTGCGCCAGCTGCGGCGGCAGTGGAGCAGGAGGTCAGGGGTCGCAGTGGGGTCAGGACTCGAAGTCATGTGAGGTTGGCAGTCAGGCAGGAGGCGAGGTCAGTCTGGATCACCAACAGCATTCGAAACGGAATGAGTTCTGTCATGGGGTGAAAGCCGTGGATTTGGCGCTGCCCCGCGTTTTTGTTTCTGACCTTGATGTCGCCGCGCTTGGGGTTGAACAGGATGTGGGTGTTGGCCACCAGCAGCGCGGACGGCCAGGAGCGCTCCCCGCGGCGCGAGCTGCCGTCGCATGACACCACATCGGCGGCAGCCCAGCCTGCGTCGTCTGCCTGCGGTTTGCCGGCGCCGCCGACTTCGCTGCCGCCAGTGCGATTGCAGCTGCCGTTGTGGCTGTGCCCGCCAAAGCCGTTAGCCGCGCTGCCGTTCTCTGCCGCCTCGGTAGCGTAAGGGGCAGATGCAATTGTGCCAGCGCCGCCGCGCGGCCGCAGCAGCGTGAGCAGCGCCACGTTGTCACGCAGTCCATGGTCCTGGAAGCGCAGCTGCTGCAGGCCCACCAGCTCGAACTTCCAGCGCCGCCTGCCAAGGGGCACAGGACGCGACGTTGCTTGCTTGCGGCGCATGTGAAGCAGGAGGCAGCAGGCAGAGCATTGCCGCCGGACGCTGATATATCGGCACGCCAAATATGCTTTTTCAAGGCATATTTGGGCCTTGAAAAGAGAAAGCCTTCCCCAAGCCAGGGGGCTGGATGCACAAGCTGGACTCTGTGATTTGGATTCTTGTGGTTTGCTCACACAGTAATCGAGTCGCACACCAGGCTCACCAGAACGTTGCGCAGCCGTCGGTGCAGCCGCCGGTACGCTTCACATGCCGCCCTTCGTACCTGTAACGCAAGGCATGCAATTTAACACAAAGCATGGAGTTTGAGCATGAAGATGTCAACACAGCACTTGAGAAAAGATGCTGCGATTCCCTCAGGTGCGAAGCAGGCTCTCGAAGCATGCCAATCAGTGGCTTTCTTTTCGGCTTGGCGACAGGCAAATCCATGCTTGGGCGTTCCGCCAGGCGGGACGCTGGCGAAAAGACGCATCATTATGAATACATAAACCAAAATGGAATCCAGGTTCCCTGGCTTGTTTTCAACAGCAGGGTTTATGAAGAAACCCAAGCCCACCCAAGCCTGGCGAGACCCGTCTGGAAGCCGCTCATGTGGTCCACCTCCTGCAGTGTCAGCACGTCCGGCAGGTGGCGCACAATCTCTGCCAGCAGGCGCGCGCCGCGGCCGTCGCGGCCCGACCACTCCAGCACGCTCGGCGGCACCTGGCGGTACAGCTGCGCCCTGTGCTTCTGCGCCTGCGGCAAAAGATACACAAGATGGCGGGTTGATCACATTATGCTTTGGCAACATTGGAACTGCCTGTCTCTGTGTACGCAGCCATGTCGCACAGCGACTGGCGCCTCGATTTCTGAGTTGGCTGGTACTGTCAAGCGCACCAGCAGGTCCGCCAGCACGTTGTAGGTCATGAAGGTGAAGGGCCACGCATCCCGCGGCGCATCCCGCGGCGCATCGCCGCCACCGCCGAGCCCATTGGACTGCGCCGATGGCCACACCGTTTCGGGTTTGGTCATGCTGTTTGACGTGTGCTCCTGATGCGCGACCGAAACACGCTGTGACGGTTAGCTTCTGGCCGCCTGCGCCAGCGCCAATTGCTGAACTGTACTGGACGCAGAAACTCACCTCCACATGCGTCCACTCGCGCTCGCCGCCGACTTGCGGCAGCTCGTGGGAGAAGCGGCAGCGGGCACCAAAGCGGCAGGTGCCAGTGCGCTGGAAAAAATTGCACACGGGCTTCAGCTCGCGCGCCGGCGCCGGCGCCTGAGCAGCGTTCATGGCGGAGGCCCGCAGGCGCCCACCGGCCGGCCTGCTGGCCGACCTCTTGAGTTTGCACTTCTGCGGAGGCGTGGTGGATCACAGGCCGCACATGGCTGCGCCACGGGCTGTCAGCTGCGACAGGCTTTTGGTTCGGGCTGCAATGCTACGTGGCCAAATTTGAGGTCGACCGACACAGACTGGGCGTTGACACCGTAATACGGCAGCCGAGTGTCGTGCTCAATCAAAAGGGTGAAGTGTCGAAGTTCAGGCCGCAAGGTGTCTGCAAACGAGGGCCAGAGTTCTTAGTTGAGTGCAATGCTGGATCACTGAACCTCGGCGCACAAAAGACACTGCCGACTCGCTGCAGCTGATCAATGCGGCTGGCTTTGTGAGCACGTGAGAATGTAATGAAACCCGAAGTTAATGCATCCGGTGCACAGCGCAGCACGTCAGCAGAGGCGCAGCAGGTGCCACCAGATTTGTTCATTCCCCCTTCCCGCTAGCGCGCCGCGATGCGCGTCAGCCTTCAGAGCAAACCTGCTATAAATTGAATATGCTTCCCTCTGCTGCCTAGATGAAGATTACAGATGGCGCATTGGCTCTGGCAGAGGTTTGCCCGCCGTTTTGGCCATTTTGATCTTCCGCAAGTTCAAAACATACGGGTAAGGTGTGTAAACGCTGCCATCGGGATGCCTTCTGCTATCACAACGTAAAGGCAATGCTCGTTCTAAAGTAGCTGCGATGGTGGAGCCCCTGTAAAACCGTGAGCTGATGCATCTGTTACGCCGCTCTCGCTCGTCGACGTCGATACGGGTGCAGGACAAGCAGGCAATGATCATTGACCAACAGGTGCCGCACCACTGAGCCAACAGGATTGTGGCGGCCATCATGGGATTGGATGATCTCGCCTCAAGCGTCTGGTCCTCCTCCTCCGCCGAGAGCACCCTGGAGCGTCATACACTGCCGCCGCAGCCGGCGCCCGGACCTGCGGTGCGCCCAACATCGGCGCCCGCAGCAGAGCGGCCGGCACACGATGGAGCTGCGCCAGCGGCGCGCACGCCGCCGCCCGTGCGCCACCAGGGAGCGCACTGGCGGCGCGTTGCGGCCTGGGCAGGCGCTGACAGCGCCAGCGCCGCCACGCCAGCGCGGCTGTTGCCGTGCCAGCCTGAGCTCTTGCTGGCGGAGCAGCAGCAGCAACACATGCCAGCTGAGCGGCCGCTGCCAGCGGCGTCCTGCTGCTCCTCACTGACGGGCCTCACCCAGGCGGCAGCGCCCATGTCGGCGGCAGCGGCGCCAGGCGGCAGGAGTGCTCCGCCTGCACGCGCTGGCAGCTGGCAGCCACGCACGGCGGACACGCCGCTCCCGCAGCAGCTGCGGCTGCGCCAGCAGTGGACCCCGCAGCAGGAAGGCGCGAGCGTGGACTCGCTGCCGGATCCGCGCGTCGCCAGCAACGTGGACGCAGGCCTGGCGACACACCTGCAGCGACAGCTCGCCTCAGCGCTCACAGCGCAGGCGAGTCCCCGTTCACGTGCAGCTGCCGCTTTCTTGAGCACGCATTAGTGAAGAAGTGCTCGCAAGCCACGATGGCGGTCTGAGCCAGTGCTGCTGTCTAGGGTTTAGGATCTGCCACTCGACCTTGATTTTCCTTCCCCAGCTCACATCGCAAGGTGCCCGATCTCCACGTGCAGGAGGCCGCCGAGTCGGCGGCGCGGGCCGCTGCGCAGCGCGCGGACGCGGTGGAGGCGGAGGCCATCCGCCGCCTGGAGGGCCACCTGCGCAGCGCCAGAGACACGGCGGACCGCGCGGCGCGCGCTGAGGGCCGGGCGGCGCAGCTGGAGCGGCAGCTGGCCGAGGCGGCGGCCCGCCACGAGCAGGCGTTTGCTATTTCCTCCTCGGCTGTACCCACACTGCTTGAACAGTTCACTTCGATCGGAATGTTCAACACAGGTGTCAGAACAGCTGTGAGAAAGCTCTGCGACGAGCAAGGGGTCCTGGGAGGGTTTAGGGTTTAGGGGCAGCGGTGTTCGTGACCCAGGGGCAGCGGTGTTTGTGACTGGCAGGCCTGTGAAACGGGTAAGCCTATTCACAGCAGCTGGTCAAGGACAGGTCAGCAGCAGCCAATGTACTGGAGGGGATGAAGATCTTCATCCCCCTTGAATGTACAGTGGCCTGAGAGCCTTGGCTTTCTGTTGGTGTCTGCTTGGAGTACCCATGTGAACGTGCAGCTCATTGTCGCTGTTGCAGGAGCTGGCGCGGCAGGCGGGCGAGCAGGAGCGCCGGGCAGCCGCCACCGCTGAGCGGCACGTTGAGGAGGTGGCGGGCCTGAAGCAGCAGCGTAAAGCGGAGCTGGCAGCAAAGGCGGCGGCAGCAGCGCAGCTGGAAGGCCGCCTGGGCAGCAGCCAGAGCCGCGCCTCGCAGCTGCAGGTAATGTACTGTTCGCATGTGCAGCAACTGCGTGCTGTCGCATTGACTATCTCACAGCAATGATATATGACTGCGCCCACATGAGCATACGAGTATACAAATGTACAAAAAGCTCGTACATAAGTCAAATTTGGCGATAGGCAGACCAGCGAGATCCTGCTTATGCCAAGTCAGTGGCCTGACGGCTTATCTGCAGAAATGCTGCTCTGTCCAGGATCAGCTGCGGGCGGCCAAGGCTGAGGCTGCAGAAGCGGAAGTCATGCAGCAACGCGCGGCGGCGGCGGAAGCCGCACTGGCCAAGGCACGAGAGGAGCACGAGGCACATCGGCTGAAGGCGGCGAGGGCCATCGGCGCCGCCCGTCGCCGCGCCGCTGACACGGACGCCAAGGCCAAGGCGGCGGCACATGAGGCGGAGCGCAAGCTGCAGGTAGGTTGCCATGCCACCTGCTCAGGCTGAAGTGCACGCTCTCTCGAGTGCAGCGAGGTAGGATCAAAACAGTGCTAATGCATTTAGAGGTGGGTCATGTAGGTCCGGTTTGGCGGCAGCTGGCCAGGCCTCGGAGTTCAAATTCTCGAAGGCAGAAGGATGGCGTTCCCAGCTGATGGGTGGATTGTACTGCAGGAGACGCAGCGGGAAGCTGCCGCGGCCGAGTGCCGAGCGAGCGGCCGCCTGGCGACCGCGCAGGCGGAAGCGCGGGCGGCATATTGCGGCACGCAAAAGGTGAAGTCGGACAAGGCGGCGCTGGCGCAGCGGCTCAAGGAGGCGCAGGCCCAGCTGCAACAGGTCCGCAGATGTTCGAGCACAATGGACTTGTTCATTTCATCCGCTGCAACGGCATGGCCACTGCCGCTCAAGCTCACACCTTCTGGACCGGGAGCGCAGCTGCCGGCAGCTGCCGCCGTCTCCGATAGCCAGTGGAAAGTACGCTGGTGCTGCAGGCGGCGGAGCGGGAGGCGGAAGGCCAGCGGCGCTTTGAAAAGGCGGCCGGAGACGTTGCCGCCATGCGCGATGAGGTGGCGAGGCTGCGGGCGCGGCTGTCGCAGCGGGAGGCCGCCCTCGCACGCCAGTCGGAGGTGTGCGTTCAGGGCTTTGATCAACGGTCCGGAAAGGCATATTTCTTCTGACATTCTAGGTATATATCACATTCTAGGTATACATCAGATTTTGGGTTTATATCACAACTGTGTCTCGTCGCACGTCAGCACTGCGCGTCTGCTCTGCAGCACTGAGTCAGGGGGCGGAACAGATGCTCTGCTCTCTGGAGTGGCACTCAAGAACAACCCCAACACCTATGAACGCCTCAGTGACCCGTTCCACTCGAATGCTGCAGGCTGCGGAGGCGGCACAGGCAGCGGATCGCGATGCGGAGCTGGCGCGGGCCGCCGCAGTCATCGAGCGCCTGCAGTCGGCGCTGGCCGCCGTCAGCCGCACCGTCGCCGCCGGCGCCGCGGCCGCGGCAGACGCCCCGTTGCCGGGCATGCACAGTGACGGTTACGCGGCGGGCTCACCGCAGCTGCCGCGGCCCGGCACGCCGCCAGCGCTGTTCCAGAACCCGACATTCGAAGACTCGGCGGACGACTGCTTCGGCACCCCCATGTCGACGCCGCCGCTCGGCACGGCGCCCGGCCCTGTGCGGCTGTTCGACAGCCTCGCGGCCGGCGCCGCTTTCAGCAGAGGCCTGGACGAGGGTGGCAGCGGCGACGGCAGCGGCTTTGCGGAGAGGCGGCAGCAGCAGCTTGAGCGGGACGTAGATGCCGCTTCCAGCTTCCAGCTTCCAGGCCGCGGCATCCTGTGTGACGGCAGCAGCGGCCATGGCGGCGGCAGCGTGGAATGCGTGGTCGATGAGGTGCAAAGGTGCCTGGCGGCCGCGGCGCTGGCGCGGCAGGCGGCGCTCGCTCGCGTCAGGCAGCTTGAGCAGCAGGCGTGTCCCTGCACTGTGGAGTGACCCATTCTTCTTCTTACAATTACGCGCCAAGACAGGGCATGCTGAACACTTCAACACCCCTTGTTGTTGCATCCCTTCTGCGAAGACCTCGCAGCAACCGTCTTCTAGGGTTTAGGGTTTAGGGTTTAGGGTTTCGCTGCTGGAGGAGCACGCCAGCTCCAGAGCCAGGTCCTAGTCGATACTTCCAGTTGCCGCTTAGTACATGCAGACATGTTGGAACATGTGTCCGATGCAGGCCGCCGTCTCAGAGGAGCGGCGGGCCGCAGCTGCAGCTGAGCTGGCGAGCGCGCGGGCGCGGGCGGCGGACGCTGCAGGGGACAGCGGCCTGGCGGAGGAGCAAGCAGCGGTGTGGGAGGGACGTGCAGTCGGGCTGCAGGCCAGGGTGCGTCGCTCAATACAGGGTTGGCTGCAGATGGGGTGCTCTGGTGGGCTGTGTGAGGGAACAGTCGACTGCAAGGCGAGATGCGCGGCTACCCTGCAGAAGCCGGCCATGAGCCGTGTGCCTGCAGTGGTGTGGCGTGGTGAACCGCATTCACTGCCTGTTTGTGAGGTCGGCTGCACGCGCGTTTCCACAAAACAGGCTGGCTTTTTTAGTACCTTCCTGAATGGCAGGGCGTGAATGTTTCGTGTGCCACCACCTCGCAGGTGAACCAGCTGGAGCATGCACTGCAGCAGCAGGGCGAAGCGCTGGAAGATGCGGCAGCGGTGGCGGCAGACCAGCACGTGCACATCCAACATCTCACCGCCGCCGCAGCCGAGGCCGCCGCCGATGCTGCCGCTGCACGGTCGCAGGCGCAGCACAGCGCAGCCGAGGCCGCCGCCGCAGCGGAGGCTCGCGAGGCGGCGGCGGCGGCGGCCCAGGCGCAGGCGCGGCAGGCGGCAGAGTCCGAGGCGGCGGCGATGAGGCAGCGGCTTCTGGGCGCCAGGACGGCGCTGCGGGAATCCAACACCGGGCTGCTGGCGGCGGCGGACGCCGCAGCGGGCGCGCTGGCAGCGTCCCAAGAGAATGCCGGCAGCCGCGGTGACGGCAGTGATGTGCCGGCAGCGGCGACGCTGCTGACGCCTGGCAGCACGGAGGCTCTGCGACACCTGCAGGTAAAGGTTTGTGGGTGTCGCTTCAGGCTGAGTGGCTGCACTTCACTGCAGCATAGCAATGACAGTGCTCTCCCAATGCATCAATCGGCAGCTTGACAGCACCTGGTATGTCCCTCGATAACACATATACTCGGATGCTTCTGTCCGACCACACTTGGTTACTGGTGGCTTGCTGACGGCTTACAGATAGCTTCCAGTGTTTTGACGGGTCCTCCATGTCCATGCGGCAGGCGCGCATCCGCAGCGCAAGGGCCGCGTGTCAGACGCCGCTGTCAGAGTCTCAGCGGCCCGCGCCAGCCGCGCGCAAGCATGCCGGCTGGCCCAGCTCGCCGCCGCTGCAGCAGTCCCTCCGCCAGCTGCTTCCTGCAGGCCGAAGCCCCGCGGAAGCTGGCCCTACGTCGCCGCGCACGCCGCAGCCGGGCGGCGAGCCGCTCGCGGCTGCGGAGGCGGACCTGCGGCAGCTGCTGGGGCTGTCGTCTGATGCGGTGGCGATGCTGGCGGAGCGCACTCGCGTTGTTCAGGTGCGTGGCTGAGTCCAGGCGCGTGGCTGCATTCGGGGTTGCATTCTTCCCCATTGGATTCCCCATTCCCCATTCCCTTCCCTTCCCCATTGGATTCCCCATTCCCCATTCCCTTCCCTTCCCCATTGGATGATGCTCGCGTCGGGCTTCCAATTGCAGCATCGTGCTGTTTGCTCGTGACTTTGCTCGACATACCGAGGACGTCTTGTTTGTTCGGCAGCGCTTTTTCAAGAACCAGTCGCAAAACACAAGCAGCGCACGGCTGTGCAGGTGGCATTCTGCAGGCAGGCGGCAACGACAGATGTCCTGGTGGGGCAGGCGGCGCAGGCGTCGGAGGGCGTCGCGGCTGCGCTGCGGACGCTCGCATACGCCACCGGCAAGCCGCTGCCCGCCAGCTTCTGCGCGGCGGCGGCCGCAGCGGGGCCAGTACCGGCTGCGCCATGCGCGCAGCTGGCTACCGCGCGGCAGCCGTCGCCGCAGGTCTGCGCCAGCTCACCTGCCACGACGGAGGCTGCTGAGCAGCGAGCTCTCGGCGCCGGCGCAGACGCCCTGCTGGCGGGTGCGCGGCAGCTCGGCGAGGCGGCGGCGGCGGCGGCCGGCGTGCATGCAAAGCAGCAGGAGCGGGTGCGGATGGCGGCAGCGGAACGAACCGCCGCAGCACGCCGCATTGCGCAACTGCAGGCGCGTCACGGATTCCGGTTTGCACGGACCCAGGTTGTGAACGAATGTTGCGATGTTTTGATTAATACTATGTTTTTATAAATACTATAAATAATATAAATGTACATAACATACCTTATTAGATTTGAGGAAGATCAATTTACAAGCTTAGAACAAGAGGTGACCCCGAAGATTTTTATTTTCCGAAGACAGTTGTCCGAACCCGTGCTGCTCACCCGAGATCAGTCGCTGGACCAAATCTGAACGTCATCTCTGCAAGGCGAGGCACAGATTAGTGTGGAAGGACATCGACGTGCAGACTTCTCAGCAGCAGTAGGGTGTCGGTAGTTGACGCATTGACGTCGACGCTTTTGGAAAACCCTAATCCCTAACCCTAATCCCTAACCCTAATCCCTAACCCAAACCCTAATCCCTCACTGCAGGACGAGGTGTCGAGGGCAGACGCGCGAACAGCGGCGGTCTCGGCCGCCGTCTGTGCCAGGTCGCTGCAGCGCGAGCAGCAGCTGCAGGAGGCGCAGACTGCGCTGCAGGACACCCGGCGACGGCTCGCGGAGGTGCACACAGATCTCAGCACAGCGGAGGCAGCGGCGGCGGCGGCGGAAGACGCGGCGGCGGCTGCGAGAGACGAGCTGGAGGCAAGCCTGGCCTAAACCCTAAACCCTAAACCCAAGGTGTCACCTGTCTTGGATGAAGTCATCCAGAGGCGGAGCTGGATCATTGGCTGCTTGGACGACACACCGATCCATCATCGGGCCCAGCGCTCTGCAAGACAAAACTCATGGCCGAAAATCTAACGGCAATTCTGCGCGCTGCAGGCAGCAGTCGAGGCGGCGCACAGGCTGCGGGAGGAGCTCGCAGCTGCCGCCGCTGCCAGGCCACAGATGCGCAGCGGCGGAGCGCAGACGTGCAGCCGGCAATTCACCGACGCCGCCACCCAGCAGGTGCATTTGACAGCAGTACATGCTACAACTGGGAATTAAGTCAAATATTAAATTTATTCACTTTAATTTTTAACGGTTTTATTGGCAATTTTAATGGTATTATTGGCAATAAATTAATTATTGCCAAGAAACCTAATAAATAAGATTGAATTTAAAGATTATTGTTTGTAATGCCGTATGCCGTATGCATTGAAAAAGGCATGTACGGGTTAACGAACAAATAAGTGTACATGTTTTTTTTGGATGAATTTCAAATATGTTTATTTGGTTTCATTGCAAATTGCACCATGTTGTCTCAACATGGTTTGAGCAGGAGCTCTCCGTGTGCCATGCCATAAGAGACATCCCGCACTTGAATTTTCTACACCAGAGGAATCAACAACCACCCTGCATATCTCATGCGCAGGACGACAAGCCTGGCAGCGCAGTCCAGGCAGACGCTCAGCAGCGGCTGGCGCAGTGCGAGGCCTCGGCTGCAGAGCTTGCCGCGGAGCGAGATGCGGCCGTACAGACCGTGCTGTCACTGCGCAGCGAAGTCAGCCTGCTGCAGCGGCAGGTGGCGGACCAGCAGCAGCAGGAAGCAGAGGGGCGGCGGAGCGCGGCGGCAGAGCTGGCGCGGGCCGTCGGGCGGCAGCAGGCGGCAGCAGAGCAGCTCGAAGTCGCGGAAGCAGCGAGGCGGGGCGCTGAGGCCGCCCGGACCTCAGCGGAGGCGGGCAAGCTGGCGGCGGAGGCGGCTGCCGCCGCTCGCGGCAGGGAGCTCTCCGACCTGCGTGTCAGGTGTGTGCTTTTGATTCACGACAGGACAGCTCACCATATACTGATGCCTGTGAACGAGACTCTATTTCATAGCCGCCCTCACATCTATGCGACATGTACAGATCCTGACCTTGGGGAAAAGAAAAAACAAGATCTCCGACACTTGAATGCCGCGCGCAGGCTGAAGCGGACAACAGGGCAGCTGCAGGCAGCGCAGGCGGCGCAGCAACAAGCACGTGCAGCAGCCGCAGACGCCGAGCAGCGGCTGCAGGAGCAGGGCAAGGACGTCGCAGCTGCGCGAGCCGCTGCGGCTGCAGCCCGCAAGGTGAATGGCTTCCGTTGACACGGGAAACGCCGACCGGCACAGCACCCCACCACACTGCAGCGACCGGATGTCGGCTGGACATTGCATGAAGGGGGTTACTCACCTGACAGCCACGTGTGCCCACGTCTTCCCTGACGTCTCATTTTCGCAAAGCCTCATTTGCACGCTGCCCAGGAATGCCAAAAGCTCAAAGCGGCGGCCACCGAGCGGCAGAGCGCGGCAGCGGCAGGCGCGGCGGAGGCCCTGGAGAGGCTGCTGGATGCGGAGGCGGCGCTGCGGTCGTCCCACGTGATGTCCCAAAAGTGAGCCACTGCAAATGAGGTCGCTACGGATTTGTGAGCATGCCAAGCGTGGTCTCCGTCAGCCTGAGGTTTCACAGCAGAGCGGGAGCCACAGTTGGGACTGCGGCATCGCCTGCAATGTATCTAGGGTTTAGGGTTACCAGAATGCTTTGCATGCATCGTGGACAATACGGAAGAGCTTCTATGCACAGCATGGGCAATTTCTGCACCTGCAGGCTGGCAGATGAGAACATGGCGCTGGAGGCACACCTCGCCGACCGAGACGCGGACCTGCGGCGTGCCCGCCTTCAGCTGGAAGGTGCTTTCCTGCATGCTTTCATGCGGACTCGTACCTGACGGATGATGGCCATGCCATGATGCATCAGCTTGTGCAGCCAAGCTGCGGTAAAGCCCTAAGCCCTAAACCCTAAACCCTGCTCTGCATGTGTCCGACCAGAGCTCCCAGCCACGAATATGTCTCGGGTACGTATACTCTTACGCTATTTAGGGTTTAGGGTTTAGGGCTTAATGCCAACGCATGCTCTGTGCAGAGTCGCACGCGGCGCTGGCAGACGCTGAAGCGACAGCCGCCAGGGCGCGGGCGGCGCTGGACCTGGCGCTAGCGGAGACCGCGGACGCGCGCACGCTGCTAGCTCGTGCCATGACTGCCGAGCAGGTGCAATTTTGGGCAACCCTCGAAGGTCATTGGCCTCACGTCATACCCGTACTGGTCCCTGCAACCGTCCTGCGATCCCAGGTCCGTGTGAGCGCAGGCAGCGGTCAAGGCGACAGCGCGGAGCCCGCACCAGCATGAGCCGCTGGCCAGCGGCGGCAGCACCGCCGACCGCAACATGCGCTTCACGAACACCGCCTCGGACGCCGCGCTCACAGCTATCGACACCGGCTCACAGGTGCGTCAAGGCTTGAGATTCCTCCTGCAGGGCACCATGCGACTTTTGCAGAGAAGAAACACGCTTCTGGAGCATTGCCTCGGGCGCCGCTGACACTTTGGCACCATGGTGCGTCAAACCCCTTTCTCACAACGCCTCCGACTGCACATGTGGATGTCCAGTGCTGACAACTGCGTTTGGACCACCGCCTGGGGCTCACCGCCAGCGCCAGCGGCTCCCTGGTGCATCAGAATGCCGTTTCTCGCGGGTAATCTGCAAGTTTAAGTTTGCGTTGTTGCTGTGCGTGGGACAGGAATGTGCTGCAGGCACACCGACAGGCGGCACCTGGACACTGTCTCGCGCCTCGTGCCTCGTGAAGGGTGCATAACCCTAAACCCTAAACCCTAAACCCTATTTTCAATTTTGAACTAAGCCAGTAACCACCAGGGGCATTCGACGAAACACTCGAGACCCCACTGCTGAATGCTGGTTTGGCATGCGCAGCGGGTGTGCAACCTGTCCTGAGGCCACAACGTCAACGGGATCGCGTCGACGCATGGCTACAGCCAGAAAGGGTGCGCGCTGCGGCAAGGGGATCCACTCCGTCCCCTTTACTCCCCTTGCGCTGCGGGCGGCACCCTCGACAAAAACATAGAGTCGATTTGGCAGTGGCTAATGGACACTACATCTGCAGCTCTTGGCAACAGCTGGCGCTGCTGCCTAACTCACGAGGTCCAGCTGCAGTCTGGCACGCTTGCATGGCCTGTAACGCTGCGGCCACATGCCCTAGGTGCACGTGACAACCCATCGCATGCAAATCAGGTGTGCGGTGGCCGTTGGCCGGGGCTTGCACAGCTGGCAACGCCTGTTATGGCAGATGCAGCAGAGTCACAGACCTACGCCTTCATGGACATGTATCAAGCTATACGACATCACGCGCCACAGATGTGCGTGTGGCGGTGGCCGGGGCTGGCCAAGCTGGCGATGCTGACGGGGCATACCATGCGCGTGCTGCGCCTCGCGATCTTGCCGGACGGCCAGACCATCGTCGGTGCCGGTGCGTCCCTCGTTTGTCCCACCTCATTCCCCTTTTGTGCAGCACGCAATGCGTTGTGCTGTGCGAAAACAGCAGACAATCCTTTCGCGGAGAGTCGCGTCTCCTTCCAGTGCTGTAGAGTTTAGGGTTTAGGACCCCTCGCTCGGAGTGCTTCCGCCAGCAGCTGAGTGCAGACGCCGTGCAAGCGTCTGCCGGTGGTGCATACATGCAGCTGCAAGTTATCATCCTGCGATCAATAATCTGAATCATTGGCAGGCTTGACCGCAGCCCTCTGTCGGGTGCAACTTGCACATTTTCACCCTGCTGTGTGGGGATGAGGATTATTTGCAGCCGGGCAGCCCGGGACTCTCTCGCATGCACGATGCTGCACAGGCGAATTCCCGAATGCTGTCCTTTTGGCCACAATGCAGAGAATATAGGATGGCCAACATTCAGAAACCGAAACGATCTTGCGCAGGCGATGAGACGCTGTGCTTCTGCAGCGTCACTCCGGTGCCAAGGCCGCCGGCGCCGCCGCCAACGACTCATCGGTGTCGTCTATGATGCGCGTCCACATCCGGTGACGCACCCGTGTGGCGGCGGCAACAGCAGAACGAGGTGTGTCAGGGGATCATGTGAAGCGGGGATGCAGCCCTGATGCAATGCACAGCGGCATAGTTTTCAGAAAGTGAGGCAGTGGCCGGCAGCGCCAGGACAGGCACCAGCACGGTGAAGGACGAACGTCTCGCAGGATGAGTATATTGAAAAACGTCGTGAGTGGGATGTGAGGTTCCAGGCCTGGACGCCATGAACAAACATGTGGGTTGGACAGCATATGCATGGTGTTTGACAGACGACGAGCTCTGCAGAAGGCACGTCAAGCGAATTTATTGCACCAGTTGCTTCCGCTGTTTTGAAAGCAAAACCAAAACGTTACACCACAATCTTACATGGACAAATCATTTTCTGTGCTATGGCAAATCGTCGCATCGGCACGCGCTGTCTGTTGGTGGTGAGCAGCTTGTTGGCCTGGCGGCGCCAGCCGTCAACCTGCGAGCATGTCACTCCACGGTCAACTAACTTCCCACCACCACATACTCTACATAAATGTTCAAAGCTGTACATGACATCCTGTATGCCTTGATACAAGCCCAATCTGCGATGCACAAGGAGGGACATTCAAGCTGTCATCGCAGAATCATGCAGGAGCAGCCTGATCGCGCTCAATGCATCTGAGCTACAATGCAGATTTGGTATTGGGACCTCCGCTGTCACTTGCCATGACGCAGGCCCTGGAAGTTTCGACGATGTGGGTGGGCTCATCACCATCAAATTCGACAAATTCCAATGAGAGAACCTCTGCGACTCCAAGCCATATGCCAAGTGAGCAGCAATATGGCTGCCTTGTACGCAAATATGCATCGCGTAGTCGCGGTTCAGATTGCGGACTCGCAGCGTTCAGAAGGGGGCGGATGCAGCTGCGCACCTCTTTTTGCCAGTGGCTGTCCCTGGCGTCGTAGTTCCACCGCAGAATCAGCAGCAGATGGAATGTCGCCATGATCACCAGGCCCTCGGCGTTCTTGCGCGCCTGCTGGGAGGCCTCGATGATTCCAGGTGTCTGCTGCACACAGCAAGCAAATGTTAGATCACTTCCACAAGCCAGCGATACCTCACACGTTCTTGGACGTCTCATATCGTAGAGAAAGCTAGTAGCGCACAGCTCACCTGCTGCCCCGACGGAGCCTTGTGCTGCTTCGGCTTGCGCAGATAGCCGATAGGCCGGTCGACAAGCGCCTTCGTCTTCTTTTCACCGCGCTGAACTGGCCCATCAGCCCCGCCATAGCTGTGGTACGACCTGACACCTGCTGAAGATGATTCGCAAAGGTTCACATGGCGAAGGCTGCACCTTGGCTGTCAGATTCGAAACGGCGAGTCCAAACCAAAAGGTGCAGAAGGCGGCGCGATGCATCGGTAAATCAGCAAGGCTACAAAACAATCACTGTTGCGCAAGCTGCAACTGCAACCGTTCTCTGACGGCGGCGTTCATGCGCATTGCACCGATGCTGATTACTTTAACTCAACAAGAGTACGGCAATTATGTAATCAGTGTTCAGGTAGCTGGCCAGGTAGCTGGCCTAGAGCATTCTGAAGTGTGTCTCCCAGTGTGTCAATCGTCCTCTGGGCCTGCTCTCCCTCGCGTCATCTGTAATCCAAAGCACAATGCCCAATTGCTCCCTGCACACCATGTCGGCCCTTCTGCCAGCAAGGACCAGCACGTCTGGTCCTGGCACCTCTGCAGTCAAATCTGCCCGGGTTTGTCCAGACTGGCGCCTGAGGCTCCTTTCATCCCCTGCAGGAACATGTATGCGCCCGGCGTCAGCTACTCGGGTGAGCATGGCACAGGATCCACTTGCTAGGACCTGCTTGCGATTCTGGGGCAGGTGCACAAGCTGCACATTGAGCGGCGTGGAGAGAATGGGCGGATGCTTCGCAGATATGCGAGCCTTCGAGGCAAGGTCGCGTTGCTCGGGAGGCATTGCGTGCCGTGATGCCCAAGGTGAGGAGACCTGAGGGCGCAAGTGGCCCGTTTGAGGTGGAGTTCATCACAATTGCACGCTCACAATCTACAATGCTTCTGGAAATAGGATCCTCGTGGTCTTCGCGAGGCAGACTACGCAGCCTGGCTGGACTCCATGGTGGAGAGGTGGGGGTGGAATACGGCATTGCACACCTCTGCATTCGTTTATGCAATTGCAGCCAGCTGCAAGTGCTTTTCGATGCTGCTCAGAGTGCGCGGGGGAAGTCTCGACTCGGCTGAACTCGAAGTGCTGTCTGAGGAGCTGGCGGACCAGGCGCATTATGAGCGGGCCGAGGTAGGACGACTGCCGCTTTGGTGTGCTTGGCCGCGTGTCTGCCATCCAGGTGTCTGACGCAGCTGTGATATCTGACCAACATGCAGCGGCCCTTGGCTTGAATCTTCGCCCCTTCTGGAGCGTTGTTTCATGTGGTGCCACAGGCCGAGATACTGGCGACACACATCTATGTAGGCCTGCTGCTGCTGAAGCATCAGTCAGCGGAGGGCAGCAGCAAGGAGTACGAAATCGAACTGCAGGTAGGCTCTTGCTTCACTGCGCTCGATCGCGTCGTTGTCTACATGCATGCACAATGTCGGAGGCTGTGCAAAGCCAAGGCAAGCGGATGTGTCCCAGGGGACGGCCAAAAAATAGCACATATGCGCAAATGATGCTGCATCTGCAATTTCACAAACACTGGCCTTGCGCAGGTCAGACGCACGAGGTATGAGCTGGATTCGCATGACTCACCCACAATCCGCCTGCATCTCGCGGCTGGCTGGGACGACCTTGCTAGCGAAGCCACCTCCCTGTACAGGGTTCGAGCCGGCGCCTGTGCTGACGCCGTCCCGCATGGATTCCGCTTCACTGTGGAGCAGGTGCAACAGAGTAACTTACATTAGTAATTTTCCGTTTCAGTAGTGTCCACCTGCTGGAGCACTTATCTTGCCAGTGTGAGTACCTATATTATAGGCAAGCGGCTGACAGTTGCCAGAGCAGTGTTTATGGCATGATTGTGTTCATCATGCCTGCCGAGCCTGTTAGGGTGTAAATTTTGAACTTTGACAGGCGGGTGCCGCGCCGCAGGTGGTCGAAGAGGGGTGGTGGCCGCAGGAGTTTGAGGCGCGCCAGGAAGCGCTTTTTGGCGAATTTTGGACCTGCCGATCATGAGCGTCGCGCCTGAGACAGTAATCTTCACGGTGGCGAATATGGCGAGGCGCATGGCCAAGGCCAATGCGGCTGAGTGCGGCCTGACTCGCTGTGTGGCCGATTGCCGGATGCTATCGCCGGCGGTCAACAAGCGCGCGCCAAGATCTGGCGATGAGGCAGCAAGCAGCATGCCTCGTGCAATGACACTGCAGCTGGGTGCAGCCTTGTTGAAGGATCAATCCCTGCCAGTTTGAGAATGGTAACAAGCGTTCAGCAATGGTGACAGCAGGGTCCCGTATGTGTTATTCTCTTACCTAAAGACCGTGCGTGTGTTGAGGACAAAATGTGACCGCGGGAGACCCACGTGCCTCCATGGAAATGGGTGCATGCTGCAAGCAAGTTCCAGTTGAAATGCGTAAGAGCCAGCCTATTGCTTGCGCTGTCCTAGGAGGTGCAAGAAGCTCGACCCCGACATGCACATACAAACGTCGCACCCGAAATCCGTTTCTGCTTTGCCTAACCACTTCTACATGCCTACCTCCAGGCGAAACTCCGTCAGAGCTGTGTTCGTGACACACGATCGATCATCGGCCGTCGGACGGGGCATCGTTGCTGGCGCCCACCGCCAAATGTGCAATGTCGATGGTCGTGCCGCAGCTGATCATGAATCACTTCATCATCTGCGCAACAGAGCAGCCGCACGACGCTTAGTCCGCATGTTCGCTTATTCGAATTCGACATGGCTGGCCATCTTGCCATGAAGCAGCGATTTTAGCCGCGGGGCCGTTTCGGCAGTAAATCCGGCGGCAGCGCCGTGACCGCTTTTAGAAATGCTTTTTACGATCCGTGAGTGACCGCGAGGACTCAATAAATGGCATGGTATTGTCATCGCGACTCATGCCCGTGACTACGGTATGCGATTCTGCCCTGAATATTGGGCACTGGGTTGCAACGAGCCGGGGGGCCACGTGGCTTGACTGACATTAGTCCAACAAGCTGTGATTGAGAAGCCTGCCGCTTTGTGCGCCCGATGTACAATAGGCGTCAAGTTTGCAACCTTCAATACTAGACGATGCAGCAGTTCCCTACATCACGGCAGCAGCCTGGCAAGCCGCTGCGGGTTGTGCGCGAGAGCAGGCGAGCAGCCACATGCTGTAGCGCGGCACCACATTTGCAGCAGGAAGAGCAGCATTGGCGGCCACAGCCGCAGCCAGGCAATGGCGCGTTCACCGCAGCAGATGGCAGAAGGCTGTTCGTCATGCAGTGGCGCAGTCGCTGCGACAAACGAGCAGCAGATGCTCGTTTTTGGAGCAGAAACGGTGGCGGCAGACTGCCTGCCGAAGCTCGTCGGCAGCTTTGAGGTGCGACGCTTGCCGCCCGACTCTACATCAAGTGCACTAGCGGGCAGGTGTGAGTCCCCGCACATGCGTCCACCTGCTAGCCACGCCGCATTCTGCGCAGGTGGATGGCCGCCCGTTCCTGGTGGAGGAGCACGCCGGCATGCCCCTCCGTCAGCTCCCCTGGCACTACAGGGCGGCCTCCCACCCCGTTTACAGGATTTTCGTACGGAGCACGCTGTTGCGCCGCGCCACGGCCGTGCTTCCGTCATTCCCCGCTTGATCCCACTCCGCAGCTGCTTGGCCGAACCTCACAACATATCTGCACGGCTCACCGCGGTCGAGGCCGGGCCTGATCTGCCCCAGGTGCAGCATATGCCGGGAGCCTTGTAGCGAGCTTTGTTGAGTGTTAGGACGCTTCAGCAAAGAGCTGGCTGAGTCGCTGGGCCACCCGCAAAAGCAGTCATGCTCGGATGGCGATCTGCCTCCCGGGCCAATGCATGCAGCTGCAGGCACAGCTCGGCATCGCTGCAGCCTGCATATCGGAGCCATGCGGCACGGCACTGCAGCGTGGCTGCCAACGGCCGGCAACCGCAGAGCCGATCAGCGCAGGCCTGGCGTACCCTGCGCCGGGCTGAACCAGGTTCGTGACATTTATGGCACAGCATGTGAGGTTCTGGCACGACAATGGTAGATGCAGCAATACAGTGGGCATCAGATGCGGTGGGCTGTGCCTGCAGGTAGGCATCGTGTCGAAGGCACCGCAAGTTCAGCGGCAGCGGCGGCAGGCCCACATGGCATCGGCAGCGGCGACGGCGGTAGCAGTCAGCGGACAAGGCGCCGGTCTGCAGCGGCGAGCAGCGCCGCTGCTCGCAGCCAACAGGGCTGTGTCCTGGGCGGCGGCGTCGGCTCCGGTGACGAGCGGGCCTGGGAGCTCTACGAATGCGCAGACCTCCTGGCACGACAGCTAGGCGTCGACTCCGATGAAGCCCTCAGCTGGCTCGACAAGGCGGTCCGCAAGCGGGAGCTCGCAGCAGCCAAGCAGCTGGAGAGCGGCGCGCTACATATGGCGGCAACGACAGGGATCAGCACAGCGCAGGTGCAGCAGCTGCTGGACGCCCTGAGCGACGTCATCGGCATGCAGCCGGCCGGCATGGCAGCAATGCTGCGCAAGTGGCCACGCTACCTGGCCTGCGAACCAGCGCAGCCGCGCAGTGCTGGCCGCTTCCTGCGGGAGGAGCTGGGCCTGACAGCCGAGACGGCCGCATCGTTGCTGCGCCGGACCCCTCGGCTGCTGGCCACGGAGGTGGATATCCTCCAGCAGCGGCGGAGTGCGTGGCAGCACGGTCTCGGCCTCAGCGATGCCCAGCTGGCGAAGGTAATCGGAGCTCAACCGCGGCTGATGAGCTACATCGTCACGAGCATCGAGGAGCAGGCTGCGGCGCTGCTGGCGTGGTGCCGCGCGCGCGGCTGGACAGCAGGCGACGTCGCCAAGATGGTGTCAACACAGCCGATGTTGCTGGCCAGCGACTGCTCGACCCTGCAAACAAATCTCGATCGCTTCGTCGACGTCTGCGGCCTCAGCCAGGAGCAGGCCGCTGCCGCCTGCCGCAGCTGCCCGACTGTGCTGACCAAGAACATGGCGATGCCTGGCAATGAGCGCAAGCTGGACTTCCTGCACGGCGTCATCGGGCGACCGCGGGCAGATGTTGTGCAGTTTCCCGTGTATGTGTCACAGTCGCTGGAGAATGTCATTGCACCGCGCACCTACTTCATGCGGGCGCGCGGAAAGGAGCTGAGCCGAACCCTGAGCTACCTGCGGAAGTCGCACCCCGTGTTCTGCAAGGCGTGTGGCTGCACTGAGGCGGAGTTTGGCGAGTGGCTGGCGGCCTGGCGGCAGACGCCAGAGGGGCGGCAGTGGGGCAGCAAGGCAGCCATATCAGCAGCAGCAGAGCCGCAGCGGCAATGACCCCTGGGTGGCGGCCGCAGCGGTGGCTTTGCGCGCCGCTGCAGCAGCGGCGCCGTCGATGGCGGCAGGTGCAGCATAGGAACGACCCGCGACCCGCCTGTGGGTCCAAGCCAGGCTGAAAATGCCCTAATCTCGGGCCGCGCGACGGCCATCAGCCTGCTGGCACTTTGGGTAAGGCTGCTGTCTCTGTTTGGCTGCTTGCACGACGACGGGAGGCTCGCTCAGTTTGAGATATTCCTGTGTCGTTCATACTGCCTCGATGTGGTCGCTGGGCTGAATGATGCATCAGCTTCAGCTCGGCGCATCAACAAGGCACCCCTTCTGTGCCCATGCACAATGCTGCATAACGTTGTGTGCGCCGCCTGCAGACTGCTCGCCGGTGCTACCATCTGGCTCTTCCGCCTGCCTGGCGCCTGCAGCGGCGCCGTGGCCACAGTGGCGGTCGCGCGGGCACGGTCATCACCCAGCCTGCCACTCGGCGAGTCTGCCCATGCGCTGGACGCTTTCTAGGCGCCGCACCTCTCTTTGTACAGTGACACGAGACACATTCAATTTGGCTGCATAGGCAGACGCGCTGTGCATGTCCAGCCACTTGCCATCCTCCCGCTTGGGCTTCTGTCATGCCGCGCGCATAGTCTTATGCAATCAGGGAGGTGGCAACTGACTGCTACCTTGACGACATGATGGCAGCGTGCATGCAGGCGTGCGGAGGCCTGCCTCCTGCATCTTCTTCCTCAGCGGACGACGCTGCCGAAAGGGCTGCGCCGACGGTGCCGCCGGCTGCAGGAGCTGCCCAATCGGTGGCTGCGCAGCATGTGTGGTGTGCGCACACTTGTGCACGCGTCTTGAAGGAACTCGCAACGGGCAGGGTTTCTGGGAGGGCTTCTGAGTTGCGTAATGTGGGCGAAGACAGGAGTGTATGGCATATATGTAGCAGCGTATAGATGCAGTGTTTCTGCTGGACGCGGGCGCCAGCACCGCCGCCGTGCGTCTGCTGCATTTACTGGCTTGATTTGCGTAGACAATGTGTGTGAGCTGTCTGCCTGCCGTGGGTTCCGGACCTGAACTGTGCAACAAGAAGCAGGCATGCTTTCTAAGCCCATCCAGCAGCGACATCCGCAACTGGGCGGCCTCCCACCCCCGCGTGCCGGCAGGGACACTGACGGATCGCGCACGCTGTTGCGCCGCGCCACGGCCGTGGTTCCGTCATTTCCAGCTTGACCCCACTCCGCAGCTGCTTGGCCGAACCTCACAACATATCTGCACGTCTCACCGCGGTCGAGGCCGGGCCCAGGTGCAGCATATGCCGGGAGCCTTGAAGCGAGCTTTGTTGAGTATTAGGACGATTCTGCAAACTCAAGGAGCTGGCTGAGTCGCTGGGCCACCCGCAAAGCAGTCGTGCTCGGATGGCGATCTGCCTCCCGGGCCGATGCATGCAGCTGCCGGCACAGCTCGGCATCGCTGCAGCCTGCATATCGGCGCCATACGGCACGGCACTGCAGCGAAGCTGCCAACGGCCGGCAACCGCAGAGCCGATCAGCGCGAGCCTGACGCCTGGCAGCCAACTTCGTGGCGGACGCCACCCTGGCTTTCACGATGGGTGGCAACATCGTCGTCGGCGCGGTGCGTTCCCCCACCCCACAGGGTACCTGCCTTCCCCCGCAGGTGTGGGCGGCCATTGTGGTGTGTACGCAGCTGCCGGACGCCAAGCAGGCGGTGGAGCTGCAGTGGCGGCTGCTGTTGGTGCATGTCTCCACGTGCTGCTGGGCGTTGAGGCGTCAGCGAGTCGGCCCTGCTCTCCTCAGGTGCCTGCCCTGCCTGTGATGCGCTGGCAGCAGTTGATCTGCTGCCGCATCAGTGCCTTGGTGTGCTGCCGCATCAGCCCGCCCCAGCTGCACAGACGCCCTTGCAGCGCGCCGCCTTCTGACAGCTGTCATCGAGATCTTCTTGCTGTCGGGGGTGGCACACCATGGCAGTGCTGGCCATGGGAGGAGGATGTGCACATGTGCGCAGAGCTTGGGGCCGCAAACTGCATCCACTCATGCTGGCGGTGCCGCTTGTTCAATGCAGACTTGAGAGGCAGGTGGAAGCGCTGGCAGCAGACCTGGCGGAGAGAGGGGTCCAGGAGAAGCTGCAGGCAAAGACGGGTGATGAGCAGCGCGCGGCCAGCCACAGCGGCGAGGGTAGCGACGGCCCAGGCGCAGGCGGCTACGGCCATGGAGAAGGCAGAGGCATTCGAACGGCGGGCGCAGCGCATCGAAGCACTGTATGAGCAGCTTGCAATCGTTGCGCGCCGCCTGCCTGGGCAGGAGGGCTGACGGCAAGCGCATCTTTTCAGGGTTCAGGGTTCAGGGTTCAGGGTCAGAATCTCTACAGCGCAGTCAGGGAACCGGGGACTTGCGACCCAGGGCTCAGGTGCAGTGACGGCAGCCACATTTTGTCAGATACCGAAGTGTTGTGGGTGCAGACGATGGGGGACAGCCATCGGAAGTGAAGCGTGTTTTTGACAGAGTGTAAGGTATAGCATAACATTGATTACCGTACTCACGGGCATGATTCGCGCAGCGGCGAAAATGGAAATTCTAAGCGATTCGCGCAGCTTTCGCGCGCCCTGAGGCCAATTTTCGGAGCTTCCGCGCAGCTGCCCGCCAATTTTTCCGCCGGCTCGCGCATCAGCGGCAAATCATGCGCAAATCATGCGAAACCAGCAGCAAATGCACTGCTTGACCGTTTGTGCGGTGAGCTTCATGAATGAGCAGTTGATTCGATGTTTCTGCGAGGCTTTACAAACTCGAACTTTCCCGGCATGCCAATTCGACTGTGCTGTGCCCCATTCCTCACCAAGCCTCCTACCCTACCTACTCGGAGTCCAAATCTGAGAACTGGTCGAGATCATCCACACGATCGCCCTCTGCATCGATGAAATAGCCCTCTGCATCGACCTGCGTCGCCGCGCGCTGCAGCAGCGACATCACGGGCTCGGCGCCTGCCGGCGGCGCCTCCGCGCGCAGGCAGCGCACATCCTCGGCCACTCGCCTGGGGATCGCCTCGTACGCCTCGTCCAGGCTGTAGTCCGCGACCAGCAGCTCGTGCAGTAGTGAGGCCGGGGTGGCCTCATCATCGAGGCCTGCCTGCGCCTCGCTTCTGCATGCGCGGAAGCTCCTGTGCCCGCTGGTGATCCGCTGCACGCTCATCAGCGTGTGCTGCCTCCAATGCAAGATTTGCCTGCCTCTGCTCGGCCGAGATCCATGTCACAAAGCTCCACATAGTGTCTGAACTGCGTAAAGACGGCAGTGAGGCTTCTTATTGACGACGCTGGGCTCGTTTGCAGCAGAGACGGGCGCGTTTCTTAATTTACAGTTCAAGTGACTGTAATTTTCGAATATCCGGCCGTTTCGCGCAGCACTGCTGGAATTATTATCCACCTTTCGCGCGGATTTCGCGCAGTGCTGAAAACCCGCGCGAAATTGCTTCGCGCAGCGGCCGCCGAATTATGTTTGCGCGAATCATGCCCGTGAGTACGGTATAATAATGAACCCTTCAAAAACATTGTGTTACCTAGGTTCACGGCTTGACGCTACAGCATGAACAGTCGATGCTGTGGCGCATTCAGCCGTGCGCATCATTTCCACTACCGACTCACCATGTCAACCTGTTTTTTGATCAAAGCATCAACAATCCTATACGCTCACATGTACTGCTACACGCGGACTATCGCCGACGACCGTTTGCCCATGGCATGGCATGTGGTGCTGTCAACGCTTGACGGCGCCTTCAAAGCACGACTCCTGAACAAGTGCTGGTGTCATGTCCTGAGAAACACCACGGAAAACTCCCCAGGCGTACAACCCTGGCTCGCTGCAGTGTGCACCCGCTGTCCCCTGCAGCTTGGCATCGCTGAGCAGCATCCAACAATTCCCAGAATGGTACAATGCTGAAAGTGGCAGTTCTGCACATGGCTGCGCCCCACGCCTTCCGGCGTCTTCACATGTCGGCAGCGTCCATGCCGGCGGCGACGTGCGCCCCAGCGGGCCCCCCTGCAGCGTTATTGCTGCCGTCAAACGGCGCCGCGACGCCCTCCGCCTGCCCAGCGCCGACGCCCGGCTGCGCATCCCTCATATACGGCCGCAGCGCGGCCATCGCGCCGGCGACGCGCCCCCAGCGGCCGAGATCGATGGGCGGCGGCAGCGGGCTGCCGCGCAGCTCGGAGCCGGGAAGCAGGGGAAGCAGCTCGTTGAGCGCGGTGTGCAGCCGAACCAGCGCGCCGCCCAGTGACACCAGCAGCACGCTGAAGCCGCTCCAGCGCACCTGTGGTGACAGCCAAGTGGGCGCGATGAATCTAGTATGATAACGAGTACCGCAAACTAATCGAGCGATGCCAGCAGCACATGGAAGCCGCTCCAGCGCACCTGCGAGGTGGAAGAGAATAGAAAAGTTGGTGCTGGGATGCGTTGTGGTTGCAAATATTAGGTTCGAAGGGCCAGGCTGAGGTTTTCGCAAGGGCAGCATCAGTGGCGCGGTGAGGAGTCTCTGAAGGGCAGCAGCCGCTGGCCCCTTGCAGGCTTGCCGTCAGATTAGGGTTTAGGGTTTAGGGTTTCTTGCCAGCAGAGTGCTCTACGCAACTGGACTGTGGCTGTGGACCCAGAAACAGCAGCACGCCTGCAGTTTCGCGAGCCCAAATCGCCGCGCCTGCGTGACATATCCGTCCAGGGTGTCTGGGAACAGCGACGCCGGGTGCAGCGGCGGCGGTTCCCGCCCCGCCATGTCATCGCCGCCACCGCTGGCTGCTCCAGGATCGTCCTGCTCGTCTGCCTCTGGCGTCACCCGCCGCGAGACGGCCCCCCCACCACCGGGCGCCGCTGCAGCCGACGCCATCGCCGCGGCGGTTGCTGGAGCCGCGGCGCAGGCGCAGTGCGCCGCCAGGCTGTCCCGCAGCGCCTGGCGGGGATCCGAAATAAAATCTATCACAGCAGACAGCCAGCCCACTGTGAGCACGACTGGCAGCATCTGACGTAATCGGGCCTCTGGTGAGACCCACCACCATTAGGTTTCCGTAGCGCAACATCCGCACCTCCAAAAACCAGCTGACAGCGTGCCCCAAACGGGAGCCCTGCACTAGCTCCGCCATGCGTCGGCGGAGCCTCACACCATGAGACCATCACAGTTGAGCGCGCCTGCGAGTGCCAGCTGGCGGCACACCCCTCCGGTGAGCCCGGCAGCAGCTCCGCCAGCGGCGCCATGAGGGAAAGGGCACACTGTTTGTGATTTGAACATCAGTCTCAGGGGGAATTTCAATCGCGGCAGCGCACCTGCGAGTGCCAGCTGGCGGCGCGCTCCTCTGGGGAGCCCTGCAGCAGCTCCGCCAGGGAAGCCGTCAGCCCCACATGCCAGCTGCCACGCGCAGCCCGCGGCAGCGGCTCCGGCATGACGCCATCGTTGCCGCCCTCGCCAAAGCCGTCGCCAAAGCCGAAGCTCGACCGCTGCACCCCGCCCCGCACGATGTCCGCAGACAGCCTGGACGCCAGAAACCGGAGCGCCGCCGGCGACGCGGAGGCTCCGTCGACGCCGCTGCGGCCGTCGCCACCGATTCTGCCGGAGCCGCCGCGGCCACTACTGGAGCTGTCCAGCGCTCGTGCGCTGCTGTGCGGACGTCCATGCGACGCGTGCACGCTCGGCACGTCCAGGCTGCCGTGGCGGGTGGTCTGGTGCGCCATGGCGGCAGCTGGCGGCAGCGGCGGCGGCTGGAAGAAAGCGCCGCCAGCGGACCTGTCCTCGCCTCGCGGGTGCTGCCGCTGCCCCGCAACAGGCGGCGCCGCAGCTCGCAACGGCAGAGCCGACGGCAAGCCCCCCCCGCTGGTCCGTCCGGCTGACACGGGCATCGGGTCGCCTGCTGCGCCGGCGGAGGCGCGGGCCTTGGCTTCGCCATTGGGCCGGCTGCCTGCCACTGCGGCTGGCCCCTCAGCACCATGCGGGCTGCCGCCGCAGCCGCTGCGCTGCGCAAGCGCTGTGCCACCGCGGACGTCGCTCTCTGCCGTCGCTGGGGCGCAGCTGGAGCCGCCGCGCTGTGCGCCAGCAGAGACTGTGCCGCCGCGGACACCGCTCTCCGCTGACGCCGGCGTCGAGGAGGCGCCGGCCAGCCGCGCCATCTGCAACCGCCCAGGGGAAATCGGCAAGGCCGCTTCCCCGTTCGCCATTGGGCTCGGCGCGCCATCAGCGTCTCCGCATGTTGGCTTGCCGGAGTCCGCAGAGCTGCCGTCCGTCGCGGCGCCGTAGCGGCTGCCCTCCAGGCTGTCCGCCACCGCTGCGGCAGCAGCATAGCCGCCGCCGCTGCCTGTGGCGCGGCGGCCGCCCTCCCCTTCCGCTGCCGCATGGCCCCCGGCGCCGCCAGCGCCGTGGCGGCTGTTCCCCGCGGTGGAAGGCGGGCTGCCGGTCTGGCGGCTCAGGCCCAGCAGCCGCTTGTGGCGGTCGCCGGAAAGCGCCAGCAGCTCCTCGACGGCGGAAAGAAAGTTCTCGATGCTTGTGGCGGGCGCCCAGCCTGCACAACATGCCAGACCCTGTTTTCGATGGACGACGGGTGCTCGTGGCTGCCCCTCTTCATGCGAGACGGGTTTTCAAATGTGCGGCTGTCGGGCTCCAGTCTTGCGCCAAGGGCAGGCAATGGCGTTGCGTTGAGAATTTGCCGCCAGGGATGCGCGTGAAAGAGATCCAAAAGAGCATGCATGGCTTTTCGAGCTCGTCAGTGCATCGATCTCACTCTCATGGTAGGAAGGCTGAGCATCCGTGTGTTGTAAGTACTAGCAAGCTGACAAAACCTCTTTAATTTCTATAATCGCCCAATAAAAAAGCCTGCTTAGACAGCAAGTTTTTATTTTTGAAATAGAAAAAGGCAATCTTGTAAGTTTTGATTTTCAATCAAAACCAAGCCAGCAACCTAATTGAAAAGCAAAGCTTTTTAATTGTGCGCTCCTGCAGAGCTGCGCACCTTTGGTCGCGAGGCTCTGCCCGGGGCAGGCAGCCAAAAGGTCGGCCATCGACGCGTCGCACTCCATCTTTAGGGTCCCCAGCAGCGGCTGCGGGAAAAACAGCAGCAGCGCCTGCGGCAGCGAAGCAGGCGCGAGTCGATTGGATGGACTGCGAACCAAATCTGGAAGCGTATGAACAGCAGGCCGGCGAGCGATGCGCCGCGCTGTCGTTTCAATCTCCCTCAGCAGCGGCTGCGGCAGAGACACGAAAGCCACGCATTCGTAGGCTTGTATTATCTGAAATTATCATAGATTATTATTAGTATTATTATTATTATTAGTATTATTATTAGTATTATTATCTTTGGACAGCGCCGTGCGACACTGCTATCGAGCTCCATCTGCGTCGCCTGGACCAGAAACAGTGGCGGGAAGTGAACTTCTACGGCGACATCCACCCATCCGACTGATTCGCGTCCATTCGCTGCAGGATCAGGGCAGGGCGCCAAAGCAGAAGCAGACTCGCCTGCATCATCTCAGCATCAAAGCCGCTGGTGGCGAGCATCTTCTGGAGGCCAAAGACGCCCTGGCGAACCTCCCGCAGCGCGACGCGCACCGCCCACAGCTCCGCCAGCGGCATGTGCCAGCGCCGCGCCGCCAGCCACTTGAGCGACGGGGCAAACCACCTGCAATGAAGGATGAACGGATCGGTGATTAGCATTCCGTCCTCCGGCTTTGCCAGCGGCATGCGCCACCACCGCGCCGCCAGCCATTCGAGCGACGCCGCAAGCCACCTGCATTTTCCGATCGGCGATTCATCATTGTGCCCTCCGCCAGCGACATGTGCCAGCGCCGCGCCGCCAGCCACTTGAGCGACGGGGCAAACCACCTGCAATGAAGGATGAACGGATCGGTGATCAGAATTCCGTCCTGCAAGTTTGCCGGCGGCATGTGCCACCACCGCGCCGCCAGCCATTCGAGCGACGCCGCAAGCCACCTGCGTACAGACGCGGAACTCAGCAGCTTGAATTTTCAGATGACTTTGCTTTGCCAGCAGCACGTGCCACCGCCGCGCCGCCAGTTGCTGCAATAGATGTAATTTAGAAAACTGACCTGCATCGAAAGCTGCTTATCGTAGCCCCTCGGATCAGGCAGTGCCAGTCCAAGCAGGACGACAGCGGCGGACTCATGGTTAGCCTCCAGCTCGGTCTCGTCACCAGCGCAGGAGTTAAAAAAATAAAAATAGAAAATAAATAACAAATAAAAAATTCCCAAGCTAAATTAAAAAATAGTTTTTAATTGAAAAATGCCCCAGCAAGGCTGCCAAGAGGCGGTCCGCAGGCGACGCCGCCCACCTGTGGCCGTAGCAGTCGGTGCCGATGTAGATCTCGGAGCGCGCGTTGAACACGGCCTCCAGGTAACGTGTGAAGCTGATGTAGCAGCGCGACACCTGGTCCTCCCAGCTGAGGGCGTCCGCCGCCTGCAGCAGACAAACACATCTAGAAACCGTGTCTTGATCTGCTGAAGCTGAAGCTTGTGTTGCGGCAGTGCGACACCCGGGTCCCCTCCAGCGTCTCCGCCAAAGTTGGTCGGCAATATTTAAAGTAAAAATCGCATGTGGGCATCGCCGATGGCATTGTTGCTGAGGAATCAAGTATACCACGAGATGATTTTTAAAATCTCGGATAGCTAGATGGTCCTAGGCCGAGCTGCACCGCATTTCGCCCATCGTGATCGCCAGCCTATGATGGCGTGCCGCCTCACCGCGTGAGATGTGATACGGCTGCCTGGCCGTCCATGAAGCTGAAACACAAGAAAATCGGCATCCGGCAAACGCCCCATCAAGCAGAGACCCACCGCATTTGGCGCCTGTGAGCCCGCTCTCCTCGCGGCAGAATTCATGAACCGAGCGGCGCGTCCGGCTGCCGCAGCGGCGCCGCCGCCCCGCCAGCTACCTGCGCTCCGCGAGCCACCACTGCTGCCACCGTCGCCGCCGCCCGGCAGCTTGATGTCGATGACCGCATCGCCATTCTCCTGCACGCCAATCGCATAGGCCGTTGTGGGAGCAACACGGCCGCCCATATAGAGATCGGCCTGCTGTGACAAGTGTTCGCAGCCGTTTTGGGATTCCCTGGGAAACGTTTGTCCGCACCTTCGGCGGGAAGTCGCGCGACGGGATGGCCGGCAGCTCCCCAGCAAAGCTTTGCCCGACAGAAGACTCGTGAAAGCGTGATGAATCTATCGCAAAGTGTGTGGACGCGCCTGCAGCAGGCATTCACGTGAGGGCAGGGACAGCGGCTCCTCAACGCACAGCCCGCGCCATGTCAGGCGGTTGAGCGCCGCAGTCGCCTCCAGCGCGTCTCTCGTCATCTCCACCGCCTGTTTCGGCCACAGATGCACGGGTTCTGATGTAGAATCGCTTGGGGTTGGTGAGGCTCCAAGATTCAGGGCAACAGAGCACCTTGTCTGAGGTGCTCAGGACTGAAGACCGTGGCCGCTTACACTGTAGCGAATCTGCAAACCCGTGCTGGAATTGGCTCATTTTTATAATCACCTTGCCGGAGGCGCTCAGGGGAAATATGGTGCATGCCAGAACGAGCGCCAGCACGATGCCGATGCAGATGGCGGCGATGCGGCTGCCCGCCAGGATCACCACGTTGCCGTCCGACATGTAGAATCCCTGGAACGCGACTGCGGCGACGGCAAGGAGCAGGGGCAGGTGTTGCTACCAAAGATTATTGCGGCAGCAGAACATGATCCACATCATTTGACAAGACACATGTGTGAGGAAGGCAGATGAGTACAGTGCCTCACCTATCACGTAGGTGACCTGAAAGAAGCCTACGTAAAACACAGTCCACGCAGATCACTTGGAAGGACAGACGAAGTTTGCCTGTCGAAGTGTGCTTGAAATTGAGCGCCGCTTGGACACACGCTGTGCTGCAGTAAAGTGCTCGGCAGGTTTTAGGGTTTAGGGTTTAGGGTTTAGGCGCGCACTCTCATCAGCAGACTAACTTCTCACCTCCAAACCTTGTGAGGTCATCGACCTGGGATGGGGGGGACTCTGCTGAGGGCTCATGAGGCGGACAAAATCGTCATGATTTTCATACTTGTGCTCGACTAGAATGCAAGGCTGCTCCTGTCGTCCCATCAACAGACTTTTCCTTCTTCAGGCTGTCCTTCTCACCTTGCACATGCTGGTCAGCATGACTACCCCAAACGTCACGAACGCCAGGCCGACGCCCGAAGGTATCGCTATCACGATCCCGCACGCCAGCCACCCTGTGGTGTGAGAGGCACCGTTGAGTGACTGGGATCCGCATTGAGTGACTGGAATTCAATACGAGCCGCACTTACGCTGAGGGTCTCACAAAGGTAAGCACCAGGCACCCCCCTACAGCAAGCAAGACTCTCACCGCCGACGACGTTGCCCATCAAGCGCTGTATACACAGCCACGCCGTCGCGCCGACGAACTCCGGCGCGGACACCACGATCAGTGTCACCGCCGCCCACTGCACGGCATACGTGCACCGTTGAATTGCGAGGCGCACATGTTGTGCGGTCGTGCGGCCGTAGCTCGAGGTAAATATCTGTTGATGCTTACTGGCATACATACCAATGCTCCCTGGTGGATCCAGTTGTAGGCGCTGTTCGTGCCGTCGCCACTGATCTCGCCGCCGCCCTGAGCGGCATCGGGGCCACGGACCAGAAAGTCCACCAGAGCCAGCGCCAGCAGGCCCAGGCCCAGCCTGAAGCCGCCCTTCCATCCGTCCGGTGGCCTGATCCTCATGACAGGGCTTGCATGCTGGTGGTGGGTCCTGCTGGCGCCGTCGTGCCACGCCAGAGGGTGCTGGCCGGGTCGAGCTGTGCACGAGCCGATGTCACGATTGCACAGCTTCGCTATGCATAGATAAGTGCATCAGTGCAGCAACGCACGCGACAAGGCTGGGCAGGGTGAGCGCAGCAAGGGTTGTGTCGCACAGTGTGGTTCGTGCAACCTCAGTAAGCCAGAGAGAACTGCGACGCCAAACGTGCGTGCAGTATGGACAACCAGCGTTCTGATCCCGGAATGCTTGGCTGAGCGTCTGCGACGTGCAACCGCGAAAAGTGGCCTCCAGCGTTTTGGACCTGACTCTGACTGACTGGTCTCACAAGATCTTCGCCATCTCTGATCACCAGCTCCGTGTAACAAACAGTTACCGGTTACACTGCCATTCATCTGCTTTTGATCCGACGCCGTGTGTGGTGCAGGCGCAGCACGGCAACTTGGCTGCGCGGGCGGTTGCGATCTGAATTCAAAGCTGAGCTCTGGTGCAGCCGGCGAATCGAGCTCGATCCATGATGCAAGGCGCAGCCGTGCATGCACGCATAGAGCTGAAGGTCGCACCAAGGGGCTGCAGCCCGGCTGTGTGCACTCTCAGCACAGGACGGCCTCTGCGGTGTCAGACCTCTCCGCGGCAGCAGCAGCTGCAGCAGCGGCTAGTCAGGAGGGCTCGGACTGCAGCCCGGACTGCAGCCCGGCCAGTCCTTGCATCCGCTCAGCAGTCAGCCGTGCAGCTGACTGAAAAGGAGGCCAGCGCCAAGCAGCACTTCTTGGACCAGGTCAGCGGTGGCGGCCAGCCGGTGGAGCAGCAAGCCATTGCGCTGCTGACAGATGCAGCACGGAACCGAAAGGTGTAGGAACTAAATGAAGGGAGTAGGAATTGCTGCAGGGCATCACTGCTGGTCGCGGTACGCTCAATTTTAGAGTGCCAGCGCCATGTCGGAGCATCCTGCCGCCGCGTGCAGGCGCCGCCACAGATGGTGATCGGGGCGCTGGCGCACCTTGAAAGCGCGGCAGCCTCGCAAAACGGCTCAGGTGATCTTTTAAGCTTGGTGCCCAAATTGTAGAACCGTTCAAGGCCAAGGGTGACGGCGCGGTGCTGTTCGCAGATGCGCTCTCCAAGATCCAGGGCCGGTGGAAGCTGGTGTTCGGCTCGAATGGCCCGCCGTTCATGTTGTACATTCCGGTGAGGGTCTCAGGCGGCACTGCTGCTGCACAGCTTCCTGGAACACCTGCTCATCTACATTTTGCAGCTTGTCGCCGCTGCACACCAAAGGATGTAATTGCCATGCCCCAGGTGAATGAGGTGACTGACATTGATGTCGCCACTGGAACCATCGATCTCGCCAGCGACATCGGCCCGCTGCTCTTCCAGTGCGTCTTTCAGCCGTGCGCACTGATCTGGGGGCATGAACAGTGATCACACTCGATCACATTTGATGTAACATCTGGCCTTGCAGCTGGTGCGGTATGTGCCATGCCTTTCATGTCCGCTTCACCTCGCTCCTTCGGCATACACCGTCACGTGACGTTTGCCATCGCCGTGGCAGGTTCTTCGGCAAGTTCGAGTGGAGTGCGCCGATCGGCATGAACTTCGCTTTCAACGGCAGCCGCATCAGCGCCTGGCGGCGACAGCTGTCCGCCAAGACCTGGGAGCCGGAAAAGGAGAAGACATACTCCTTCTACTACGTGGACGAAAACATCGCGGCGGTCCGCAGCAGCGCCGGCGGCCACATCCTGATGCTGCGACAGTCCAGCTTCCAGTGAGACGAGTAGCGCTTTGTATATAGGAGGACTTCGGGGGATTGGGTTAGATGTCAGCATGCCAGAAGCAGAATGCCCAGCATGCAACAATGGAAGGGCACGCCCCCTGAGAATGTTGAGGGGACTGGGCTGGTTCGTGTACAGGCGCTGCCGTTAACGCTAATGCTATTCGCAGACGGAGGACACAAAGTGTCGACAAAAGAAGGGCGACATGCACTGCAGAGCACATACCCGCTGCCATTGGCTGCCGAAGCAAGCTACCCCGGGTTTGTTTCCCTCTTCAAAGGTCGTCTAGAGGATCCCGTCGCCTGTGGGGCGTCGACGCAGACTCCGCCTCTGCTGCGGCGCTGGGCTCGTTCTGGATGCTGCCGTGCAGGATCGTCCACACCGCGTGCACGCTGGGCCAGTCGGTGAGCTGGATGTCGACCGGTGCCGATTTGCGTTGCAGCGGTGAGCCGGGTAGCACCGGTAGCAGCCGGTTTACGGTGGTCAGCAGGGACACCACTGCATCTCCCAGTGTGACCATCAGCACCACGAGGCCATGCCACCGCACCTGCGCGGCACAGGCCATGGACTCTGTTGCACACTGCGGCTGGAGGAAACCCCACGCTAAATGTGGTGCTTGCGAGCCCAAGTCCTTCCACTCTGCACATCAGCACGAGCCAAGGTTCTGCACCTTCAGCAATGCGGAACCAAAGCCTCACTGCACCATTGCACCTGAGCAATGTAGGCTTCCATCTGCTGGGGCTCGTCGGCCCAGCCGCCGGAAGCCGCGGACGCAAAGCTGTGCGCTGACGAGGTGTCTGAAGCAGCAGGAGAAGGCGCATACGACAGCTGCCCCCGCGCTGCGGAATGCGGCTGCCGCTGGCTGCCGCTCTCCTGGCGCCCCCGCAGCGGCATCTCGGACGGCTGATGTGGCCCATGTCGTGCAGCCGTGGAGGGCTGCACGCCAGTGGCCGCCTTGCGGCGGTGCATCGATTCAGACCGCCGCGCGATCTCCAGCAGCCGCTGGCTGCTGTGTAGGCGATGTTGCAGAGAGCCTGATCGTCTGAGCGGCGACTCAGCTGCCGATTCTGCCGCCGCCGCCGGCACGACTGACACAGCCGCTTCCGGCGCCGCCAAGCAGTCAGGCATGCGCCTGCCTCCGCCGCCGCCGACCGCCTTGCTGCCATCTTGAATCGTCTGGCCGCTGTAGCTTCCGCTGCCGCTGCCGCTGCCTGCGCCACCGCTGCCGCTGCTGCCGCCTGCTCTGCCGCTGCCGCCGCCGCCGCCGGCCAAGCGCCTGGAGCCCTCATCGTGCCGCGACGCCGACCTCGTTGGCGATCCAGACTGCTGCTTGCGGTGCGCCCAGTAGGACAGCATCTCAGGGTTTTGCAGCGCCGTCTGCCAGACGAGGGCGTCGATTCCGTCCAGCATCCGCCGTGTCGGCTCCGAGTCCGCCCAGCTGGAAACCGCCAGGTCCTTGTCGGGAAAAGCGGCAAGGCAGCCGGCGAGCGCCTCGCCGCAGGCGTCCTTGACGCTCTGCAGCACTTGCCGCTGTTCCACCACCTGCGAAGTGGATATTCTGTTCGCCGACAACGTTCATGCTTAGTAATGTGACCTCGTGAGGTCGTGAATAAGGTGACAGCAGGATGACTGTGCAGAGACTCGGCCGTCAGTAAACGGCCTGAACACGCAGGTGACGCCGCCATGGTGTCCGCTGACGCAAAATGCGCGGCTTGCAGCCCGCACCCCTGTTTGACGGATCTTTCGGACAGTATGGACCTTCTAGGTGAGGGTCTCCATACATCCTTAGGTACGCACCTCGAGCATGTCGAAGTTCAGGCCCTCTAACAGCATATTGTGGATGCCGTAAGCGCTCTGCCGTACCTGCACATTGCAAGTCGATTCAAGGTTTGATCAACCACGTTCCTGCTATCTCCTTTCAGTCCTTCTTTCATATGCAACATATCACAGCGTCGGCATCATGAAATAGCAGCAGTTTGCTGATGGTGAGCTCCTGCCACACCTTGCGTGTTGCGGTGCGCACAGCCTTCAGCTCGGTCTTGGGCAGCTGCCCGCGGAACAGGTGCGGCCACTTCAGGGTGGGCAGGAACCACCTGCAGTCTCAATCAGCCTGGTGATGTGAGGGATGACGTGACCTAGTGACCGGCAGTTCTGCGAGGTGCCGCGGCACACAGTCAGGGGCGAGGGCGTCGCCAGCCCCGGATTCCTGCTCGGGACGCCATGCAAATCGAAACAACATCCATGGCGCGGGGGTTGCCTGTCGCCGATGATGTCGCCCGCAATGCAGGCAGCAACCTCGCGCCCGTCAATTTCAGAGCAGGTACAAGCCAGAGTCTGATGGCGAGCCCCGTGGCGGGACTCGCAGATCTGCAACGCTACCTGCGCCCGAAGCCAGTCGATGCCAACGCACACCTCAGACCACGCGGCCGGCCTTACCTTCTCTCGGCTACAAGCTCGAAGGAGCAGCACAGCAGTGTTTCAGCTTGTGCGGCCACACTGACCTGTGGCCGAAGCAGTCGGTGCCGACGTACACCTCCGACTGCGCGTCCGACATCGCAGCGCGGAATGAAGACAGCCCCGCCGCGCACTTGCTCATCTGCTCGTCGAACAACGCCTGGTCGAACTTTGGTCCACCGTCCTCCGCCTCGTCAGAGCCGGCGGCGCCGCCCGCCGCCCGGCCAGAAGTATCCGCGCGCCGGAACCTGCGCATGCCGATGCGAGCAGCGGTGCCGAGGCTGCGCCATGCGCTGCGCAGGCGGGCGCCGTAGCTGAGCTTTGCCGGGCGGCTGGGTGTGTCGGTGCCGGCGCTGCTGGTGCAGCTGCTGAGCGACGCCTTCCCAGAGGGCGCCTGCCGAGGCAGCGCAATGCACATATACAGTCGATATTCAGGCGGAGGGAGGAATGAGAAGGCGCAAGTAGCTGCGCACATGGCCCCTTCACCCTGGAAACCAACGCCAGGTCAACAGTAGCGCAGATATTGGAGTGGATATTGGAAGAATGCTAGAAAACAGTGTTGCCGCCTTGTACCGAAAGGCTGTGCATGGAGCTGCTGTCCTTGCTCTCCACCTCCAGCGGTGGTGCGCCCTCAGCAACGTTTCTCTCTTCAGATCTTGTGCACGAACCACACTTGGTTAATCCTGCAGTACTCAATGTGTACCCGTGCTGCTCACCGAGAGGCTGTGCGTTGGACTGCTGCCCTTGCCGACTACCACCACGTCTTCCAGTGGCGCCGCACTGTCCGCCAGGCTCTGCCATGCCAGCCGGCTGACCTCGTTGGTGGCCTCCATCGTGCCATTCGTCACCTTGACAGCCTGCACAGCAATAGTGATCATAGTGACACGATGTGATGGAAAAAACTTGTATCACTATGCAATCATGATATCACGATTTCCTATCACATCGTTTGCGGTCCAACGCACGGCAAGGACATGCAGCAGGAGGGTCCTGCATGGATGGTTTTAGGGTTTAGGGTTTAGGGTTTAGGGTGGACTCTGTGAAGCGGGCATGCCACATCGACGAGAAAGCCTGTAGCAGTGCCAAATGTGGCTCCATCAGAGTCAGGCTCGTGAATCACAAAACGGCTCGTGAATCACAAAACGCCGTCCAATTGCCACGAGGTGTGCCAGGCCCAAGGCGCTTTGCAAGCTGAAGATAATCAAATAAGATTTTTTTCTGTTGATTTTATAAGTCTGCTGCAAGGCAGAAGAAGCACGAGCGGCGCAAGGGCTGCCACTGAGGTCAGCAAAGATGTTCACCTGGCCAAAGGCGCTCTGCGGGAAGAGGATGACCGACATGACGAGGCCGAGCAGCACGCCGATGACGATGCCCACAACGCGCACCCCCGCCTGCAGAATGTTTAGTCAAAGCAAGTGAGACTGGAGTGGTTCCACACACAGAAGCAACGCAGCACGCCGATGGCAACGCCCACGATGCGGACCCCCGCCTGTAGGATACTTAATGATGTTGAGTTCCAGTTGATCAATGCCAGGCGTGCTCATGTGTCGGAAAGCTATCACCAGATGTCGCCCACCTGCAGGATGAGCATGGACGTAGATTCGAAGTAGAAGCCCTGTAGCGCGACAATGCACCAGGTGATGGAGGTGAAGGAAGCGAACCGAGTGAAGTCGCCAACCTGTGAAGACCAGCGGGAGCTGCTCAGGAGCGTGGGACAGCAGTGTGTTCAGGCGACGCGAGGCAGGATCTCTGCTGCCTTTGTGCTTCTGCATATTGTGTCCTTTCGCCACGGGCATCTGGCCGCACAATCTGCAGTTCGGATTCTGAGTGAGCAGCACACCTTGGTCAGCGACGCCAGCACGGCCAGCGCCGCACCGCAGAACGCGAGGCCGGTGCCGGATTCAACGCCTGACACCAGACCATAGGCGATGAAGCCGCCGGCAATGGTTCCCAGGATGCGCTGCAGCGACAGCCAGACGCAGGCGCCCAGCGTGTCCGGCGTCGCGATCAGCACCTGCTACATGCGAGGAATGGTATATCATTCCGCATTCACAACTGAATTGCCGCTTGATTGACATGGTGTCGTGCTGGCGTTGAGATGCAAGAGTGGCACAGCGACGCACCAGCGTCACGCCCGCCCACAGGCAGGCCGAGTGTATCCAGTTGTAGGCGCCGCTGTTGGGGTCGTTTGCGGGCCCGCTGACGTTGAAGTTGATGAGGGACAGGATGAGCAGGCCGGCGCCGATGCGCAGCCCGCCTTTCAGGTTGGACAGCAGAGCATCCTGAGGGTACTTCATGGCAGTCACAGCGACGGCTGGATCTGATCTAGTGCGGCTGCAGGTCCTGTGGGGGGTTCATAGCAACCAGCTGAGGCTCTTCTGCGGCGGCCGCAGCGGTGTCAGGCGTACGGAACCTGCCGGGTGCCGGGAAACCACAGTACTGCAATTGCTTGGCCTAATAGGCAGTGCCGAGCCCGATCCCCGTATGTCAAGAGATTTTATCAAGAAAGTTGAACCTGCACGCGAGATTAGTCATCTGCCATCGAATGGCAATATTCGATGCTTCGCGATTGTTGAACGCACTTTGACAGCCTTGCAGCAATATATTTGCGAGATTCAACATGAAGGCATCGGTGGAGGTACACGAAGTGTGCAAACTGCATCGCGTAGGCCTGGGCACGTGCAGTGAAGGGACTCTCATCGAGGATGGCACATGCAGTGAGGTCGACGAAATTTTGGCCAGTTTGCCAGCACATTCTTCCTCGCACAGACAAGCTTCGTTCCTCATGCTTCGTTCTTCAAGCTTCGTTGCTTAGCGCTGTGCAACGTGTAATGCGCACATCCTAGTCGACCCGTGTCGAAGGGGTCAGTGATCTCGGCTCAGCTTCGTAAGCGGGAGAACACCTGCGACACAGTGCAGCATGGAGCACCAGAACTTCACATGGACCGGTGTGCTCGGAATCTCATTGCACGGTTCTCGCACGACACGCAGCAAACTCGCGCAAGCTGTGTGCCATGCACACCTCTCCCAGCGAATCATCCTGCTGGAAGGCTGTGGGGAGTGACAGAGCCGTTGCCTCCTCCACTAGCCTGATGCAACGTCTGTTTTGTGCGCAGTGGAACACCTTCAAGAGTGCCTGGCGTCGGCAGACCTCGTCAATGCGGCGTTCGCCGCCGCGGATGCAGGTGTGCATACTTTAAACTGCCTTGCTGATCAATCGGATCTCGAATGCAACAGACCCCAGCTCTAGCAGTGTCTAACCAGCGCCGCCAACGCCACTGCCGAGCCTTCATGCCCACATGCAGCGCTCTACTGTGAGCGTAATGCAGTTCCTCTCACATCCTGTCATCCGCTAACAGCGCCCCACTATGTGCCAAAACTTGGACGCGCAGACGGTGACGGCGTCGTCAGTCCCGCTGAGGCGCCGGCGTTCTTCCGACCGTCTGGCCTGCCGGAGCAGGAGCTCTCCAAGATCTGGCGCCTGGCGGCAACGTCGAACGCCCTGCGGACGCCGGTGCGCCTGCAGCTCCACGCTCTGGCTGAGAGAGGCTGTCAGTGCTACACTCGAGCTTCTGACCTCGTGTCGCGCCGCAATTGCATCCTGCGTTGGTGACCTACCCTTGCAAAACATACCAGTATCACAGACTTCTGATCGTGCAGATCCATAGCATGCAAACCCCCTGACCTACAGGGCCAGCTGCGCGTCGCGCTGCACATGGCGTATGACGCGATGCGGGGTCAGCCCATCCCAGACGTGGCGGACCCGCCGGCCTCGCCCACCGCCGCCGCTGCCGCCATGGGCGCGGCGGGGCTGCCGTCGGCGCAGCAGGCGCCGGGTTCAGGGGAGCGGCCGCCGCCGCTGGACGTGGCGGAAGTGCAGGCGCTGCTCTCGCGCTTCAAGGTGCCGCCCCCCTGCTGGCTGCCGCCCTTTCAACGGGGCAAGGGCCCTTTCAATGGGGCAAGGAAACCAGAGGTCGACATGGGCCCCGGCTGCTGCACCCGTGGCAGCGACTTGCAAGGCAACAGTGTCCAACAAGACCCTAACGCAGGCGCCGACGGCACCTTCACGCTGACGGGCCTGGAACCGAGCCCTGCGTTTTGCTCCTTTCGGACCGACACCTGCGCACCGGTGCACCACAGACGCCCGACGCGGTCGTGGCGGACGTTACGCCGTCCGAGGCGGCCAAGTACGAGTCGCACTTTGAGCGAGCGCGGGGCCGCGGCTCCTGGGTCGAGCTCAGCCGCGCGAGGGAATACTTCGCCAAGGCCAACCTGCAGGTGCGGCCTAAACCCTAAACCCCAATGTGCTCACTATGCACACCAGCCGGACTGACAGTGCGCCTCCTACATTTGTGCCGGGGCGCGTATCTGGAGTGCCGTGCATCAAACGATCATGCCCAGCAACGTGGGGTGCTGCCACGTTGCCACGTGCGTGGGGTGTTTCTGCTACCCGAGCCCCTCCTGCTGTAGGCCACACCCAAACTCCAGATGCTGGTCGAAGCACGTTCATGCCATGAACAGGATAACCTGCGCTCTGTCGTCGGCTCCGGCTAGACGCTGTAGTAGTAGTGTGCTACGCTGGTCAGCGTTCAAACCCAAAACAAGTAGGAAGTCCCTAAACCCTAAACCCTGCCATACACAGGACGACGCCATTGACGCGGTCGTGCGCTTTGCCATCGGCTCCGGCAAGGCGCTGCTGAGCCATGACGACTTTCTCGCCGTCATCCATGTGATCTACGTGGCGCACCGGGAACGTGGCGGGGGCGCCGCGCCGGCGCCGCCCTCCCCCGGCAGCCTATCCCGGGTGAGGGTGTGGCAGTGTTTCACGGCGTTCTTGGTGTGCTTGAAAGGGTTGGCGTTCAGGAAGCGTGACAGAGCGCAGCGCAGGCGCTTTGAGAAAAAAATTGGATTTAAAATTGCTAGGTTTTTTTCGTGTTGTTGAAATTTCACCAACGCGACGCCGCCGCCCTCGGCAGGCCGTCTCGGTGACGCACTGCGATTCCTCTGCTGCAGGAGCGCGCGTTCAGCCTGACGCCGTCGCGGCTGTCCGTCGTGACCAACGTTGGCGGCCAGGCGTCGCCGCCGCGGGGGCCATCGCCGGACCGCAGCGCCCTACGGACGCAGCCGTTTCACGCCGCAGGTGAGTGTCCCACTGGTTCTCAGGGCTCAGGGTGCAGGGGTGGGCGCGGCCCGATGCACCTGCAAGTCTTTTCAGTGTCTGCAGCCATAACCCCCGTACATTCCGGTTCTGGCCTGCGCTGGCTGTCGCACTGTAGCGCTTTGCAATGCTTGGGGCTTGCACTCACCTGCGTGCTGCTGACAGGGTGTCAGCTGTCAGTCTTCTGTTGAACAACAGAACTTGTATTCCATTGACAAATCACTGACTCATTTGCTGGTCCCGCAGCTGCGCCTGGCTTCCACCGGCGGGGCGCCTCTGCAGACATTCCCTCCCTTGCGGTCAGCACCCCGCCCGCCGGCAGCGGCGCTGCGACCGCAGCCGCCCCGGCCGGCGGCGTCGCGGCGGCAAGGGCGAAGGAGGCCCGCATCCGCGCGGCGGAGGCGGAGCTCGAGCGGCAGCGGGCGCGGCTGGCGGAGGCGCGCGAGCTTCTGGCCGAGGCGCGGGCAGTGGCAGACGCGGAGCTCATCGAAGAAGCCATGCAAGCGGAGCAGCGGCTGCAGGTGTGGGATGCAGGTCGACGATACAGTTTCGCCTGACATGACGTAAGGGCGCTCTTGTACAGGCGGTGACGGCGCCTGCGGGCCGGCGTGCTTGCGACGGCACTGGCGGGGTTCCGCCCGGCGCGAGGGTCAGATGTTGTACCCGATACAGGCTTTGCATCTGCCCTAGCGCAGCTCTGGGCATGACAATCGCCTGCTTTCGGCCTCTGTCACTTTTCTGACCGACTGTGCCTGCGTGCGCGAAGGGGCAGGTGCTGGCGGCAGAAACGGAGCTGGCCAAGGCGCGCGCAGCGCCTTCCCCCTCCGCCGGCAGCGTGGCGCAGGCGATGAGCCTGCGGGAGCGGCTCAGAAAGCTGCAGGCGGCTGAGGCCGCGGGGCGGGTCCGCCCGCGGACACAGCTGCCGAGCGCCACAGCCGAGGTGAGGCAACACTCGTGGTGTCGATGTCATGTTGGTCCGTTCTGGAAAGGCCGTCAGAGCCTTGACGGTGAGTCAAGCGGCGGCGGCCCGCGGATGCCACTGCCCACATTGTCACGCCCCAGGCGGGTTTGCGATGCCGGAAAGTTCGCCGAGCTAATCATCTCATGAAAAGCTGTGCTCAGACATCAAAGCTCTTGTCAGTTCATTTGGCTGTCTTTCCGCCCGGCGTTGCAACCTGGTTTGGCCGAGAGGCCGCAGGCGGCTGCATCAGATGATGACTCATGTTCCGCCAAGAGCAGTGCGCCAGCTTCTCCTGTATACTTCACAAGGTTTTTTGCCCACAACAGCCCCATGCAAGCGGCATTCCTCTGTCATACCTCTGCAGGCGGAGGATGACTTCACTTTCAGCCCGGTGCAGGGCGCCAGCCCCTCGTCCACATTCCGATTAACTATTTCGATTCTGTAACACTGTCCACAGCAAGGAAACCTCAACTCGTCCCCTGTCCACAGGCGGAGGACGACTTCACGTTCAGCCCGGTGCAGGGCGCCAGCCCCTCGTCAACGCCGCGCTCAGGCCCCCTGTCGCCTCGCGGCTTCGGCAACCTGTCCCGCCAGCTGTCGGTGCAATCCCTTGTTATTATTACCCAGACACATTCGTTGGCGCACCTCAATGTCGACTGGAACATGCCCCTCTTCTCGACTCGCAAAGGCTTCGGTGGCACATTGTATTGAGAGTGTGCCGATATGTTTCACTGTGTATCACGCCAGTGAACGCAGCCAGTGTGCGGCCTGACTCCCAAACCCAGACATCTTATCTAAACCCTACAAAACCCACGGCCGGCGCGGTGGGCGGTTGCCACCGGCGGCACATGCCTCTGTATCTCCACTTTTAATGCGACATTGATTGCAGATCCGATTTGGTTCTCCATTGACCCCAGTCGTGTGCTTGCCCAGGACACGGCCGACGCGGTGGGCGGGCGCCACCGGCGGCACAGCTCTGCGTCAGCAGGCATGGGGGACTTCATGCGTCCCAGCCGCCCGGCGCCCCGGCCGCCGTCCGCGCCCCCTCCTAGTGTGCCTAATTTCGGTAATCATGCCCTAATCATGCATCTCCTGTGATGTGCGCTGCACAAAAGAAGCGATCCTGCTCCTGGGTTGGCCAGCTGTGCTGGTACACCTGCTGAGCAGGCCAGGCGGTCTGGCTCAGAATTGCATGATCTGCATGAGGAGGCCCATGCACTACCTCCTTGCTCAACCCTTATCCAGCTCAATCGAGTCTGATTCAGGCAATCTGGCGGCCGCAGGCGCTGCTGCGTCAGGAGAGGCGGGCTTTGCGCCGGCTGGCGAGGCCGACGCCGCGCCGCAAGTGCCCAGCAGCGAGGCGCCCGCAACAGTGATGGCAGCGGTCGCCGGCGCAGCGGCGGCAGCGGGCTCGGCCGTAGCCGCGGGCGGCGCGGCCGCCATCTCATTCGTAACTGGGCTCGCAGCCGGCGGGGCCGGCAGCACTGCCCCCGATGAGGGCGGCTGCGCCACCTCTGGCGGTGAGGCGGCTGCGGCGCCGCAGCAAGCGGCAGCAAGCGTCGCCGCAGGGGAGGTCCCGGCAGCGCCGGCGGCTCCCCACATGCCGCCAGAGTCGGCGGCTCCAGCTGTGCTCGCGGACGAAGGCGGAATAACAGCAACAGAAGAAGACACGCCAGCAGCGCCGGCGGCTGCCCACATGCCGCAAGAGTCGGCGGCGCCCGCTGTGCCTGCGGAAGCCGACAGCTCGGCAGCGACACTGGACGCAGACACGTCCGCCGCGCCAGCAGATCCCCATATGCCGCCCGAGTCGGCAGCGCCAGCAGCGCCTCTGGCTGCGGGCAAGGGCAGCGATGCCTTACAACATGATGGCGAGCCTGCGGCAGAGCTCAAGGTGGAAGTCGAGGACGCTGACAGCACAGAAAAGGGTGCCGAGCCGACGGTGCCGGCGGCGCTGCATATGCCGCCAAATTCTGCGGCGCCGGCCGTCTCACCTGCCGGCGAGGACAGCACGGCTGCGGTCCCGCTGACAGAGGAGGCAGCACCAGAGCAGGATCCTGAGACCTCTGCAGAGTCAGCAGCGCCTGCTGGAGAGGCTGCACAGCTGATGCTCGCGGGAAGGCCCGACACGGACGCGACGCCAGCAGCGGCCGCACGCGCAATGCCGCAGATGCCGCCGGAGTCCGCCGCTCCTGTCGTGCCGCAGGCGCCCAGGCAGCCAGACGAGCTGTCGCCAGCTGACGGTGGCGGCGCATCTTCCCCCGCCGGCCAGGCCGCCGTCGCGGGTGCGGCCCCGGCGGCAGCGCCTCCGCTGGAGACATCCGCCTCGATGGCCGACGCAGCCGACGAGGCGATGCTCGGCGGCGACATCCCGCTGCCGGAAACCATTGCCGAGGCTTCAGAGGCGGGTTCGGCGGCCGGCCCCGAGGCTGGCGTCGCCATGGCGGCTCCCGCCGCAGTGCCTGCCGCAGTGCCGCCGCCGCCGCCTCCTGCAGCGCTGCACTCCGTTCCGGTCAGTGCGGCAGCCGCGCCCTGGTCTGGTATGGACCACGCCGCTTCGCGGGCGCTCAGCGCGGCGGAGTCCGGCCTGTCCAGCGCGTCGGAGGCCGCATCTGCGCCGACTGCTGACGCTGAGGCGGCGCCTGTCGCCGGAGAGACGTCTGCTGGCGCGGCGCAGGCGGCCGCGCCAGCGGGCAGTGCCAGGCCTGCAGTCAGCGAAGCTCTTGGTGGCTTCTCTGCTGGCAGCGCAAATGCTGCCACCGGCCCGGTGACGCCCAAGGAGGAGGTCGAGCTGGCAGAGTCGGTGGCCGAGGCCGCGAAGGTCTTCGGCACGCCGCCCGCTTCTCCCGCCATGTCAGCGGGATCACCCGCGACAGCGGCGGCGGCAGCGGCGGCGGCAGACACGGCACCGGCTCCTGCAGCAGCGCCCAGCAGCGAGGCTGCTGAGGAGCAAGCCACGGATGGAGCGCCTGCGGCAGGCATCGCCGCAGAGCGGCGGGCCGGAGAGACGGGGGAACCGCGGACTGGCACGCTTGCAGAGTCCCCGGCGTCGCTTCCTGGCACCCTGGAGACTTCCCAGGCGGGCGTCGACTCGGCGGCCGCCGCGGCGCTGCTGGAGTCAGCCGAAGCGGCACAGTCAGAGCCCGGTGCGCCAGACGCGCCTCTGGCGGAGGCGCCCGCGGCGGCAGCACTGCCGTCGACCGGCGAGGTTCAGCGGGCTGTGGAGGAGGATGCTGCCGCTTACATGCCGCCCACTGCCCAGGCAAGTGCAGCACGAGTAATGCTAGCACGGTTCTGCCTTGCTACGAGTTAATTTCTAGTCGCTATGCGGATGTAGACCTGAATCCTTTTGCCGGAAGCGTGACTACACAGAAGAGGCCCATGCCTCTGAGTTCCCACTCAGACGCAGGTCCCAACACTGCTGAGCACGTCCTTTTGCACAGGTGGCGGAGCCCGCGGCCGCAAATGGCGACCAGTACGTCACAGCACAGCGCGACGTGCCGGAAGAGTTGTTTGCAGGGGCGCCCGTGGGTTTAGGGTTTAAGATGGGCGCCGCAGCTGGCAACCGCAGCCTGAAGGCACCATCTGCAACGGACCTTGTCGCCGCCGGCGGCAACGGCGACGTCACCGCCGCCGACGACGCCGCCGCTGGCGCTGGCAACGGCACAGCGGCTGCGGACGGCGAGGGATCCGCCGCCGCCGCCGCCGCTGACGGCGCCGACTTCAACCCCTTCACGGATGCCGAGCACTTCAACACCGCGGCGCGGGCGACCTCCGACGCCGGCGCGGCCGCGACAGATGCTCTCGTGGACGCCGCAGTGCGCTCCGAGTCGTCGGTGCTTCCTGCATCCTCCGCCGGCAGCCTCGGCACGGACGCCACATGGGAGACATTCAACTCTGTGGCGGCGCTCCCCGCGCCTTCCGCTACTTCCGCTACTTCCGGCTCAGAGCTCGCCGGCTTTGGCTCCGTCGTGCAGTTCCAGCAGCCGGCGGCGGGAGCGGCGCCTCCACGGCCGGTGCCCTATGTCACGCACCCGTCGCCTGCGCGTCAGCCGAGCGCCGAGGTGCCGTTGGCTGTTGCGTTGGCAGTGCTGCCGGCAGAGGAGCGGCTGCACGCCGCGGCAGCGCCAGTCATCGCGCCGCCCGCGGACGTCTCTGCGCCCAGCAGCTTTGCCGCGTTCAAAGAGGAGCCCCCAGCGGCGCCGGCGCCCGAGGCGCCGGCACCCGGCTCGACGGCGGCCGCGCGCGAGTGGCCGGCGGGCGGCCCCACGACGGGCGGCCGCGGCGCGTCGCAGCCGCCGCCGCCCGCCGAGGACATCTTCGGCGCGCTGCTGCCGGCGGAGTTCCTAGCGCGGCGGCAGCCCTCGCCGCCTGCCGCCTCTGCGGCGCCAGCTGCCGCCGGCGAGGCCCGCGATGCGCTGGCGCTGCCGGGCTCAGACGCCGCGCCTCCCGCCGTCGACGGCGGCGAGGCTGGCGCAGCCGCAGCCAAGATCGCAGCATCCGAGGTGGCGGCAGGCGCGGGAACTTCACCGGCAGCGGGCGCGTTCCCGAGCGACGCGCCATTGCCGGGCCCCGCTGGGGCACCGCCGCACGGCGGCCCGGTGGCGTTGGACGCCGCGGCGGCGACGCGGGATCAGCTGCAGCCGCTGCAGCCGGGCGCCGCGCCGAAGCCGCAGCCCTTCACCAGCAACCCATTCCAGGCGCGGCTGCAGGGTTTGGGTTTAGGGTTTAGGCACCGAGACCCGGCCTCGAGCAACATGCTTGGCGAGGAGCCTGATCGATAGGAGCACAAGGGCTGCACAGGATTCAACGAAGTGTAGCACCGACCAACTCTTCAAAAGTCACTTGGCAGCCCAGCTCCCAGTTTGCCCTGCCGTCTCTTGACATGCTTGGCATTGCTGTTCAGCCTGCAGTGCGGTTACCTGTGCTTTGTTTCAACTTCCCACCTCATCTGCAGGACTTTGGCAGCGCGAGCGTGGCGACGCAGTCGTACCCTGCCGCCGCGCCGCAGGGCTGGAGCTCCTTTGATGCGGCGGTGGCGCCCTTCGCGCCGCCGCCGCCGCCGTTCGGCGGCATCCCAGCCTTTCCCGCCGCCTCTAGCGGCGGCGGCTTTGCCGCCCTCGGCTTTGGCGCCCTGCCTTTCGGCGCGCCGCTGCAGCTGGAGGCGCCGCCCGCGGCTGGCGGCAGCAGCGGCGCTGGTTACCCTAAAACCCTAAAACCGGGCCCCCTGGACTGGAACACCTTTGGCGGCAGCCCGCCGGAGGAGGCGCCGGAAGCAGGAAGCAGCAACTCGCTGATCTCGGCGGGCGGCTTCCTGCTGCCCTCAGGGTTCACGCCCGGCGGCCAGACAGCGCCTGCAGGCTGGGCCAGCTTTGACGACGCCGCTTTCGCGGCGCCGGCGCCGGCATTGGGTGCCGCCACCGCGCCTGCCGGCGGCGTCGGCTTCTGCGACGGCGGCGGCTTCGGCGAGGGCTCCCTGCGGTGCGGCCGCAGCCGGCGCCCTTCTGACCAGCAGTGCATGTTGCCGTATTGCCGGTGTCCCTGTGGGGGCTCCTGTGAATGCAAATGAAGAGTCAGAACCTGGCTGCTGTCGTCAGGGCCCTGCACCATGGCCAGGGTCCGCCAGCCTTGCGACGGCACCTGTCCTATTCGTTTGCGGCCGAGACTGCTGATGCGAGCCTTGGTTATCGTGCAGCCGCAGCAGCGCGGCACAGGATGTGCAGCCGGGCGTTAGCCCGCCGCCGGCAGTGCGTGCCCCCGCCCCTGAGGTCCCTGAGGTGCGCCGGTGGCAAGCGCACAATGACGACAAGCTATTCCACAGGCACTTCTGCATCTTTGGCCCTGCAGGTTCGACCGATTCACAATAACGCTGGAAGCAGTCACTCGAGCCCGACTGGATCATCGACTCCCACGTTCGGCTTCGTTGCAGGCCGGCAGCGGCTTTGGCCACAGCGACAGCTTCAACATCGCCAGCGTGCTGGCGCTGACCCCTGGGACCGCGACCCCAGACCTGCTGTCCGACCGTCCGCCGAGCCCCATCGCCGAGTTCGGCTTCCCCGCCGAGCAGCCAGGTAAGGTTCCACGCCTCGGCGCTTCCTGCAGAATGTCCACCGCTCCTTGCACGTCGTTCTTGAAAGGCGAGTGAACGTCCTGAGCCTCGCTGCAAAACTCGCCTTCTTTAGGGTTTCTAGGGTTTAGGGTTTTAGGGGCGGCGAGCAGCCAGGCCTGGTCATCGGCAAGTCCGATGACGGGGGTGCGCCTCCACCATGAAGGAGCAGCGCCAGCTGCATCGCAAGCTAGGTTTTGCCCTGGCGACCTCGTGGATCCGAAAGCGTGAGCGCAGAACCCAAACCCTAAACCCTAAACCCTATAGTCACGTGCATACCCTGCCCGCGTGTAACAAGGCATTCTCTGACGGTATTGGGCATCACGAAGGGCGGCTTCAGAATGACAGAGTCCTCCACACACTCACTGTTTTGGGTTTAGGGTTTAGGGTTTGTCAAAACGGCTGCTGCAGGGGCACCAGAGCTGGGCGCCTCCACGCCGCTTGAAGCGCAACCCTGATCTGAAGCAGGAGCGCCAGCTGCATACACATGTCCAACGAAAACACGGTGGGACTGACCCTTGAGTATCGCTGCAGGGGTGCCGGACCTGGGCGCGTTCACGCCGCTCAAGGCGGAGGACCACCAGCGCTGCGGCATGGCCTACACCATGAAGGTGCGCAGTGACAGAGTTTGCAGAGACGGTGCTAGAAGCACCCTATACCCTAAACCCTAAACCCTAAACACTAAACATCAGGTTGCAAACAGAGGGCTGCTGATCATCCGCCGTGAAGGTGCATGGCGGAGGGGTGCCCAGCAGCCGACGCGGGAAAGCAGTGTCAAGCGCATGTCATCCTTGAACACCACTGCAGAATTTGCAGATTGCAGATGCAGATGCAGATGCAGATGCAGATGCAGATTATTGTGGCCACCGGGGAGTGCGGCGCAGGAGGACTCTCGTGGCACCTTGCGGCAGTCAGTCGTGGGCGACCACGTCAATGACGGCGTCTGAAGGCCTCGTGATTGAAACCCTAAACCCTATACGCTAAACCCTAAACCCTAAACCCTGAATTGCAGGGCTACGGCGACCGGGGGGGCGCGGGGCAGGAGGACGCCTGGCACCTGTGGGGCAAGGCGGGCCTCGCCGACGGCTTCCAGCAGGCCTGGGCGCTATCCGACGTCGACCGCGACGGCCGCCTGGATACCCAGGCAAGAATGACCTTGAAGCCTGCGCAAGGCGCTGCGCCGCCAGGGCCGCGGGCTCACGCTCTTGTGCATGTACATCCGTAAACTAGTAGCCTGGTAGACAATCAATAAATTGATATAAAGCCGTGTGCCTGCAAGGGAAATGTGACGTGCACTGAGGTCGATGCATTGGATCCGACCTCATGCCCGCAGGAGTTTGCGGTGTCCGTCTGCCTGTTTGGAAAAGTGTCAGGAAGCGGCTGCCAGTGTCGACACTGCTAGACGCTCGATCTAAACGCGCCCCGCAGGAGTTTGCGGTGTTCATGTGGCTGCTGAAGAGCGCCAAGAAGGGGGTGCCGGTGCCGACGGCGCCGCTCACACCGGAGCAGCTGGCCCAGTTCACGGGGTACACCACGGCGCCCAAGCAGACCGGGAAGCTGCAGTGGCAGGTGGGGCTGCTCATCGCCGTGCCAATCAGATCCAACCGTCTGCTGTCTGGTCTGCTCTTCGAATGCTTGCACCTCTGGCAGCACCGCACTGCCAAAGCAGCCCCGCATGCCAAACGTGCCAAACGTGCCAATTGGCAAGCGGACGTGCCTGCTGTGCACGGCGAACAGGGATCCATCTCGTTCGGCGAGAGCGCCGAGTCCGCCGCCGCGGCCGCCGCCGCGGCGCAGAAGGCGATGCAGGAGCAGGAGCTCGCCGAACTGGTGTCTCTAGGCTTCGAGGAGGGAGCCGCCAAGGTGCAATGCCAGAAACCTAGAACCCAAACATCACAATGTACACTGCAAGTAGGGAGCTTGCGGAATTGGTGTCGCTAGCGTGTGAGGAGGGCACCGCCAACGTGAGGTCAGTGTCCTGGAGCAGTCTGGCCTGCTGCAACAGGTGGCACTACGGTGGGCGTATATCATACGTTCATGAGCAAACCCTAAACCCTAAACCCTGCAGCAATATGTGTGGTGGCACCTAGTACCATTCATCTCTGGGCTGCAGCAGACACCCTGCGGTGGAATCGAACAGCCTGCAAAGCCGCCTTCAAATCCATGAAGTCGTTGATTCTTTTGACACCTGCTGTCTCAAAGCTTCCAACTCGTGCTGCTCCATTGCCAAAGACTGGAACATGCAGCCTGGCTGCCGAAGCGCTCTGTCCATGGAAAGCGGAATCCCCCAAGTGCACCACAGTCGTCTCACTCGCTCCGCAGGCGGCGCTAGAGGAAAATGACTGGAACCTGCAGCCGGCCGCCGACGCGCTGCTGGCGCAGCGGGAGGGCGGCGCTGCAGCGGCGGCGCTGGGCGGCGGCGCCGGCGGCGGCCTGTCGCCGATTGCCGTGCCGCGCGGATCCCCGGCGGTGCGTGCAAAACCTCAGCCCTGCTGGCCTGCATACAGCAGTCCAACTCCAACCTTCATGAGATGTACAACGTGCGGGGGGCACTCCTTGCAGCTGGACCAGAGAACGCTGCAAAGCATAGTTCACACCGCGTGTCAGAACCTGGACCCTGTGGCCGCCCCGCAGGGATCCGTGTGAGGGCGCCGAAGCAGGCGCTGTCTGGGTGAGAACACCGATCATCCAGCGGTGAACACCACACGACGAAGGCACGCTGTTCGCTCCGACTAGCCCCCTCTGCCGCCGCAGGGTCCCAGCCCGACGAGGACGCCGACGCACGCGTCGCCCGCGCCGCCGTCGCCCGGCCGCTCCCCGCGGCACAGCCGCCTGTCGCCCGCAGGCCTCATGCGGCGGCTGTCCGTCGGCAGCCGGCCGCCGCACCACGAGCGCGCGCCCGGCGGCGGCGCGGCCGGCAGCGGCGACGGCGCGGGCGGGATCGGCGCAGCTGGCGGCGCGCCCGGCGGCGCCTCGACGTCGCCGGCGGGCGGCAGCGCCGCCGGCACGCCGCGGTCGGCATGTGGCGGCGGCGCGACCGCCATCGCCATCACCGGCGGTGCGTTGCCCGCCCATACACGTCTTCAAATGATCGGTTTCGGAATGCAGACTCGATGCGCCCCACATGGCCATGGCCAGTGGCTTCTCCGCACTGCGCTGAGCTACTGTTCGAAGGGGACCCAGCTAGCGTGCACCCGTTCTCGCCCCTGCCAATCACAGTCTCCATGCCGCAGACGTCGCGGTGTTGAGCATCAAGCTGGAGGGGCCCCGGGTACATGCAGCAAGGCGCTGGACCTCCTTGTCATCATGACGCCAGTTTGCAACCCTGAACCCCAGCCTCCCGCGCCGCAGATGGCGCGACGCTGAGCGTGAAGCTGGAGCGGGCGAAGGTGGTCTACAAAAAGGCGCTGGACCGGCCCTTCTGCACGCTCAGCTTGCTGGCCGCCGACGGCACCCAGCTGGAGCCGCCGGTGCGTTGTGCTTTTGTGAGTTGCATTTGTTTCAGTCAACACTTTACCGAGCGGGCAGCCGCCTGTCGTTCCTTCTGCACGCGTAGCCCGCTGGCCGCCGACGGCACCCAGCTGGAGCCGCCGGTGCGATTTCTTTGCCCCCTGCTATGAACAAAGCATCGGGTTTCAGTGAGCAGATGCAACTGGCAGCCGTCTGTCACTGCGCCCGGGGAGGTGACGGCACCCCATCTGGACCGCCGGTACATTTCCCCCTGACATCACTCTGTTTGAAAAATCTATGTGACAGCCCAAGTAGGGATTTAGTTGTGGACCAGTCGAGGCAGTTGGCAGACGCCTGCTGCCACGCAGGAGGAGTGTCGAGTCAGCTGCATCTCCTCTTTGCCCTTTCTTATCCGTTTACAACATCCCCACGCAAGGAGTCAGCTGTCTGTCGGCCTTGCACGACTGGAGAGTGTGACGACTTTCAAAGTCCGCAGGAGGTGTGGGCATATGACAAATCGATAGGTTTTCATTTGTCACAGATGGTTTCCAGCTATTCTTGCTGAATCATGCTAACTCATCCGTGTTCGGCTATCCGCTCACCTTCGGTCACCTCTTCCAGTGTTGGGAAGAAGCTCAGCGTCGTCCCACCTGGTCATCGGCGTTCCCAGCCTGAGACACTCTGCTAACGTTAGAGCCTCTCTGCTCTCTTGCTTTGCAGGCGGACACGCCGCCGGGCTCCTTCGACCGCTCGTCCCACATCATCAGCCTGGACCACCAGCTGCAGCTGAAGACGCCGGTGGCCGCCATCCCCGCCGGTGCGCATTGGTTGTGTCCAACCATGATGCACTGAACGGGTGCGTGCCGCTATGCACGCCGCGGTTAGACAGCGGATGCCGCGAGACAGCATTGCCGACTATAAACCCTAAACCCTAAACCCTAGGCGCCTGCCCAAAGCCTGCTGCGAAAAGCTTGCTGTGGAACAGCATGTGACGGCCATTGTGGGAAAAAAATGATTTTTTTTTGAAGGAAAACTTTATTTTAAAAGAAAAAGTTTCCCAGCAAAGGAGTTTGAAAGGGTTTGGCCTTTTGACCATCTGCTCGAGAGTGTGCGCAGCAGCGACCGGTCCCTTAAACCCTTCATCCGCCCCCGGCAGGCGCCAATCTGGTGGTGGAGATCAGGCAGTGGAGGAGCAAGGAGAAGGTTTAGCTTGCGCGTTCCTGCCCCGCAACCCGCCTGCACATCAGATTCTCCTATCCTTTTTCGCGCAGACGCCAACCTGGTGGTGCAGATCAGGCACTGGAACAGCAAGGAAGGACAAGAGCTTATATGCAGTTTCAATATTCTGCAGCATGTCTTTGGAATATCAGAATCATTACGCGCAGACGCCAACCTGGTGGTGGAGATCAAGCACTGGAAGAGCAAGGAGAAGAAGTTCAGCCTGCTGGCCTGGTCCTTTCTGCCGGCGCACGTGCTCATCACCCGCAGCGACGGCGGCATCTACGGCGCAGACGGTGCGCCATTTTGAAACGCCCTTATCAGATATGGCTGACGAGGGTGTCCAGCCCATCGCTGTCGAGCCTGTGAGTTGCCCTGTTTCTGTTCCCGCATCGCGTGACGTTCGCCCACCTGCCCCCAGCTGCCGAGGTGGAAGGCCCGCGGCTTCCAAAGTGCTTCCAAAGTGCTTCCAAAGTGCTTCCGAAGTGCTCATCCTGTTGTCTCTGATGAGGTGACTGCTCGACGGGCACAATTTTAACGCAGATTGTGCGTTAGCGCGGCGGTGGCGATGCCGAGGGTTTAGGGTTTAGGGCCGACATAGCGATTCGGTGGGGGAGTATCAAGCTGAACGGAAGCTCATGCGATTTCTGCGCAGGCTCGGCAGCGGCACAGGCGTCGCCGCGGGCGCCGCCGACGGTCAATGCGGGGCCGTGCGCGCTGCCGCTGTTCGCCAAGCCGATGGACACGACGGCAAAACGCACCAAGCCGCTCAACGCCGGCGCGCCCGACCTGCTGCTCTCTGTCGGCGTGCAGCAGCGGGAGTAGGGTTTGGGAGTAGGGTTTGGGAGTAGGGTTTCAACCTGCCAGGAGGGGGGGCGGCTGCTCTGGGCGCGCCGGCCGCCTGACGGCAGTGCTAAGGCGGGGCCTCACGTGTGGAGCGCGCCTGCCATGCTGCTCAGCAGCGGCGTGCAGCAGCCAGATTAGGGTTTGGTGCATCAAAGGGGGCCGGCCCTCCTTGCTGCGCGGCGGCGGCCGGCCGTGGCGGCCCTGCCGCGTCAGCTGAAGGGGCGGCAGGGTCGTGGGCGAGGGATGCGGGGCTGGGGACAAGGCAAGGGGCTACTCGTGCAGATGCTGAGATTGATCGGAATCGCAACTTGCCATGTAGTGTGTGTTGAGGCTGGTACATCCCTTGACGGTGAGCGGATTGGCAATGAAGGCAAGGGGTGTGGATGTTGGTATCATCGGTGTGAAGGCCACCGCAAGTCCTTGCAAGCCCTGAACGCCTTGACGCCTACGTTCCTCCTCACACTTAACCTCTGCACAACCCTGATCTAATATACAAGTCAATGTGCGAAGCTGCCACGAACCCTCTCACACAAGTAGGCATGCCACGTAAATCTGCCCTAGAACACGTCGCAAACAATTCCGATTTGATAACTCACTCTACGCAGGACAAAGAAGAACCGACCCCGAGGAAGTTTGTTCACTGAAACCATCTGCTGCACCCCCATGTGTGGTTTGCGACCAAATAATCGTCTTCTTCTGACTGCGGTATTCACAAAACGCACCGCATTGCGAGCGCGGGGGGCGATCACAAGGTGCGGCCGACGCCCGGCCACACGCCCACCCCACGACTCAGAAAACCACGTCCCTTGATAGATGATACCGGGCGGTACTTCCATTGCCGCATTTGGCCACATCCACATTCGGCAGCCGCGCTTGCACAGGACTGCCCCGTGCCTGGCCTGGCGCTCGCCACCAGTGGCCGCACCCCGCCGCAAGCTGCGCCCTTTGCATTCAGGGCGCCCAAGGCTGCCGCGCCACAAAGCTTTTAAACCACAAGCTGCCGTCCCGCCTGGCCTTTGCGTCGCCTCTTAACGCCGTGATGAGCGCTCGCGATGAAATCTTGGAGCCGCCGCCGGGCGCAAGGCTCCATCTGATCTGTCGCCCTTCGATCCCCGAAGACCTGTTCCCCCAAGATGTTGCAAACCCCTCCTTCCTAATGTACAGCGGCGCCTGGTGCCGCCCATGCCTTCCTCGTCGCCGAACGCCGCCTGAATTTCCTTCTGCAGTGCTGCTCCTCCCTTCACACAGTTCCGTCGCCGCTGTCGGGCCCGATCGCCGCCGCCGCGCAAACCACCAGCGAGTCCTCAAGGCGCCCAGGGCGATGCGCGCCAAAAGCGCATCCCCTGTCCATATCTTCCTGCCAGCGTCTCCTGCCGGCGTGTGCCTGTTGCTGCCTGCCGGCACTCACCGCGCCGCCATCGGCGGCATGGCGGCGGGAGCTGCGTGGCCGCTGATGCGGCTATGCGGCCCGTGCGGCAGACTCCACCAGCGGCTTGGGGCGCCTCTGCAGCAGTGGAAGTGCACGAGTATGAGAGCTTCGATCAGACACGGTAAACAGGAAAGAGTGGGACCGGCGGTGAGGGTAGCACTGACCTGCAACGCAATACGCTGCCGCATGAACCCTCAAAGCCAGCCCCAGTGCTATATATCGCACCCGACTAAACCCATGCGACATCCAGCGCAAGCCAAGACTGCAATGCGAAAGCCAAGACTGCAATGCGAGTAGTCGGCAATTGGGTTCACTGTACTATGGTTCGTCGCTCACCCTGGAGGCGACGGCAGCATAGTAGGCCTGGAAGAAGGAGGGGTTTTGGTCCTCCAGCTGTTTCCAGACTGCGCAAAAAGAGGGGGGAAATTTTCAGTTGGTGAGGGCAAAGACGCGGTGCTGTATCCTGTGGCTGCTGCGGCTGCTCGGCTGGCCGTCGCCCCACAGCGAGGCAGACAGGACGCTTTCGAAAAGGGGAGTGATGGTGTTTGTACTTCGACAACGGTAAGCATTGATGAGTAATAATGAGCACGTGAACATTTTCGTATCAGCAAGGAGCTGAGCGGCCGGACCGGGCCTGGACCGGGACGAAGAGGCCTGGAAAAGTTGCACGTACACGGACCGCCGCGCCGATCGGCCGCTGGGCCACTCGTGCGCGCTCTCAGAGCGAGGTCGTGCACCAGCCTCTTATCCGTGTGACACACGGTCCGCGTCACAGGTTCGGGGAAGCGACTTACCTAGACGAGTGAAGGTAGTGGGGACGCCAAGAATCTGCAGCGCGGCAGCCGTCTCCTCCAGCGTGAGGTAGTTGGTTAGGCACCGCTCGATTGCGTGGTGCACCTGGAAGCACCAAGCGCAGCGATGCTGGTCGGCTCCTGGCAGGCTGTGGGCAAACGATGCTGTACGAGCCGCCCGACTGCGCAAAGCATACGGACAGCCGGCCAGCTAGAACTGCAGGCAAGTTCGACGGCCGTGAGCGAATCCGTCTGGCAAAGTGGACTGCTTGGCTCGGACAGGCGCTGCCTCACGCACCGGTCGCACGAGGGGCTGCGTTATGACCAGCAATCGAGCCTCGGGCGCTGGGTGCAGGCGTCAGGCATGCGGTCCCGCGGACAACAGCAAAGACTTTCGGACTACCCACCCTTCGGACATCGCGCACGCCCACGATCTTCTGGAATGTCGGCTGCGGGGCGGCGAACGCCAGCTCCTTGGCCAACCTCGCCTCGTTGATGCAGCACATCGAGGCGGGCAGCCGACCGGCGCGGGCAAGAGAGTTGTCCAATATCGTCGCGCCAAACTTTAGTCTGCTGCCGAAATTCCCTAATGACCCGGGCAGCGAGCAAGAAGCAGCCGGCCAGCAGAAGAGAGCAGGTTGTCCCACCGAGAAACGTGTGGGACGGAGCGCTTGGGAACCAAACACACTTATCACTGGCCGAAGTATCAATATTCATCTCAGGGGGGGAACACAGAAGCCAATCCTCGAGAAGGTGGTTACCTCTAGATTCTAGAGGGTCGCTCCCACGATCTGATTCCCGCTCGAAACATCTCATCTGATCTGGCCTGTTTAGGACTAGTGTGCTTAGCGTGCTTGGATGGACTGATGGGGCACGAATGGTCAGCAGTGGTCGAATATTGAATCAACTGGTTGAAGGCCCAGAGATGTTGAGTGTTGTCTGATCAATTTCTGCTGCGTGTCGGCGCTTGCCGCGCCCGGCCGATTCCTGGGTCCGTCTTGCTCCCTGAGCGTAAGTGACGCTGCACTGCCGCGTTTTAGAACGGTCTGGCAATTGCAGTGCCAGCCCTTGCCTGCAGCGCCGGTGTCACCGGCCTAGCCCCGCACAGCTCCTTCTACATTCGTGGCTTTCGCGGACTCGAACATCCGGATGCGGGCCCAGCTTGCCACTCGACACTGAGGTGCCCGACGCAGCATCGCTGGGCGTGCCAGGCGGTATCAGGCCCGCATCCGCAGTGCCCACAAACCCGGGCGCTATTCCGGGATCTTGAGGGCACCGGCGCCGTGCTTCCCTTTCTCCATGCGGAAGGTCTCCGCGCGGCGGAAGGCATGCTGCAGCGGCTCCAGCTGCTTGGCGTCCGAGCGGCACACGCTGCACACGATGTCCGTCAAGAGTCAAGCATTTGTGAATCCTGTAATGATGTGCTGCATGGCAGTTGAAAGGTGCAGCGGCTCCGGCCGCTTGACGTCCGAGCAGCACACGCTGCGTGCAAAAGCGGCGAAGCGCATCAATGATTAGGCGCTCGATGTCACATGCAGGCGATGGTGTGTGTTGTCTCGGCTCCAGCTGCTTGGCGTCTACGTGACACACGCTGCACACGACACAATGTCGGTCAAGGGTTTACCACGGTTGTTCATCGCGTTGACTCATCATGTTGACAATCTGCTGTGACGCCTGGATCTACGCTCAGCGCCCCAGCTGCTTGGCGTCCGAGCGCCTGTCAGCCTGTCACCCTCAGGAGGATTCTGAGGGTGACAGGCGGATGGATAGATAGCTTACACCCGCCAGCCTCACTCAGGCTAAAACCCCAACCATCATGTGTCATCTGTTCGAAAACTATCGTTGCTCAGTGAGCAGATGAGCCGATGAGGCCCACCTCCCCCAAGCATGCCAACATGAACTTGGCCACCATCATTCTGTGCCCTCCCCACGCCAGCTGACGCATGCACGGCGGCAGCGCCAGATCAAACAGGCAAGAAAAGACAACTTTTACCAAGGGACATTCCATCAGCGAATGCCTCCGTCCCCGACCGCACCGCTGACACAAAATGTGCAGCAGCCGTCCTGCCTGTCTATTTTCGCAAACCTGCTGGTTTCCACTAGCAGCGAGTGCGATCCCAAGCGGAGCCGCTGCACAGCGCGCAGCTGCAGCTACTTCGGGTTTTGGTCTATGATCTGTTTTTTATTGAGTAAGTTCATTAATGAGTTGATTCATTATTGAGTTAAATTCAAACCAGATACAAACATTCACAAGTACATCGCGCCGACAACTGGCGGAAGCAGCCATTGCTTGCTTAGCGTGCCATTCCGACTCTTTCAGGCCACATGGTGGAGGCTGGAACAATGCAGAGCACAGCAGCTGTGTGAACAGCGGCACTGAGCGCTTTGGTGCGATTCGGTGACAACAGAAAAGGCCGGAACAAAGCACAGCACAGCAGCGGCACTGAGCGCTTTTGGTGCGATTTGACAGCAAAACGCACGCTTCCTCGCAGGGCCCCGCCTCCTCGTACAGCTCGCCGCGGGAGGGCGCCTTCACATTGATGCGCGCCTTGTGGCGGAAGTGCCCCCAGGAGTCCGGATTCACCTGCTCATTGCAGGGTCAACAGATCAGGTGCTGCCTTTCCACGGCAGCGCACTGACGACGCCGCCGCTATGCCTCGCTCACAAGTGGCTCATGCTTGCCTTTGCACAGTCGCAGGCGTCACTCGGCCGGGACACGCCGCTGAAGCCGCTGGAGCCCACTCACAGTGTGGCAACTTGCGGCAGCTTCCGCCAACCCAAGGGCAAGCACGTCTCGCAGTCCGGCGATACCAAGCGGAAAGATGCGCTGAAACCTGTGTAAACCCTAGAGGTGGGCACACCAGCATCTCCCCGCGCGTCGCCCCCGAGCGGTGCGCAATAATCTTGGGGTCCGGCCGCTCCCCTGTCTTGCTGAAGGTCGTCAGGTCCGACCCTGCGACATTACAGCAGCCTTACTGTGCGAAACAAACACCTTCAGGTCTGCGGATATCCCGGTCTCCTGAATCTGCCTAGCTTTTTAGCCGTTCCCTGCCTTGCGGGAAGCAGTAGGTTGGACCCTGCAGCCGTGGCCAAGTGCCGTCCCTGATGGTGCCGCTCAATCAGTGAAGGCCATTATCATTTGGTTTGTCGGCCGCACCGGTGTGGTACAGGGTGGCGCTGTCGGCAAGGTGCGCCAGCTCCTCAAAGTGAGCGCTGAACAGGCGGTGCGACCGCAGCTGCGACTCTATCGGCACGCCGCGCTGGGTGCGCGCCTGCAGGGGGCAACAAGAAAGTGCAGCCGGGGAAGCATGTGAGGAAAACTACCAAGCATAGCAACAAGGTGCCAGACCAGCCAATGCGCCAGGCATTTGGCACGTGCCCCAGAGGCCACACGTGCGCAAGTACGCCACGACGGACAGCAGCGCAGAGCCTCCAGGCTGGCCTACACCAGCCAGCTACATTGGCCTTAGGGTTTAGGGTTTAGGGTTTACACTGGCCTCTGACCTGCTTGGACGTCGTGCTGCCTGCAGCACCTGCAGGGCGGAGGGAGCAGCCGCACCTGCCGCCAGATGCCACGCGCGACAGCGAGCCCTGGGTCGCAGGTCACGCCCACGACCTCCACGCGGTAGGGCACCTTGCTGCCCTTCTCCACCGGTGAATGCTCGTCCACCTCCCAGTACCTACAGTGCCCCGCAAGGAGGATCAGGGCACGAGTCCTGGGGCAGCGCCCTGGAGTGTCAAATGGTGGCAGCCACCGGCGAGCCCCCGTGTACCTGCCAGCTACTGGCCTCTCTCCACCTGCACCATTGTGAGCTGCCGTGAAGATCACGTGGCAACACAAAAGAGACATGTGGCAGGTGTGCCCCAATCTCCGCGCAGTAGGGGCACCTTGCTGCCCGCCTCCACAGGCGAACCCTCGTACACCTGCCAATACCTGCAACATCATCCAGTGCCATGAGGGTCACTTCAGTGCGGAACGGCACCTTGCTGCCCGCCTCCACGGATGAGCCCGCGGCCACCTGCCAGTACCTGCACCATCGTGAAATGCCGCTGGGGAGATCTGGGATTTTTTAAGATCCATGTGGCAGGTGACGCCCACGATTTCCATGTGGTGGGGCAGCTTGCTGCCCGCCTCCCCACGGGCGAGCCCTCGTCCACCTGCCAGTACCTGCAGTGCTGCCAGGTGGGCAGCGGTGCAGGTGAAAAGGTCGCATATAGCGTCGCAAGACTGGCAGCCTTCGAAAGGCGCGCTGGTGCCTGCCGCAAGGCGCGTCAGGCAATCTGCAGGTGCACAGCCAAGGACCAGCGCAGATCGACGTAGGAAACGAGGGCGTCTCGACTCTGCGCGACCTGGAAAGTGAAAAGCGGGAGGGGAGCGAGGCGCACTTTTCCGTCACTGTGCCATCGTGGTCCCGCTGAAAGCCGGGTCCGCGCACGTAGTTGTGCTCGTGGTCGCGCACCATCTCGATGCACTGCCGCACGAACGGCGCCCACATCATCGTCCTGTGGCAACAGACGAAACCGGAGTAACCGGCTCCATTCCACAGAAGAACGGTTCCATGCCCTTGTGCTGTCCTGGGGGCGGCGCAAGGAAGGGCTGGTCCAGCGCAAAGGCAGCATGGGCAAAGGCAGCATGGGCAAAGGCAGCATGGGCATGCAGCATTTCGAGGCCCTCTGTGTCGCCTAGCCTAGGCCTAGCCTAGGCCTAGCCTAGCCTAGCCTAGCCTAGTCTAGTCTAGCCTAGTCGAGGCCTAGCCTAGACTAGTAGTCCAGTGGCATCTGCATGCCGGGTTTCCGCGGGAATATAGGTATGTGCATGCCGCGGGAATATAGGTATGTGCATGCCGCGGGAATATAGGTATGTGCAATACAGAAGCGGGTCGGCAGGCGCACCCGTCAAAGATGACGTCCTGCTGCCTGTTGATGGCCGTCACGAACATGGACTCCGCCGCCGCTGTCGAGAACTCGTGAACCTGCGTAAGAAGGAGGGCAGGTAGATCATAGTGAACTCCCTCGAAAGTTCTCTACTCTAGGTTGCCCACGCAATCCGATGGAGGTGCATTCGCTGGTGTCTGGCCGTGCAGCCCTGCAAAGGACTTGTCTTTCCTCTCTACTTGCAGTTGCTGGAGTGCACAGCAAACCGCCCCTTGCCTCAGCCGGCGATGCGGGCGGGCGACGGCAGCGTGGTGCTGGTGATAGCACACCCCGGAACTGGATCGACTGCAGCGGCACCCGCCGTGTTGGATCCGTAAAGACCTCACCTCGGCGGCAATGTTGGCGGACGACGGCAGCGAGTGCGACAGTTGCTGGTACACCACATCGCGGTTTTTGATCGCGTCCGCCTCCACCACCACCGCCTCCTTCGCGACCTGCGGGCAACCAAGGGTTGAGGGCTTAGGGTTTAGGGTTTAGGGTTCACGGCACATGCACTCGCACACTGGAACACACTCCGCCATCCGTGTGTTCCAGCGGCTGGAGACAGCTGGAGACAGCTGGAGAAAACGAGCTTGTGTACCTACTGTGCTCATCAAGATGACGCCTCAGCATCTGCTCGCAGGGCCGCTTGTCAAGCCTGTGTGCACAGCGGAAGATGGGCGAGAAAGTGCACGTTGCTCCAGAAGACGTCCTTGCCGATGATTTCCCGCACGGTGGACTTGCCGGCCGCCATGCCGCCGCCGAGCAGCAGGCACACCGGCCGCCGTGTCCTGGGTCCCTTGCCGCTCTGCATTTGCGCCTCGCAGCTCTTCTTCAGGTCCGCAAAGATCTCGTACGTAGTGCGCAGCCTGTGCGTGGGCAGCAGGGTTTGTGTTGGCAGGCTTTTGGGGGTTCAGGATTGCCAGAATGGAAGAGCTTGCGTGGGCGGGGCTGCTTGCCGCAGCATGATGACGTGTCTTCAGCACACGTGGGCAGGCCGTCCGCTTGTGGTTTTATGTGTTGCCGGCAGCAAAGTGGGCCGGCCCACTTGTGCAGCAAGGCAGGTCCACCCAGTAGCGGACGACGCCGGATGCTCGGTGATGCGCATGACCTGGACGAACTAATCACATGAATGGAACGGGCGAGGGAGATTATATAAAGACCCCTCACTTTCGCTGCGTGCCGAGCATCTCCGCTGTCAGCTTGCGCGAGACGGCCGCCTGCGCCCGCTGCCAGTTCTTCACCGCCCGATGGTGCGTGCGGTCCTTGCGGCTGGTGTCGCGGCTTCGCAGCGTCGCCAGCTGCGCCTTGCCGCCCACGCTGTGGATGATGACAGACAGCGTTTGTAAACAACTGTTCTTACAAACCACCGGGGGCACCGGGAAGTTCGTGAGGTTAGCATCGCGGCTGCGCAGCGCCGCAAGCTGCGCCCTTGACGCCGCTGCACACGCTGCGGCGCAGGCACGACATGCTGTCAGTCCCGACGAGAAGTTGATCAAAGCAGAGCCGTTGGTGAGCTCACATTCTGCAGATGCAGCTCGGTGAGGCACAAACCCTGAAATCCCAGGGCTCAGCCTGGTGCGGGTATGGCCTTTGATGACACTGCTTTGTTTGTGCGCAGATTTGTGCGCAGCTGCGAAAACGATTGGGCAGGTCAGCTGCGGCAATGCCGCCCCTTCTGCGGCGAAAGCAGCTAACCCCATAGAAATAGTTCAGGAGTTCGACCACAGCGGTTGCCAGTCGTGGGTATATCATGGTGAGTTCTACTGCACGCCAGACTACGCACTTTATGCTCCGCACCGTATTGCCATGATCCATACGACGAAGATAAACGCGTACCGTGCGGCGAAGGCGTGCATCAGGGGATGGAAACGCTGCAAGGGTGAAGGAATGATTGAAATGCAGGTCACCAATGACACCACGGTAAGACTGGATGCACCGCTTATGTTTGTGCATAACGTATCGACACTACAGCATGACAACGGTAGCACGATCAACTTTCCCTCGTTAGGAATTAACTTTCAATTCACCAAGAAGACGCTAGAAGAAGAGATTTACGATATTGGGCCGGCGCACATACCGAAAGATTTTTTGCGTCATATGCCGATGGATAGATGGCTTGTCAGCGGGAAAGCATTAAGTGCTCATCGCGCCTCCGCCCTCGCGCTGCAGCCTGCCGCTGCACGGCAAGATGCATACCCTGTCCAAGCCTGGCTCACCTGGCCAGGCTTGGCGCGCTGCTGTCCTTGTGCTGCAGGCTGCCGCGGCACACTGACGCTCTGAGAATCGTGTTGGAACGGTATCAGTGTACAGATACTCTCCCGGGGGCTCATGGGGTGTAGCCTGGCGGCACCGCTGCCATCGCGCTGCAAGTCGCTGCGCCGCCGCGTTCGGCAGGGCTGTCCCATGCTTCCACTTGTGAACGATTGCAAGTCAGCATGTGTGCTGTCACATGTTACCGGTCTAGGTTGGCGGTGCCGCTGCCCTCGTGCTAAAGGCTGCCGCTGCGCGCGCGCTCGGCAGGCCCTTGTCTCTGGCGGCTCACATGCTTCCGCTGATGAATGACTGCAGGTCAGCACCGCGTGTTCAGGAATCACCTGGCCAGGTTTTAGGGTTTAGGCCATGCTGTGCCCTAAACCCTCAACCCTAAATCCTAGAATCACCTGGCCAGGCTGGCGGCGCCGCTGCCCTCGCGCTGAAGGCTGCCGCTGCGCGCGCTACCCAGACTGTCGCCGCTGCCTCGTCGCAGTCCGTCCTCGAAGAGGCGGCCGCTGCGCCGGCCCGCGTCCTGCCCGGATGGCGTGCCTGGAAGGAATCGAGATAGCTGTGTGGCCGCCAAGGGTTAGGGTTTAGGGATTAGGGATTAGGGTTTAGGGTTTAGGGCACAGCATGGCAGAGGCGCCTTTGCGATGCGGCTGCCACTGTGGCGGCATGCTCAGCACCGCTGACATGACTGCAGGATTTCGTCGGAATGCGGTGCGGGCAACGCTGTGCTGTACCAAACACTGTTTGGCAAGGTTGTGGCACCTTCAGAGGCTTCCCGGCCGGCCGTTGTGTGAACGCTAGAGCAGCGACCCACCCCATCGCGAGCCCGCACCCGCAGCTCCCTCAAAGACATGCTGTCGCTATGAACTGGGCGACACCGAAGCTGGATGGGCACTGTTGAAGCAGAACGCGCTGCACCTGCTGAAACGCTGCTCGTGTCGCTCGCGGCCCGCTCCAGCCCGCCGCCGCCGTCGGCGCCATTGGCGAATGGTGACAAACCCGCGGCGGCGTCCGCGGCGGCGTCGCTCAGGCGGCTGCCGCTGCGCTGCGGCTGCCGCGACGCGGCGGCACCGCTCGCGTCCGACTGCGGCGAGCTCGCCGCATGCGGCGAGCCACCGGCGCTGGAGCTGGCATCGCTGCCCAGGCGCTGCGGCGCCGGCCCGAAGTCCGCGGGCGTCACGTCGCCACTGCAGAATGGCGAAAGGAGCCATCAGGCACAGGAAAGAGCCTGCAGGAATGGAAAAAGGCGCTGCAGAACGGCAAAAGGAGCCGTCAGCGGCGGCCGCTGAACACGCTGCCGATGCGGCACCAACCGGCAGCGACGCGGCGTAGGTGCAAGCGCAAATCACTGTGATGCGTCGCCTGTACTGAACAAAAGGAGCTGGGCAAGCTCAAGGCAAGCCCGATGCAAATGCACCTCACAGTGCTAGGAGCGCACCTCGGCGGCGCCGTGGCGCCAGCCGAAGCCGAGAGCCTCCTCCACACCCAGAAGCCACATGCTTGCTGAGAAGGGCTTTGAAACGATCGAAGGAGACGACTCACTGGAGCACAGCCTGGTTGGAGTGCAGCACAGCATCGGCGTGATGCCAGTTGAAGCTGAGGTACTCGTGCAGCAGGCACTCCAGCTGCCGCATGAGGTTGCCCATGAGCACCAGCATCTCCTCCTGCCACAGCAGACAGACAGCAGCGGTGAATCTGACATGTGCAGTCAAGTCAGTGACGGATCGAACTGGTGTGCATTCCAGCTGCCATATGAGGTTGCCCATGACCGCCGGCATCTCCTCCTGCCAAATCGCACACACACAAAGTGGATGATACACGCCGGGAACAAAACCTCTGATGCGCAGACGATGCACGATACAGCTGGCGCATGAGGTTGCCTATCGGCAGGAGCAGCGCGTCCTGCCGGTGCAGGAGCGCACCACAAAGACGGGTTTGTTGCATGATGACTGCTGCACGAGGTTGCACATCAGGACAAGCACGACGCTTCGGAGGCTGTCCTCAAAGACGGTTCAGGTAAACCCTAACGCGCAAGCGCACCCTCTGCGTGGGCGTCAGGTGGTGTTTGGCGTCTTCCTTGTCCACGAGCGGAGTTTCTGCAGCTCGAAGCCATACAGTTGGCATGTCGCCGGTGGCTCAGTTGTCAGGCCAGCTAGCACCACCCATCTCGAAGCGTGTCAGGCGTCAAGCGGACGAAGGGGTGGCTGGAAGACGGATATGGCAGTTCGCAGAGGATCACAAAGTAATCGCGCAGGCTCACCGTCGGGACAGCTGTCATGTGGCTCGTGCACCACCGACAGCAGTTTCGACTCCACGCACGCGATGTCATACCTGTTCGCGCAGGAGCAGCGTCGTCAGCAAAGTCGGCTGGCACGAGAGCATGCACGACGGGATGCACTCCACTACACGGCTGCATCTCTGCAGGCGCTTGGGGTCTGGTCAACCACCGCAGCACGCCACGCGGGGCCCGGCTGGCGCAATGCGAAACTTGCGGTGGTTAGGGGTGTGCCAGACGCCGCTCACAGCATCTCCGCGACGCCATAGTGCTCCAGGGTGTCGCAGATGCCCTGCTTGTCCGCCCGGAAGTAGAAGGCGGCCACGGCGCGCAGCGCCTCAAACATCTCGCCGAATTCCTGCGCCGTGAGACTGGAGTTTTCTGTGCAATGTTGAGGCATGCACACCAGTATGTCAGGATGTGAACAGCGCCTCAAATCATCTCGCCACACTCCTGCGGCGCAAGCCAGGCGGCGTTGTTTCACAGCGCATGCCCTTGACTGTGCTTGTCTCCAAGTGAAACAAGCATGGTATTGTGGTCTGCCTTTTGGCTGCGCTGCATCAACAGCTGGACTTACAGCCATGACCAATGGGCATGCGCGCGGCCAGGGCCTCCACATGAGACAGGCTTGGAGCGCCTGCAATGTGATGCATCCTAGGACAGGCTGTCGCTCCATTTTCTCGCTCCACTCCATCGCAGCAACAATTGCATGCTCACCAGCAGTGCGTCGTCCGGCGAGGCATCCAGCCACCTGCAGGCGGCGAAGATATCGAACGGCAGGATGATTCTCTCGTCCTCCGCCTCCGCATCGCTGTCGGCGTCGCTGGCGCACTCGCCCCAGACGCGCTCGGGCCACGACAGCAGCTCCTCCGGCTGGAGCCGGCCCTGCAGGCCGCTGGGCACGGCGCCTGCGGCGTCCGTGCCCTCGTCGCGAAGTGCCCCATCGTCGCTGGGTCCGCCGGGCGCGTGACGCCGCCACCTGCAGGGCAGACGCAGGGCATTTAGAGTCGGCGATAGGGAGCTCAATGTGTCTGTAGGATGGGACAATCGTCATGCAGGACGGCGAAGCACTGCAGTCCGCGGAAGCGTGCAATGCATGCACATGTGCAGGGCATGGAGAGCCGGTGAATATGGAGTCTTGTAGGATCTTAAACTCAACTCGCAGGACCCTGAATTGATGCAATCCGCCGCTTGCGTGCATGGCATGCATGCGCAGCAATACGTGGATGCGCTGCAATGCACGACAAATTTTGTCATGACCCGCACCCGCGCAGCCGGCGAGCGCCCATGATCAAGCATCCTGTGATAAGCGCTGCTCCCGCCTCCCGCATTGCAGAGATGCTTCAGCACGCGTGCGCAAGGAAGCGACCGATTAATCCTGCATGTGATCCCGTTTCCGTTTCGGCTTTTCGTGTGTCTTGGCCCACCATCGAGCGGTGATCGCTGTTCAACACAAACTGGCTGCTTTGACCCCGAGTGTTTGTTTGAAGTGCTGGAAATGAAAGTGCACATTGGTCGTATTGGTGACCCAGTCTGGCATATTGACTGATCTCTGTCGTCAATCAGCGGGGCGCGAGATATTGATACCGATACAGAGAGGCAAACCAGCACAAGTGCAGAGCAAAATAAGATGTCGTAGTCTGCATCATGGGTATTGAGTGAGAGTATCCTTGATTGCAAAGCCTCCAGACCAGGCGCAGTCGAAACCACTACAGCCAGTTTCAACAGCCGGTGCCGCACGCTGTCACGGCCATGCCAAGCGCACAGAAGCAGGCGTCAGCATCGGCAACCGACTATACTGACCCGATCGGCAAGCCGCCACCCAGGCCCCCAATCCCCCAGACTCCACACCAAGCTCTGCCAGGCGATCCCACACACCCCGCCGCCGCTCTACTTGAGCGGGATGAAGCGGGAGGAGTGGGTGGCGCCGATGCCGGGCTTGCCGTGCTTGACCGGCTTGTAGGAGATGGAGTACTCCGCCAGGTAGCCGCCGATCATGTCCGGCTTGATCTCGACCTGCGGGAGCATGAGCAACACATCAATACGGATGAAGGCAGCTGATGGAGGCAGCCAGATTTCCTCCACGAGTGCCGCCCTCTCGTGACGGCAGTTGTGATGAGTGTGTGTATTCTGCGATCAGCTGCATGGCAAGGCGCCAACAGAGTCTCAGCAACAGACTCTCAGCAACGAATCAGCTCAGAGCTAGGCGCCCACCTGGTTGAAGGTCTTGCCGTTGTACACGCCGACGACCGAGCCGATCATCTCCGGCATGATCAGCATGTTGCGCAGGTGGGTGCGCACCGGCTCCGGTTTCTCACCTGCGGAGCAGTGACAGTAGCAACGTCACATGGTGTGGTGTGGCAGCATGTGGCAGCGGCTTTACGTCACAGCAGCGAGCATTGCATTTGCAATAGGGCGCCTGCTCTCCGTCGGCCGTGGCAGAGTCAGCAATTTCCAGCCACCTGGTCACGATTGGCATTGACATTGCGCCACCTAAATGAGACGATATACCGGCGCACGAGGCGAGCAGCTGCTGTCCGCTGTCTCCATGCTGCTGGCAGCACACTACGACGGCCTTGTGACTGGCTGGCAGCTGAGCTAATTGAGACGACTTTCCGCAGCTGCTCTGTTCTGCCCTCCCTCACTGTGGTCGCCAGGACACCAGCTTGCCCTAACTTTGCGACTGAGCCCGTCACTATGGCCTGCAGCATATGGCTGGTGTTGCTGGCGGATGCAGACCCAAAGCTGAAGGCTGCAGGTGATCAGCGCCAGCACCCAGCAGCTTTGCCATTACCGGGTCAGCGACTGTTCGAGCTGCCTAATGAGCCAGACTGCAAAGCTGCGCTGCAGGCATCGCAGCCGCAGCCGGCCGGATCCTCGTTGTGAAAATGGCGCTAGTGCCGCTGGCCGCAGTAAACCCTGTGCGGCATGCAGCTGCATGCGCAACCCCGTGGTGCAGAGCGCGGCTCCGTTTGCGCAGGCGTCAGCCCCGCCCAAACTCTCGCCATCCTACGACTTCCAACACTTGGCGGCTTTGTCCGACACTCACCGGCCGACGCGTTCTTCTTCGCCTCGCGCAGCTTCTTGATGAGCGCAAGCGGCTTGCGCTTCAGGCCACGACCAATCCGCCTCCGGGCGCGGGCGGGCAGCAGCTGGATGAGCTCCTCTGTGCCAAGGTCCAGCAACTGCTCCAGGTCCACGCCGCGGTAAGTGAACTTGCGGAAGGTACGCCGCCTGCATATTTCATATGAGCCGTTGGCGGGTGGAGCCTGGCTGATGTGTCTGAGCACAGAAAGCTGCCGAAATCCTACGAATGGTGGCCGGGCAGCAAGTGCAGCTCAGCCCACCTAGGAGCCTCAGCAGCGGTTGCGTCCGCGCCGTCTGCCATGCTGGGCAATCCTGGAGGCACGCACAGCACCCACAAGCTGAAAGAGGGAGTCGCTGTGCCAGTGTTGCTCGCTTTGCTGGCGACTGAAAACCCTGAAGCAGCAGCAAACTTGCGTAACCGACAAGCCTCTAGAGTTTTGACGACCCCAGCTCCCTGGTCGGAGCGCGACAGCATGACGAGCAGCATTACATTTGCACAAGAGTGTCCATACATCATATCTTGAATGGAGCCTGCGCTTGGCGCTGTGCATGTTCCGAAAGGTTCAGAAAGTCAAACCTGAAATCTCCGACACAAGCATCTGGCCCTGTCGCAGCTACCAGAAGCCGGTCAGGGCTGAGGGTGTTGCTTGCACTTCAGATATAAACTTTCCATGCAGCAAATCAGCAGCCTTCAGCTCTGTTGAAGGGTTTTGTACCAGGCACAGCAGCTGGGGTTGCGCACGCACACTCGAGCGCAAACCTGCACCATGTCCGCTGCAGCGGCGCCTCCGCCGGCCTCATCCAGTTACAAGCTCAAAGTGCTTCGCCTGTCGGAACAGCGGCGGGTGCCCATCGTCCTGCAGGCAGCCAACGGCCCCTGCCCGCTGCTGGCCATCGCGAATGTCCTGCTGCTGCGCGGCGCCATATCCCTGCCCCTGGGCGCTCCCGACGTGTCAGAGGTCAGAGGTGGATTCACCGCAAGAGTGACCAACAGCATCTGACGGGAGCGATGAGCATTCCTTGCGCATGCCCATCATGAACCCATGCTGCATGCACACCCCCTTGATGCGCATGTCCACTCCCTTACAAGCACGGTTTCGATCGTCAGGAGCGGCTAGTGTCCATCGTGGCCGGCTGGCTGCTGGACAGCAACAACTCGGCGAAGCTGGACGCTTCAGTCACGCCTGAGTATGCCGCCAATCTGGAGCAAAACCTGGCGGATGCCGTCGCGCGCCTGCCCAAGCTCACTACAGGTGCCGATGGCGCCGGCACCCTGGAAGTCCCTGGAAGCCTCCCTGCAGACACAATGCATTGCCAGCCCACCGGCACGGCACGCCATCGGATCATTGCATGGCTGCATTGTGAGCACGATATGGAGCATGGGCATGCCCTCAGGCTTTCGCTCCGCATCGGTAATGTGCACTCCAGCGCTGGGATGCCCCGGGCACACGACCTCGGTTTTGATGGCCCAAATGCAGGCATTGACCTGAACCCGCGCTTCCACGACTGCAAAGCATACGAGTTCACGGACGAGGTCGCGATCTTCGATCTGCTGGGGGTGCCGCTGCTGCACGGCTGGCTCATCGACCCCCAGGTGCTTCTGCCCGTCAGCTTGACCCACAACGACATTCTCGATCCACGCACTGCTTGCCATTCGTCTCGGTCGATGAGTCGAATGTGTGGCGTATCTGCGTGCATGCCGCAGCCCGAAGTCTCATTGCTTCCTCATTGCCTGTCAGACATTGTTGACGCACATCGCTGCACCGCTGTCCAAACTTTGACGCATTTGATGCGAAATCCTCAGGACGAGGAGGCGGTGAAGGTCATCGGCGGCGCCTCCTACAACGAGCTGCTGTCGCGGCTGATCTCGCTGCTGGGCGACGACGCTGCGCCTGCCGCCGCCGCCGCTTCGGACGCCGCCGTCAGCCTGGCGTCGCCGCCGGCGGCCGCCGCGCCGGCCGGCCGCGGCGCGGCGGAGGCGGGAGCCGCGGCGCAGCCGCAGGTGTGTCGCCGCAGGGTGCCGCCGCTCTGGAAAGCGCCCCTATGTCATGACCTTATGCCTATGTCATGGGATCATGCCAAGATCTTGTGTGCAGCCTCTCAGCGTTTCATGAAAGGACTGCATTTGACGAGCGGCAGCCATGCACAGAAGCAACCGTGTATCATGCTGACGCATCTGGCGCCCTTACGCAGAGCGCGTGCGACAGCGCGGGGACTCTCACGCTGGACGCCAGCGACGACTCCTTCAACCAGCGGCTGCAGACTGCGCTGGCGCTGTCCATCAGTCAGCAGTCTGCAGAGGGCGAGGACCTCCATGGCGGTGGTGGCGGTGGACACTTGCGCCAAAGCTCGTGGGCCGGCAGCGCCGTTGTGACGCCCAACTCGGCGGCGGCGGCGGCGTTCGATTCCGCGCTCGGCGCCCACAGCCGCGGCGGCAGCCTGCACATCACAGGAACGATGCCCGGCATCAATGCGGGGCCGTCCGCGCAGCACTGGTGCGCTGTGCGATGCAGCTGGGCTTGCACCCAGGTCTTTTTGTATGTACAATCAAGGAGAAGAGGGGCTTTCACACTGCGCCTCACGGAGCGACGGCAAAGTCCAGCATCGTGGACAGGTACACATCGCTTGGACGAGAGTTTCATCGAGAGTTTCATCTCCCCTCCATTCAGCATGCGATGGCTCTTGCACCTGAGTTGCGCTCTGCTGCGCTTTGAATTTTGCCCGGCTGCAATGCAGGGGCAGCCCGCCGCCGGCGCTGCCGCAGTCCGCCGTCCTGCGTCCGCCGCCCGAGGGCGCTCCACTGCCGGAGCCAGTGTTCACGCTGGACGACGAGGAGGAAGAGGAGGAAGCAGAAGATTCCGGGGAAGCAGGCGAGGCGCAGCCGCCTGCAGGAGCGGCGGTGGCGGCGGCAGCTGCGCCCGGCGAGTCTGCCGCAGGCACGTCAGCTGAGGCTGCGCCGCTGGCGGAGGAGGGCGAAGCAGCGGCGGCGGTCAAGCGACTTGTCGAGGTGCCGCTCCTCTGCTGGCAGTGTCGTGACATCGCCGTCGACTTCATGTCATGGTTTACATTACGTGTTGGACTGACGCGATTTGCATGCCACCACCCTCCTGCTGGCTCCTGCACAGCAGTCTGTAGGCACAGGGCCATGCCGCATTGTGCAGATCCATACAGAAAGCCATTGTCTTCTGCTCCTGCAGGCTGCATTTCGGCCGCACCTGGGCGCGGCTGCGGCGGCGACTCCGGCGCGTCCGCGGGATCCGCAGCAGCTCGCAGAGGCCCAGCTCATACAGGTGCATCAGGGATTGTAGCTTTCCTGAGCTCACACGGAATGTAGCTCACACGGAATCTAGCTTTTCTGAGCTCACACGCTTTTCTGAGACCTGCACCACGAGCAACACTATTTAGGGTTTAGGGTTTAGGGCATGCGCCACCAGCCAACTTGGCTGTCTCTCAGGGTCACAGCCGAAGCTCAAAGCCTCGTGTGTCTCCAAACGATGCTCCAGTGCAACATGACCTGCTCTCCGGCACAGAAGCTCCTGGGCACCTGCCAGCTGGCTCCTTGAGGGTTTGGGAACCGATTCCCTTGTGCTCATGTGTGCTCATGTTTCACCTCTGCAGGACTTTCTGAGCACCAGCCAGTTGACGTACCACGGGCTGACGGAGCTGCACCAGGCGCTGCAGCCGGGCCAGTTGGCGGTTTTCTTCCGCAACAACCACTTTGGTGCGCGCTCCGAAGTGGTGTCCAGGACCCGACAGCCTCTGCCAGGGTTGGCATCGACCACCTAGTGCACGACCTCTAGGGACTCTAGTGCACGACCTCTAGGGACTCTAGTGCACGACCTGTCTGCGCTGTGGCGCCCTGGCATTCCTGCCTGGCGGAGGCGTTCACGCTGACGATCCGGCACACCGGCTCCGCCAACGGCCCGTCGATGCATCCGGCAGGACGTCTGGACTCAAAGCAGTCGAATCCGAGCTATACGCAGGCACGCTGGCGAGGAAAGCGGACCGCGCGCCGTGCCTGCTGGTGACGAACCAGGACCAACCTGTCGGTAGCGACTCTCTTTCAGCATCAAACTGCCCATCGACC
>JAABUL010000219.1_pt1 | contig 120460 bp, 116 predicted proteins | sample 5559151 | NCBI WGS metagenome assembly JAABUL01 (sample SAMN10711876, study PRJNA513368) | rock metagenome | isolation source: Antarctica rocks | place: Antarctica: Victoria Land, Pudding Butte sud | reverse complement strand
TACTACTAGGTGAGCGGTCAACCAGCGCAGTGAACCTCCCCAACCTCATTTACTAGGTCAAACCTTGATATTTTTCGATTATTTCTGAAGCATTGAATTCAGCTCAATCAGAGCTACAATTATGCCTTTCAAAGTATGTCAAGTAGTCAATGCGCATAGATTGATTCGGGCGAAGGAAGGTGCTAAGAGGTGAAAGGGTCGCAGCAAGCTGCGCAGTAACATCTTCAACCTCATTTACTAGATCAAACCTTGACATTTTTTCGATTATTTTCGAAGCATTGAATTCGTCTGATTCAGGGCTACAATTATGTCTCTCAAAGTATGTGAGGTAGTCAGCGCGCAGAAATCGATCCGAGCGGGGGAAGGTGGTGGCAGCTGGGCGATCGAGCCCTCAAAACCGTCAATATTCCCGATCGCATTTGCGCAGTCAAACCTGCGTCTTTTTCCATGGTTTTGACAGCGTTGAAGTCGCCTGAGTCGACTCTACAATTGCCGTCATAGAAAGTATCGAGCTCGAGCACGTCTAGTAGAAGTTCGAAGCAGGTGACGAATTGATCGAGAGGTCGATGACGAATCGACGTGTCAAGACGATCGTCATCGAGATTGATTGGAAGCGTCATCGACCTCGATGACGGTCGGGAATAAGAGGTAGTAAAAGATTGCAAGTTCAAGTTTGAATTAAACTTGTTGATTCAGTCAGATTGACTCAACTCAAATCGAGCTTTTTATTCATTCTAAAGACATGAGCTTTGCAATGTAGATGACGACGTGCAAGTACATGTTGAACAGTGAGTTTTCAATCATTCATTATCTAATCTTTCAATTCTAGATCAAACTCTTCTTCAAGCTGTTGACAAAGTCTGTAACTTGAGCGTACTTTTATTCAAATGAGCTTCGCGCAGAGAATGCAAAGCTTCGTCAATGCTCTTATTCAAGTGATTCGTTGCATTATTCTCGTTCAAAGTTTTTCTGTTTTCTTCATCTTCTTCTTCTTCATCATCATCTTCATCGTCGTGATTCTCACTGTCATCAATCTCTCTTCGCGTCTCTTTCAATATTTGCAAGCTATCTTTCATCAATTCTCGATGAAGCTGTCAAGTCGTTTGAAAACTCAAAACAATTTTACTCTGTCGATCTGACATCTTACTAACTCTCAACTGTTCTTTTTTCTTTGACGTTGCAGATTTTGTAGTGATGACATGATCAGAGTTATTCTCTTCTTCATCATTCTCAGAACAACTGTTCATCATGAATTTCTTAAATGAAGACTTCACTCGTGATCGTCGTGCTTTTTTGAAAGAAGACTCAGACTCGTTCAAGCAGAGTGTTTGAGATTTTCTACTCTTTTTCATCTTTCTCATCTTTCGATCATTCTTCAACGTTCTTACAAAAGCACGAACGTTCAAGATCAACAGACATGTCATTTCGTTATGCTGATTTCGATTTTGACGCTGAGAATTCTTCATCAATTGAGAGCTTAGTCGAGAAGAATCGAGTGTGACATGCATGATGACTTGTTTTTCTAGCACATCAAGAACGATGTTCTTGTCGAATTGAAGCTTACTGAGAGAAGCAAGAACGTGAAGCAGATGATTGCTGAATCTGAGAAACTTCAAAGTGTTGAACAGCAACTGATCAGACAAACAGTCTCATTATTGAAGAATGATTCAAGATGATTGTTGCTGTTCAATTTAGAATCAGTTGAAAGCTTGAATGAAACGAAAGTCAAGACAAGAACGTTCATCTGTTGCTTTTGTAAAATGTTCTGTGCTTTAAGCATTTTCTTCAAAGCATCATCATAGTGCATCTTCTTCTTGAAGATCTTCAGACTTTTATACTCTTCACGTCATATTTTCTCTTGAATCACATACTGTCATGTTATTCACGTATATTTCAGCGTCAACTCTCACTCATTCTCTTTCACTCTCAGTCTTTCTTTGATTTTATCAAGACATTGCAAGCTTTGATTCAACAGAGCGTGTATTTCATTCTCAATCTGCTGTTGAAGTTCTTTGATGCTCTTTGACAGTGTTAACAGAGTCTTCAAACTGCGATTTGAATTTTGTGAGAATGCAACAACTGCGTTGCTTGACATTGACATTGTGAGCGAATTGAATCAAAGATTAAATCAAAGTCGCAACGTAGCTTGAAAGTGAATTGCATGAAGCGCGATGAATTTAGAATTTTTTTTAAGATTTGAGTCAATCATCTTTGAAGCTTGACATTGACTTTGATCATGATTGATGTCAAGCTCATGTTTCTAACGAGAAAATCTCTATGATTTAGTAAATGCATCTTCGACGTCTTTTTCAGTGAGTGCATTGAGAAACTCTCTATTATTTGATAGATGCATTTTCGACGTCTTTCTTGATGAGCGCGATGAAAAACTCTCTATCATTTAGTAGATGCATCTTCGATGTCTTTCTCAGTGAGCGCATTGAGAAACTCTCTATCATTTAGTAGATGCTTTCTCAACGTCTTTCTTGATGAGCGTTTTTAAATAGCAACATGATCTCGTATTACACACAATCAGTAAGAGCTACTCGCGATCTTTGCGATTTGAAAGTACAATCATGACTTCAATGCTGTTCTCATCGTTTGAGCGCATACAGCTCGAGTTCAAAGCGCGATCAACTCTGAACAATTAGTAAACGAAGAAGAAAAATCGAGCTTCGAAGAAAAGAGACTTGACAACGAAGAACTGAGAAGTCAAGAGAATGTTCAGCTCACACTCTCAGTAAAAGCTACTTGCGATCTTCGCGATTCAGAAGTACAATCATGACTCTCAAGCTGTTCTCATCATTTGAGAATGTACAGCTTAAGATCAAAGCGCGATCAATTCTGAGTGATAAAGACGTAGTAGATGAAGAAGAAAAATTGAGCTTCGATGAAAAGAGACTTGACAAAGAAGAGTTGAAAAGTCAAGAAGATGTACAGTTCAAGATCAAAGCGCGATCAATTCTGAGTGATAAAGATGTAGTAAATGAAGAAGAAAAATCGAGCTTCGAAGAAAAGAAACTTGGCAAAGAAGAGTTGAGAAGTCAAGAAGATGTACAGCTTAAGGTCAAAGCGCGATCAATTCTGAGCGATAAAGACGTAGTAGACAAAGAAGGAAAATTGAGCTTCAAGAAAAAGAGACTTGGCAAAGAAGAGTTGAAAAAACTTGAATATGTCAATAATGATATTGATCAAGAGAATGTGCATCAGAATCTTTCTCAGCGAACGCATGAGAAAAAGATGTCGATCAATTTGATAGAGAGTTCTCAGCTACATCGTCAATAGAGCTGAGCATTGCTGATAGAGCTGAACATAGATGAAAACAGATAGATTTTGAGAGTCTTTTCATTTATGTTTCGAGTGCATCAAATAATCACTCAGCATAATAGTCATTCAGCATAGTTCAAGCACTCTTCATGACTCTCGATTGAGCTCTCTTCATGACTCTTGATCAAACACTCTTCATGACTTTCAATCAAACATTCTTCATACGACTCAGATCATGTCATTTAGCTCTGATGACTTTCTTTGAAAATAGTCGACTCAAGCTCGCAAATGATCGTGCATTGATGAAGTATGCATTGAATAGAATTATCTTCTTTTTTCAAGTATTCAAGTATCAATGAACGAGAACGCTTGACGTAAATCTATGCAGCATGTTAGTCATCTTAATCACTCAGCGTAATAATCATTCAGCATAAGAGTCACTCGTCATAGTCATTCAGCATAATAGTCACTCATCATAATAGTCACTCAGCGTAATAGTCATTTGACATAATAAAGTATCATGCAGTCGTAATCTTCGCTAGAATGCTCAATTCATGTATGAATTTCGTCTCAAAATGTCTTCTTAGCAAATATTAAATGAATAGATGAGAGAGATTTGAAAAGAAGATCAGCGTCTCAACGATGCTTTGAATTGTAGGTAAATTTGTCGAAGTTTAAGACTATGAGCATTGAGTTTGACTTAAGTCTGCGAACAGTCGTACGTCAATGAAGTATGCGCTGAATAAAATTGTCTTCTCTTTTCAAGTATTCAAGTATCGATGAACGAGAGCACTTGATGTAAATCTATGCAGCATGTTAATCATCTTAATCACTCAGCGTAATAGTCATTCAGCATAAGAGTCATTCATCATAGTCATTCAGCATAATAGTCACTCAGTATCTCTCTTTTCATGTATTCAAGTATCAGCAATCAAGAATGCTTGATGTAACTTTCTGTTCTAAGAGTCACTTGTGATTTACTGAATGAGATCTGACGAAATCGATAATCTTCTTCGATAGATGAAGTGACTGCGTTGTTAAAGAAACTTCGACATAATTGCATTCAAGATATTCATCAAATGAGAATTGTGTTCAAGCTTGAAGAAACTGCGATCGAGTAACTCTAAGAAGATTAGCGAAACTTCGACATGACTGAATCTAAACATAGCTGCGTTCAAAGTATTCATCAAATAAAGACTGCATTCAAGCGTGAAAGAACTGCTGTTGTGTAATTCTAAGAAGATTAGCGAAACTTCGACATGACTGAATTTAAACATAACTGCGTTCAAAGTATTCATCAAATGAAGACTGAGTTCAAGCGTCAAGAAACTGCTGTTGTGTAAATATGAAAGATTGACGAAACATCTACATGACTGAATCTAAACATGACTGCGTTCAAGATGTTCATCAAAGAAGAATGAAATTCAAGCTCAAAGAATCTGTGATTGAGTAGACATGAAACTTCAACATGTTAGATGATGCAATGAATGTAGCAATCTGCTTCTCATGATTGAAAGACTCTTCACGACGCGTTCAAGATATTTATCAAATAGAGATTGAGCTCAAGCTTGAAAAGATTGCTGTTGAGTAGATGTGAAAGATTGTGACTGTTGAAGCTGACTGAACAAGTGAGATTGAGGTGAAAATGTTGAAGAGTTCAAAGATTCAATGATGAAATGAAGATTGCATTAGCAATCAGTCGTTCTTGTTAACTCTTTTCAAAAATAGAGTTCTTGAGCACGTTTTCAGTCATATCTTTCGATGCAATCGTTGAGAATTCAAATCGATGAGCTCGTTGAATTCACATGAATTCAGGCTTCAATATGATGCGACGCAAAGTTTGCGACGATCAAGATTCAAAGATCAAAATCGAACTTTGAATCATGCATTCTTCTTTCTTCAAGAGTTAGAGTTATCTCTGCCTAGTTTTCAATGATTCTTGAAGCATGAAATTTCGCTCATTCAGAGCAATGATTATGTCTCTCAAAGTATGTACAATAGTGAGTGCGCATTAATTGAATCGAGTGAAAAAAGAGTGGCAGATGAGTAGTCGATCAGTCAAAGCTTCAGATATTTTTAATCTCAATTACTAGATTTAATCTTGATATTTTTCGATGATTATTGAAGCATTGAATTCAGCTGATTCAGAACTACAATGATGTTTTTCAAAGTATGAAGAGTAGTCAGAGCGCATGTGTTTTTGTAAGGTGAAATATTCAGCGTAGTTCATGTATTAAAATAAGTTCGAATTTCTACATCAGATCATTTAGCTCAATGATAAAGTGTGAAGTCAAAAATTTCAAGATGCAAGTTCAAGTTCTGTGATGATTATTAGAATTGTCTTCTCTTTTCAGATTTCTGTCAAGAAAAGACAATTTATTTCATTTTATTTTTTTAAACTTCTATGTCAGCTTAGAGTTAATGAGAACGTGCTGCAACTATGAAAATAGTCAGTGTGTATGAATTGATTTGAATGAGGAAAGATGGTGACAGGTGAGAGCATATGACAAATTGATCACTTCATGCAGTAGATATCTTTAATCTCAATTGCTGAGTCAAACCTTGATATTTTTCCATTATTTTTGAAGATTTGAACTCATCTGATTCAGAGCTAGAATTATGTCTTTCAAAGTATATCAGATAGTCATTGTGCATATGTTGATTCAAGTGAGAAAAGATGATGACAGGCGAAGAATCAGTCAATCAACGCAGTGAATCTTCTCAATCTCATTTTCTAGGTCAAATCTCAATATTTTTTACTTATTTTGAAAGCATTGAATTCAGCTAATTCAGAGCTACAATTATGTTTTTCAAAGTATGTGAGATAGTCAGCGCGCATAAATCAATTCAAGCGAGGAAAATTGATGATTTTGATGTTCAAACTGATTCGCGCTAGCAAAACTCTTTAAAATCTCAATGTTCAACATTTTTCTAAAAATGCAGTTTGATGTCGTTGAGTTCAATATTATGTTCATGAATACAGCTGACTGAAAGAAATAAGACCTGAAAGTTTGAAGAAAATCGGCTCAGAAAGTTAAATGATACTCAGTCTCTGAAAACAATGATATCGAGTCTTCTGTTCTCAAGTTCTCGCTTAATTTTCTCTTCAAAAACAATGATACTCAGTTCTGAGTATCATTACTCATTTGAGATAGAAAGTCACTGTGTAAAGATGACTTTGATTCATCTTCATTTATTTAAGTGTTTCTTTCATTCACTTTTGCTTCAACTGTAGAGATGTTTTATGCAACTTTGATTTTAAATCTCTTTTGAATGTTAAGTTGTTGCAAATTCAATGCATTGTCATCTCAATAACTTCATCTGATTTTTAAGAGTTCATGTTTATTATTAATCTTTGTATCAGCTTTTATAAGTGAATATTTATTAACATCATGTTTATTTTCACTTGTAAAATCTTTATTGATATCACATGATAAACATCAATAATCTGTCACAATGCTCTTTCTTGCATTGATTTCAGCTTAATGTTTAAACTTTTTTGATAATCTTTCATTCTCTGTGATGTATATCATATGATGACTTCGTGACTAAGCAAAGAATGTATCATCGCGAAGTATATTTATTTACTTGTCATCATTGATGAGTCTCAAGTAAACTCAATGATTGTCTGCATGATCTTTTGTTTAATCACTAGTTTTACTTCGACATGATGCATGTAAGTTGCTCATCTCAACTTGAAGTTCAGTTGAACTTTCAAGATTCTGATATTTGATTTTAAGTTAATCTGATGTTTCATTAACTTTACATCAATGTTCATATTGAATCACTTAAAGATTCTTGTAAAGTGAATTAATTCATGCTTTGTCTTTAAAAACTTAATGTCGTGCGTTTTTAATCACTGTTCACATCTATCATAGATCTCGCTCAGAACTCTGCAATTGCGCTTCATGAATTCTTCATATATTAAGATATTGACATCATTTATAAAATCTGTGAAGTTTATTTTTAATCTGATATCATCACATACTTTTAGCAAGTTCATGTTGTAAAACAGATATAATATTGATGATAGTAAAAAGTCTTGTAATATGTTAATGTTTACGCTGCATTTCATCATCATGTAATCATCGATTATGATCATGATGCATCGATTTCTCAGAAACTTCTTCACAAATTCAAGAAGCAGTCTGAAAACTCTTCTCTTTTTCATGTCATGCAAAAGTCTGCTATGCATTACATTGTTGAATGCATTCTTCTCATTCAGACTCAGCAATGAGACTACTCTTCTTTTTGTATCACTTCATACAGTATGTATCTTTTTTGTAATCAGTTGCAAAATCGTATCTATTAATTTGTGTTTGCAAGCTCTCATCTGAATGTTCAATATTGAGTTGCACATCTTTATGATGTTTTACAAACGTTCAAATATGATGAACTTTAGTACTTTGCTTAATATGTTGAATAACGCAATTGATTTATATGTTTTTGCATTAAAGTAGTCTTTCTTGTCTGACTTTTGCATCACTATTGTAACTGCGCTTTTAAACTGAGTTAATTGTATTCTCTTTTATAAACATCTTTCAAAAAGAAAGTGTATTTATTCTGATGCATCATTAATAAGTCTGCGCATTATTTTATTTATGTATTTCATATGTCTTGATGTCTTATCAAATGTCACTTTGTAAATGACTCTTTTAATTTTATGATGCATCAATGAAGCATCATCTTCAATTAAGAACAAGTACTTGAAGTTTATTGTGTTCAGCATGAAAATCTCTAAAGATGATGAAAAGTGAGTTTAAAACATCATCTTCGCTTTATTTTGCATTGTTATGATGATGTCAAAGCATTCTGACTTGATCAGAGAAGAAATTGTCGTTTAAGTCAGTATGTCTGCAACTGCATTTCTTGCTCATTTCGCAGTTTTAAACAGTTTTCTCAAGAATTGTTCAACGTTCTGCATAATCTTTTGATATTCACTGCGTTTCTGTTTTCTGATGATCTTGCTCTTCTTATCACATGCTTGAATGTACTCTGTTTAATCATTAATGATTCAACAATTTCTTCTTATTCATTACATACTCTTGATGATCTTCATACACTTTTTCGTTCATTCTGCTTTGATCATTTTGTGTGATCTCACTCAAAGAGTGAAAATCTTGATGATCTTCTTCAGTGCATTCAGTAGTTGCTTAGTGTATTTATTTATGCATTGACGTTTCATCTTGTGATTCAACAGTGATTTCAACATTTGTTTTCTCAGAATATTGATGAACTTCTTTTCATTCATTGTCTTTCAATTGCAACACGATTTTCATGCTAACTTTTTGCAAACTCTGAAATCTATAATTGTTTATATCAACAAATGATCTGAAAAGTTTTTCATTTCTTCGTTGATTTTACATTGTATTAATCAATTCATAATGTCATCTGTTGTAAAGATCAGATTTATTGTCATTTGAGATTTCTGATAATTTCTCATAATCATGTCTTGAGACAGCATCAACAATGCATTAACATTTGTGATCATTTCAATTAAATCATTTGACAATAAATGCTGTCTTAAGTCGAATGATTCTTCTCATGTAAGATAATGTAGATTGAAGTCTTCTACAAGAATGCATTCTTTTAACATGTATAGCATCTTTTCAATGTTTGAAAGACTTTCTTTTTCATGAATGACTTCATGATCTCTGAGTGATGAATTGTATGCTTCATGAATGTGTATAGCTTTCTGAGTTGTCTGTGTGTCATCTGTTAATGTTTATAACATAATCATGTTTACATCTTTAAAGTGTCATGTTGAATATCAAATGTTGTTGTCAATTCTCTTATTTATGTAGAAACAAATTCTATCTTCATTATTCTTTAGTGTAAAGTCAACAGTTGCTGAGCAGTACATTCTGAAATTCTCATCAAATCATCAAAGTTCTTGAAGAATCAAAATGTCATAATTCTTTATTTTTTTCTCATGTAGTAGCATTATTATCATCTTTTCTCTGAACTTGTGAACATTATATTGTAGTATTTGAATCTTCTTTTGCTGAAACATTAAAGTTTACATTTAAGACTGTTTGATGTTTTTTTGAGCATTTGCAATATGTTTATTTCTCTTGTAAGATTTTTAAAAGAAAATGATACTGAAATTGATGTGATTGATATTGACTTCAACTCATTTGTTTTTGACTTCTTGATTAAATGATTCAATATAGTGTTTTTGAATGTGATGATTATGCTTAGCAGATGACTTTCATTTGTTGAGCGTTTCTGTTTTCTCTTCAGATCATTGTCTATCAGCAATCTCAGTGTTAGAACTTTCTTGCAGAGAATTATGTAACAGCAATGATTAAATAATCATTGAGTAATCAGAGTCTTGAAGTGATCACTCTGATCGCTTGAATCAGAAGTGATCACAGTGAGCATGATGAGCATAAATGCTCATCTTGCTCATCTTGCTCAAGAATAATCAGAGTGATCATTCAGAGCAGAGATGACTTGACATGATTCTTTTATGTTTATATAACGATGAACGTTTTCTTAGATAGAAGCTTCGTGCTCAACTCATGTAAGTAGTCAATACATATTATTGTCTCAGCTATCTTCAAATCTCAAGTCTAGTAATAGTGATTACTGTTTGATCTCTGTATATATCTTATGTTGTTAAAGAAATAATCATTACACTTTGAGCATCACTCTTTCACAAAATATCAGAGATATTCATTTCTTTCAATCATGTTTAGTCAGTCAGAATGAGTCACGCTCAGTCAAGAAGCAAGCATCTTCAGCGCAGATAAAATCAAGATTTCAACATTAAACTTATATCACAACGATTGAAATAAACTTGAAGCATATCTAGTACAGATAAAGTTATACATCAAACAACACTTATTTCAGTTCAAGTTTATCAAGAACAAAGTACTCTTTGCATTCATTTATTTGAGAGATAATGCATTCATATGATTTCATCACTATTTAACAAATTATCTGCAGAAGAAATCAGAAAAATGAGAAGAAGAAATCAACATGATATTTCGTGACTCTTAGACGTTTGAGAAACGTCTAAGAAGAGTATTTGAAGACATTGACAAAAAATGTACAGCGAAACGACAGTTGTACAATCTGTGACAGAAAATCTTCGCAGCGACTTATTCAATCAGCTTTCAGCATATTGCAATGAATATGAAATGAGATGATGCAGTTCTCATCAGTCAATTCTATCAGAAACTGCAAGAGAAAGTCAAGAATGAAATCATTAGAATTGATAAACTCATTGACTTGCAGAAGATGATATTCAGAGTGATAATCATCGATAACAGACAGTACGAGAGACATCTGAAAAAAGGTAAAGAATCAACTATGTCAGTAGTATTGAGTCAAAAGTTCAAGAAGAAACGATGACACTCATACTATGATTCTCAATCTATGAAGTTAGACGCAATTTGAAAGATATCGATGAACACTCATGATAAAACAGTTCAACAAAGCAAGACATGTTACACATGCAGAAAGTTGAGTCATTACTTCAAGAATTGTACTCAGAACAAGTATAAGAACAAGTCAAAGCTCTATGATAAGCAAGACAGATCTTTTGCAGCAACGAAAGAAGATCAGAGAGACAAGCATTAAGTGTTGTCATGAACAGCATGTTACAAGAACAACTGTCATACTCATCTGAGCAATAAGAAAGGTTTGAAATAATACTCAAAACTTTCACGAAAGAATCGTTTCTATGCAGCAACTCATCATCAATCGATAGTGCATGATGAAGATAGTGACGAAAGTTCGTTCACTATGATCACGAAATCAAAGATTTTCAACAGCAAAGCATATGACTTAAATAGATCAAACAATATTGAAGAAGCTATTCATCAAGCAGTCGAAGAAGAAAATCGACTTAGTGAAACTCTACAAGCATTCACTATTGCAGCAGAAAATGCTCTCGATCAAGAAGAAGATCATCTTGAAGTAAAGAAAGATTTCAGAAAGTTTACAAGTTAAGCAAGCTTTATAAGCATGTACAATGAATTGTACACTCTTTTTAAGCAGAAAGAGAAAGATTTTTCACAGCGAATGCAACAGATCAAGAACGATATACATCAAGCTATTTATAACACTATGCAAGATGAGTCAATTGCATCACGCAAAGACATTTAATATCATGACATAGTCATGAAGAAGTCATTTACAGAAGTCAAGTTCATTAAGCAAGAAGAATATGTACTTCTTAATGAAAATCACATATTTCGAAAGCTTAGACAGATGACAAAAGTCATCAGAGAGAGATTTGATCTGTGTGATTCGAAGAAATATTCACTTAAGAAGATCAACTTGAATCAATTTCAGTACATAGAACAAGTACTGAAGAAAAGAGCTTCTAGTTCAAAAAACTAGAAGACTCTTTGATTGATAAATCATTGAAGAAGTCTAGTTAAGAGTTGAAAATCGAAAGCATATTTATCTTCATTAATGACTCATCACAGTTACAAGTCTGAGTCAAAGTTAATGATCACGCAGCACGACTATTCATAGACAGTGACTGCATGAGAAATTACATATTCTCAGAATTTGCTAAAGAAGCGCAAATATCAACGCAGAAGAAGAAAGAATCTTACAATCTGCAAAACTTTAATGAAATACTCATGAAGTACAATAATGAACTAATAAATCAAGAAACTAAACTCATTCATTTGAGACTTGAACAACATTGAAAAAAGTTACGTTTAGATGTTATGAAGCAGTCAGACAGCGATATAGTTCTAGACATATCATGACTTCATACAATCAATTCAATGATTGATTGAATCAACGAGACAATCGCATTTCTAGATACAAAAACGACGCGATTGCACTCAATATTGAAGTCATCACAAAATGTGAAGATATTTGTCATGATGAGCGAAGAAATGCGCGAAGAGTTCAGAGAAATTAATGACGCACAGATGTTATGAAGCAGAGAGATTCAGAGTGATCACTTGAAGAATTTCACTATCATTATTATCTTTAAAAAATATCAGAAATATAAGATTCTGTTTAAGAAAGAAAGTGATCAGAAGACACTACTCAAACATTAATCATGAGATCATAAGATTAAGCTCGTTGACAACAAGAAACTTACGAAACAGTTCATTTACTCATTGTTGACAGAAAAGCTCAATGCTTTGCAACAATATCTGAAGAAGAACATGCAAAAAGAATTCATTAAAGAATCACAGTCGTCAGCAAAATATTCAATTCTGTTTATTTTGAAATCAAATGAAAGTTTAAAACTATGTATCGACTACAAAGCATTAAATAACATCACGATTAAAAACAGCTATTCATTATCGCTCATAGCAGAACTGCAGAACAAACTGCAAGATGCACAATGATTTACGAAATTCAACATACTTAAAGCATTCAATCGAATATAAATTAAAGAAGAAGATGAGTGAAAAACAGTCTTTCACACTTGACTAGAACATTACAAGTATTTGATCATGTCTTTCAACTTAATCAATGCTTCAGTCATATTTCAGATCTTTGTGAATAACGTGTTATGATGTTATCTGAATCAATTCATCATAGTATATCTGAATGATATATTAGTATACTCAAAGACGAAGAAAGAACATGTGCAACATGTTAAGAAAGTTTTACAGACTTTAAAGAAAGTCGATCTGCGCATCAAGTCAGAAAAAAGTGAATTTCATGTACAAAGTGTACAGTTTTTGAAATTCATAGTCATGTCTCAGAGTCTAAGAATGAACTCAAAGAAGATAGAAGCTGTTACGACTTGATCGATGTTAAAGTCAAAGATCGAAGTTCAATTCTTTCTAGAATTCGCGAACTTTTATAGACATTTTATAGAGAAATACTTCAGAATCATCTTGTCACTTACAAATCTTACAAGAAAGAACATATCGTTCATGTGAACTAAGAAAGCAAAAGAAGCTTTCAAAAAGCTGAAGAAATTGTTCATCTTTCAGTCAGTACTGATCATGTTTGAATCGAGAAAACTCATTATGCTCAAGATAAATGCGTCAGATGAAGCTATTGAAGCATGTATCAGTCAATCAGATGATAAGAAATGTCTGCCTCTTATTGCATTTCATAGTAAAAAGCTTACAGAAGCTGAATTGAACTATAAGATACATAACAAGAAGCTGTTAACTATTGTTAACTCTTTCAAACAATGAAGAGTGTATTTGAAAGAATCTAAACATCAGGTTCAAGTATATACAAATCACAAGAATTTGCTATACTTTAAGATCACGAAAGTTCTAAATCGAAGACAGATTAAATGATCAAAGAAGTTGTCATCATACAACTTTCAAATTCAATATCAAAAAGAATCTGAAAACTTGAAAATCAATGTCTTGAGCAGAAGAGCAAATCACATGACAGATAAATCACAGGTAAATCAGACTATCTTGCAAGAGAACTCAGATGATTCGATTGTTTATAATAAATAAAACGCAGCTACTTTATGAATCAACAACAGAGATCTTGAGAAACAAGTAAAGCTGAAGCTAGCGAAGAACTCAGTCGCGCAGAATATTATAAAGAATATCGAGAACAACGCGAACTTTGAGATTATCAATGAAATACTAACATTTCAAGATCTGATCTATGTTTCAACAAGATGCAGACAAGAGATGATAGATGATCATCACAAGTTAATGATACATGAACATCAAGATTTGAATAAAATCATTGAAAGAATATTTAGAATTTACTACTTCTTGAAGATGAGAAAACAAGTAGAAGATATTATCAAAAAGTGCAATGTATGTATTCATACAAAACACAATCAACATAAACTTTATGAACTTTTGAAAAGTTTCAGCACATCAAATCATGCGTGAAAAAGCATAGCTTTGAACTTCATAGTCAAGCTATCTAAGTCAAGAAAAAGAGTCATTGAAACAACGTATGACTTTATATTGATTATAACAAACAGATTAATTAAGTATGAATACTTCTTGTCATACAAGAAAGTAACATTCGCGAAAGATTTGACTTACACATTTCTGAGAATGATTGTAGCAAATCATGAATTATCAGACAAGATAATTTCAAATAGAGACAAGCTTTTTACATCAAAATTCTGAAAATTCTTGGTGAATCAGTTAGAAATTCATCATAAGCTGTCAACAGCTTATCATTTGCAGACAAATGAATAAACAAAAAGAATGAATCAGACATTGAAACAGTATCTCAGATGCTATATTAACTATAGACAGAACGATTGAGTACAGCTACTATCAGTAGCACAGTTGACTTTCAATAGCGCAACAACGAAAGTAATCAGCATGTCATCATTCTTTGCAAACTATGAGTTCAAGTCAGAAACTCTCAAGAAATCACGTAAATTTGCACAATTAGTTCAGAAAGTTACGCTACAGATAAAACAATTGCAGCTGCTACAGAAAGAATTACAGAAGAATATACAGTTTCTCAGCAAGTGCATGATTCTGTATGCAAACAAGAAAAGAGATAGAAAATCTATTTTTAAAAAGAGAGACAAAGCATATTTACTAAGACAAAACATCAAAACGAAAAGATCAAGTAATAAATTAAATCACAAAAAGCTAGAATCTTATAAGATTTTAGAGATCAAAGAATTGATTAACTATAAGTTAAATCTATCAGCATTTATGAAAATACATTTGATATTTCATATCTATCTTTTGAAGTCTGCAGACTTGAATACATTAATTCAAACAGAATCTTCAAAAATTGATTCAAAGAGTCAAAACGTTGAATACGAAGTAGAAAATATACTAAATAGACAGAATATCAAAGATCAGTCTCATTGATTAGTCAAGTGAAAAGATTACAAACATATCGAGAACACTTGAGAATCAAAGAGAAATCTCAAGAACTATCAGATGCTTCTGCAACAGTTTCAGTTAAGAAACTCAGTTAGTCAAAGTCTGATGAAATCTCAATCTGCTTGAAAGACATGTCAAAGAGAAGATCATTCAGCAATGATTCACTAGTCTTTCTTTCATCTTTCTTGAGTTCAACAATGTTTTGAAACTTTCGTTCAATCATCATCTGTTTCTTATTCTTCAGAAACACAAATTGATTTTGCAGACAAGTAGTTCTTGCGAAAATCTTTTGCATCTGCTTGTGAATGTTCAGCAGCTCATCAAGAATGTGATCACGTTCTGTCTTTATTTTTTTTCACTTCATCATCAAGAAAGTAAGATTGCACTTGCGATTGAGATGCACACACTCGATGCAATGATCAATTTCGTTGTCAACACGACATTTCTTTTGCAAGTGATTGCAATGTTCACAAGAACATATGACAGCACACTCAGAACTCATACATTCAAGAAAATCTTTGCGACGCAAGATAAAGTTTTTGATTGTGCAATGAGAAGACATGAAGAAAAAGTAATTTTCAAGACGAAAATCTTAGAAGAAAACCTAGTGTTAAAACTTTCTCGCAGAGAATTATGTAACAGCAATGATTAAATAATCATTGAGTAATCAGAGTCTTGAAGTGATCACTCTGATCGCTTGAATCAGAAGTGATCACAGTGAGCATGATAAGCATAAATGCTCATTTTACTCATCTTGCTTGAGAATGATCAGAATGATCATTCAGAGCAGAGATGACTTGACATGATTCTTTTATATTTATATAACAATGAACGTTTTCTTAGATAGAAGTTTCGTGCTCAACTCATGTAAGTAGTCAATACATATTATTGTTTCAGCTATCTTCAGATTTCAAGTCTAGTAATAGTGATTACTGTTTAATCTCTGTATATATCTTGTGTTGTTAAAGAAACAATCATTACACTCAGATTAATAAATGTCTTTGTAATTGTCTTTGACATCATTACTTTGAGTTCTTTCTGCTCTTGTACAACGTGATATAGAAATCTATGTTTCATGACTCTCTTTATTCTCTCTTTTTCAATCTGTTGTTTATGACATTAAAAGTCAAAAATTCTGTATGTATTTTAACATACTTTACATTTTCACATGTGTTGAGTCTGTTTATGAGAACAATGCTTCAAGCGATAATTTAGCGTGCAGTAAATGCATCTTTGCTTGTTTTTGCATTCATATGTTTTATGATCATAGTCTTGATACTTTAAACATTGATGTATTTTACAACTTGAATTATAGAACTGCGTAATTTTTATGTCGATCTCATGATATATCTTCTCATCAATTAACTTGTTCATCATCTCAGCGTTAACTATGCATATCATCAGCAAGATGTATCTCTTCTGTTCACTATTCTTTGTGAGTCACTTGACTTTCTCAATCATCATTTTCAAATGTATATCTTTATTGATCTTGATGAGTGCTTTCATTCTCTTTTTCTCTATGTCTTTAAACATTTCTTCAATTCTAATTTCATGTATCACTATCTTGAAACTAACTTCATACAAACTTATGTTCAATGAAATCTCTTTGATTCAAAAATCGTTCTTCTTTAATATTCTTTTGCTGTTTTTTGTCTTGACTTGAAATATCAGTAGATTTAATCATCTCTTCATAGTTTCTATGTTCTTGCGTGTTAATAGCATTTTGTCGACGTTAATTTCTCTTGTTCATTTCACTATGTTTTTTGTTGTTGTTATCATGATTCTCTTGATCTTCTCTTTCTTTTTAATGAAGATCTTAATCTTGAATTTCTTGCAATGATTTTGCATTAATGACGTAACATCAACGCTGAGAACAAGATGACTTTCAAACGACGTCGTTGACTTCTCGTTCGCTTTCTTCGCTCAGTTGTCAATGTGTTTCTTCTTCTTTGTGAACTTCTTTTCAAGTCTGCTCATTATCTTTTTCAATCTCTTCAGCTGATTCTTCATGCATCGATTGATAGTCAACACAGCGACATGTTGACACGTCAACTTTTCTATCATTTCTGTCAATCTTCTCATCTTTTTTCAGAGCATCAGCTCGTTGTTTCTATGTTCATTAAGTTCATAAAGTACTTGCAGCTTGTTCAATTTCTCATGTATATTCTTCATCTTGATTGAATTCTTTTGCAAGATAATGATAATCATTTCTCACTCACTCATTAATGTTGTATCAACAACACTTCTCATCTGTTTTTGATGATCAGAATGAAGCGTGAGCATCATGTTAATGATGTGCTTTGTCTTTAAATAGTTTAAGTAATTCATTTTCATTCTATTTCAAATGAGTATTGAATATGAAGTTCAATTTAATAAAAATCATTGAAAATGTGAAAATCATGAAAATTATTAATAATCATCAAACAAGAACATCAATCACTTCATAGAAAGTTAGTAAAAACAAATTATTAAAACTAAAATCAAGTGAGTTAAATAACTTAAATGATTTTGATGTATTTAATGCTTCAAATGAACATTTTAAATGAATCATTGCTGAATCTGTTGATTATAAAACATTAAATAATCTTTGATTCAAAAATTATAATTGAAACTTTGTCAGTTAAGCAAATTAAGTTCAAATTAAATTAAATACTTCATAAACAATGCAACAAGCTAAAGCTAGTTCTGATTGAGAACAGTGAAAGTTCACATTCAAAAGTTAACTTGACACTCACTAAACTGATTGTTAAGTTGATTTTCAAGTTAATATTTTGAACTCAAATCAAGATCAAGTTGAATTACTTACATTTTCAACTTAATGCAACTTAATTCAACTGAGAATTGAGTTAATTCAACTCAATTCATCAAGAACTCAAGCTTGACATCAAGAGAGTTAAATATAGAAAAAAAAATTGATTTTTGACTTTTGCATTATTGATCAACAATGAAACTCATCTATACATGATGCTGACTATGAATTTACTATCTAGCTACAGTAAAGTTTAAAAATTATTAAAAGTTTGAATGACATCAAGATGCTGCGTGATGATGAAGTGTTATGCATTGATTGCATGCAGAGTTTTCGCGATCACACAGACTTTAATAATCTCAATGCGCATGTTATAAGCAATTCATATGCAAATGAGAAAGTTAAATAGAATGCAAAACTATGAGAAAAATCGCTTATAAAAATCATTTGATTCAGTATCTTGTCATTGTGATGACAAGAACTGAGACAGAACATTCTTATGTTTGATCTGTTGAGAATGATTAGTAGAAAAAACTTGAATCATGAACATTCTTTAAATTTACATGCTAACTACGTATAAATCTTGTTAAGACTGCGTGTCTGTTACTATGATATAAACAACTCACAAGACTTGTTAAGTTTGACATGAGTAAACTCAAGAATCTTGTTAATATCATTTAATAAATGTTCAGATACAAACATTTTATACATAAGCAATATGCTGATGAGAAGACTTTGTTAAAAGAAGAGAAACACAAGTGAGTTAATAAAGAATGATTGAACTATGCTATTTGATTAAAAGTGTAACATATGAACATCTTTGCAAAATATGATCAATCTACATGAGAAAGATCTCTACAGATAACATGAAACAGATGAGTCATACATTTAACAAGCGAAGTGAGTGTCTGCGAAGCATGATATACAATGATGATGACTGTTGATCTTAAGAATCTCATTTCTTCACTGAGTTCTGACTCTTAAATATCTTGATGATAAAGTCAATCTTTAGTCAAAGACATCATTTATATAGTTTGAAAGAACAGTAGCATATGTCAATGTGATTAAAGAAGAAATTGACTGTGATATGCATGTGTATCACAGATGAAATGTCTGCAACTCATGCTTAAAAAGTAAATTGTTGAAATTTAAGCAGTGAGAAATCTTGTTCATCTTGAACTGTGAATCTGTCGTGAGAAAACTCTTTAAGAGTAACTTCTCAAGTTTAAGAAGAAAATCAGTATAAAGATTGTGCTTTATGTATGTTACATGCAACATATACAACATATTTTTGATAAAAGATGTGTTGATCGTTTTTCTTATGTAAGTAGCGACTCAAATGAGACGTTGCTCAAGCAGAGTCAGAAATAATAAATCAAAAGACAAGACAGATTCTTGATGATTGAAAGCATTCAAAAAGTCTTCTTTTTGCAAAGTCAACAACAGTTACAAATAACTTTATGATAAAACAATCTTTTCTATGAATACTGCAGTACAACATCAGAAAATCATTGAAAATTCAGAAATCATTTCTAATCAACAGAGAAGTTCGTAATTTTAACATCATAGTTATACAGAAGCAGAATTGCAACATTAATGACACTCAATTATTTAACTCAGCTCACAACTTCTTTTATTTAGTGAAAAACACGTCATCACAGTTAAAAACATGCATATATGTGAACAAATACTTAAGACTCAATCAGTGAATAATAGAAACAGCTGAATCAAACATTTGCTTAATCAGAATATTAACTCACAACACAGATGATGAAATGCAGACGTTGCAACTTATAAACATTTACAATTTGTGTTCATTGTTCTTTACATTTATAAAGAAATCTTCAATCATTTCTTGCTTAAGCGAGCTACTTAAAGACAATTGCAAACAACTGATCATGAAAGATTTCAATCTACATCACTCTTATTGAAGAGAATGAAGATGCTTCACTCAACATACAGCAATCAACAGTTTACTTGACATCATTATTAATGTTAAGCTGAAATTATTGCTGAAATCAAACATTATTACTCGTGAAACTTACAATCAGTTTACAACTATTGATCTGATCTTTAGTAGTAAGAAAATACAGTTCATGATATACAAGTGCAAGATTTGCATCAATCTGCATCAAGAATTGAATCATCTTTTAATTGTCACAGAACTTTGTTTACAAACAACTTCAGTACAGTTTTCAACTCAACAACTATGAAAGAAAATGAACACAGAAGCATTAAGCGCATATTTGCATATGCATCTTTCGTTGAATCGTTCTTTGAACAGCAAGATGATGATGAACAAAAGAATGTGCAAAGTTATCAAGATATTACAGAAAATCATTGAGAAATTTACTTTCTTGACAAAGTCATCAAGTTGAGCAAAGAACTTCTGAAATTCAAACTGCTTAAAGATAGTAATGAAATCAAGATGACTGCAAATCATATGAAAAACATAAAGCACATTAGATGCGTGAAATGAATATCTGAAACATAATGATCATAAAAACAAGATCATTTAACAAGCAAAGCGCGCACATTTCAGATCACAAATGCATAAGCTGAGCGACGCACTTAAGTCAATATAATGCTTCGCAAAATGAGTCAGAATCAAAAGTCAGCTATTTAAAAAACTTTCTCAGTTTTTATCATTAAAGCAAAGTGACACTGATTAAATAACAATGATGTTCAAGAAAAAGATTGAAATATTGCAAGAAAAATTCTTTTCTTCATTCTTTCAGACAAATGTTAATAACATTGCAAACTCATTTATATTTTTAACAATATCATTTGACTTACGCATTTCAGAAGATGAAGTAAGACAGACAATTAAAAGAATAAAAGTAAACAAAGCATTAAATGTCTTAAACATTTTGAACAGAATGCTGCAGACAGATCTCACAGAACTGATCTCAATATTGATGAGTTTATTCAATGCATATGTAATACACAAATATCATTCAAAGCTGTTCAAAAAGACTCAAATGATAGTACTATGCAAATCAAAAAAGAGCAATTATACTGATTTGAAAACATATTGACTTATTGCTTTGCTTGATATCATAGAAAAAGCTTTGAAGTCAATCATGATTAAAAGACTGAGTGATATAACTGAGACTCATCACATGCTATCTGATGCTCAAATGAAAGTGAGACATAAGCAATTTATGATCTTGACATTAAATTTACTAGTAAATCAGATTCATACAATATGAGACTGCAAAATCAAATATGTAATGTTCATGCTAAATTTAGATGTTGTTGAAGCGTTTAATTGAGTTTTGCACATCAGACTTCTGCATACTCTGAAAATGAAAAGAACTTCAAACTATATAGTTGAATGAGCACGCAGCTTTCTTGAGAATTGAGAAACATCGCTGAAATTCAATGAATAAATGAGTGACATGTGCAAGATAAATGCAAACATATTGCAAAGATTTCTCATTTCATCGATTTTCTTTCTATTCTTCAACGCAAGTCTGATTGAGAAGTGCAAAGCATTAAAAATTAAGATCAAAGTGCTCAACTTTGTAAATGACATTAACATTCTAACATACAATAAATTCATTGAAGAAATTTGCAAAATACTGAGCAAAGCACATGATGTTTGCGCAAAATGAGCTTGCACTCATGACACAACATTTGCATCAGAAAAGTATGAATTTACACACTTCATCAGAAAATCAAAGAGATTTGATATGATAATTAGTATATAAATAGAAAGTTCAGTCATTAAGTTGAAATCAGATGTGCAAGTTCTGAAAGTACAACTGAACATGAAATTGCAATGAGACGTGCATTTTCGTCAAATCAAAGTGAATCACGTCACATGAATGCTAGCACTTAATTGACTCAAAGTCTTTATATAAAAAACAATCTTCATAAAAACAAGACAAATATACTCAGCAGTAGTAAAATCAGAAATTGCATTCAAAGCATCAGTTTGACATCAGCAAGAAAAAGAGAAAGAATTATCAGATAAAGAATGCAAACTTGAAACATTACAGAATTAGACTTTGCATCATGTTGCAAAGATATTCAAAAAAGTAAGCATTGAGACTTTGAAAGCAAAAATGTACACAAGCTCGCTGCATGTTCATCTGAATATGCTGCAAGACAAAATCATGTTACACAGTTGAATCAATGATCATACGCAGAAAATCAGACAAGCATGCAAACTGATATGCACTCATTTGATGAGTATTAATCACATCATCTTTTATTCTTTCATCATCAAGAAAGTGATGCTTTTAAACAACTTAATTCAAGAAGATGTGAAAATACAGTTGAAATGCAAGCAATTAACTCTCGCTGCAACGATTTTGACTAGTGACAGCATTGCAATAAAGCAATATTACAGAAGTCAGTGAAAGCAATGATGGAAAAAATATAGAAAACACATTGCAGATGTTCATGTCATCTCAACACAAAGATTGCATCTGTTCAACAAGATGATAAAGATGCAAAATAATCTTCAGAAGATTAAAAACACTCTCATCACTTATATTAAAATTAAATGCATAAATCTGAATATTTATCTGCACTTCAGAAACATTTCAGACGCAGATAATGCATGATGCAACTGCGACTGAAATCATCAAATGATGAAACATGTACTTATGCATTGCTTGAACTGATTGCATTTGCAATCAAGAATGTTACAAAATATTAACTTCTTAAACTATTAAATAATCATCATTATCATGAAAAGTTTTAAAGCAGCTGCAAGAATGATGATGAAAATGAAGCTTTTGAAGCAATTTAAAGTGATTGAATCACTCATTCTTTAACATGCAATCAACGCAAACTAATTTGATACATAGTCTCATAATGATAGTTTCAAATGCGCAAAGCAATCATATAAACAGTGAGTGATTTTCTATCTCAGAGAGTTTTGTTCACTCAAAATAAATAGCATAGAGTTTCTCATGAGTTGACTTAATCAATGTTACAAAAGTATATAAATTTATTATTATTACTTTTGCATTATCTTTTTGCATTATCTTTTAATAAAAAGTCATAAAGAGAAACATGAAAATCATTTGATAGAAAGTCATGATGAGAAACATAAAGAGAAATATGAAGAGAAACATAAAGAAAAACATAAAGAGAAACATGAAGAAAGTCATGATGAGAAACATGAAGAGAAATATGAAGAGAAATATGAAGAAAAAACATGAAGATCATTTGACTTTGATAGAAAGTCATGATAAGAAAACATGATAGAAAGTCATGAAGAAAATTATGAAGACTGTTTGATCAAGCTATTTACATTTATTTAATATTTTGTTGAATCAAGTTGAGTTTTTGAGTTGAATTATTGAGTCAAGCTTTTCAATTCAACTTGAGTGCTTAAGTTCAACTTCTCAACTCAACTTAATACTTTTCTTAAAAAATTTCAACTCAACTTGATACTTTTTGAGTTGAGTATTCAACTTGAACTCAAGTACTCAACTTGACGCAATCAGTTTAACACTCACATCAAAAATAATATTTTTACTCTGAAGATATTTTTGCTGAATGTTACAAGCGTGCTCAACCTTCTACTGAAACGTATGTTCTTTGAGCAAGTCTAGACTCTATCGAGCCTAGCGCTCATTCTTTCTTCTGTACATATAGTCTTCGCATTTAGATAGATTTCACTCTTTAGCTTTGAATTCTCATTTACCTGATTTACTCTTCGTTTACCTGTATTTCTATGACTTGCTCTAGACATGATTCTAACATTATTCAAAGCTTCATACATATCACATGACAGTGATTCACTTTCTAGTTGAGTCGATTTTTGCAACTCTACAATCAAAAGCAGAAGCTTTGCTACAGATGTGTAGTAAACATGAAGACAACAGTTGATCTTTTTACTGAGCTTGTCATTGAATTGAACAAGCTCTGTCACATGTTGCAAACAAGAAAATCTCGACTGAGTTCTTGACTGAACTCATCATTAAACAAGCTTTGCGACGCGTTGCAGACATGAATTGATTTCTCGATCAATTTCTTGACTGAGCTCATCATTGAACAGAACAAGCTTTATCAAATGCAGTAGGCAGAAATCGAAACAACTTCTATTGAATGTGATAGACAGAAACAGAGAGTGCTATTGAATACAATAGACGCGATCAGAACAAGCTTTGCTTCAAGAACGTGTCTGATATTGATCTTGTCATTGAAACAATCAATGAACAGAACAAGCTTTGCAACGCGTTGCAGACAGAAATCAGAAGTGAGTCTGCTACAATGACAGACAAGAATTGACCTTGTCGTTGAGTCAGTCACTTGATAGCTAGTTTGCTTGAAAAACACGAATCGACAGTGAGTCTGCTTCAAAGACACGTTCAATATTGATCTTTTGATTGAGTCAGTCACTTGATAGCTAGTCTGCTTGAACGACACGTTCAATAGTGAGCTTGCTTTAATGACATGAACGAAACAAGTGCTATCAAATGCAGTAAGTCTGAATCAGAAGTGAGTCTGCTACAATGACAAGAGAATGATTGATCTTGTCATTGAGCTTGTCACTCAATAGTGAGTCTGCTTGAACAACATCTGAAATTGAATTCAGTCATGAATCTTTCTTTATTCGTACCTTCTACGATTTATCTCTATTCACAACATTGACAACAACAGCAAGATGATATGTACTGCAGACAGAATGAAACATGTACTATATGTTTCAAGAGAATTGAACATATACTACATTTCTGAAATCACGAAGATATGAGCTGAAACTCATTCATCATTGAATATTTGAAGCTGAATAGAAAGAGTCTGCTTGAATGACAAGAATAATGAGTTTGCTACAATGATAAACAAGAATTGATTTTGTCGTTGAGTCAGTCACTCGATAGCTAGTCTGCTTGAACAACACTCGAAGTGAGTCTGCTACAATGACATCAGAACTTGATTCAGCAACAAATCTCTTACTTGTACCTTCTACAATTTATCTCTATTCACGACATTGATGACAACAGCAAAGATGATATGTACTGCAAACAAAGTAGCATATACTATATGTCTTGAAAGAATAGAACATATACTATATGTCTGAAAACAGAAAGATATGAGCTGAAACTCGTTCATTGTTGAATATTTAAAGTTGAATAGAAAGAGTCTGCTTGAATGACAAGAATAGTGAGTCTGCTACAAAAGCAGATAACGATTGATCTTGTCATTGAGCTTGTCACTTGAAGTGAGTTTGCTACAATGACAAAGTTGATAGTTGATCTCTTGACTGAGCTCATCATCGAACAGAACAAGTTCTATCAAACGCGATAGACATGAACAGAACAAGCTCTACTACATATATGTAGTAGACATGAACGAAACAAGCTCTACTACATGCATGTAGTAGACATGAACAGAACAAGCTTTGCTACATGCGTGTAATAGACATGAATCAATAGTGAGTCTGCTTTAATGACATCAGATATCAAGAAGAAATAGACTTGAAACGTCTGATGAAATGAGCTTGAAACACTTTATGATGTCAAGAAGAAATAGACTTGAAACATCTGATGAAATGAGCTTAAAACGCTTGATGAAACGAGCTTGAAATGCTCAATGAAATGAGCTTGAAACACTTGATGAAATGAGCTTGAAACACTCAAATAGAACGATAACAAAACAAATAAGAAAGAAAGAAGCTGATTGAAGCAATGAAATCATTGCTTGACTGAAGAAAAGAAAGTAATGTTACGAGCATGCTCAGTCTTCTACTGAAACGCATGTTTTTTGAGCGAGCCTAGACTTTATCAAGTTTAACGCTCATTCTTTCTTCTGTACATATAGTCTTCGCATCTAGATAGATCTCACTCTTTAGCTTTGAATTCTCATTTACCTGATTTACTCTTCATTTACCTGTATTTTTATGACTTGCTCTAGACATGATTCTAACACTGAATTGATGAATATTGTTGATGCATTGAGTAATTATCATTAAGCGAGAACTCAAAGAAGAGATGATCAAATACAAAGCTAAATGAATGTGTAAGAAGTTTCATCAGAAGTAAAGAATTAACTATAATGAGATCTTTGCTTTGATGATTGAAGTCATAATCATTAAAATGCTTTTAACATTAATGATTAAATATGATTATGAAGTTAAATAAATAAATATCATCATCACTTTTCTAAAAGCACATTTAAAAGAGAAAATCTGAGTACAACAATCATCAAGATTTGAACAAAAAAAATTAATAATAATAATAATAATAATAATAAATTTATACACTTTTGTAACATTAATTAAATTGACTCATGAGAAACTTTATGCTATCTGTATCAAGTGAACAAAACTCTTTGAGATAGAAAATCACTTGCAGTCTACATGATTGTTTCACGCAGTTGAAACAATGAGTTTTGAAACTATGTATCAAATTTGTTCACGTTGATCACATGTTAAAGAATGAGTGTTTTAATTACTTTAAATTGCTTTAAGAGCTTTATTTTCATTATCATTTTTGCTACTGCTTTAAGACTTTTCATGATGATGATAATTATTCAATAGTTTAAAAAGTCAACATCTTGTAATATTCTTGATAAACTGATCATCAAGTTGAGTTTTGATATCAATCTTCTGACTCAACTTAAGTACTTGATATCAATCTTCTGACTTAACTTGAATACTCAATTTCAACATTCTGACTCAATTTAATATTGATTTCAAGTTGATACTTGATTTGAATTCTCAACTTAACTCATCAAGAAATCGAATATGACATCAAAAAAACTAAATATAGAAATTTTTCCGATTTTTCGTCTTTGCATTATCTTTTTGCATTATCTTTTTGATAGAAAGTCATAAAGAAAAACATGAAGAAAAACATGAAGATCATTTGATAAAAAGCTTTGATAGAAAGCTATGATAGAAAGTCATGACGAGAAACTATGAAGATTGTTTGATAGAGAGTCATGAAGAAAAGTCATGAAAAAGAGTCATGAAGAGAAGCTATGATAGAAAGTCATAATAGAAAGTCATAATAAAATATCTATTTATCTATCTTCATGTTTTGACGAGTTGAGTCGAGAATTTCAAGTTGATACTTGATTTTAATTCTCTGACTCGACTTAAATACTTGAATTGAACATCTTGATTCAACTTGAATACTCAAATTAAGAATTCTGATTCAAATCAAGTCTTGATAAATTGAGTACTTGACTCAAACTTAAGTACTTGACTTGATGTAATCAGTCTAATTCTTGATCGCAGATGCAATCAGTTCAAGCAATGCATGAGTACATGCTTCATCATCTGATAACTTCATTTGCAGTCATATCATGAATTATTCATGTTTGAAATGTTTCTAGAGTGCAGATAAACATTCAGATTTATGCGTTCAATTTTAATGTGCATTGCAAAAATGCTTTCTGCTTTCTGAAAATCATCATGCATCTTTATCATCTTATTACTTAAATGCAATCTTTGTACTGAAATTGCATTAATATTTGCAACGCATTTTCTGTACTTTTCTCATCATTGATTTCATTGATCTTTATGATACTGCATTATTGCGATGCTATTGCTTGTTGAAATCATTGTGAAGAAAAGAATGCATTGATTACATTTTAACTGTATCTTTGCATCTTCTTGAATGAAAACATTCAAAAGTACTATTTTCTTGATGATGAATGAGTGAGAAATGACGTGATTAACTTTTGTCAAATGAGCATGTATTAGTTCATTTATCAAAAATATGTTGTATACGTTGCATGCAACATACATAAAGCATAACTTCTATACTAATTTTTCTCTTAGACTCAAGAAGTTACTTAAAAAGTCTTTTTACAACAGATTCACAGTTTAAAATGAATGAGATCTTTCACTGTTCAAATTTTGACAATTTACTTTTTAAGCATGAATTGTAAATGTTTCATCTGCAATACATATGTATATTGCAGTCAATTTCTTCTTTAATCACATCAACATGCATTACTGTTCTTTCAAATTATATAAATAATGTCTTCAACTAAAGATTGACTTTATCATCAAGACATTCAAGAGTCAAAGCTTAATGAAAAAATAAGATTCTTGAAATTAATAATTGTCATCATTGTATATCATGTTTTGCAGATGCTCACTTCACTTGTAAAATGTGCAACTCATTTATTTCATGTTATTTGTAAAGATTTTTCTCATGCAGATCAATTGTGTTTTACAGAAATGTTCATATGTTACACTTTTAATCAAACAGCATAGTTCAATCATTCTTTACTAACTCGCTTGTGTTTCTCTTCTTTTAATGAAGTTTTCTCATCAACATATCATTCATGTATAGAATGTTTATATCTGAATTGTCTGTTAAATGATATTAACAAAATTCTTAAATTTATTCATGTCAAATTTATTCATGTCAAATTTAACAAGTCTTGTGAGTTACTTATGTTGTAGTAACAGACATGCAGTCTTAACAAGATTTATACGTAGTTAACACATAAATTTAAAAAATGTTCATGATTTAAGTTTTTTCTGCTAATCACTTTCAACAGATCAAATGTAAAAGTGTTTTGTCTCAATTCTCATTATCATGATAACAAGATATTGAATTGAATAATTTTCATAAGCGATTTTTCTTGTAGTTCTGTATTCTATTTGACTTTCTCATCTGCATGTAAATTGCTTGTAACATATACATTGAGATTATCAAAGTCTGTGTGATCACGAAAACTTTGCATGCAATCAATGCACAACACTTCATCATCATGCAGCATCTCAATATCATTTAAACTTTTGATAATCTTTAAACTTTACTGTAGCTAAACAATATATTTGTAATCAGCATTGCATACAGATGAGTTTCATCACTGATTATAAAAAGAATTAATTGTAATTGTAATTGTAATTCATACATTCTTATGACATTGATTTAGACTCAACTCATGAGAAACTCTATGCTATTTATATCGAGTGAACAAAACTCTCTGAGAAAGAAAATCACTTGTCGTTTATACAACTGCTTCATGCAGTCAAAACAATGAGATTGACACTGTGTTATCAAGTAATGAATCTATAGCTTTTATTCAGCGCATGATGCTTGAGTAAACTCTTGATGAAAGTGTCTGTGCTGTTTGATTATGACGCATCGTCTTTGCTCTGCTCTTCATTGACGATATTCTATACAATGATGTCTCGATTCAATTCTCGATTCAAAGATGAAAGATGTTTTCTTTGCACTCATGATGCTCATGATTGTAACGTACGTAAAGTTGTGTTCTCTTACTCAATGATTATCATTCATTGAGCAGAGAAATATGTGATGAAAGAGAGACGCACACGATGAGAAGATAGAGTGTGATTGTACTGAGTAATTCTTTTCTTCTCTTGATTTGACTTATGTCACGTAGACGTTGAATGAATTGTTAGTATAGACATGTGATCACAATCGTTCAATGTTTGACTTTGATCAATGAAAGAGAATGCGTTCTGATCATTCTCTTGAGCTCTCGATTTTTCACGTGAATAGATGAATGACTTGACATCAAGTAAAGAAGATGAGCTCAAGTTCTTTCAGTATATCAGCATGATCAACGAGTCACTACTTCTTCAAGCACTGTAGTCACGTCTCTCAATACTTGAAATGACTATTCTACCTGATATCTTTTCATCAATTACTCGACAACACTGTCGATGTAATGAAGATGTTTTGATATCAACGCAGTCGACAAGTTGCAAATTCTTCGATCACTTGTAGTCACAATTTGCAGACTCTTCACCTGAGTTGTCTTTTTCACTAGTAGTATCTTTTCATCTCTTACTGACATTGACATATCATTAATCTTCTTTGTAGATCAATTGTGACTGTTAGAAAGAGTGTTGTTGCATGAGTGAAAACTCTGCATGATGACTTTTCTGATCACGCAACGTTTTAACATTGTTTGAACTGCGTTGAATTGAGATCTCTTGACTCTTTTGACTTCTATTCGAACACAGAATAGAATCAAAAGATTCATAGTTGACATCATGTACAGATGAATCTCATTGTCAGTCATAAAAAGAATTAAATGAAATCTTTTTAATTTATTATTTAAACAAAACTTTATATGAATTAAAACAAATATCTTAAGAATGATATACAACTCTGAAAGTTTATTTCATCTTCATCAACTATCAAAGAATAGAAATTGATCATTCAATGTTCATTTATAATAATGATATTATTATCATCATTTATATGAATGATCTGCTTATTCTAGAATCAAATATACTTGATATTCAAGCTCTGAAGCTGCAATTTGCAAAATGCTTTCAAATGAAAGATTTTGACTCAATCAAGTAATATTTAAAAATGCACATAACTTGTAATAAAGTTGAATGAACTTTTTAAATTAATCAAATAAGCATTTATATTAAGTGAGTCATTAAGCTTCTGAGCATGAGCAATTGCAACTTAACTAAAACATCAATGCATCATAAATGTCAACTCAAGAAAAACGTTTATTGAAAGTCAAAAAAGTGAGTTAAGTATTAAGCTATCTTTGAAGAAATAAAAGATTATCAATTAATTATTGAAACATTGATGTTAATAATTTGTCAAACATGATCAGACATAATTTATGCAGTGAGTAAATAAATTGATCATGTTAAGTTGAATACTTAAGTTCAAGTTAAGTACTCAACTCAAAAAATGTTGAGTCAAGTTGAAAGATTTTTGAATTCAAGTCACGTCAAGTTGAAAAGTTGAACTCAAGAACTCAAGTTGAGTTGAAAAGCTGAACTCGACAATTTGATTCAACAACTCGACTTAACTCAACAAGAAGTAGATAAATAGATGTAAATAGCTTAATTGAACAGTCTTCATGATTTCTCATCATGACTTTCTATCAAATCTTTTTATCAAACCTCTTTATCAAATCTTTCTATCAAATAATCTTCATGTTTTCTCTTCATGACTTTTCTTCATGACTTTCTATCATGACTCTTTATTATGACTTTTCTTCATGATTCTTTATCAAATAGTCTTCATGTTTTTTGTCATGACTTTCTATTAAAAAGATAATGCAAAAGCAAAAAATCGGAAAAATTTTTTTATTTAGCAGTTAACTCTCTTGATGTCAAGCTTGAGTTCTTGATGAATCAAGTCAAGTTGACTTAATTTCTAGTCAAGTTAAGTCACGTTGAATTGAAAATATGCTCAACTTGACTTGAATTGAATTGAAAATGTGAGCAACTCAACTTCAAATCGAGTTGAATTCAAAATGTCAACTTGAAACTCAACTTGATGATCAGTTTATGAGTAAATACAGCAGATATGTAATGAATTTTATCTTCAATCATGATTTAGCTGTCAAACAAATCATTCAGTATTTAGTTGATACTGCTGAGCTGAAACTTCATTATGAATTTTTCAAAGTGAAGAGAGTTGAGAAAGCTGAATTCTTTGAATATATTAATTCAGCTCATGCAAATTGCTTGAATTCTTAAAGATTTATCTTCAACTATATGTTTTTTCTATGAAATGAATCAATTAGCTGAAGCTTCAAACATCAATAATGTGTTAGTACATCATCTGCTGAAGTTGAATATGTTAATAAATGTAATGCAATTAAAGAATTGATCTTTCTGATTCAAGCATTGAAAGAGATGAAATATGATGATTTAAATACAAATTCAACTATCATTTTAGCTGACAATCAAGTGACTATAAAAATGAATAGCAATCTCGTCAATCATCTTCAAGCTAAGCACATTGATACATCATATCACTATGTTCGAAATAAGATAGAAGAGAAAGCAATCAGATTGAAATACATACTCATTGATCAAATGATGATTAATGATTTAATCAAATCTCTGAACTCTGACAAATTTCTAAGATTCAGATCAGTTATGAGACTAGCTTCAAGAAATGAGACTACTTCATCAAGCATGATGTTGACGAGTAAAAGAGCACGATATATATAGAAGATCTGAATAGCTTCACATGAAGCTTCAATTTCTAAGAGGGAGTGTTGGAAACGAAATACGTATGCACATACGTATGCTCATACATATACTTCGGCGGTTAGTTATTTCCGCTCCGGCCGAAGCGACTTGGCGCTAGGGGTATTTATTCTTCCTCTCACTTCTTTCTTCATCTGTATGCTCTACGATATATGCTCTACCTACTAGATAGTCAATTTACCTACATGCACATATTCGCTCTGACCCTCATATACCAATAATAGGCTTGCACTCATCAAAACTATTCGGCACATCCACTGCATTCGTCGTCTGCCCCAACGTCCCACAAATACTCGATTCATAAAACACCAATGTGCACCTGACTTCTGCTGGCGCACCCGGGGGATCCAGGACGGCTTTGTAGCCTTAATACCCCGGGATGAAGGCAAGGGCGCGGCAGGGGAGAAACTGTTGCAGACGCCGGGTTTGAGGGTGATGTTTGGTTGGAAAGGGACGGTGCCGAGATTGCATTGGTAGAGTTGGTAGGGTTGAAGGGTTGCGGTTATGGCGGCGGTGGTAAGGGGGGGAAGGAGAGTAGGGATGAGGGCGAGGGGTTGGAGGGTGTCAATGTGGTTCTGGGTTGGTAGCGTGATAACTCCTGGTTAGGAGATGCATGGTTTCTAGGCTCTACTTTGGAACCGATTTGGAGACGGAGTGAGGGAATCAACCGAATTTTAGTAGGTGGAGAGAATATTACTCATCGCTGCGTTATATTGGGAAAACAAGAGTACATAGGTTCATACATGTCATGTTCAGTAAGTCTTCAAATATCATAGGCTGAGGAAGAACCGAGCAGATGGGTGAGATGATCTGTGCAAGCGACTGGATCAGGAAACTGCAAGCTCGAACTGCGACTCGGATACATCTAGCTTTCACGTCGGAAATGTTCTGTCATTCCTTACTGGCGGGTGTTGCGTCATACAGGCAGCCAGAGCACCACGATCCGCCACTCATTTAGTGTTTTCGTGGTATCATCAACTTAGGAGGCTGCAGTCTAGCTCATTGCAATCGATAGCACTGCAGCGGTGGCGGGACTATTATACATGGGGTTTCGCGGCATCGTGGCCTAGCGTAAATTTCTCAGAAACTTCAGCACTCCGATCTTAAGTCTTGGCGCTCTCCATCCTGGCCCTCAGATCCCTAATCAGCGCCTTCGCCTCGTCAACCTCTACTCCATCTTGAAAAAGTTCGTTAGCCAGCTCCATTGATCTTGCAAGCCCCCCTCTAGCGAACTTCCATCTCGCAAGCCACATCCTGGCTTCGAGGTTTTCGTCGTGACTCCAGTCCCTTGACCTTGGCTATCTTCATCATCATCGTTACGAGGGCCTTCTTCTTGGGCTAGTGTCATCTCCATGTACGACGATGTCTCTTCTGTTTCGCCCAGCTTTTCATACATTAGTGCGATTTGGCGTAGCCGAGACATAGCATTCTCTGTAAGCTGAGTAAAGCAGCGATAGGGCTGGGAAAGTAGCTGGATCGGGTACCACAGCATCGTTACTCAAAGCATCTAAGCAAGCGCAGCCCTCGATTGGTCCCAAAGGACGAAATATTCAGTGCCGTGGTCTTGATGCGTAGCCAAGGAGGATATGCCCCTTCCAAAATCTCTTATCAAAGATCACAGTGTCATTGTGTGGTGGAGCTGCTTGTAAGGGACACGCAAAGCCATCTAAGTAGAAACCATTCGGTCCATAACGTAATTATACGCTTTATCACTCTCAGTCAAAGGCCTCCATGTCTTTCTTTAGTCTCCCGAGTCAAGTAGAACAAACAAGATGTTGGGGTTAGTAAGACGAATGATGAACGTCCGCGGGCTTCTAGAAGTGATAGGCTCACAGCAAGCTGTTGATGCGTGGAGTTGCGGACAAGTCTTGAACGATCTACGTTCAACTCTCAGGTCAATGCTTCTTGCTGTGGCTGCCACACGGAATTGACGTGGTACGACGTCGGGAACAGATCCGAAGAGAATTTTGGTGTTACCTACAATGAAGATCGGGTAACCAATGGAAATCTATTGCTAACGCCTTAAAAGATCAAAAGGGGTCCTCGGCCGAGCCCCTTCAATAGGAAGAAATAGGTAACCAAAAAGCACGAAGAGCCTGTCCCAAAACGGTAGGTGACAAAACAATAGTATGAGTATATGCTGGAACTTCCAGATACCGTCCAAATTCGATTTGCTTCATGTGGCGAAGGTTGCACAAAGAACAGCTTGCAGATAGATAGAGACTAGACATCAACGCAGTAGTCTCAGACTCACAACAACTGAAGTAGCAATATCGACCATTAACTCCCCTGGTTGTTCCAGTCTGTTTGGGTGTCGGTGCTGCCGACTGCCAAAATGGGCCGAGACAAAGGACTTGTCATTCGTGTGACAATTCACCTCTGCAGCACATACCGCGCTACCATTCGAGTTGTTCAACCAACCCACACGTGAACAAGGAGCTTTAGGTCTTCCACATGTTCTCGAACTGTAACCACAGCTGAATAACACTCTTCATATTCTTTCACAAGCTTTCGAGACAACCACATCTAAGTAGCATTGCTTCTATTCTGTTCACGAAATTTCAAAGATGTGCCCAATTCGAGCGAGCGCTTTTCGCATTTCTCCGATTAGGTATCGACATAGGACCATATCTGAGCAGCATATATTGCAGTTTCCCTAAAATTTCATAAAGATTTGAAAAGACTGTTGTTTGGCGATGACTTTCTCCCTGCACAATAATGGGTAGTGGCTAGCCAGTTTGAACGTTTTCAACGATTGCAGAAGCTTGAATCCAAAGAGCTTCCATCGACACCCTAGACCGAACCCTTCCTTTGCCGCAAGCAGGGCGGCCTTTCCTAAGTTTCCACAACCTCGAAAATCTGGCGCCCACAGTTTACAACCAGATCAAAACGCTCGACCCGCCTCATCCACCCCTATAGCCGCCGGTCGAGTCTCTGAGACTGGATCATCCCAACGCCATTCCTCGACTAAGAAGTTGTTAATACCGACCTAAAGACAATTGTAGCTGTTCCAACTTACTCGCTGGAACCGGAATAGCTCTAGTAAAGCTGATGGCACCATATAGAACGGCGAGAATTACTCCGATGAAGCGCATGATTTAGTCTTTGAGCTTTGATGATAAGGTTGCTTTGATTTGATGAGAGGGATATTCAATCTTCTGGTATTGTTGCTCCAAGGAAGTGCAGCAGCGGCCTATTCATATACTTTAGGAAGGCCAGAGCTGCTCGAGGAGCCATCGGCGATCCGCAATCACCAGGAATGAGACCCACTAAACGCACACCACTCCGAATAGATCCGCTGAGGCTTCGTAACCGTAGCCACACGCACCAAAGTTTAAACTCCGCTACCGATCCCTTCCCTCCTCCATCTTCCCTCATTATTTACATAATTGCCGTCATACCTTTGGCCCCACCATCACTCGGAGGAGACCATAACGCATCACCGGAGCTGCTTGTTGGAACTTCGGTGAGCACGAAGGGGGCAGTGAGGATGAGGCGGGGGAGCGAGGTGGACGTCACCACCATGATAATACACCGCATCGTCAAAGATCACTATTTCCAGCTCACCCGTGTAGTTTAGAAAGCGCGAGCTGAGACAGTAGGTGAAAGTCAAGTGATTACATTCATGTAATCACCCAATTTTGGTGGAATCTCGATTTTGCCTATCAGAAATCCCCGTCTTTCCTTTTTCAGCCGGGGGTGTACACATAGAAGAAGGGGTGTACGTCTAGTGGGTCCTCTGAGAATTCGTTGATAGATCTAAAGGGAGATTACGTAGCACAGGTTAGTAGTCCATGCATAATAGACTAAGGACGCTTTCTTTCTGTCTTTTCCTAGAGTATCCGGATGTAGGGACACTGATGCGTCTCATGGCGGTTCTAGGCTATGTACCGCCATTATAAGGAAGCCGGTCTCTCGGTTTCGCTCATATTATTTACTCAGCCCTTGTCAAAATGTCGAAGGGAGCAGGAAATCTTCCAAATGACGAAAGCAGAATTCCCTTGGCTTACGAAGCACTGTCTCACGACTCTTGTCTTTTCACCGAAAATGTCGGCTATTCATCCCAAATCTCTCGGACTGAGCACAAATTCTGGCGATATCGGCGTTGGATATACTCATACTTCATCTTGGTACACGTCGCATTTGCCCTCACATATTTAGCCATCGTGCGGTCCCGCGAACCGTACCCGTTGAATGCGCTGAGCAACAAGTCATATTGTAAGAAATATGATGGCTTTTGTACTGACTGTGGTGGTCTGACAATACTTTAGCTCCAGCATTGGAAGCCGTTCACTATGAGATGCACGATCAACATCCAACAAGTCATGGAAACTATACCGAATTCTCCGGTCCACCTTCACCTGAGAATAATCGTGCATGGGATGCATTGGTCAGACGTATAATCACACCTCACACTCGATGGGTATCCTCTGTTGAATACTGAGAGTACTTGACAGCATTATTCTTCAGTGCATCCAAGGGGGATATGATATCTGCCGGTGAATCCGTGGAAGTCTCCGCGGAACTCGTCGAAGGGGGCTACTTAGCCGCGCTCGGGGTGTATCACGACTTACACTGCCTGGTAAGCATCAGAGATTCTTTTCCCCTGCCTGCGTTGGAAGCTCACGATAGCAGAGGCAATTGAGACTATTTCTATATAAAGAGATTTATTACCCCAATCTCACTCACCCGCAGCTCGAGTACCTTCATGGCCATCTAGGTAATGCATTCTCCCCTTGGAAGCGGTTCGAGTATCTAATAGGCTGAACCTTAACAACCTTTATAACTTAGATCATTGCATTGAATCCCTTCGAGTATCGCTCATGTGTACGGCGGATACCAGCGTATACACTTTTCGTTGGCAAGATCCGCCCCAAGAAAAGCCTGCCACAAAGTCTAACGCGAGACGGTCTTGTATTGACTGGGGAGTCTTCCAAAGCTGGAGTCGGAAGCGTATGGTACCGTTAGCTCCTAGGATGAAGATGCCGAAGGTGTCGTCAATTATTCACACATAGTTGTAAAAGTGGCGCAGGACGGATATGATGCTTATATAAAAGCTTGCGTAGATCAAAATGACAACTATGTTAGCGCCATTTGAGGGATTTTCCGATGGCGAATTTAAGAGGACGGTGTCTTAATCACTCCTCGTATTTTGATAATATTTCTGACTCTGGTAAAGCACGTCGCTAGATCTTCGCTGGTCGACGATAACCTCCCTTACAGTTTATCCTGGGTATTCCACTCACATTGTTCGCATTACCGTTCCCAATACCGTATTGTTTCTAGGTCTGGACTCTTTGTCTAAGCTCTTTCGAGATTTTCTACTTAAACGTTGACGTGAAGAGAAAGTCTGAATCCAATTTCAGGTTCGCCAACAGGAACCGGAGAGAAGTCCTGTAAAAAGGCAGGCTTCCAGCATAAACTCCTAGTCATTTGCTCTAGGCAATGGGGTTTCGGTCTTCCTTATGGAATGGTTAGACAACCTCAGTCCACCCAGCAAAGCTAGCCGAGCAACCCGTGCTCTTACATCAGAACTATTTTATACCATCAGGCTTGGTACATAGATCGACATTACCTCTTCAAAGGGGTGTATGTTGTACGCTATGCCGCATTAGTAACGTGCTCGGCCTTCCCTTCCGTTAAATTGTTATCAAGACAACCCCTGCCCCTGTGTGGCAGAACCTTCCTGTGTCATCAATACCCTTCTTCAGCAGCACCGCTCGTAACTTCTCGGCTACTGCTGTCGGCTCGACCTGTTCCTTATGCTTATAAGTCTCCCCAGATGTCTCCATGCCGGCTTTCACGTAGCTAGAGTGCAACAGCGTTATCACCAAGCCCTTATCTTTCGTATCCATGGCCATGCTCATGCCGATGCCGTGGGGTGTCTGAAATCCGCTCAATCGGCCGGTGCACTGCATTGAGGCTAACTGTAGGATTGAGCCCGCCGCTTTTAAGGCACGGTACGCGTAAAATCCGCTAAAGATATAAGCTCCTATACTGTCTATCACGCGTATACACAAGGCCGGTCCTTCGAGCGAAAGATTGTAGGATGTTCCGTAGAAGTGCTTTGCGTCATGAGAAGAGGCCTGGTGGTAATGGTCACGGAAGTTCTAATCAGGATGGCTTAAGACGTATTGAGAAGGGTATCGGAGTCGTGAAGAGCCATTGTTCCTTTCATCACGGTCAGCCACGGATGAAACAGTAAAGGAACAATCCCCGTAGAGTGTATTTTTTGGTTGTAAGGATCCTAGGCGGAAGACAAGGGCGAATCTTGAACTTATCTGCATTGATCGTTGCTTAGGTAACGTTTTTTTCCTTATCTGGCATAATCAACCTCTCTTCAGATTCCAACGGCCTGCCGTATCGAGTAAGACATCATAAGCACGATGTCGCAGAGACCATTCGGGCTACCTGCCGATTGTCCTGCTTCATCATCACTTTGATAGGGACTAGGGAATTGATTGGACGGTGGGATCGGTGCGTTACTACATATTGAGGATGGCACTCCCCGCAGTTGGCATTGGCAGTGCCGTACCATCTGTTGTCAATCATGTCTTTAAGGAATGGCAAAAGCGCTATGGACATGGAGAAGAGCGAGACTGTCGTCTTCGACGACGGCAAAGCGAACGTGCAAAACGGGGAGCAACATCTACAGGAACTGGAGGTGGATGTAAGCACAGTATTGCTAGAAGAAGGAGAATTTGACTTTGAGTCTGACCAATCGCCATTCCCTGAGGGTATGTTTTCAACCTAGACTTGTGATGCCAATGGAATTCTGCCTCTGACTGTTGCTACAGTACGCGCTGTGATACCAAGTGTTGACGACCCAGAGATTCCAATTAATACCCTTCGAATGTGGATACTTGGGATTGTGTTCACGATTGTACGTGCGCTCCCACTAATCACCTCTTTACCATGTGGCTGATACAACAAAGCTTGGATCTGGCGTCAATCAGTTCTTCTCCCTGCGCTACCCTTCTGTGCACATTGTTTCTTTAGTAGCTGAGCTTGTTGCCTATCCGTGCGGAGTATTTCTTGCCAACATTCTGCCTGTCTATTACGTCAATCTAGGACTCCTTGGGGTCTGGTGCATTAATCCGGATCATCACTTCAACATAAAGGAACATGCCATCATCACAATAATGAGCAACGTTTCCTTCGGATACGGTAGTGCTGACTCAACTGCTATCATTCAATCATATGGCAAGTTCTACGGCTTCCACTTGTATCCTGGCTTCTCCATCCTGGTCGTCCTATGTTGCCAGCTTCTTGGATTCGGTGTTGCAGGCCTAGCCTCACCATGGCTTGTTGAGCCGGCGGGCATCATATGGCCTGGCGTGCTTTCTAATTGTGCACTCCTAAGTTCCCTTCACTCTCGAGCTAATGCGGTGGCGAATGGATGGAAAATATCTAGGCTGCGCTTTTTCATGTATGGCATGGCCGGGGCATTTGTATGGTATTTCTTCCCAGGCTTAATATTTGTTGGCCTGAGCTACTTTACCTGGGTTTGCTGGATTGTACCAAATAACCTGGTTGCGAACCATCTCTTCGGAATGGTTACTGGATTGGGCTTGAGTCCTATCACCTTTGACTGGAGCCAGGTTGCTTATAACACCAATCCCCTCCTCTCCCCATCATGGGCAGGTACGAGAATGTCTTCTTGTAGTTGTCGAGCTGACCCAAGTAAGCACTCAACGTCATTGCGGGGTTTGCTCTCTTCTTTTGGATCGTGGTGCCTGGCATATACGTACGTGGTTCAACCCAGCGCTTCCCAATCCAGCAATGTCATTACGAGACAGTTCTCTGAACTTATCATATCTGAGATATATTTCATAGCCTTGATTCACTATCAGACGCGAAATGCTAACCCAAGATTGTTCTGTAGTATTCCAACATCTGGTTTACCGCCTACCTTCCGCTCATGACAGCAGATGTCTACGACAATACCGGCTTAGCGTACAATGTTACTCGGATTATGAACGCTGATGGTACTTTTAATGCCCAAGAATACGCAAACTATTCACCACCGTTCCTTGGCGCCTCTTTTGCATTCGTATATGGTCTATCGTTTGCGTCGATTACCGCAGTCCTGATCCATGTTTTTCTCTTCCACGGTACAGAAATACGTGAAGTCTTTAGAGGTAGAGGTAAGCTCGATATACACGCAAGGTTGATGCGTGGCTATAAAGGTACCCCGTGGTACTGGTATGCCGCCATGACCGTCATCGTTCTTGTTCTGGCGATTGTCATGGTGGAAGTATACAAGGTAAATCTGCCTGTCTACGGCGTGTTCCTTGCATTTGTCATTCCTGCGGTATACATGATTCCATGTGGAATTATCGAAGGCATCACCAATGTCAATGCCAATCAGATCAACGTCCTGGCTGAGTTTATCGGGGGGTACATGTTTCATGGTACGCCGTTGGCAAACATGGTGTTCAAGATTCTTTCGCAAGATGTCGTTGGTCAAGGGGTAGGACTTTGCCAGGTATACAGCACAAATGTTGAGACTAATTCTGCACCAGCTATATTTCGCGCAGGACATGAAACTGGGACATTACCTCAAGATTGCCCCGAGGTCTTTGTTCTTTGCGCAGGGTTTTGCAACCGTAAGTCTCCTACGCGAGCTTAGGGTCGAACACAATTGGCGTACTCTAACATATGAGCAGATACTTGGCGCTCTTACCCAGGTTGGGGTGACAACATGGATGTTGGGCAACGTCAAGGATATCTGCAGCCACAATCAAAGCGATGGCTTTTCGTGTCCAGTCGGGCGAACAGTCTTCTCCTCTTCTGTCGTCTGGGGCGCCATTCGCCCAAATCGACTATACTCTGCCGGAAAGATCTACTCAGGGCTCTTGCACTTCTTCTGGATTGGTGCGCTCATGCCTGTGCTTACCTGGTGCATCTGGAAAAGGACCAAGAACAATTTTTGGAGAAAGGTTAATTGGCCTTTGATCTTTGTTGGGACTTATAACGTACCTCCAGCCACAGGAATCAACTATTCTTCTTGGGCGCTCGTTAATTTTATCTTCAATCATATCATTTACCGTAAGTTCTTCGCTTGGTGGACCAAGTACAACTACATTCTCGCTGCTGCGCTGGACACCGGTCTTGCCATATCAGGGTTGATTATCTTCCTCTGCATCTCGTACCCGGGCGGCAAGTTTCCAGACTGGTGGGGCAATACAGTTTATCTTAATACCGCGGATGGAAACGGACTGCCTTGGAAAGCTTTACCGGACAGTGGTTATTTCGGGCCTGCAAATGGAACCTGGTCATAAATATGTCACTATCAGAGGTACATCGCCCCTATGAAGCCATTTTCAGGTGAATTTTCAGCACCGTGAATGATGCCATTTGCGATATCCTGATCCAGGGTACTCTAGAGCGTTTTGTGCCAAACGAGGCGCAACTGACAGTGTGATGTTCACTAGAAAACAAGGTTATAAATTGGCTATCTTTCATGAAAGGAACAGTCCAGATACGCATAGAGAGCTACAAAGGATTTACCTCCGTATAGTTTAATTTGGCTATGTTGTTATCGAGCATTGGCTTCTTCAAGAACCCAGACATGACGATTTTGGAAACATTACCACAAGCTAACGGATTCCAACTCTTTTTCCATCGAAGACCTCATGGTCAGTGACAAAAGAAACTAACGCGCATGAAATAAGATGGTTCCAAAGACACAGCTTTCCTTTTTGATCTTATCAAACTCCCTGCTACAGATGCCGGGTTTTCCAAATTGAAGTGCGAAATTACAAAGCTAGAGATTTCCCATTATTATCGGGTTCTTTTATTTCCGCTGAAATATGACAGTTCGTTGCACAATGTGTGAACAACGGGGTTAATCCCTTAGCCCACAACAACTCTGCCGGGCAATTAACCAACAGTGGTACAAAGACAACTGTGACATCGCCTTACTGAAATGTGTATAAGAGGCAAAGCCAGCACCACCAAAATATACCGCACCCATTCACCTACACACACATACATACTCATCTACTTCAGAAACTATACACCAATCTTGATCCACCAAGACCGCAAACACCGCTCAAAATGGTCATAAAGACGACTCTTCCCTACCTCGGGGAAATCCCCACAATCTACCTAGGGCCAAACACCCCTTCGTTCTACATCCAACTCGAAAACGCCTGCATCAAAGTCCTCGACGGGGCGTACCCACCAGAGTTTTCCAACAAGGGCCTACTGCTTGAAGGCATAGACAACTATGGCACTTGTACCTGGGCGCCGCGGGTTGCATGTGGGGGAGAGCAGAAGCGATTTCCGTTTTTCAGGTGGGTGAATTTGGAGGCAGCGGAAGATCGTCTGCAGATGGAGGTGACTGTTCCAAAGACAGAGGATGGTGTTCCGAATGTAAAACCGAAGACTGAGAAGAAAAGTGGGAAGCAGACCGCGAAGAAAATCAAGGTGAAGAAGGAGCAATCGCCGGATCGTCAAACGCGATATGATCTTCGGCCGCGATCGAGGAAGTTCTAAACAGAAAGGAGGACAGGAGTGATCAGTAGTACGAATACAATTCCATTTCCAGACAGATATTGAAGTTTTCAAGGAGTGAGTAGAGGTGCAATCATCGTGAACAACATCTATGCTGTGCAGAATCTCGACCTAGTACAGTGTCTCAGAAAATATCCCATTTTTAGTGACAAAGGTGCAGTATAGGAAAATAAATAGCCTAACTCCATACAGTAGGTAAATGGTGTTTACACGAAAGTGTCGCAGTCTTCCCATTTCTTTGCAAGTAAAAGATCGCTTATCTCATGGTAATCAAATCAAATACAAAAGTAACAGTCATTAGCTTTGATGAACCAGGTCGATTGCGATGCAGGTGCGACGAGAACCACTAGAGAAAAGGGATACAGTACATGCGATGGGTGGTGGATCTTGACCCAATTCGCCCTTAATTAGGGGACACCGATCCCCATAACCCATCTTCTCCTACTTGTACGGCCATACTACGGTAGAATCAAAAAGTAGAGAGAGCTACGTACAGTAAGTGCTAACCCACACAAACCAATCCAACCTTTCAAACTCCGATCTCCCTATCGCGGCCATCGCCCCCTATCCCACCTAACTATCTCCACACTCACGAATCCCTGCTAATTACTCGAACAGAAGACAGATTCGTCGATAGGAGCGAGCAGGCAAAGATACAGCAGTACAGTAAAAGCACGAGAATTCTACGTCACGGGGCTTTCCACAAGGTGAACGTATCCGAGGGAAGGTGAAGTGGAGACCATGAATAATTTCTGAGCCGAGGGAATGAGAAGGAGGATGGAGGAGGTCGGAAAAAGGGGGGGTTTCAGAGGAAGGAGCGAAGGTCGCCGCCACCCTTTTCCTGAAGCTCAATTGAGATGTTCATGACCATATTAAGAAACTGCTTTGAATCAATCGCAATTCATGGAAGAATATTATTATTGACATCTCGAATGGCATGGTTTCCTGGGACTTGAATTGCTAGTATCGGTTTTATTATCGGTTCTTTTGTACGAAGTGCCAATTCCCCCTGTATTGTGGCTCTTGTGTTCTACCTGAGGCAACACAGATCGAACTTCAATGTCGCAAGCCATTGCGTGAGTAAATTTCAAAGTATATGAGGCGTAAAACAATCCCCAACGCCATGTCTATAGCTCATCTAGAGAACCACCATCAAGGGTTGTTGAAACCAAATCTACCGGTTAGACGAAGCAGGCCCGTTCACACCTGACACCAGCAGATGGAGAATATAAACCACAGCTATCCTGGTCCCAGCCAGGTAGAACAGGATTCGTACCACATGTGCCAAATTGAAAAGATCGACTTCCTCCATATTACCATGTAAATGCCTCCTCCCAGAAATCCACATTCCCCATCGTAACCACCCCCCTCGCCGCCGCCCTAACATCATCTGCTAAAGCACCAGGCCCACAAACCCCCACCGTCATGGCGCCAATTCTCTGCACGAACTCCGCCTCCACGATATCCTGCACCCTCGGTCTCCCGGACCGCAGGTTGCCCTCGACCAAATCCCGCACTTTCATTTCCTTTTCGCCCTTCCTCCCATCTGCGGTCCCTTGACTAACGTGTATAATGGCCTTGACTGATCTCCCATCTCGAGGCATGTCCATCAGCTCCTTCAATAACGGCGCGACCCATAGTGCCTGGTCGAGGTTTTTCACGGACCAGACGAGGACCAGCTTTCGTGTTGCGCAGGTTCCGGCTTCGAAGCCGTTGATAAGGTCGCGCATGTGCGACAGTTGGTGCGTGATTCCCACTCCGCCAGCGAAGAGTAACACCGTGCCGTAGGAGCGTAGCGAATCCAATCCGCCATACGGACCCTCGACGAAGGCGCGGAGCCGAAGAATACCGTTAGGCGCGTTTCGAGCACGGTGGTAGAGGACAGAGGTCATGCCGCTGCGAGCAGCCATGATGCAGGTGATAGCGGCAGCATTCTTCTTGCCTTTGGGGAATGATTGGAGCTCCGCGTCCCAAGAGCTGATGACCGAGGGGCTGAAGCGTTTGGAAAAGGAATCTCGGCGCGATGAGTTGGGAGGTCCCACAACGGTGGAGGTGGAGGAGAATGGAATGAAAGTGCTGGGTCTTCTTCGGAGCTGCCCTTGTTCTACCCAAGCGATACTGAAAGGGTGGGACATCCAGAGCGAAATGACAGGTATATAGGCGTAGAGATGGCAAGCCGGCCTACTGGTCCATGAACGCGGAATATAGAAAGTTGCGCGGCAGGCCCCACCCTCGAGCGCTTCAACGTGAACTTCTGTCATCCCGCGGTGAGAAATATTGTAGTACAACAGGCGAAGGAGGCGGGTGCTACGTTCGATGACCCAGGTGGTCACAATGACGTACATCATGGCCTTCTGAGGAAGCGACGCAATGTTGGCATGGTAGTATATACCTACCAACACCGTAATTGCAAGGACTTGGTGAAGGTGCAAAAAGACTTCGTAGAAAGCGTGGCGGATCGGTGAAGGGGTTTGGAGGAAGATGGCAACCATGGCGATCACAGCAACCAGGCCAGCCTGTAGGAACGGGTCTGTGGCCAGGCCATGTCGAATACCTGGGAAACCGCGAGCGTCAACCTCGTTGACGATCCAGCAGCCGACATGTGCGACTGACTCGAGGATAATTATGCGACCAATCCACCGATGAAATAGGTTGAACGTGTCGAAGGAGATTCCGAGAAGTGAGATCAGGGGGTTGTTCCTGGCCGCGAAAATGAACATCACCAACAGGTTGATGACAGCCAGATGACCGGTGCGACCGCGTGCTTCAGCTATTAGCGATGCTCTTGACGGCTGATCGAAGTCGAGGATAAGACAATAAACAACGTTGCTTAGTAAGTAAAAGATGAGAACCAGTACATGTAACCTCAATGGTAACGTGCCAACGCTGATGGCTTTTGAGAGCTGTATCTCTTTGTTGTGTCGGACATTCTTCATGGGGGCATATAACAGATGTTTGTTAACCTGAGGCCAGAACAAGCCTGCTTGGGTCCAGAATCTATGCTGCAGGTCGGTTGAGTCTATGGTGAAGAGAAGCCGTAGATGTTGATATCCATGCCGGACGAGTCGCAGTGTTACCATCAGAAGGGCTAGGAAGCCCAGAGATGACCACAGGGCACGACTGAAAGGGACGATGTTAGCATAAGATAGAGAAGAGTAGGAGTGGAACCCACGTCGCAACGTCGTTAACCGCCAGGTTCACTCCAATTAGCCCCGACGTATACGGCAGGATGCTGCTGGCAACGACAGAGGGAGAGACAGTGATGCTATTGTTGGATTGACTTGACGGTACACCAGCCGTAGAAGCCATCAAGAAATGAAAGATTAAAAGGAAGAGGGTTGTAAGTGTGTTGATAAATGATGGAAGGAAGTGAATTGTAGCACGGTTACTTGAACACACTGATTGGTGAGACTTTAAGTGAATTGTCAATAGACATTCATATGAAGACTTGATATCAATAGAACCACATTTCCTCTCAAAGGGCCACAACTGCTATATACCCAGCCATCGTTGAAATTGGAAGTTCACCTCAACTGCCTGAATGACGGTCATGGAAGTTCGGCAGCGAATAAGACTGATATTACCAATCGGTAATATTCACGCACCGACCTTCCTTTGGCAGAGCCGGGAAGAACACGTCATTCCACTCTCTTGATGAAAGCAGCCGGCCGTGATCGTCGCGGCGCCGGTGACAAGAAGACCTCCCCTACCACACCCACACACGACCCTGGTGGGAACGAATCCTATGGCCTACTGGTAACGTGCATGGAACTCCGTCCCGACTTATCCTATCATAGGTATAGAGATTGCATGGGAATGATAGCAGGGTATCGATTTCGTATGCTGAAATCTCAACACTATATGGCATTCTGATGAGATGTCTAATGGTTTATGGCCCACACCCAAATTTATGACTTGGTGATCACCCCAGATGAGCAGTGGGGCTACCCGACACAAACTGCGTATCACACACGAGACGGAGATGTCCCCACCAAGCAGGAACAAAGGCCGTTTCAGCGGGAATGGAAGTGGTGGTGAGCCAGGGTGGCACTGCTGCCTTACCTTGGTTGCCCTATTGCATAACCTATCTAAAACGGAAAAGAAATTAGCTGTCTTCACTTATCAATCTCTTGCTAGGATAAGTAACACGGCAATAGAGACGTTGGGTAGTATCACAGGGCAGGATTCTCCAGCTTGAATATGGGGTTGGCGAGAGGTTCGTAGAAAGGTCCATCCATTAATCATCGGGTTTTGTGTGTGGCGAGTTGGGCTGAGCAACAGTTGAGCGTTGTGGGTGGTTACCTTATGGTGTGTCGTGGATTTAAAGGATGCAAGTAATGTTTATAGAGTTAGGAAGGAGCGGCCCAGGCGTGGTCCCAGAGGAAATAGAGGGCGCTAGTACGAAAGACATATCGGTACTTGGAAGCCAACTGGCCCTGTCATGTGCTGACAGATAACAGGTAACGGCGTGCAAGGTATACGTCCAACACTTTTCTTTACCGATGCTCACTCTGATTCATTGGCTGACGCAATACCGAGTAGACCTTGAAACCGTAGTGCTGTCATATCCTTCAGCTGCTACCGAATCGCATCGCCCTGCTGCCTCTGTTATCTGTCCCACTTAGATATCCATACCATAATAACAAGGGTATTGCACCTGCCTTTCTATCACTCATTGGTCTGTCCTCGCCTGACCTACCTTCCTTTTATAGTTAAATGATCTTCGCCGTTCAATTCACGATTTATCCAAGCTAGTCATCATAGAACACCATGCATATTGCGCAACCGCCTCCACCAGCACCTAGTCGATTTCTACAGGAAGTGTATTCGTCCCAAACGCTTAACAAGTATGTCGAATGCCTCGATGCGAGAGCGGCTTTTTTTTGCGGTTTTGAAAGATGCTTCTGCCTTCGCGTTGCCAAAGCAAAGCAAAGCGAGCAGAAACACTGACCAAGGTCCGATACCGTCGCCGGGCGTCCCGACGGCTGTGGCTTCGAGGCTGAGATATAGTGTTGAGTGTGAAGCTGCACGCTCGTGCTAAGGTGTGCTGTAGATGCCTGAGCTTGGGAATGTTAGAAATTCGCATGAAGAGTCGCGGTTGACAGTTGGGCGCAATAGCCCTTCAAAGACTGACTATGCTCGAAGGAGATATAGGTTCTCATCATAGCCTGCTGGCAACAACCCGCAGGCAACAACCCGCAGTTCACTTGGCCTGCGCCGACCTTCATGCTGATCAATTTCTCAACACCGCCGCAGAGAGGAGTATCGAAGGGACCCTTGAAATCGTGACACATCTATAAGTGAATCAGACATCACCAGGTCGAAGTTACTATCGATTTCATGATGTTTAATCACCTACTTAATAGCGTAAGGGCAGCATATCAGTGTTAAAGGCTGATCTTTGAACCCTACCATGATCGTTGACCAAAATTGAGAATAGACTTACCAGACACAATTATTATGTCCTCTAGTATGAATCCACGAGTCCTTAGTAGGGTGCCGAGGATAACAGCCCGCCTACTATTTACGCCCAACGTATCATGCCTCTTCGACATCAGGGGAAGATACTAAAGCAAGCACCGAGAAGGAAGGTAACATAAAATTACAGGCAAAGATAAAGAGAAGAAAAATGCTACAAGGAAAAATTGCAAGGGGGTGCAGGAGCAAAACCTGCAAGAGCGGAGGAAATGTAACTCAAGACGGCGACAAGTAGATATCAGGTATAGTACCGTTCATCCCCGTTCATCCCCATTCATCCCCATTCATGCCAGGGATGAGCACCAACAGCTATGTCTAGGTGCAGGACAACCTGGCCGATTCGATGTCGCCTTAGCCGAGAATCACACGGTTGGCCGATATGGAGAGAGCATTGACAATGTTGGTAAGTTTTGAGAATTAGCGAAAGCGGCATGGCATCTGTATAAGCGAGCTCTTTGACAACGCGACGCACCATCGATCATGTGAAAAGATGATATATACGCGAGGAGAAGACTGTGGTTAAATACCCTAGCATAAGCACCCTGGTGAGTGCAATATTGAAACCATTACCCCAGACGATGCTGCTCTTCTTGCGTGTATATGCCGAACGGATATTGCTACTAGGGTTCCTGGACCACCCTCGAGACATCGACACTTGATTGAAAAATCAACAATGCTAGACCTGGCTCTACTTTCGGATTTTTTGGCATCATCGTTTTAGTGAATTGACACGAAAACACAGTAACGGGAGGAAAAATTAGAGAACAAGATCACCATGCTCGGCCTGCCCTGATCCTAAGGTGGCTCCTGTGCCTTCGTTACTGCTGCCACCCTGCACAAGCGCCAAGATCGTAGCTACTTGTTGTACTGAAGATGTTGAGAAGGAAGGAAATTAAACGCTACATACCTATACAGCAAGACTTCTACACGTCGGAAGATACGCTGCTACCTCAGGCGAATATCCTTAGCTCCCAACTCGAGAGCTTCCCTTCACAGTATGCATGCTCCTTTGGTAACTTGCCGCCCTTGACACATGGCGTAAAACAGTAATCGTAGTTGTTACAGCTGACACAACGGAGACCGGTGAAGCTATTGCCATAGTAATTCGCCGAGCAATTGTCGCAATTGACATCCATCCCGCTGACGAAGAGCTTTGTTACTTTTTTGACAACGCGGCACCAGTTCGCCGGATGTCGATGTGCAAATCGGCCGGCATCAACGCATGCCTTGCAGAAGAACATGTCGCAGTGGAGACATAGGAGGTTCCAGACATCGAACCCTACCATTTTGGTGCAAATGCTGCATCCAGCTGTGGTAGGATTTGGAGCGTCTTTCAACTTGCTGAATAGAAGGCTATTCTTAATGCATCCATTTTTGACTGTCCCTTTGCGAATAGTGTCTAAGACGGCATCTCCAATACACATCTTTAAATCCTTGTGCTCGTGAAAATAGGGCATTTCCGGTCCCGTGACGAAAGAGCAAACCGCACATTGGAAGAGGGCAGCAAACTGCGCAGCATCATCGTCTGGTATATTCGTTACCCTTTGGGTAGATATGATCACAAATTGGTGTTCGGATGTATGCTCTTGCGGTTCGCTTCCGTAGCACTCGGAACATAGTTCTTGAGTCGCACCATATTCCCGAATACAGGTATAGCACTGGATGGCTTTTTCGCCTACTTTGGTTGCTGGAAATCAAAGTCAGCACTTTCCCGCCCTTATACTTGACAGATGGCTCAGATCTAACGAGCCTTAAGTATGGCGTCAAAAAGGTAAACTATCTTCAACGGAGAGCCAAGAGATCTACCTATCAGTTGCGCCTCAATGTCCATGTCATAGTACGCCAAGCGACTAAGTCGAATGTAACACGCAAGACTTCGTACAGTACAGTTTGTGCTCTTTATATGGATCAAGAAGATCTGAAGGAGATATCATTTCTACCTTTGGAGCATCTCGAGCAATGGCCGATGATCTCGTGTTGGTCAAAACATGGGCAGAACCTGTCCTTCGACAAAGGCTTCTTGAACATATAAGGCTGTGAAATCTCTCGAAACGATTTGTGGTAGGGATATTCAGTACTGTGCTGTTTGTGCCATAGATCCTTTGCTTCTCGATTGTCGCAGTAACATGAGTTACAGATACTGGTGAGACACTCGTCGCACTCAATGCGGCACTTGACCTGCCGAGAACAGATGAGGCAACTACTTTGAGGCTCAATGGATTTGGTGGCAGCCCAGGCTATCGTAACAAATCTAACCAGGTGGATAATATGATTATTCACATGCGAGCCTTGGCAGGTGCTGCAGAGGTTGGTATTGCATATTCGGCACTCGTAGTAGGTTTCCTCATAACATATATCTGAATGCATAGTTAATTTGTTGTCTCGTTGAGATCGGTTGAACCTTACTTCCCAAACAGCTCGCGCACAACGATGCAATTACTTCTCTAAGTTTCGCGGCTGCCATCATGATCTCAAGCTCTGGTGACGCCTAGCATGGGCAAGTACCATCACCAAACAAATCAGGGGCAATTGAAACCTTCTAAGCTTGCATAACCCAAACGTTGACCGCCAGAGCGGAGGTTTTGTACACAACTTTCGACACTTTCGGCCACATCAGGGTCGTCGAGGTGGGAGTTGGTATAAGCAGCTATCTTAGCTGCTGCTTGATATTCCTCGACACCTATGTTGGCCATACTTCCATCTGTGACGTTGAAGCGGTACATTCTCCCGTTTCGTATTAACTCGGGATTCTCTGCTCGGAAGTCGCGGTTCGTCTGTTCGGTGTCCAAAGCAATTCCAGATAGCCTCTGAGCAAGTTCTTTCAGGTTACCGAGCAAAGAATTCCCTGGGGCGCTTCCGGTTCCAACACTAACAAACATCAAGTCGGCTTGAGGCCAGATGCTTCTAGCTTCCATAGACGCAACTCGAATCGGGTTATTTCTTCTAAACGCACCTATGTCCTTGTCAGTTTATCGGATAAATCAGAAAGACTCAGCCTGCGGGGGAAGAACTAGCTAGAAAACTCGATCGACGTACCGTCGACAAAAGTCTCTTCATTTGGACCTATCCGGCGCTGTTCTCAGCCCGGGTAGCACACACGAATACCTTGCATGCTTCCGAGTCACGCTCTTGAAGTAGCTCGTTCTCTGCCAAATTTCTCCCCCAGAGGGTATCTCGGATAGACTCCTCCAACGGTCTCTCGTCAAACTTTCCGTTGGCCTTTAGAAAGTCGTAGATTCGTCGTGGGTTGGCATTGCCATGAGCTGTAGCAGAAAATATTTTCTTTGACAGTGTTTTGTAAGCTTCCTCACATTCGTCGAGGCTCATACGCAAGCGGCCGAGCATAATTGCGATAATGCCCCCTGTACTTGTACCACCGATCATGTCGAACTCTTGCCATGGGTGTAGGGCTGTTCCTCGTTGTCGATTTAGGTTTTTCATGATATATTTGAGAATCATGATAATTGACAATCCTCGAACTCCGCCTCCATCGAGCGACAGTATTTTGCGAACCTTGGGTGGTTCAAACTTCCCAGGTACCCGTTGAGGAACAGCATTATCCACAGGGGCTCGAGTAAAAGCGGATGGGGCTTGCGCTGCTCCCACATTTGGACGCGGTGAAGATGGCATCCGTGGTGGTAATGGCGGCGGGATGCGCGAGATAGTGGGTTCAGGCCTGATCGCTAGCTGAGATTCTATAAGTACAGGTTGTGAGAAATGGATATGGAACAGCTGACCTGATTATCCTCCGGCACAGCCATAGACCACGCAGGAGCCGCCATGGCCTGGTTCGCCACCGGTTGGGGTTGAGGCGCGTAGGCAACGTTGTTCATCTGATGCTGCACGGATGGAGAGTAGTAGGTGCTAGGAGGTGGGCTGTACGGCTGGCTTTGTGGCATAGGTTCCTGCCATGTGCTCCCGGGTGGAGGTGGGAAGTAGGCCTGACTCTGCAAGCCATTCGATTGCTGACCTTGTGGGATGGGAGCTTGCCATGGTTGACCCGTTGGTGGGGAAGAGGACGAGGGGCGGAACGTTGGCGAGAGCGGCGAAGCCGCGCCTTGGTTCTGAACAGGATAAGGTGAGGGTTCTCTGGATCTGGATCCAGAGAATAACTTCTTGAAAGGCATTGCGGTACGGAGTAGAGGCTCCTAATCGACGAAGCGCGTCTACCAGTTCATGCAACCAAAACGGGTGCGCAAGACGGTGGGAGTGACAACGAACAACATGGTTGCAGGCCAAAGAGGCTATTCGCAGTTCAGCCCTCGAGGCTACAGGAGCAGGTTACGATTGTTCTGCCGACGGTCGGCGTATCGATAGATCTAATGCGTATATCTAGTCACGCTCTATCAATTAAGGAAAGCTTGAGTTTAGGTTTAGTATTGCTTTTCGCACATTGTCGGACAGATCTAGAACTACGGAGTACTTTTGATCATATCATTGAAGTTTGGCAGCGACGTGGATCTCAATGGGACACTATACTTTTTCAATCGTTGTAATTGCAAATGTAAATGCAAGGTAACTTAAGCCATTCAACCACCAAGCTCAGCAGCCTTTTAAGAGGTGTTCTGGTCCGCGAGAAAGGCACAGTATTCGGAAGATTACGCCTCTGTGGCCTGAGTCTGAGACACCTCGCCTTCTTTGTCAACAGGCGGTAGGTTCCCTTTTGAAGGCCCCGTAACACAGATCCCCTCTTTGCTAAATCGACTTCCATGCACGGGACAATCCCAGCTCTTCTCTAAGATGTTCCAGCATACTACTCCTTTCAGATGGGGGCACAACGCCGAGTATGTATGAACGTTCCCTTCGTCGTCATTGTAAACCGCTACTGGCTTGCTGGTCTTGGGATTGAGCACGCCTCCTGTACCGAGGCCAAGGCTTTCAATGTCCGGAATGTCGCTTTGGAGGAACCGCTTGTACTGCATGTTGATTTGGATGTCGTGTGTGAGCATGCTAGGTAAGCTTGACACTGGTGGTAAACGCTTCGGATTGTAGAGTTTGCTCCTCACGTTATCGATGCCCTGAATCTTGTCGGCAATCAGCTTGCCCGCTAGCACTCCAAGCGTCAAGCCGTGACCGGTATCGCCTGTTACGACGTAGGTATGTTTTCTCCCCTGGTTTAGGTCAATGAAGGCTACCTCGTCTATTCTATAGAGTTAAAGATTTGCTCACTTCATTTGTAGTCGACGCTTTCAGCATTTGTGAACCTCTCTCGAACCCAAGTTTCGAGTTCTGCAAACCTTCCGTCTATCTGTTTCTGCCCAACTTTATGATCATCATCTTCAATCATCAGGTAGTCGTTCTTCTCATCGCACGCCGTGAAACGAACATAATAGTAAGGATCAGCTTGGTCACTGATCCGGCAATCTTCAATACTATCCTTCGGAACTCGAATAGCGATGCAATATGTTCGGAAGTATTCCATTTCCGTGACTAGGCTTAGCTTCTGGAGTGGTACGCAGGTTGCTTCGATCGAGTTCTTGCATGTTATAGAATGTCCATCTGCTGTGCCAATGACTACCTCTTTCGAGAGGAGACCTTTCTCCTCGTTAGATACCATCCTAGTGCGATTATAACAATCGAAATTCGGCTGCTGAGCAAGCCATTTGAGTACGCCATTCAGGTATTTGGTGGGCCAACCCTTGATGGCATAATCTGCTGCGTATGAAGCGGAGAGGCCCAACTCCACCGCTTTGTTGACATCTTCCGCAAGCATCTGCATCTCCTCGTCATGCTTTGGATGTCCCTATTCGAATTGAGAGATCTCGTAATCGGGTAGCATGCGATATTCACATCCGAAACCCAGCCTCTTGGAGATCTCGCCGACACGTTTGAGGGCCCAGGCGTGGCTTTCTGCTGCGATTTTCGCGCCACCCGAGCCATGTTTCTTTGCGATATCGGTATAGGGAGCGTCTAAAGCGCTGGACAGATGCCCACTTGTTCTACCCGATTTACCAGAGACTACCTCCCGAGCCTCAATCGTGGTCACCATTACTCCACGCGTAACAAGCTCATAGGCGCTTGAGACGCCAGCGATGCCAGAGCCAATGATGCAAACCTCGGCTTCGATGTCCTTGTCCAACTTGGGGAAGTGAGGCCGGTTGGAGTACGGTTCTTTATGGACCCAGACTGAATCGGTCTCCCCAGATGTATTCATGAAGTGCTGTGGGTGAGACATGGTCGCCATCAAGGAGTTTTGAACAAAGTGAACAGACCTTCCGGGCTTCTGTCTACAGCTCTGCAGAAGAATGCAAGAAGAAGAAGTGAGGATTCGAAATGATAGGACGCCCATCATCTCGGCATCAAAAGGGAGGAGGAGGAGAACAAGACGCGCAAATGAAGACGAACAAGTTGAAAAGGTCTTGGCTACGTCACCTCTACGCATCCACATTCATGGTGCACCTACTGGCCAATCACGTCATTGTCGTAGAACTGCAACACTTCTTCCCCTACATTCACGCAGACCAATGCTGCCTTGGCTCTTACGGAATGGAACAGGAGGATCATGGTCTCGACATAGACAACAGCAAGGAGATGGAATAACAATGCTGTAGACGTTGGATCAACCCTCTACTTAAACAAACGAAGATCAGAGGCCAGCTACGAGATCCACCTGTACGCGGTGCTGGCTACGAACCTTCTGTCTTTGATGCAGAAGAGCTAAGAGATCTCACCCCGAACGAATCGACTTCGCCTCTGAGCAGACGACATCGATTCAGACCGAGCACTACGTATTTGCCACGCATTAATGCTCATACATACTTTCTTCGGAAGCCCACGTCGCAGTGGCCAGCTACCACATACAACAAGTCCATCTACACAGGTGGCCAAACAGTCGATTCGGAAGCCCCTGTCGCAGTGGTCAGCTTCTACATATACGATAACGCGGAGCCCGTGATCTGTTACTCGCACGGCCAGCTCGCAGCCTCGGGCATAGCTCTTTGTCGCCCATTTTATCGGTGTGATTGCACAATGTACAACTGGTCTACGAGATATACTGTCTAGGATTTTGAGTCGGCCGCTTGCAGCAGGATTTCCTTGAGCTCATCTGACTGGGTATGGAAAGTGAATTTAGGTTACAGCGACCACTAGAATAAACAACAGTGTGGTTTTTTAGCTCCAAGAGCCTGTTTCACGCAGAGAGCTTTTTCATACTACATACATCGTCAGTACGACTCTATGTATATATATACGTTGATAGTGTGCTGTGCTTCATAGCCTTTGGCTGCACAAGCACGTTTAAATGAATGAAAGAAAAGAAGAAACGAAGATCAGAAAACTCTAAGGCGCGTTCCGCAGAAAGCATCCAAGCTAAGAACATTGCGGGGAAGCACTAGTTCAGATAAGGTCTGACGCTAGACTGCCCTTTTGGGCTTAGGTAAGTTCGAACTTCTCTATCAATGAAAGTGCTTTCGATGTTTCCACTTGCTGGGTCAAGAGTCGAAAAGACTGTTGGTCGTTGTAGACTATCTCATTATATCGACGAGTCAAATCACTGATCTGATAGGTATAACAAGCCCGCCCTGCGCCCTCGCTAAACCGTCAAGTCCATGAAGATTATCTACCGTGGTAGAGATACTGTGACCCATATATACACATTCCTGATGAGTCGCCTTACGTTCCAACCTATTTCCAAGCAAATTTGCGATAAGCATGTCTCAGTTCACCTTGTTCCTTTCTCCGTATCAGAACTATTCCGAATTATCTCCATCTGGCTTTCACTAGGGCTATGTTTCCGTTCAAGGTCTGATCGGGCAGTCACGTGAGACCGACCGGGCATCCGGACTTGGGACTTGGGGACTGAATACGCGGCTGCCGTTGCGGGTGACTCCGAACGCTCCTCAGGTATTGCTCCGGGAGTAGGCTCGCTCGAGATTTCGGTCTGTTGAACCCTAAGAATTCCATTGGCTTCCAGATATCCGTCAGGTCTTGGGCCGGTGGAGTACCTCACTGCTCTCGCAGAGGTCTGGGTGCCGAGTCTCGACTTGCGGTCGAGGTCGTTGTAGGCATACCGGTCTTTAAGCTCGTTGCCCGGTCCCCCTCCCCATCGCTGTCCCTCCGTGAGTGAGCCTTTGCCAGCGATGGTTACTAGCTGGTTCAGAACAGTGAACTCTAGCTTGAGCTTGATCGCATAGATCATTGGCTTCATCGATGCCTCGCCGATATATTGGTTGGTATACTCGAGACAGATAAGAATAATGTCCATGCCGATACATATGCAATTGATGATGATAAGCTCCCCCATCACTTTCTTGGACAGGTTATGATAGGTGGATCCAAGGAGTCGCGTGGTTGAGTACACATATATCGTACTGATAACGAACTCTTGGACGCAAAAGCCCGCAAGCTGAACTCTTTCCACGATATTGAATTTATCGATCCATACTGACGAGTTGGGCGAATTGGCTCCAAAGAAGGTGATAATGGTTGGTATATGCAGTGCTGCTGCGTTGAAGAGAATCATGAAGAGAACGAGGCGAAGTGTTCTCTGATTTCGAACGATAAGATGGAGCCGCGAATACAGTACAAATGCTTGCTGCAAGGTTCTCGAATTAGCATTGGTCTTTTAGATTAGACCTGTCAGGTATGAAAACACTCATTGTCACGGCTGGATCAATTATGGACAACTCAGGAAGCATGCTTACCCCCGTGACCATAGGTACCCAACCCACATCGATTATCGTGCACGCTAGGACCCAGTTGATTCCTACCAGGAACTTGAGAATAAAGCCCAGTGCGTGCAACACAATACCCCAAGAGCTGATCAAGAGCGACCAAAAATACAAGCCATTGTGCCGTTTGAAGGTCAGGAAAACTACGATGTTGATTTCCACCGCGTACACCCAGGCCACTGCGGTTCCGGCAGCGAGGATACAATACTGCACCGGGCTGTACGGGAGAGCACCAGAGGAGACCCCACCAGCCGGGGCCACTCTCTTCTCAAGCATGTCCAAGAGCATTACTGGAGGGAAGCAGGAGAAGAGATACGTAGTTCGGGGTGCAAAGAAAGATGACGTTGAAGGTGAACTGAGATGCAGGTCAAAGGCTCCGACCCAACTATATAGGGAAACGAAAGGTCAAAGAACCATAGATCCATAGCAGCACCATCTACAACGTGGAGCGAGAAAACGCCATAATCGAGGTGGTGCAGGGGTAGTAGGATGCGGAGAGATTGGCAGCTTGGCCCTGATTCCCGTGTCTTAGCGGACACCGGGTTGGCACGATGGCTTTTATTGAGGCATGCTTCAGGAACCAAGAAATTGAGATTACTGGGCCGATGCGAACCGCTGATCATAACAATATCATTGTGAAAGACATGCAATTAAGAGAGAGAATCAAGCATAGTGGTGCAGGCGGCCCCACACGAGCCGTCGTAGAGAATAACGATGCATCAAGTGGAGAGTGGCAGGAGGAGATTTACAACCCGAGGACCGCGTCGACAATGGCCCCAATGGGAATCAGAACAATGGCTCTCTCCAGGGGTGAATATTTCCTTACAGTTACCAAGAGGACTAACCATTTGGGCGCATTCTAGCCTCTAGGGTACGTTACTTAAGGTACCTACTTGACTTACTACTGTCTACTACTGGGCGTCGGCCCCGCAAATCGAGCGGCTTACTGGGAGTGACAGTTGTAGTCTGATAGAGTAGCTTGCGATTAGCGGCCCGTCTCCAAGCAAATCAAGGTACCCGTCACCTCGGCGCTGGGTATTCTCCACGCCGCCGAGATGGAGAAATATTCCTCTCGAGCAGTAGAGTAGTTCTAGCTGCAGCCATCTACCTCCCTGTAAGGTAGTCTGTAGACTGTAGGTTCGTATGTTGTGCCCTATAAGAAATAAGAAACGGTGGAAGACGGCGTTTCTCTTGATCTGGGGTCATCGGTAGCCTCACGTCCGACCGCATCTTGATGCGCTCTGACGTTGCCTACTAGAGAGGACTGTACATACATACCACATAGATACCACATAGATACCTAGTCCAAGGTGCGCGACTAGCTTATTCTGAACATGCCTTGACAGAGATCAACGCAATCCCCTTTGGGATCCCCTTTGGGGAATAATGGCCACACTCTGTGGACGAGTTCTCGTCGACCAACTTCCTTTTCATGATGGCAATCGTTGTTGTTGGACCCTCACGCCTTTCTGAGACCTTTTGCGTTGCAAAGCTTGGCACACCGGAACTTTCTCTGATAGGCGTAGAAAACCCCGCAAAGCAAAACCTGGTAAGGGGGAGGGGGGAGGCGGATCTGGGTCTAGGGCTGAGATTGGAGTTTTACGGCCTATCAGACTGGAACGCTTCAGAAAAATTCTTCGATTACCCTCACCAATCAGAAGCAAAAAGCAAAATCCGCAATGATCAGACCTCGCAATGGCTTGCTTGGTCAAAGCGCCTTGATCTTGTTGTGGACGTATGGTACTCTCTAGGCCATCGATAACAGAAACAAAGAATCTGGATTCGTTCATTACCGTGGTTGACGACGCCTCGAGAAGCGGGATACAAACAACCAGTGACCATGGCTGCGGCAGAGTCCGAGGGGAATGACTGGAATCTTTCAACCACACGTGTAATTGTACGGAGTACGGAAGACATGGTCGACATCCCTTGCGACATCCATCGATGGCTTTGGCTGATCTCTACGGTCCTAGCACTTCAACGCTACATACTGTATCTCATTCTCCAACTAACACAGTAACCCAACGCCTTTGCTAACGCCACCAACATGAGGGCGACAAACAGGGATTCGATGATGACAACAGCTAGGGGAATCCACCTCATCCTGTGTCGTGAATGGCGAAAGCCTTTGCTTGAGCGAGGGGCTCAACGTTGACAGAGAAAGGGTAATTGACCATACGACCAAGGAGCGCTAGCAGAACCAGACATTTCGCGTGTCAGTGCCATTTCCTCGAGGGCTGCGTTTAGAAAGTAGCGCTTCCGAACCTCCAATCTGGGGTTCTGACCGCCACTGGTAGCGTCAAGCCAGATCACAAAGCACGATATCAAGTTTTCCTACACGTACACACACGTACAAGTGCGAGAGACCAATCTCGCAGATATGCTGGTGTACTAGGAGCTCGCTCGAACCGTTTCGGCAATTTCCCTGCAACATGAATATGATAACGGCTTGTCTTCAAGCCATCGTGTTAGACCCTCAGCACGCAACCGTGGATCCCTCGGATCCTATCTTATTCCTGAGGCGGCGAGGCCTTGACTGAAAGCTGCCGGAAACAAAACCAAATGAGAGCCCGATATCATACTCGTTCCCCAAGCAAAAGGTCTGAGTTTCCCGAAATCAAGATCTGTTAATCCAGCAATGTTCCCACGGGGTATCTTCCCTAACCATTTCACCAAGAAACGCACTAGATGGGTGTACGATCTCAAGCCAAAGGATGCCAATAGGCCTGAATCTGCGAGTCTGAGGCTTTACATGCAATAAAAATGCCATCTCTGCCACAAAGGCTGAGATTATCAATCTTCGCTTAGGAACAACGCCGTAATTCTAAAGAGCCTTCTGGCTTGAAAGAATGCTTTCTAGAAGGCCGGATCTCTTCGTGGAAGGATTCGATACCTGGGTTCCCTAGCGACTTTAGCCTGCTAGGTAAGAGGACTTTGGCACTAATGGTAGTCAGTAGTAGTACGAGGCGGGTGACAGAATTCTCCCGCCTGAACACCTTGAAAATACTATAACTTTTGGAATTTTTGATCTATTCACAACAAATCGAATATGCTTAAAATTCAAGAGGCTTGTATAACAGCTTCATTGCTACAGCCTGGTGTTTTTTTTAACTCAACTGATGTGATATTGCGTTTGCTGTATTTTGGTTTAGTGAACGACTCTGAAATTCGAGATATTCGCTTATTTAGGGGGCGGGAGAATTCTGTCATCCGCCTCGTACTAAGAACAGTTAACCCCGACTTGCCAGATCTTGCTGACGTCCCCTCAGCGTGATACAGCAAAGACCGCATGAAGGAATTTTCATGTAGAATAATGCCACGCCAATGGGTCAGCATACCATAACATCCGATTTGCCTCGCATTTGTTACAGCATCCATGGCAAAGCCATACCACAAGCAGCATGTTGCAGAACGCAACAGTGCAATGATATTGCGAGCTTGTCTACCACGTCTTATATAACAATCTTTTTCCAACAAAAACCCCTTCCGTTCAATCCTTTACCAGCTAACACTTTCCCATCACGTCTTTTCTCAAAGTACAAACAGCAAGGAAAGGGATAGACAACCCCACACATGAACGTATCCGATCTCGAACTTCCATCCCCCAAAACAGCCACTTCGTCGCTCACCAACCCATCCCTCCATCGTTCTTAATGAGCTCTTTTCAGCATCGCCCTAACGCTCCGCACATGTCAAACACCTCGACCGAAAGACTCGACCGAGTCGAATACAGTATCAGAAAGAAAGCAACTCTCATGCCAGAGAGTCTACACGAGCAAGTCCAGTATGCCATACACGTCCTGCCACGTCATTAACGCGAAGCTTCCATGTGGCTAAAGTCTCAAACTCGTGGAATTACAATTGCAGAACCCCCAAAGCGCCGCGCTTCCTTCAACTTCACCGCCTCGTAGCCGATCATCGACGTAGAAGTCAAACTGTTACCAACTAGAAGGACTCAGCTTTCCAACCTCCACTGATACTAACCTCACAACCACGCCGTCGATTCTTCGACGTAAAAGCAACTCCGGAAAATCTAAAAAATCGAATTCTTGAGCGCACGAAACATCGGGCCACGTCTTCCTTCCTCTCTCTGCATTACGCCCGCGGGAACTATTGGCGTCCGAGGAAAGTCGGAATCGCTTCATGACTGCAAGCGGAGAGAAAGAAAAACGACTAAAGGCGCGGAGGTGCAGATGATGAAATCTACGCATGAGCCTCAGGCGCGTGGGAAGTTTCGTATGTATGCACATAGGGCATAGCAGACGGGTTACGGCAGCGCGGAATTGCTCGCGTGGATTTCTCTGGCAGGCATGAGAGTTGCCTTTTTGGTACTAGACCGCCCACTCACCACTCAACTGTTGCTTCGGAGGTTTCCGCAGGCGAGGCAGATCTACTTCGTTCTCATTCCATAAAACATAATATACAGAAAATCCCGCTTATGTACCTTTCTTTTCCGCTTTTTCTTAGCTATACACCCCTGTTTCTTTCTCAGGCCCCTTCATCGTTTTCGCAAGCGAGGCACATCTACTTCCTTCTCGTTTCATCGAACATGACATAAAGGGAACCCTCCCCTTCCCCACCCGCCATCACACTCCCCGCGCCCCCCTCCCTCATTCCCCTCCATCAACCCCCTTCCCCCTTCCACCTTCCCCAGCCCCCTCCTTCCTTCTCACCTTCCTCTATTCCTCACCCCCCCCCCTCGCCTTCTTCTCCTCCACCCCCTCAAACCCCCCACTCTTCTCCCATCCCCACCACCGCACACGCACATCTAAACCATAAAGGCCCCCGGTGCGTAAACCCGCGCTCTTGCCACCGTGGATGACCTGTACGTGCTGGGCTGCTTTTCGGCGCCTGTGGGGAATGGGTGGGTGGGATGGAAGTTAGGTCGGGGCTAACGGGGGGACATGGATACTTCTGCGAGAACGGATGGATCAGTGATCTTCTCGGTTGTTGGTGTAGGGTGGCGGCTGTAGATTCACCGTCGTGCGCATCATGTATGGCGTGGGATCTTGGATCTGACGAATGGATGAGGATGAAGTAAAGTCTGTGATATGGTCTGACAATTCGATTTTCCAAACCCTCTTTCTACAAACGAGAGAGAGAAAAGTGACATATCAAAAAATATCATCATATCTGCATCAACACACAGATCCGCACTCAAGTTTCAAACCCACCTCACCAATCAATCCAACCATCTAATATCCAACCCCTCCAAAAACCCCATGTCAACATTAACAAAGCTCCGCCAAAGATCCACCTCCAACCTCCACGGATCCGTCTGAATCGCATACGTCGCCGCCGCCGCCAGCTTCAGCAAATCCTTCTCATCCGTGCCCATGACCAAGATTAAATCGCGCTTCACGAGCACTCGATCTCCAAACTTGCGCTTGAATGGCTCGAGCCGCATTCGGGCTTGATGGTTCATGCTCCATTCGGAATACGGCATATCCTTTGGGATGAATTTCCATTCCCAGGCGCGGCCCTGCCCGTCGTGAAAGGCAATGGCCTGGCGTCTTTCTAAGCCGATAAGGAGGGGGTAGAAGTGAGGGGCGGACCAGAGGCGCAGGGCGGCGAAGCGGGCGGTCGGGTTGTCCTTTGCGAATTTCCGAGCGCGGCTGAATAAGTATTCTGTTGAGGGCGGGTCCTGCATGCCGGCATTGAAGGTTATGTCGTGCATCATTTCGTGGAAGTCGATGAAGAGGTCTGGCTCGCGGCCGTCGACCTTGGCAGCAATGGCCTGGCCTGCCATTGGTGGTGAATAGCCACTGCGGATAATACCTTCTCGGTACACTGTGTTACAAGCTGGTTAGTATCTATCCTTGATTCCCCACGAGATCCACTTACGATGCGCAATAATAGGCCTAATAGCTTGGTCCCAATCATCTGGGAAGTTCTCGTCAAGATCTCCTTTCTGTTGAACATCCTTCCACTCATTCCAGAATTGCTTTGGCTGGGTCTTGGTGCTATTGTGCCTCTTCCTATCTGGTATGGTTTTTGCACGCTCCGCCTGATCAACAATCAGGTGGTGCCTGAGTTCCTCTTGGAGATCAGGTTCGAGGCATTCGGTGGCAGAAGGGAAGAACATTGCCATTCTAGCAAAGGCGTCGTGCATGTCAGGAAAGACACGACGATGTACATGAGGGTTTATGTCTAGAAATGCGAGTGGGCCAATGTAGGCGAGTGGCTTCTTCTTGCCATGTGCTTCATCCAGTTTTTTGACTAGGTCCAACATATCGGCGTACTTTTGTTGTCCACATGGCTCGAGATCAGCTTTGTGCCAGGCTGCCTTGAAGACTATGTTTAATCAGCGTACGTAACATTACCCAGGGCAAATAGCAATGAACCCATACCTTTCGAACTCTCTCTTCTTAGAAAGCGCGTGAACTGATCTTTCATGCCTTGGTCTGGATCTTCCGAGTCTGGCGAGTCGACATTGTCAAGATGTCTCGAGTAAAACTGGATAGCTGTGTTTGCATCCTCGGTCATAGGTCCCTGATAATCTTCCGGACTCTCGACCTCGTACTCATCATCAGTATCGTCATTTTCCCAATCTTCATCTTCGTCTTCGTCTGCCTCGGAATCCTCATCCATGCATGTGTGCTCTGGGCCAGAGTAGCCTTCTCCGCTAGGAACGTCTTCGTCGGTGTCCAGGTCGTGCACAAATCTTTTAAAGTCAGGAGCTTCGTATTCTAGCTTTTCCATCTTGTTCATCTCTGCTCCGATCGCGAATCCGTTTTCCTCCCCTAGAGTCTCCTCTGGGAACAGAACCCTGTCCTCTAGTGCATCCGCGTCGTTATAGAAGAGGAACTTGGGTGGTTTCTCCATGACCTCCATATTCTGGCCGCGAAGCTGGAAACGCGCGCCCTCGTGCTGGATTTCATCGTATATGCTCTCGGCCTCTTCCTCTGCCATGATTTCGTGTACGCGGTGGCTGCTGTGGTCTCGAGCCAAAGTTTTAAGGATTGGCGCTGCGACGTTGTACGTGTCCCGCATGCTGCGGAAGCGGTGTGCTTTGAATAGCATCTAGGGATTTCCTCCTGTCAAAATTCGCGCCACACATAAAATATGCAACGGTACTTACTTGGGTGATCACACTATACACGTTGGAGAATTGCTTGCCTGGCTCAAGATCCCACACGATGACGTCGTAATAGTCGTTGAATCTGAGGGTCCATTTTCTGTTGGCGTCAATTTCTTCGAATAACTTTGTCCCGACCTCTTTCACGATATTCCAGGAGTTCTTGCTTGCCCTGCCTACACCGGACTTTTCTCGAACAAGCCACAATTCATCCTCAGGTGGTGCTACTAGGATTCGACCTGTTTTTGCGTCTCTAACAAGTAGCAGCACGCGATGCGTTTGCATGGAAAGATAGCGTATTAGTCGACGACTGGCCTGGTCCGTACGGGAAATGTGAGCTGCAACGAAATTCCTAGCCTCCATAATAGCATGGGCTCGGCGTATGTGACCACGCGATCCAGACTGGTGATGAACAGACATTTTGGCTGCATCTCTGAACTCTTGATATGGGAAGAAGCCCTAATACCATTTAGTCCATGAAGCCAATGTGCAACTGAAGAGATTTATAGAACTACTTGCCAGTTGAAGGAATTGCACTTTGAGCCGATCTCCTATATACTCCAATCAATTGGCGGCTGGGAAGAACTGATACACGGCAAGGATGTTCAGTTCAAAGAATTCGTCCCAATGCCGGCATAGATTGACAGCATCAAAAAGGTTACTGTCATTGGCGATGATACAAAAATGGAGCCACCCTCCACGATTCATGGCTTTCTCACTTGGGTAGTTGTAGATGACTTTTCCGCAAACCTTGATGCGCATTTTCTTTCCACGATCCTCTGTCTCGTCGGCGAAGGTACCGAAATCGATGTACGCACCACTAGATCCTGTGCCTTGATCCATGATCTTTAAAGCCGAACTATAAGAGAAATTTATAAGATTAAAATCAAAGGTTTTTCTTCCGCTTTTGTTGTTCGCGCTTCTGTAATTGCTTACTGCGTTTCGAGTTCCAAACCTCGGGGAGATTGTTGCGACGACGTGTTGAAGGGAGTCGCCATGTCGTATCCGTCTTGTCATTTTCCCCAGATTGATCCTCTTTCCCATCATCTGTCTCCATAGATTCCTCCTCTTCGCCACGAATGAGGTCCGCACACGCATCTCGAACTTCCTGAAGTCCTGGATTCTCCATTGCCAGACATAAATCTCTCAAATCGCTGTCGTGAACCTCTTTGTCGTTCAAAAATTCTTCGACACTATTAGCCCTGATGGCAGCAGGGAACAGGCTTGCATGGGATAGCAACAGCCGACAGAATAATAGATGCTTGATCTCCGAGATTTCCTCCAGCAGTCGGTCAATCTCGCTGTCGGGTAAGGGTGCACTTTTATGTGATAATTCCACAGGATTTTCGATCGTCCCGCGGACCAACATCGCTCCGTGAGCGTACTCAACGCCTTCCCCCAAACGCTTGCGCATCTGTGCTTTGGTATCTAAGTTTGTCTTGTCGACTGAGCCCTTATTCGGCGACTTCTTCTTTCCACTTGCGTGTACTGTTCTGGAGTTATTTGGAGTGGTGTTCCCACCCATGTCCGTATCCTCGTCTAGATCTTCTTTGAGCATGAGAAATAGGTTGATCATGTCGATATAAGTGCCACGCTCATCTTCTACCACGTCGTCAATAGGATCCCAAATTGCCTCTTCGTCCTCCATAGACATTCTCTCGTTATAGGCCTGATCAAGATATTTGTCTTGACGCTTCATGTCTTCTTTTGCCCTTAGCTCTTTCATCCGAAGCTTGAACTGGTTCCAATGACGCTTGAATAGCGCCGCCTCCTTTTTGATCTTCTTCTTCTCATTGTCCCGCTGGGCTTCCTCCTTATCTTGGCATTCGCGAACCCATTTGAACCAGTTCTGCCTTTTGAACATGACTTCCGCAGTGCGTCGCTCTAAACGTTCTAATGCGTGCGTCACTATAAATTTCTGGTTTTGTAGGTTATCAAGGTAATGTTGGTGTCCATAGCTGTGGAGGATCGAAGTCAGCCAGTGTGCTAACAGATTGGAAAGGGCTTGGCTTACTCCATGTTCATCGAAAAGAAGCGAGTGTGGTGGATCTTTCGGGCACGAATGACACGATCAAGAAGAGCATATCTCAGCGCAAGATAGCTGTGAAGCTCACGGAGTGTGGCTTCGGACTTTATATCAGCGAAAGTCTGATTAGCCAGAGGAGTGGGATTCGAGGCAAGATAGCTCGGTGGAGACTCTGCGAGAGCGTCGAGACGAGCATTTCGGATTTTGTAGCCTCTATAAAGGCCTTGATACAATCTTAGCCAACAAACTCAACGACGACTGAAATGGTAGAATACCTTGACACTGTTTCGAGTGGAATGGGCAGAACAGGCCATTGAGCGATGTGGCTTCGTCATCGCAGCGCGATTGATCTGACACGTTAAGGGCAGAGCATTTGGGAGCCATATTTACAAAAGACCCTTCTCCAGCAGTGATGGAACAATTGATGCAGAGAAATGCCAGAAAAAGTCACGGAGTAAAACGCGTTCCGTAAGCGCGTTGGTGTTAGCGTATGCAGAAAGCTCTGCAATCCTTGGCATTCGTTTTTGCGTTTACCCCACATCCCTTTTGTATGGGGAATTCGAAAATTCAACCTCATCGCCCCTCAATTGCCCAAAATTGAAGCTATTCAGACCTCTTTGTTTGTTGACGTTCTTGTAACCGTTTTTATTCGAAATTCCTCAACGTCGAAGTTAAAATCTACCTCTAGATGACTTCCTCATCCCCTCTAGATGATTCCCTCTAGATGATTCTCTCATTCTCTCTAGAGCATCCGGAAGACTCTATTAGAACTGAGTCGTTAAATAGAATCAAATTCCTGATTTCCTACCTTCAATTCTCGTTCCAAAGCTCTGATATCTGCCTCAAAAATATAGCCTGAATGCTTGAAGTGCTGCCTCGAATATCTATCACATTCGCTTCGTTCAACAGCGTAATGAAGAAAGTCATCAAAGGTGCCTTCAAAATGGAGCCATGTCTCGTCAAAATGCCTACGAACCCAGGCCTTTAATACGCTGAAGGTGAGTTCTATGAGGTTGTAATCCGGCGAGTAGGGAGGCAAATATCGCACCTGACATCCGTGTGAGGTGATGAGCTCTTCGATTCGACTATTGCAATGAACACTCGCGTTATCCATGATGATCACACTCTTCGGGGCCGGAAAGGGACTGCATAGAGATAGCAGCTCATCTGCTAGCCATCGAAAGAAAGCCTCGCCGTTGAACCAGCCTTCACGAATGCCGGTACAGGATAGATATCCGTCTTTCGTATAGGTCGAAAGAACACTTCAGCAATGCCCTCTCGTTCTGGAGGCTTGATAGCGAGCTGATTGACCAACAGGAGCATAGGCTTGATGACGTCAGCCTGTGATCTCATTGAATAAGGACTCATTCACGAACACGAGCTGTTCAGCCGTCAAACGAAGCATGTCTGCTACTCAATTCAAACGAAGCTCATCGTTTTGCCTGACTCCTACACGCTGTCCTTTTTTATTACTTCAGCCCCTCCTCTTCAGAATTCTTGATATCGTGAATTGATGCACGTTAATGCCTCACTCCTCCCATATGTATCAGACCATCTCTTTCTGCATGGCCCACGGCTGTTCTTCGAGGTAGGCTATGAGGCCATTTTCAGCTGCCTTAAACACCTTGCGGGGGGCCCCTTTGGGCCGAAACTGAGATTTAAACGATGAAGAATACATGAAGATATTCTCTAGCATGCTATACACCGTTCTAGAACAGCAGTGAACCTCTTCGGCGATGGCGGCGGGTTGCCAATGAAGTAGTAGAAGCCGTACGATTCTGGAGCGAATCGCTGCAGGTAGTGGGCCGGTCATAGCTGAAAATGCGTTAAGAACGTCAACAAACAAAGAGGTCTGAATAGCTTCAATTTTGGGCAATTGAGGGGCGATGGGGTTGAATTTTCGAATTCCCCATACAAAAGGGATGTGGGGTAAACGCAAAAACGAATGCCAAGGATTGCAGAGCTTTCTGCATACGCTAATGCACGGGCCATATATGGCTTATCAAAAGCCTACCTCCTATTTGAAGCCACCTCGCATAATTTTCTTAACGTCTTCCTCCAGCAACACTACTACAACAAGACCTGACTATGAGATGTCCAACTTCCACCTAACCGCATCATTACCAGGAAACACCGTCATATCAAAGGCGGCCGTACGATATAATCCCTGTTAGTCTCAGAGAGACTATCGTTATGTGGAATATCATTAATATGGGAGTCGTACCTCAAACTCAAGATAACGTATCAAGGACCACAACCAGTCACAGTAATAAAATCTAAATCAGACCTCTGAATAGTAGCGAAGTCAAAATCAACTTTGTACAAGAAGACAAACGGAATTCTAAAAGTACGATATACAAACCTCGAAGCCAAGTTCATAGAGGAGAAGTATGTCCATAATCCTACTAATCGAAGCAACCCTTCCCAGCTCATTCCGAATATCTACTTTTGAGGTATTTTAGTTGTGAACCGTAATTGCAGTAGATCTTTAGAAGACTCATTGTTTCAGACCACATCTTCCTGATCTTTCTCTTCCGTTCGAAATGAGGGTCAGGACGTTGCGAAGCATTAACAAGCATGATGGATGATTTCCACGGCGTTGGTCACTGAGGGGGTTTGTAGACATTCTCTTTCAAACTTGATTTTATGCACATTACTCTGAGTCTTTTCATAAACCTTCGCTAGCTTGAATAGATTCCAAATCGATCAAGACTGATACAATGTCTAACACAAGTTGAGGAGAGGACCGAGTGTTTCCAGAGACTGACCTATATGATAGTCATTAACGCCGCAAGTTCGACGGCGGTTCTTCTAGCATGGAAGTCCAAGCTGCTGTTTGCTTTGGGGTTTGAAGTGAGGTCTGTCAGTGGATCGACGGTTTTCGAGCACTGGGGTTGAACATATCGCTGCAGCTCTCGGTCTTCGAGTTGACATTAGATCTAGAAGTCTGGCATTCTACCTCGTCTCCAATTGACCTTAGTTCTGATACTGGGGGTGAAACTGTACGGCATGCCATCTGACCAGCCGCACAAGGTGGCCTGCACTATTTACAACAGCCGACAGACCAAAGTGGCTCTTATTGCAGGGTTCTTCTCATGCGTCAGCCTTCAGATGGTCATCTGCGAGGCAAAGTACAGCTTGAAAGCAACCTTGATACTCTCGAATCGCCTTGTATTCTGTTGATAGAGGTTGACATGTTCAGGCTTTATCACTCCACATGGCAAGATCAGTCCCGTCCGCGCAGACTCACTCTTGTCTCCATTAGAAGCCAGAGTATCATGTTCAAAGTGGCCAGGACGTTCAGTGTACGCTTTCCCGGCCCAGTCTGAGCCTTCTCTTTTCTCTTCTATCGCTTTTATTCAATCTTTTCTCTTCTTCTACATCAACTTCATCAAAGCATTTCGTCTGGTTCATAATGTTTAAGCGGCATTGAGGTCTGTGGTAGATCTGCAAAGCATTCTCGCAAGCCAGATAATGGGCTTCCCGAACATATCAAAAGAGCAGTCTTTCGATGCATCGTCGAGCTCGTTAAGAAGAGAAAAGCGTCGCAAGTCGTTGCATAACTTCGGACACCACCTCGGAAGTTTTCCATAGTCGACTGGTAGAGAGAGAGCGCATCAATAATGGGCAAGTCCATGCTAGAGAAGAATGCAATGGACGCATAGCCGGTGATTCTGCGGCATCGAGTGGTGTCGGTTGGGGCATGTGCGACGTCTGCGAAGCTGTAATTTAATCATGTTTCATGATTATCGCCGAAGGAAATGGGAATTCGTGATCCTCACCAGAACCTATAGTAAGCCTACACCAAAGAGTCTTGGATCATATATATCTACAATCGTGAAGTAAACCCTAGGTTTGATGTATTCTAGATTAATATTCTGCGAGGATAGAAACAAAGTTTACAATCCTGAGGTTGTCATCATGTCATAGAAGGCAAAAAACCTAAGTCAAGTTGAGTTGATTCGTCTTTACAACCAAATTGCGTCGCATGACTGAAAGATTCTTTTCGTCTACTTCGTCTCGTCGCACAGCTATTCAACTGATATGCCGAAATTTCAGCTGCGAAATTCGAGATTGTGGGTTATTCGATCAGATATATCAACTTGACTGTAGACTATGTAATTGACTTTCCTGTAATGAAGAGTTTAGCGAATCAACCACTTGTCTTCGATGGAAGCCGACTACTACTACTGTTTCCACCCAGTCCAGCAACTATTCTTAAGCTCTGTCATGACGAACCGTGTGAGCTCTCGTTAATCGTCTCCAGTTGCCGATTGAATGGTAGGGATCCTTCCAGGCAGCAGCGGCAGTCTCGCTGCTGCGCCACCATCTTCAAATAGCACTTCACGGATCTGAGCACTAATTACGAATTTGTACAGGTAGATGCGTAACAGAAGTACGTTGTACTGCTTTACCAGACTCGGGGGGCATTACGCGTTCATGGGCGTAGTTGAAGGTACAAAGGCGCACTGCGCACGAGGCGGAAACGTTGATGGTAGTCGTGTATACCTTCCCCTTGTGTTTCAAGGGCGACGTTCAAGAAGTGGCTGGCAAGGAATGAGCAGGCTGGAGACGGTTGTAGAAAGATAGATCCGAACAATCTGATATGATGGAACATCTCTGCAGCCAGTTCTTCAACAGCCCCACAATGTCGTAAACAAGTTAGCGGCGTATTTTAATGCAGGGACACGCGTTGAGAACGGCTGTGATATGCAGTCATGGTAGGCAGCAGACTACTATATAGACCCTCGCTTCTGTGAGATGCCTCACATATTCATCTGCTCCTAGGATTTCGTCCCCGTCTATTCTCTCAAAATATATTCGGAGTAAGAACACCATAGGCAGTGTTCGCAATGCTTTTTCCAGCACTCGTCTTCCTTATAACCCTCGTGGGCCTCTCCCATGCCATCAAATACTGTCCCCTCCTTGGCGCCGTCTATCCGGTTCCTCGGAACGTCAATTCGAATACCTTGACCCGTAGCACAGTGGCAAGCCTTACCAAGGCTCTAGACCAGGCTATCCGTCAAAACAGGACGCCCTACGGGGGTTTCTCTTCTGATTCAAACTCCTTCTCCTTAAGTGTCATCTCCGCGAACGAAGACAAGCCAATTTTCCAATACCAGCATACAGCAAAGTTGCTTGATAATTCAAGTGCCACAGCTGTCACTGGAGACACCATCTTTCGGATTGGGAGCGTTTCGAAGCTATTCACGACTTTTGCGCTGCTTCTGCAACAAGGGACAATCATCTTCGATGATCCAGTCACAAAGTTTATCCCTGAACTGGCCGATATCGCAAAGACCCAGGCAGATGGGACATTTGACCCTGTTAGCGAGGTTCAGTGGAAAGATGTTACGATAGGGGCGTTGGCGAGCCATCTAGCAGGAATAGGCCGAGACTGTGAGTGCACCTGGTCCCTACCAGTCTGTTCCGGTAGCTATCATGAGCTCACATATCGATCGATTCTCTTCAGATAACAACGGCGACCTTGCCGGCTCAGATAACCCATTGCTCAATGGTATATTTCCAGCCTTGAATGGCTCAGACATACCAAATTGCAATGTGATAGGAAAGAACCCAGCGTGCTCAAGAGACGGTTGGTTCCCTTTCAATGCTTTGCTCAATTGGTGAATTGCTGTTGACATTTAATAAGCCTTTTTCCGCGGTTTCACAGCCCGCCATCCAATCTTAGCTCCATTCACCACACCTGTATATTCCAACGCAGGGTTCGTTATCCTCGGGTATGTTGTAGAAAAGATTACTGGCCAACCGTATGAGACTGCTGTAGACGAAAGTATCTTGAAGCCCCTGGGTATGGCCCGTACCAGCGTCACAAAGCCTTTGCACGATTCCCAGGGCGTTATACCCAAAGGTGGCAATTACGCATGGGGACTTGATTATGGAAACAACGGCCCGTAAGTATCCTCAGTCTCCAATGTCAGTATGGCGGTGCTAATGTTGGTGTCACAGAGCTGGTGGACTTTACTCGAGCACAAATGACCTCTCTAAACTCTCTCGAGCGATTCTCAAGAGCTCTTTGCTGCAGCCAGTCGAAACAAGACGTTGGCTCAAGCCTCGCGCCAACACAGCGTCCCTCATGTCCTCTGTGGGTGCTCCGTGGGAAATTGAGAGCATTACGAGAAACACCTCAGATAAAGAAGTCATTGATCTCTATACCAAATCCGGTAGCACCGGGATATATAACTCCCTCATAGTACTCATCCCCGACTACGAGGTCGCCTTCACAGTGCTGACGGCAGGCGACGTGTCCACGCTCGTGAGTATGTTATCAGAAATGATTGCAGAGACTTTCCTTCCGGTAATATACCTAGTCAGTAAAGAGGAGGCAGCTGTAGCTTTTGGAGGAGTCTACGAGTCGCCCGGCGCTAACAGCTCGTTGTCGCTGATTGAGGACGACGGACCAGGGCTACTCATCAGCAATTGGATTAGTAACGGCACGGATCTTCTTGCCGTTTATGAGAAAATCGGAGGGGCCATAGTAGAGGCAAGAATCTACCCCACAGGTCTGAAATCATCAGCCATGAGCGGAAACTCAACTGCAGACGTCTCATACAGGGGCATCTTTCAACCCGTACCGGACACGAATTCAACGTACCGCCACAGACAAATCTTCAACGAAGATTGCACGACTTGGTTCGGGGTCGATGCGGTTGTATATGGGCATAATGCTGTCGATGAGTTTGTCTTTCAAGTTGACCGGCATGGCAAAGCGCTCAGCGTGGAGCCTCGAGCGCTCCGAATCCATCTTGCAAAGAAAATTCAGCTGCCGGGGACAAACAATACTGTCGTTAAGGGTGGCTAAGGGTCTAGTCGGATCAATGTTTGTGGTCCCCATCAAAGGCTGCAGCTTGCATTATCTGCTTCGTTAGTACCTGTTCTTTCTTTTACGGCCATGGTCATAATCCATGGTCTAAGACCTCTGTGTCGCACATAGTATCAAAATCCTCTTTAGTGGGTGTAATGATATAGATGGTTTTCTACACCTTCCATCAAAAGATCCAGAGTATGCGTGACAGCTTCTATCCAGAATGGACCTGCCATGGAAGAATCGAGTGTGCACTTTCACCAGGTAACTGCCATAGTGCTCCCCGTTTCCATACTCGGACAACCAGTGGCTGAATGTGGAAAAAAGCGTTGCTGGTTGAGGTGCGACTAAATCAAGAAGCTGGCCATGGCATCTACAGCAGGAATCACCAATTCCGCCTCGGCAGCGCATATGGTACCTCTCAACCGCCCGAAAGCATTATCTGTGACCCAAACAGAATATCGGCAAGAGAGCTAAGCCATAGACCGCGTTGCGTACCTTGAGCCGGCCTTACCCAATCATTGGGATGGTGTAAGTAGATACATCAGGTTCCATCCCTTAGTCCATCATTGGGCCAGGTGATTACTACATGTGTTTTATTATAGAAGAGCCATCTTTGCGGTGCGTCATTCAACTGAAAGGTTGCAATAACGAGTGCAGTCATGTAGGTACTACCTTAACTAGTACGACGACTGACAAATCTTCAGTGACGTCAGCAGCCAAAGACCAAAAATATTTAACAAAGTAGATACTTTACTCACTTTATGTTTCCTTATATCAAAACTTAGCATATCGAGTCTTTGCTAGTTTCGCTGATGCTGCTCAATCACCTAGTCTCTCGAGCTGCGTTTCTTTAAAATCTCCAACCAGTGATAACTGATAAATAAATTCCTTCCGTTGGGAAGATTATTTTTAATTCGATTGAATCACAACATCTTCTTGCTTCGGCAAAATCCCTGTTGTCTAGCATCTTCGTTGGAAATAACAGTCCAGCAACATTATGGCTGCAGCTACAGGTCCGCCAACAGGCGCTCTACCGTATATGACTCCGTTCCCTATTGCAGATGACCCACCTCCACCACAGCCAATCCCAGATGTTCTGCATCCCGAAAAGACACTCGCTGAGCGGGCGTCAGCTCGGTTTTCTCTGAACGGAAAGCACGCGATCGGTACGTATGGTATTCTCAACCCCAAAAGTTGGGGCGAAGTAGTCGAACATTGACTGAGAGCTACTAAGTTACCGGCGGAGCCCAAGGGCTTGGCCTCGTGTGTGCTAGAGCATTGATTGAGCACGGAGTATCTCACCTGGTAATCTTTGATGTTGATGATGTCAAAGGCTCAGCAGCGGTAGAGCATTTCTCCTCTCCAAGTAAAGATGATACGCCTATCGTCGTCTTCAAGAATGTCGATGTACGCGATGAAGCTGCAGTGAACGACGCTGTGGATGACATTTCCAACACCTTTGGTGGCATAGATATCCTGCTTTGCTTTGCTGGCATCACTGGTTGTGAGCTTGCCGTTGACTATGATATTAGCAGGTGGAGAAACATAGTAGATGTCAATCTGCACGGCTCGTTTCTTGTAGCTCGTGCGGTTGCCAGGTAAGCAATCACCGTTTCAACCATTTCAACCATAAAGTCACATTATTCAAGAAGCTAGCAGAGACATTATCGCCCACCAATCCAGCGGCTCCATTGTCTTCACCGCCTCCATGTCCGGCCACATTGTCAACACGCCTCAGCCACATCCAGCCTATGCCGTCTCCAAAGCAGGAGTTCTTCATCTTACCCGCTCCTTGGCTGCAGAATGGGTTGGTCACCGAATCCGCGTCAATTCAATCTCGCCTGGCATTATGAATACCCGACTGTCTGGTGGCCCTGCCCAGGCCGAGTTAAGGCGCCTATGGATGGAGCGCTCTCCACTGGGATTTGGCGATCCCGAGGACTTGACTGGAGCAGTTGTCCTGCTGTGCAGTCCGGCAGGGAAGTTTATGACAGGAACTGATATTGTCATCGACGGTGAGTTTGATTGCTCCAGCAAGCCGCTATGCTTGGGCACGTGTTGGGGGGCTATGTACATACGCAGGCTGGACTTCGGTTAACTAGTCTAGCTGGAACCACGAGACGTTAAGCCACCTCCGCCATCAGCCATCAGCCACAACATCTTACACCTCCACGTAAGCTTATGGAGAGTACTGTACCACCAGAACACACTCTCTCCCAAACACGACCAATCAATCGCCCCTATGAACAATGGCAATGGCAAATATGAGTGCAACTTCACTGGTGCCGGAATCGTCTATCATAGGTACCTTCGGTACTTCATAGCAGCCACTGTCAGCTTCTTACTTGCATCACTAGCGCGCATGAATCTCGGGTAGTGGTACAGTAGCACGAGTAGGTATAAATAAGTACCTACCTTAACCTCATCCCTCACTTCCCCTCCACACACCCCCGCCATCAACTCTCCATCCTCAATCCATCCTCGAACCTCAACAACCAAGGGACTTACTCACCCTCAACCTCCATCCTTTATCTCCATTAACCACAAACAACCATGTCCGACCAATACGGCCAGCAGCCCTACCGCCAAGGCCAGCACCAAGGACAACAGCCCTACGGCCAGCAAAACTACGGCCAGGGCCAACAGCAGCAGCAGCAGCCATACGGCCAACAAGCTTACGGTCAAGGCCAGCAGCACCAGGGCCAACAGCAAGGTTACGGCCAGGATAGCTACGGCCAGCAGGGCCAGCAGGCTTACGGCCAAGGCCCACAACAACACCAGCAGGGCTACGGCCAGCAGGGACAGGAGTAAGCACTCCTTCCCCTCCTTCCCCACCCAAAACCCCAAATCCACTCTCAAAGCCCACCACCACTGACACACCCACCAGCCAATACAACCAGCCCCAACCCCAACAGTACAACGCCGCGGGCGAACCCATCGGCCCCGACGGCGAGCGCGGGCTCGGCGGCGCCCTCGCCGGCGGGGCTGCCGGCGGTTTCGGTGGGCACCAGATGGGCCACGGCATCCTGGGCGCGATTGGCGGGGCCATCATGGGAAGTTTTGCGGAGGATAAGCTCAAGGAGCGGAAGGAGCATAAGCAGGAGGAGCAGAGTGGGTATGGTGGGGGGAGTCAGAGTGGGTACGGTGGGGGGAGTCAGGGGGGGTATGGGGGGAGGGAGGAGAAGCATGGGCATCATAAGCATCATGAGGGTGGGCAGGGGGGGTGGGGGAATTAGAGTGGAAATGTCGTGGGGAGGGATGGGTGACGGGTTTATGGGAATGGGTTGAGATTCGGGGGTGATGGGTGATGGGGTGATGATGCTGTATGCCTTTGGGAAATGCTTGACCGTGCTTCTGGAATTTGATGACGATGTCGAGCTACATTCACTTTCTCGACCATCATCTTCCACTCCTGCCACCATTCTTATCGTGATAGGGGGTTAACGGTTCTTCGGCCACTGTCCATTCTTTCGAACTTGAACAAAGAGACGTCTCAAATTAGCCGGCATGGCTGGCAACATTTCCCACCGCCAGCCCGCGGCCGGTTCGACCGAGGACATCGACTCACCCACCCTCTCCATCGCAGCCACAACAGAACCGTCTCCGGACCACACCTGGCTACAACTTCACGCGTCAGTCAGTGCTCGACTCACTTCTATCTGTTACCCAACAGCTTCTCAAGCCTTCTCGCCATGTATGGCCATTATCTTCACTAAAGCACGCCTCGCCAGCACCGCAGGCGCTGCAAGCGCTTATCAAGACAATTATCAGCGGGGTGAGTAGTTGCGCACGTAGGTGCTTTAGTGCAGTGATGATGCTGTAGACGTACCAGTGGCGCCAGCCAAGGTCCTCAGCAGTGCGAATAGCAGCCGCATTACGTGAGAACTTTTTGTGGTTATAGCGGGTAAGCTCTAATTATGTGTCTCTCGCTCTAGATTAGCTAGGTTATACATAGGTTGTGGAGTTGTGAGTACAGTCAGCGAGTCTGATGCCCCCTAGTAGATACGTCCTTGCCAATCTTCGCCATCAAGAACGAATTTCGTAACTTCCCAGAAATCTTGTAACCCCCTTCGAATCCGCTCTCGTTTTTCTCAAAACTCAAAACTCAAAAAAAAAAAGGAAAATAGTACCATGGCAGATCGAAGCGACACAAACCAAGGCTTCCGCAAATTCTTCAACGATCCCAAAACCTCCGTCATGGGCTACATTGCCGAAAACATCCCAGCGGATCGACTCCCAAACGCGGCGCAAGGGGGCAGACCTCCTGCGAGTCCTAGGCCGCAGTATGCAGATATGCAGCTGTCGAATTCGCAGAGCGGGAGCCAAGCTGGTAACCTAGGATATCAGAATCAGCAGGATCATGCGCAAAGCGGGAATGGGGGGTTGGGGTATGGAGCGCAAGGCCAGGGGAATGGTTTGCAGAGCTTTTCTCTGCCTCCTTCGTTTTCGGAACCGCCGACGAGCCAGGGGTATATGGCTTCGAATCTGAGCCAGCATCAAGTGGACCCTCGATACGGTATCGCTCAGCCAGAAGGCGCCGGTCAGGTTCCTCATCAGCATTCGGGTCTCTTTCAATCCATCTCGCATCTCGGACAGAGCTTGTCGTCGCATGGTGATCCGACGTACAGTCAAGAACTAGGTTACTTGAATTCGTCTGGGCAAGCTGTTCGACCATCTTCTGCCGCGCTGGGTCAGCGACCTCCACTCCCGGGAGCACGCCGGAAAAGCTCGCCGCAATCGGCGTCGAGGACGTATCATCGTATGATGCTTGAATTCGAGAGTAACAAGAACTCGTACTATACTGCTAGAGCACGTAAGCAACACTTTCCAGCGCTTTCAAACAATTGAAGTTGCTTTATAATATACTGATCTCATCTATTGTAGAGAACAAAACCTCAGGAAATGTCCACAGCAGCATATGAATTGGAGTCCCTTTCTCAGAAGATCTGGACCCTACGTCGTGACCATGCTGGTAATTTCGAGGAGTATTCTGATTTGGGACATGCGTCTGTGATCGCAAGCTGGCAGGCACAGTATGAGCTGTGGGCAGATACGGTACTAGATCTTCAGGATGCTCAGACCCTTGGTGGTGGTCCATCGCCATGGAGTGGTGACAATGGAATGCAGAGCGGTGGCCAGCCTGGATTGAGTGTGCAACAGGGAATGCCTGGGCAGAGCGTACAAAGCGGACCATCGATGCAGCAGCCAAATTCACTATATATGGGGAACGGCCAGGTACACTCTGGATCCCAGAATGGTTTTCCAAGCCAGCACCCACCGCCAGTCAACACGCAGAACGGCCAGCCAATGCAACCTGACCTTTCAGTGCAGGACAATCAACAAATGCAGCCTACGCCTCCAGGAGCTTTTCCTCAAAGCAACCCACCTATGCCCAACAACCTGTCAAGTGGGCCAAGCGTACCTCCCCAACAACAGATGCAAAATAGTCGACCTCCGCAGATTTCAAATGCACAGAGCCAGCCGCCAGGATCAGGCCCAAATTCAAATCCCCAACAGAATCAAGGCATGTCAGTAAGGCCAAACATGCCTTCAGGTCAGACCATGTCAGCACCGAACGGTCAAAATATGCAGCCTAACCAGAACATGCCACCAAGGCAGAATATGCCTCCTCAAAATGGATCAAACATGCCACAGGGTCAGAACATGCCACTAAGACAGAACATACCACCTGTCAACAGACAGAATCCCCAAATGCAAAACGGTCCTCCCCGCCCTAACCAAGGAGTCCCCGGGCCGCTTCAAGCGGGAAAAGGAGGAGGGAGGTAGGTACTTAGAAGCTGGAACATAAGGGCCAGTAGTAGATAAGGGAGCGCGAAAAACATAGCGTATGTCCAAAGACTTTTAAAGGTGTAGTTTTTCCGCGGAAGTGATATTTGCGAAGAAACTAGCAGAGACTGCAATCTCGAGGTTGCGCGTTGTTCAACGAGGAAAAAGTACGAAGACGACAATTGCAAATCTTGTTGAGACTTTCCACAATGTACTTTGAAACATCCAATGGACTTCCACTGGAAGACGCTCTATCTGCGAACTTCAGATGATTTCGCCTCAGCAACCCAATCCAAGCGATCCGGAAGCACATCTCATACAATCCGAATGATAGAGATGTCTGTGGCGCGTGCTTAGTTACTTAGTCCAGCCCAATCTAGGTTTCATGAGCCTAGGTAGAGTAGAGCTTGCTCATCATGGACGAAGCTCGTTCTCCAGTAAGGCGCAGGTACCATGCATGATGTTGTCGTTGAGTGTAAGAAGTACAGGGCACCGTACAGTCATGTTTACGAGAGGTGAAAACCTAAAAATCGTAAGCAAGCCCCAGTCCAACGCTTGCTGCGCACAATCTGAGTCTGCGTGCCATGTAGGGAGTACGGAGTACTCTACGATCGATCGGACGAGATGGCTGGTTCGAATGGGTCATAGATCATATACATAATAGAGGCGGAAAGGTTTGCTGTTGATTCTGGCGATGTGCCACAGCAGCGAATCTCAGCCGAGAAATGGAGATAGACGACATCAACAACATAACTTTCCGCCTCTATATGCAATGACTCAAGTATGACCCTTTCTCTTACCTAGTACCACAGTAATATCCGGCCACGCTGACATAGATAAATGGCTTGGTTGTTGCAAAGGCTCTGGAGTGGAAGAAGCCGCTGCTCTCATTCAACGGAGCGATGGAGAGGAGGCTGTAAACTTAAGGTCTTCAGGAAAGGCGGATGGATACAAGGGTGGATGTAAATGATTGGAGCGATCAGCCACAGTTTGGGGCCTGTCATACTGTATAGAGAGTAAGAAGTAAGACCGAATAATCGCTCCAGACTCCAGTGCTTACTTTATCAGCTTCGCACCTCGCTCATTGCCTCTGTGCTTCAGGATAATCCTCCTGTGCTTTCTTCGATCCCTTGAAAAGCTGTCCAGAAATTGTTTCCTTCCCTGGTCGGCAGATTTCTGAGCTATTGTCTGAAATCCATCCACGCCGTGCTTGCGATCATCTACTGTTTTGAGTTACTCCTCTCAAATTTGGCGTCGCTCAAGTACTCTTTCTTCAGCATGGCTGCCGCCTCGTACTACCAACCCACCCTCCATATCCCCCAACATGAGCAGCAACAAACAGGAAGCTACACCATGCATCCCATCAACCCAAGCTACGATACACCTCTCCCCCCGCTGGAAGACCCAGTTAGCCCAATAGGCTACGCCGCAAGCCAGAAACCACCGAACCCCGCCCAAAGACCCATCCTGTTCAATCGCCTGAGGGCGCAAAGGTACGAAAGGTTCAAGAGATGGCTGCGCATCCTCCGTATTCTCTCGCAGCTCGCCAGTATCCTGCTCAGCACAATCATGTTCGCAACCATGGTCTTTGTCCTCTTCAAATACCAATCCACCAAGAACCTGGCGCAAGAAGCAAAGAGCGGTGTTCATTCGATGATAAGTGCCTGGCCTAAGAACACAAAACTCTGGCCAACGATCATGCTACTTGCTGGAGCTGGGGTGTCGCTTCTAGTGTCGGCTATTACTCTTTTAACCTACTGTCCGTGCTGGAAAAGGGCACGGCAAAGCTGGAAGATCACGGTGTTGAGGTACGCGATACACATCCTTGCTTGGCTTGTGATCACGACGCTATATAGATACGAGAAGAGTCTGCATGGCGTCAATAATGATCTCTGGGGTTGGTCGTGTGTTCACGAAGCGGATACCGTTCAGACTGCATTCCCTCAGCTAAATTTCAAGGCGCTGTGCGATGTTCAGGTAAGATATCTGCGATCTATATTATAGCCCAAAGACTGATTACTCGATAGTCGAATTCTTGGATCATTTCGATTGTGGAGGTGGCGCTAAAGGTTCTCTTTGCAATTGCGCACTTCGTACTTAACAGAAAGACACAGGATGGTGGGAAGCAGCGACTTGCGGATTCGTTGGGTGGCGCTACTTCAGATCTGCTTCAAGCTGTATATTGATCTTCTATGCGTGGTATTTGCGTGAGAAGATCCTCAACTGCTAATGGCATACTCGGTTGTATATAACGTGAAATACCGAATAACCTCCTTGTCGATTTGTTCAAGTTTTATTTAACCTGTCACACACTGGAGACTTGGGTCCTCTCTAGATGCTCATAAAATTTCGTCAGACTTTGAAAGGCCTAATCGAGGAAACGATTTTCCTTCAGAATTTGAGGTTGACAAAGATACGTACCTTTTCGCAGTTGTATTATTCCATGGCCCGTACCAATTCTCTATCAAGGCTTTAGATCAGTAGCATCGTGTCCTAGGACCGGCGACAAGAGAGACAAGAAAAAAACACGAAAAGGAACCTAATAACGACTATTGCAGCTCGAGGGGTCCTTGACAAACTTGTTTTGATAGGCGACACGCAGCTCTGCACATGGCATTTTCAATCACGCTGTTGTACTCTAGCAAAGCGTATATCCTGATATACGGCTGTATGCCGTCATTTCTTCTAGTGTCTTACTTCTTCAATATGCTGCAACCTAGCTTGTCGGTTTCCGTTCGAACCTTGATGCGAAAGTGAGGTTTGTGGTGACTCGCGACGAGATGGCAAGATGAGGGTTTGTTTTCGCAGCCTATTTCCAGGCTCTGCATGATGATTGGTCATCCTTTACTGACTTTGCCTTCTCCGGGAAAGACTGTCCTGAAATTGTTGCGGTTGACTTTGATGAGACCTCCTGAACATCCAGCCACACGTTTCGCAACCTTGAAAATATGAGGATCCCTCGGATGTATTCCGTACTTGAAGCTAATTCATGTAATAGCAGACCGGATTGATGGGATCTACAGGGAACTCAATCCTTCCCAGGGGTCTTGAAACCGGGTAAAAATTAATGCTGGATTAGCAGGTTTGGAATGGTTCTAGCAAGCACTTCAAGGTCACCAAAGCTGCGTAGAATGTGGGTGAAACCATTAAGGTCGTTGCACTTCCCAGCAGCTCGCCCCCAATTCTTGATTCTCAAGCACGATCTATACTGGGCGCTTGCAAAGGAACTCTTTTAAAGCCATGTTTATCACCACTTTCCTGCTCGATTGACTGCTGGTCGTAAATCCTCTTGCTAGGAGGATATTATAACCAGCATCTCTACACGCCGAGGGACCCGTTGTACTCAACAGGACCCTGAAGCTTCAAGGATTTACGTACCGACACACATACAAACCACTGCTGCATCGTCCTTCGCTGAAACCAGTCCCTTGATCTTCAATGGCGACTGAATATCTTTCCGACAAGGAGGTCAATCCTCTTCTTAGTGAAGATCCGTTCAAGAGCGAGCAGAACCAGAAGCTCTTCGAGGCCATTGATGAGCTCCGGACCTGTGGTGCAAACCACGATGTTGATCTTCCAGAAGTATTTTCCCTCTCGAGATCAGTGCATGTCAACATAGACCACTGACGGAACCAGCTCGTTATTGTTGGCGATCAATCAGTCGGCAAATCGTCCCTCCTTCAAAGTTTGACTGACATCCCGTTTCCTGTTGCGGGAAGACTCTGTACTCGATTCCCAACCTTGATTTTGTCGCGTCGAACGCCGAATAAGCCCGAGACCACGAAGATATCGATCGAACCGGCGATGTTTAGTTCATTCACAAAGGACCTGCACCCTGCCCGTGTCGAACGTTATGCTCAATTTACGCGTGAAAGCGCCAACATCACAGCCTCAGATTTTGTGGCAGTAGTAGATGAAGTAAACAACCTCCATTCTACAGTGATTGGCGTGCAATTGACCTTTGACGCACATAGGCAACAGAACTAATGGGAATCACAAAGGCCACGAAACCAATTGATAGGCGCATGGAACCCTCATCAACATTCAAAGCCCAGAATTTTTCTGATGATGTCCTGAAGATTGAAATATCAGGACCCTCCCGTTCCTACTTCAGCATTATTGACGTGCCAGGGGTCTTCCAATCGCTAACCAAGGATTTGACGGAAGCAGAGAAGATGGGCGTAAAATCTATGGTTGCTTCATATATGAGACGGCAACAAAGCGTTATAGTGTAAGCACACCCCTCCACGACCGGATCACATTGCATGCTTACCCACCAAGATGCGTTGCGAGCGGAACAAACGATCTGGCCAACCAAGCGGCATTCGATATGGCGTCGGAACATGATCCTAAAGGTTCGCGCACTGTGGGAGTGATTACAAAGTGTGATGTTGCCCAAAACATAGATCAGGTAATTGAGACAACCATTCTCTTTAGGCTGCCGATGTTAACTTTCAGCAGGTCCTAGAGCTAGCGCAAAACAAGGAGAAGCACTTCGACCATGGGTGGTTTGTCATCCGGAACCGTACGCCAAGCGAAGTTCAAGAAGGATTAGAGCCTTTGGAACGGCATATAAGAGAAAAAGACTTTTTCGAAGCCCGCCCTTGGACTAAGCTTCCTGATGATCGTCGCGGCACGCAACCTCTGAAGAGATATCTAGCGGCTCTTTTATGTAGTCGTATTCAAGCGACTTTTCCGACCATACTCTCCACCATACAGACTCGTCGAGATTCGGTCCGAATCAAACTCGTTTCCTTGGGTACACCGCGGAAGACTATGGAGCAAAAAAGAACGTACCTGTCAACGATTGCACACGATTTTCAGTTATTGGCGTTACAAGCTCTCCGTGGTCGATACGATGTCATTTCTATGAGTGAGATGAGGTTGCGAACGAGGGTCCGAGAATTCAACGATGATTTTGCGCTGGACATGAGAACCCATGGTCACTCAACCCCCTTTATAGACATCCCAAAGATGGGATACGCCTCCAACGCCTTAAGCTCCGGTCCCGAGAACGCGTCTGGTTTATTTGGTTCTGGGAAGTCCCAACCTGTGAAAGCAAGCAGTAATCCGTTCGGAGGAAGCGAATTTCTACAAGTAGGTCTTTCGAATGTTTGGTCCAGCACTTCCCCATTCAAAGAATATTCGGAACATGAGTGTACTCTTGGGCAGGGGAAGCACCGGTGTGCTTATCAGAGTATCTCGTTCTCGCCGCCCTACTCGAACACCTCCTTTGAAGAGCTTCGGCTAAGCAATTATCTTCAGGCACAACCAAAGAAATCCACACCCACTACCTCATTTGGTGGCGTATCCTATACAAACGAAAATGGTTTCGCTAATCCCAAATCTGGCTTGTTTGGAAAAATCGATCTTGACTCCGCTGCTGGAAGCCCCAGTTCTCTGTTTCCAAACCTTCCAAAGATCCAAGCAACGACCGTGTTCCAACCAGCCAACCTTGACCGAGGAAGAGGTCAGATATACCAGTGGATTAGGAATGAAGTGAAAGCTAGCAGAGGTACAGAACTCCAAGGAACTCTCAATCCGGATGTACTACCTGTCCTATTCCACAAACAGGCTGCCAACTGGCGCGCCATGTCAGAAGCTCATTTTCTGAGAGTACAGACAATGATAATAAGTGTAACAGAGAAGCTACTAGAAAAAACAGTTGGTGATAAACACACAAGAACACTGATAAGGAATCGCATTCACCAAGCAAACCAAAAAGCGACTAGCCGCAGGCTCAATTTGCTTTCCGAGCGGCTGAATGACATTCTTACCAAACATCTACAGACAAACAACCAAGCATTCGAGCAAAAGGTTAGCGAGACTCGACTACTTCGGTTTCAAGGTGCACTGGAGCGATACAGATCCTCGAGAAAGGCACAACCAGCTTCACTATTCGCTAGCTCTGCATCCGCTACTACTTCGGACACTCAGTTCACCATCGACATGCGAGACACAGCCGCCCTTTTTACGGAGCTCCACATGAGCAACTCCCAGAACCTCGAGGATGAAATTCACGATACATTAAAGGCATACTACGAGATAGCTCTCAACGACTTCGTGGAATTCGTCACTCAGCATATCGTGGAGCGTTATCTTGACGATGATCAAGGACCACTCCTCATGTTCTCTCCAACATATGTGGGAGGATTGAATGATCAAGCAGCGGGGAATTTGGCGGCGGAGGACGAGTCCACGATGCGACTAAGAGCAGAATACGAAGAGTCTCTTACCCGTCTCAACCGCGCAGAGGAAATTGCAATGAAATATACCTAGGAAGTTATTATCATTGCACGAGGGCCTCACCGTTACTGCTCATTGGGCCCATAGATTCCCTTTAGAGCCCATTTTATAATTCACATTCGGGGTTGTAGCCCTTTCTGATACAGTTCCTCTGCTGCATAACATCATCAGAAGTAGACTATAGTGTGGCAGGAGAGTCTCAAGTATGTCCTATCTCTTTGATGAGAAGTAATTCTGGGTCTTTCAGCTTGCCACATGCTCCAGAGTAATATCATCGGGACAGATTCGGAAGGGCTCCTTTGAATTATCCAAATTCTAAGACTAGTCGAAGTATCTCCATGAATCCCAAGACTACAGTTGGAAGAGGATGGGGGTAATTCGCACTTCACCAGCTTTGCTGGTGGCTTTGCTGGTGGCTGCACCGAACCGACTGAGCTCCGATGCAGGTTCGGATGGGTTGTTGGGTATGTGGCGCGGAGTCGATCGATCTGGGTAAACGCAGTTCCGAGTTAGCTTTTATGTCCTCGGTAGCAGTAGAAGTATCATACCGGGCCACTCTCTTCCGAAAGTTGCAATGGTATTAGACGGGTCTTGTCATTTGTATTAGCAGCGCGTTTGGGGTGTGCTGGAGGGTTGCCTTCCAGATGGCACTTTTGAAAAGATGGCGGCTGTGCGATGAATCACATGACTCCAGTGTGATCCGTGCACCAGTGGAAAGTCGAATTGTCTACTCTCTATCTGTCCAATTCTACCAACAAGACTACCTACCATATAACTTTTACATATTACACGCTTCTTTCGAGGCCAATCTGCTATGTATGCATGCCAGTCTTTGGATGCTGACCATCGAGTTTCCAAGTACCAAATCATAGGTCTGGACGTTTCGAAGGATCGCATCGATGCTAGCGGAATGACATGTAGTTCTGGTGCCATGTGTACCCTGGGTTCTCCTTCAACAAATCCTCAATCACTCGCAATCCATCTTTCTGTTGTCTTCCTAGAAGTTCGCCCATCAATGGATCAACGTCTACGACTTCACCTTCAGCCACGCCCTCAAGCAGGGACCTCCACGCTTCGAAAAACTGGGCTGGTTTCTTTCCCTCATCAATTGCCGCATTCTTCGTCACGTACTCTTCAGCTGAAACTCGATGTAGAATTAATTCATTCCCTGTAATCTTTCTGATCGTATCCACAATGTCAGCGAACGTATACGTCTTCGGGCCCGTTAACAGCACGATCTGGTTTTCAAAGCCCTCCTTTAGCATCAGCTTTGCAGTAGCTTCTCCAAGTTCTGCCCTAGATGCCCAAGCCACTGGGCCATCTGCTGGTAAGAAAAGTTCCTTGGAGTCAGGGTACCAATTCATGAATACTGGGAAAGCATCCGCGTAGACTCCTTCGCGAATAGAAGTGTATGTTAATCCTGACCTTGAGGATATTAGCAAGACGTATTGGTAGTTGGAGAGAAGCATCTACTTCTTCAGTATGTCTTCAGTGGCGATGTGAGCTAGCTGCACTACGACTTTGGAATCGGAGCCACGTCCACCGAACGCAAGAGAGCTATAGTAGACCTTTGCCCAAAAAGTTTGATTAAACACGTCGAACACTGTAACAAGAATGATATTTCGAACATACGTGTTTGATACCCGCAGCTTTAGCGGCTTCGACCACATTCGCATGTTGCTTGGTTCTTTTTTCGGGATTTACTTCACTAGTCGAAACAAAGAACAGCTTGTCTACTCCTTTGAATGCTTCCTGCAGTGATTCCGCGACATTGTAGTCGACCCAGCGGAACTCCACTCCTTCGTTTCTTAGGATCGCGGCTGTTGATCGATTTGACGATGACGCAGCTAATGATGAGGCAGGAACGTGTTCAAGGAGGGTGTCAAGTACACTGCGACCTAGGCCACCAGTAACGCCAGTGACTAGTATCTTGAAAGCCATCGCTGTTGACGTATTGAAAGTGGTTCTCGGAAATTGCTTCGAATGTTTGGGAACAGCCCAAGATCCATATATACTTCTTTCAAGGCATCCATGCTCTACCACAACTACAAATAACCCTGTCACTCCTTGGCGCTGCCATAGAACGAGTGGAGCGAGTTCGTTGATGATTGGGCTATTGCACGATCTGCTTACAAAAGGAACAGTTGATTGCTCAGCAAAGCACATTGTAGATATCTAAGCGGGCGGGCTGCGGGACAACTATGAGCCGTGGCTATACTAGGCTTCAAGTCCCCCTATCCTTTGAGCGCATCCTATTCCATTCCACCTTCTGTTTACGATTTCCTGTACCGAACATATAGAAACCACTGTACCAGACAGGGTGTTATGGCTAATCTTCAGATGTGGAGATGTACGTTCTAATACGTTTGATGGTATTGGAGGCTTAAGCGCAAGCCTGAGGTGGTCGTTGCCAGTCTAACGGAGGTACCTTGCGAGTATGGCATGGACAGCAGAGTTTTATGGCCCAGTCTTGAAGATAATGTGATGCATGAGATCAGACTTCTTCAACTTTCGATACCGAGGCGCTTTTCCGAGCAGCTTCTGCCGTAGTGAGATGCTCAGAGCAATGTGTATCCTCGGTGCTTATGTCGGAACCCTTCTCGATATGGGGAGTATTGTTGTTGGTGCCTGCAGCGTCAGGAATGAAGCGACAAGGAATCTCCTCGTTCAGGTTCGGCAACTGCATGCCAGTGACTACAAAGATCCATTAGTCTAGGAGATTGAGCAATACTAAAGAGGTGTGGAGAATCGTCTTACTTTTATTGGAGTCCTGCTGGTTCTCATGGCGATGCCATAGGTAATATGTCCGCTGAGCCTGCCATACTGTGATGATACCGATGACGAGGGCCAGCAGGCCAAAGACAACGTTTATGATGGTGCCGCTCGAGTCCACTCGAGTAGGGGCTGGGAGTGGGCTCGGCGTGATGGTGTAGTTGTTAGAGGCGAACTTCCCCACTCGGATTGAAGGTGCCATGTTGAACTTCATGCACTTGCAAGCTCAAGATAGCCCTGTGGAAACGAAAAAATGTCAGAGAAGTGGACCAATAGTGTTTTCGCGCAGGGGAACAAGCACTTTCGAATTAAAGGACGGAGCTTTGTCTTGACGAGCTTCACTTCCTTATCAGCTCTGCGATTCCGAGAGTTAAGTTTTGTAATACTGAAAGGATGATCTGAAGAAGTTGACGATTAATGGTCGAAGAATATGTAAGAGAGGATCGAAGGATAAGAGATTGGCGGACTCCATATTTTTATATAGTAGGCTGAAGCACCCGGGGTTTATGCCTGGTATGCCATTACTCAGTCACACCTGTTTTGCAATGCAGCCAGGAAGTCGTAGAGGGTATTTCGAGTGTGCAGCGGATCAAAGTGACCGGCGACAGGAAAGTCACATGACTGATTTCGTGGTATATTCAAGCATGCGGTACCAACCATATTTGAATGATTGAAGCCCAGCACAAACAACAATTCTCGCTCGTAGAAACCTGCATCAAACATCCGTCATCCCGATCAACGTAGACGGCACAAGTTTCGAGAATGCAACCTATCAACGTGCTTCCTGCATTGCCTGTCTGCATGGACTGGTGGTTGGTGGCCACAGGCTGTGTACGAGGCGGATGACAGAATTCTCCCGCCCCCCTAAATGAGCGAATATCTCAAATTTCAGAGTCGTTCACTAAACCAAAATACAGCAAACGCAATATCACATCAGTTGAGTTAAAAAAAAGATCAGGCTGTAGCAATGAAGCTATTATACAAGCCTCTTAAATTTTAAGCAAATTCGATTTGTTGTGAATGGATAAAAAATTCCAAAAGTTATAGTATTTTCAAGGTGTTCAGAGGGGGGCGGGAGAATTCTGTCACCCGCCTCGTACAACATCGCACAAGAACCTCACCCTTTCTTGTCCTCACCCTTTCTTGTCCAACTTGCCACTTACATTAGTGCGGCCACATTCCTCGCAAAGGCTTCAATTCTTATGCTCTATCGCTAAGCCAGCCTTGGAAATTGCGGCCGACAAGCTTTCTGACCATTAGCGATGTTCCGATAAAGACTTAGGTCGGTCCCGGGTTCCTCGTTCTTCTCCTCTCACAATACCTCACTACTAGCAATCACTACTAGCAATGTAGGTACGGCAAAAGAAAAAGCTATTGACCAATCCTCGCGTGTCAATTCAAGGTTAATGGTTCGATGCTACTGAGGTTAATCCAATCCCTATTGCAGAAAACCTGCCCAGGCCCGAATGGCATGAGTTGTCTCTCGTCACTATTTCATCAGAGCCGAAGGTATTCTACTATAGTGCAAAGATCAACGGATATGGCGAGTGCAGTTGGTCTGCTGTCCATCGCCTTCGATTTTCTTGGTAACTCGAGTCTTTCGCCAGACGAGTGCTACCAGATATTGGCAACCGCATCACAAACTTCACGCAGAGCTCATTCGTTCTTTGGCTCTGCTGGGGTTGCTTCCACTTCTTTTATCCTAAAACTCGGAAGGCTCAGTCTTGCCGTTTCAAAAGTAATCCTCAATATACATACCTGACAGCATTAGACAGCGCGCAAATGATCTGTACTAGCGCCGAGCAGCCTAACCCAAGATGGTATTGAGTACGATGATGATGGTCCCAAGAGTGGGCTAGGTAATCATCAGCCCTTTCTCGCATCCGAGACAAAGATGCCGGGGACCAGTTAGCGAGATCCTCGCGGAAACCTGCATGGTGGAGGAGCAGCTGAATACTGCACCACACCGATACTACCAGGATGGAACATTCGTTGACGAGCTTCTGTGGTTGGTTATTGATAAGGCGTGCTGCGTCCTTCCACCTTAACCGACAGATGTAACCACCAAAGATGACTGTGCAAGCGGCACGAACCCTATTGTATCCAAGGGCTGTGCTTGCTACCTTTGTGATAGCTTACAACACCCGATATGGCGGTGGTTCCGACACTATTTAGACTGAGAGAACCGATTTTAATAAAATTGCCCCTTTCAACTTTTCAAGGGAAGATTCCTCCTCGGAGTTTCCGGAGTACGTTAGATCACAGTACGACTCCTATCCTATGACCGTGAATCCAACGACTATTCATTGGCTTTCATTCTTCAGGCTCTCTGCCATCACGCCAGTCGTTGACAACAAGTCCTCCTCATGCGTGATTTCTCGTCCACTGTAAGGTATCTTCCCGTGAACAAAAGTCTTTCCTCACCGCTTATTTGTTGTCGATCGGATGCCGTTTTTCTTTCCTTTGATTTCAGGAACCTTAATGTCACATGACCTTTACCATACTGTCTCAGCTGCCAACTACCATTTATCATTGTCTTCAATGTGGAGTGTGACTATAACGAATTTGACTAAACCGGCTCCTAGTATTGGATTTGCTTCACAAGATGGCCGAAGATCATCATAAGAACGCAGTCATTGCATGAGGTTTCATACAGCTGGGCTGCAAACATTCAAGTCCTTACTCCGATCCTGCACACATGTCAGCATCAATGTATTTTCTCACGGCGAATAATGAGTAGAACGAACGGATTTGATTTCTTCTGTGCAATGCATGTTATGTCTATTTATGATTACAGAATGTTAGAAAATCATTATGAGGCTTTAGCAAAATTTATCTCACCGAGTGCCTGTAGGGTTTCATCGTCGAAAACTAGCCCGTATCCTGATCGGTAAAGCCGCGTACACGAACCGCGTCTTCCATAGCCATATTATTGGTCTCGCCCATAACCTGGATCGTGTTGTCAAGGGCTTTCTGGAGTTATTCTATCTGTAAGAACGCAAGCGACCGGGTTGGGGACTGTATCCTGACCTGGGTTCTGGTCGGTTGCATCTTCTGAATGTCTCTCATCCTCGAGCTGAGCAATCCAGTCCAATGCGGGCCTTTGGTGTAGGTGTATTCCGTGCTTCCTGTAATGATTGGCCAGCTCGTCTAGGTCCAAGTCATGCAGTAGATCTATGATAGTATAGTCGCTATCAAGAGCATGATCGTGTACTAGTTGCGCAAAGCCTTGGGCTCCCGCATTGTGAGCAATTATGAAAATAGCAATAGTAAGTTGAGCCCACCTGACGATTACTTCTGGATCGAGACTCCCTCCGTGTTGACGAAATTCGACCGTCTTTAATCCCCTTCCCGTAACCAGGTTCAAGAAATTATAGGCCATGTAGCCTTCTCGCACTCCGCTACTCCGGAGGTGATAGCAATCGATCAGCTCCTCAAGCTCCTCGATAGCATTGATTCTCTGTGCTCTTTCAAAAGGACCCATCTGCCGAAATTGGCAGGCAACCCTTTGTGCATAAAGGCTTGCGAGCCGGTGCTCAGGATGGATCATGTCGATTTGACGCTCAAATATTGTTGCGAGCATGCCGATATTCTTAAGGGTTTGTAGAGGAAATCCAGCATCGCGGTTGCCGACGTGGACATGGAGCCCACATGACTGGTTCACAAAGACCTGAAAGTGTGATTTAATTATCATGACCGCCCTCTGAATCAGGGTTAGCGCCTCTTCCGAGCAGTGGAGGGCAGGAGTCTTGAACTCAACGCCGCAGTAATCAAAGCCACAAGATATCTCGAGATCATCCCAAGAAATCGAACCATCGGTGGCGACTGTCCACTTCTCATAGTTTATCCTGCTGGAAACATCGTTGACGACGTAAGCAGCTTCTCGCAAGGTGGCAACGATGTGCTTTCCTACAATAGCTGAGAATTGTGCACTGCGACACATATATTGGTGCTCAGGCCACAAATCACCCTCACCCAAAGCGAAAGCCGGCTCGTAGTCCTCAATGCGATAGCGTACAATAAACTCCAGTTCCACACCAAACGTAGGCTGCATTGGAATTTCCATTGATAAGCGAGAATCGAGAATGAAGGTCGATGAATTGGAACCCAAGTGTTCTGCAGCACCTCGCTTTGAAATATACTTACTGGTGCAATAATGGCATTGTTGGACTCCCCAGCGATTCATTGTGGCTTTCACCCATAAAGAATTAGAGGAGGGAGCAGCCTTGTCTGCGGTTACATTATTGACAAAGAAAGGCAGCTGACATCACCAAGAACTTGGAACCAATACGAACATGATTTATTGGAAGTAAGGAAAGTAAGTTCGCGCGTCAGAGTAGCACGAGTATTTCGCATTCCAAAATATTCAGAGGAATTGAAAGTGTGAGCCTTGCATGCAAGTGCCACTCGTGGCCTGAAGAACGTCGAATGGTGCTTTTTGGATTCACAGGTGTCCTGTGTTAGCCGGGCAAGGCTGTATAAGGTAAATGTTAGCATTGTCTTCCAAGTCTCCACAAAGGATGTGAGGCCGCAGTGCGGGTACTGTTGGATATGTTCTTTGGAGATTGGGCAAATGTTAATTACACCCTTTGACAGCACAGGGCTTTCCCCTAGCAGAATTCCACTAGGTATCTTTCCCTCGTGAGCGCCGTCAAACCTTTCTCCACCACATAGCTCTCGTAAAGTCTCCATTGAGACAGCTACACGCGCTACTGTGCAACAGCTCGGAATTCCATTTGCTTAACATCTACCATGTCACATCTCCTTCTTTCTTTGTTTCCGCGTTCCAACCATCGTTGCCTGTCTGTACTGGAGCGGAGCTGGCCGCCCAGTCTGCACCATCAGCCTCCCAACTCGACCCAGGCTGAGCGCCGGCGGTATTGGAGGCGGCGCTGAAGGCAGCCACACCACCTGGAGCACCACCAGGGACTTCCCACTCAGAGTTACCAGCGAATCCTTGATCGATAGCCGCAGGCCCCACTTCATCAACACCCGGAACCTTGCCTTCCTCTACGCCTGTAGCGTCCTTGTTCTCCTCCGCCTCAGGATCGCGGTAGAAGTAAAGATCAACCATAACATCCCATTCGGTTTCTCGGTTGGCGAGGGTCCCGCGAAGACGAAGTACCTCTCGAGCTAACATCCACCAAATCAAACCAATCGCATGCCGTCCCTTATTGTTCGTAGGAATTGCAACATCCACAAATTCAGTCGGTGAGTCAGTATCACACAGGGCAACGACGGGAATATTGACATAGGATGCCTCTTTAATGGCTTGTGCATCGGTACGGGGATCGGTGACGATAATGAGACGGGGCTCCTTGAACGATCGAGTAATGTAATTTGTAAAATTCCCAGGAGTGAACCGTCCGGCAATTGCGACGGCACCGGTATGAGCGGCGAACTTGAGAACCGCACGTTGACCATAGGGGCGAGCAGAGATGACAGCGATATCAGCAGGATTGTCGACTGCGGCAATGATACGCGCCGCAAGGACAACCTTTTCCCTATTCCGTGAAGTTCAGTTTTGCACCACTGATAGACATTGCTATGACTCGCTGGAAGAACTAACCAAGTTTTGCCAATATTGATCACATTGATTCCATCAGGGCGAGTCTTCCATAAGTAGGGTTCCATGTGCACCTGCAGATTCTTAGAGCCCAAGTGACACTGAGCTGCGAGCAGCATCTCGATGTCTTGCGACGTGGCATTGAAGATGGGAGGAAGATTCGCTGGAGCCATAATTGGGATTAATATCTGCAGCGTACAAGATGTCGGCCAAAGTCGTGTTGCGACGTTTCGGTTTTTGTGCTATGGGCGGAGATTCGCTTCGGATTTGTGTGCGTGCGCTAGCGTTGTGTTTCTTTGGCGCTAAGCTAGCCTCTAAATAGGTAAGGTATTGCTACAGTAGGTGAATACTAAAATCAATGTTGAAGACTGGAAGACTTTGCCCATAAACACACCATGGTGCTGAAGATATCAGGCTGTAAACCCCCGCGCATTGCTTCTGGTATGTTCAGATTGTTCATTGCTAGTATACCAATTAATATCTATCATAGGATTTCTTCAAGGTCTACCTAATCCTTCAAGCCCGGTTTCCAAAGTATGGCAGTGTCTCTTCTCAACCGCGCGTCCTACAGCAGCTCGTAAGAAACTTCGGAGAGCTGATTTTGCCGACACTTACGCATTTAATCATGCTCGGCAGAGGAAAGAGGCCAATGTGAGTCGGCAGGCGCTGCTCAAAGAACAACGAGCAAAGGAAATTGGAGACCCTATCCGTGGCGTTACCACTCCTTTCATAGAGTCGTTGGACACAGCCATCCCTCAAGCAGTACGGCCAACTATGAGCCAGCTATCCACTAAGACAACAGCCGAGACCCCTGATCAACCTCCACCTTCCCCAGCGCATACCGACAGTGAGGGACATTTAAACCACTTCCTTTCAACATCCGAACTGCAAAAATCGCTTGACTTTTCTCGGAGATTGACTCAGCCAGTCGTTTCGCAGGACAGAGCGACTGCGGATCCTCAGGCTGAGGCGGAAAACGCCAAAAGGCACGAATCATGGCACGAGGCAGCACATGAAGCAGTGTCGCGAATATTAAGTCTAGGAAATGCCAACAGCGAGCATAGAACCCGCACAAACGTTCAGAGGATTATCGATACGTTCGGAAGACATAACACAGATCGGTATTTAAAGCCAAAGGCGCCTTCATCTGCTCAGCTAGATTCTTCTCTGCCCCACCAAGAGCCTACACCAAGAGCAGGTCCGGACACCGGGTCTTCGGAGGTTCAGATTGGTATCTTGACAGCAAAAATCCGCGTACTCGCGGATCGCTATGAAGGGCCCAACCGGATGGACAAGGTTAACAAAAGAAATCTAAGACTCCTGTTGCATCGGCGGCAGAAGCTATTGAAGTACATGGAGCGACGAGAAAGAGGATCAGAGCGATGGCACAACGTGGTTCGGACCTTGGGGTTGACGGAAGCCACCTGGAAAGGCCAGATTGCCGTCAATTGATCCTTACTTGGAATTTGGTAACTGTAGATTTTTCACCTTTGTACATAGGCCCGGTCATGGAGAAGTAAGATACAACGAACCTATTCGATCAATCATATTCCTGTGCTTATCTGGACAAGAGACTTAGTGAAATATGGAAGAGTGAATGGAGAGGAGAGCTGGGTATGGCATGTAAGTTTGGACTTCTAATTGAAAGCTACTGGTAATAGCATTGTGCTACGCCCTACAGGTTCCAGAAGTAGGCCTGAAGTGCCATCTTGAACATTTGGCTTTCGTTGCTGCTTCACCCATATCTTTAATCATACGCAGATGAGGCCACTGTTCCTTAGAAATATTCAACACATCGAGCAAATCATAGTAACCTCAACACATGATCGAAGTGACACCGACAAGTGGATGAATTTCAGTACATCGGTTTCACTTGACGACGTAAAGTCTGAGTACTCTGTAGACTGCGTGATTATGACCTATAAGCACAAGCAATGATTTGGCTGCTATTTCGCTTTAAAAGTTCTTACTTCTATATGTATGAAGTTCGTATTGTCCGGTGAAAATGAGACAGCGGTTGAGCCGCCCTTGACCGCTTTCAGGTTGGCGCACTACACGTGGTGCAAACGGCAAAAACAAACGATTCAGAATCGCAACTCGTCACTTCCACAACAAACCAACAACCATCGACAAAGACACCCACGGTGTCCTTTTGATCACCCCTATCGTACCTGCCATACCCTACAGTAAGAGCTATCGTCGTAACTAAGGTACCTCCTATAACACACGGAAGGAACGAACCGGGGCTGTCGCAATTGGGCCTACGAGGCTAAACCCCTACTCCGCAAGGCATCAAGATGCCTATTACTACGCGCGCGAAAAGACAGGCACAACAACAATCCGGCCTTCCCCCGTCTCCGCAGATTGTCCTTCCTGAAACCTCTCGAAGACGACCTCGAGCAAAGAAGACCCGAAAAGCCCCAGAGGCGTCGGATACGAGTACGACGGAACATGTGGAGGACCCAAAGAGTGAGATACAGGCCCTTTCATTAAGTCCCGTTGCACACCCCGTGCCGGAAGTGGAATCCGCGTCTCCCAAGACCGGCCCCCCCAATTTGGAACTCGCAAACGAATCTACGAGCTCAATTGTACATCCCGTGGCAACGAGGCTTTCCGACACTGCTGCAATCTTCGCGTCAGTTTTGCAGTACCCTTCTCCAAGCACAACCGAAAATCCTGTACCTGCTAAGTCTCCCGATGGCTTAACCGCACAATCTGTGTCTGCGGAGATTCTCAGTCCGCCTGTGAATATTCTGCCAGTACCCCTTAGCACGACGGAGACTCCAATTCAGAGTCACGTATCAGCTGCGGAGCTTCTCAGTATTTTTGGGAATGTTCCGCCAGCACCCCCTAGCACACCAGTGTCACCAGTCCAGCGCTCCGCATCCCTTGCGAATGCTGCTGTGCCGGGCGTATCTCCTTCTCCTGCATCTACCCTGCGTATCCCGGCAGTGCCTCAAACGCGGCTACACCTATGGGTGGACGCTGCACCAGAGGACTTGTCTGCCGCGGAACCGAGCAATGCTCCATCGCTTGCTCTTGCGATACCTTCCAGCCTAGTTCCAGAGATACTAGCATTGATTGCACAACGCCCAATCACGACGAGCAATAAGCTTACTCAGACTGCAGATTCAGGATCGATTTCACTATTGCGACGGAAGCGTAAGCTCATGGACGATGCGGAGATGACACGGCCAGCTCGTCGGACTCGCTTCGAAGAATCCAAAGCCTCGCCGCCCAAGGCAAGTCGATCCCAACGCCAGGCTCTTTCGGAGTTCAATGGACAGGCTAAGTCTGGATTACGGGCGTCAAATTCCTCTCTACGGCGAACAAAACTCCAAGAGCTTGACAGATACGACAACGAGGGTAATATACAATTAGGGGGGCCGGTTGAAGTCCCTGTCGATTCTGATGACGAAGGTTTCCCGTTTTCTCCACCATTCAAGGAGAATCGGCGTATTAAACACGATTATGCCAGTCTAGAAGGGACCATGTTCAACAATAATCCCTACAATGTGGATGACAGGCCCCATGTGCCACAGCCAGGACTCATGGAAGACGCCCTCTTCGATCCATTCGCTGAGGAACGCGAGCCACAGACCGATCGTGAGCGCGATTCTGCAGCTGGAATTACGACGCTGGAAGACCAGCCAATTCCCGAAGACCGGCTTCATCCCGCGACTCCACGTCCTCGCAAGTGGGGTTTAGGAAATATACTTGATTCTGCTCGCTCTGTGTCAAAATATATCCCTTTGCTCAATACAAGACCAACAACTGCAGCTCCCCAGATCGCCGAAGCCCCTAATCTTGTTCCGCATCGAATGGCAACTCCAGCACAACCCTTACCTCAGGCTCCACCACAAACCGAAATTCGACCCAGCACTCATTCCATTGAGTCGGGCAATCTGCCAGCCACTGAGAAAGCTAGACCATCTCAGCGCCCTCGGTCTCAGAAACCCTCGGCGAAGGTTCCTCTGAAGACTAAGCAGCAAGTCGCAGATGAGCGTAAACGGAGAGCAGAGAGGGATTTCATGCGCGAACAGGCAGAATTTGTGAGGCTAGACGACGCTCGCAAGGCTCAGGAGGCCCAACTTCGCGAAGATGCAATACGTCAAGCTGAGAAGGTTGCCACTCCTTTGAGGAAGCGCAAGCGCCAGCCATCACCAGACACTATTCCGAACCCATCAGGCGTCAGCTATGGCATGGACCTCGACTACTTTGGCTGCTCCAGCTCAGACGAGGAGGAAGAACAGACTACCCCAACAAAACAGCCGCCGAATAAAAAGAGTCGTATCAGCCTGCCGGATTTTACACCTGGTCCAGTTATAGGTGATCCGCACAGAGCACGCCCATATACAGGTATTTATTTCGCAGACTCGGCTGAGAAGTATCATGGTGGAAATATTTTTGGGGAGGCAGCGTCAAGTGCAAATGCTACTTCCAGAGCCGCCGAACTCGAGCCAGCAGCTATGAGTCTTACTCCAAATGAGATCGCCAAAGCTGCCGCAGCCAGGGCGGCGACCATAGGCCCTGTCAGAGAAGGGGTCCAAGTAACTGAAGCAGAGCTCATGGCACGCGGATATCTCGGCAATACTCCTAGGGTTTACATACCAGGTCCACCGCCGTCCCAAAAGACTCCATCGATAACTTTCAAAGTACCCGAGCCCTCTGATAGCGACAGCGACAGCGACCCTGAAGTTCCCGAATCCAAGGTCGCAACACCAACCGCCTCAGATGCACCAGAAACCACAGCTTCGATGGGTGCCACCCAAGCCTCCCCATACGGTCATGCTGGTGCAACAAGCTCTGCAGCTCCAACGTCGACCACAGCCAGTGGCACATGGACTCAGCCTCCGCCTCCACCACCAAACCCTTCACACGCTGCATTGCCGGCTGGTGGTATGGACGAGGATCAGCTAACTGGTGCTATAGCAAAAGCCCGTGCAAACGCAATGAAACACGCTCCGACGAAATCCAGCTCCCTTAGGCAATCAAGCAGACTATCTAGTCCTAGGGTCGTCATCAACAACGGCGATAAAGACTCATTCAAGATTAAGGGACTTGCTATCCAAGAATCTGGAAATGCCAAAGAACAGGTAGTAGCCGCCAACCAACAAGGATTACCATTTAAGGAGAGGATTGAAGTACCTGCGGCGGGCACAGCAGACACGACAGAGCATACATCACTCACCACTAACAGTGATGGTGGTGCAGATAGTGGGGAGATACACGTGGAGGAGGCTCATACCACTGCACTTACGAAAGTGTCTCATATTGACGAGACCCAAATTAGCGCCCATCAGCATACTGATAGCGATAATGGAACACCAGCCCTCACTGCATATGCAGAATGGCGAAAAACCGCAGATCCAGTGGTCTCGCGATTAGTCGAGAGTACCTGGACTGAGCAAGATACTGAAGAGGCAGAAGATGGCCTCGACGAAGCGCTCGAAGAATATTTTGCCACCAACCCGCCAGAGCAGGAGGGCTTTGTAGCAGAGGTCACAGCCCAAGAGGCAGGACCATTCCTTCTCACCAAAGGAAAGGTAGCCGCCTACGATCCACGGCCAACGTCAGAGATAACAGCTAGTGGAGATGTTGGCAAAGCGAATTCGGTTGGGGCTATTACCGGAACAGAACATGGAGGTTTAATGGCCTCGAATTATTCAGACAAGGTCAATGCTTACGCAACCTTTACCCATACCGCTGACCCAGCTGTCGTTGATTTGCTCGAAAACGGGTGGACAGTCGAAGATGACGAGGAGGCGGCGGCGTCATTCAACGAGGAGCTTGATACATATATTGCACAACAGGCAGCCGAGAATGCGACCACTGGCCCTAGTGTGACCTACATGATCCTGTGATCGCTTATCCACAAGAATGAAGTACTTCTGTCATCGGAAAGACTTACAATATACATGGCTTGCGAGCTTGACTATGAAGGCAACAGAGAGATATTCGATCTCCGACTCGATGTAGATATACGATGTAAATGGCGTGCGCTCTCGACTTCTAATCCACCACTGCCTCGGATGTGGCCCTACGTTACTTTTCTCGGTCGTTTATGGAGACCGGCTTTTCTGTGTTTTTTTTCTCATCCGTTCTCTGTCGGCCAATACCGCTATCGAGGACCTGTCCTTATTAGCCGCTTTTTATAGTCATAGGAAAACCTTTCATCTAAGGAACGGTCTTTTATTTCCAACAACACAAAACAGATGGTCCGTCAAACCTCAACTTGCGCGAGAAGTCTCCGGTCGGTTGACTTGTCCATGTCCTGGATGTACTGTTGGGAGGGTTGCCTGTAAGATAGGGGAACAATCCAATCGACCAGTTATATCTATGTCCGGCGCCATAGAGAGTTCCGAAGTGTAGGGTGGAGGACGAGAGACCGTACAATTATTTGCAGAGATAACCTCGAGTCGAGCTAGCAACCCAGGAGTCCTAGCTTTTTCATTTCCACGCCTGGAAACCGTACGTTCAGTCGACTGACCTTTGGGTGTATTATGTCCTGGATCAAGGGCTTTGGGGGAGGTAAAGGACGACTAAAGGGGCAACCTGACAGACGTGGACTTTCAGCTTCTTCAGTTCTTCCGCTCGAAATTATCTATTCAGTCGACTGACCTACGGGTGTACTATGTCCTGGATCAAAGGGTTCGAGGGAAATGGAGGTACGACCAAGGTATAGCCTGGCAAACGAGGATCTTCAGCTTCTTCAACTCTTTCGCTCGAAATCATATATTCAGTCGACTGACCTTTTGGTGCACTATGTCCTGGATCAAGGGAGAAGAATGGAGGTACGACAAAGGTGTAGCCTGGCAAATGAGGATCTTCAGCTTCTTCAAATCTTTCGCTCGAAATCATATATTCAGTCGACTGACCTTTTGGTGCACTATGTCCTGGATCAAGGGAAAAGAATGGAGGAAAGACAAAGGTGTAGCCTGGCAAACGAAGATCTTCAGCTATTTCAGTTCTCGCGTTCAGAATCATAAATTCAGTCGACTGACCTTTTGGGTGTACTATGTCCTGGATCAAGGGTTTTGGGGGAAATGGAGGAAGGGCAACCGGCCAGCTTAGGAGTGGGGTTGAGGTGATGATAACACAAAAGTGATATTGGCGTTTGGAATACGGGTTTCTCGTGTACTTTCGATTTACAGCATAAGATACCCCACGAGCGAGTTAGTCCGCAACACGTTATGGAAGTGTTTCTATGAACGTGTTGAAGCGGATTGAAAATGGAAATGAAATGACTGACGAACGATGTATGTGATTTTATTATAGTGTGCCCTTGTTCGCGTTCTTGAGTCCACGTATCCTACTGATATCTACCGAAAAAAATGTCAAAGGCCAACTCCAGTTGCCCATGTACCCGGTGCCCACTGTATTATCGATATCTCCCCCATGGCAAGCTCGATACAGACCACCATCGGCCCGGGCTCTCTCGCCATTCTTACCCCCTCAAACCCCCCAAGCCATCCAATCCTTCCCACCTCTTCTACTTGCCTACCCCCGAATCACTCTCCTGACATCCCTAACACGAACATCAGAAGCCTGCAAGCTTCGTCGCGCTGATGGTTTGGGTGTGGGTCGTGGCTTAGTAATGTCATTATGGAGGTGGGCGCTGCGCCTCCTCTTTGGGAGTGAATTTGAGATTTGCTTTAAGGGGGAGCAGGGAAGCTAGAGGAGGTGGAGCGAGGAGTGAATGAGGGCGTGGCTGTGGTGAGGATGTTGGAATACTGGAAGCTCTTTGTTACCGTGGAGGGTTGTGGCTCGGTACGTCAGTGGGTGGGTACTGCGCCTCTCTTTGGGGGAGTAATTTTGGTTCTTGATATAAGGGGGGGCAGGTAGGTCGAGGAGAGGGAGAGAAAAAGTGAATGTTGATGTGGCTGTGGCTGTGCGGTAGGGGTGGATAGGGGGGCTGTGGAGGGTGTGTAGTATATGTAGTATATAAAGGGAAGAGCTTTCCTGAGGATATTCTGTTCTCCTTCCTTCAACCTCTCCTCTACTCTTGAAAAGTCTTGTTTATTCATTTCTTTCTTCAGCTTGATTGCTCCCATACCAAAGTCAACTTTTCAATATCCCAGAAGCATACCTCCTTCCTACAAATTCAACCTCCTATTTCATCCTTCACCATCATTATGAAGACCACCATTATCTTCCTCTCCCTCCTCATCTCCCTCGTGTCCGCCGCTCCAATATCCAACGGAACTTTCCTGATCAACCTGAACACTGGCGGCGGCAACTATTCAACCTTGGTCACCGTCCCTTACGGAACCCTGTTCAATACTTCTTGTACGTTTCCAGCCACAGCCACTCGATTCCTAGCTCTTTGAATATTTCCTGACGTGCTCTTTCTAGCTTGGCCAAAAGCCGAAGGTCTCATAATTAACTACGGCGCCTACACGCCCACCGTCTGCCAAGCCTTCAGCGACACGGCCGGCAAGGATCTCCTGGGTGCTAGCTTCAAGAACGTGAGTCAACCGTACCATCATTCACCAACACGTGACTAACTTGCCCTTCCCCAGCTCATCCCTGGCGCGTCGTTTCACACAGACAAACCCCTGCAAATCGGCTCCATCTTCTGCTCCGACTCCGCAGGTGTCAAAGCCCGAATCGCCAACAGCACCAAATTCACTTCATCGTCTCCTATCGGGACCGCGCATATCCAGCTCAATGGCAACTTCAATCCCTACGTGCAAGCCTCCATCCCCATCGGTCCAGACGTAAATTCCCCCCCCATCATACCCGCTGGCGAGGTCTTCAAGGTGCCCATATGCCAGACTATTTCACTGGAGTCGACGGATGGTATTGCTTCAGGCAATGTTTGGTGCCAGGCGTTTTCGGATCTGGAAGGGGTGAATAGATTAGGCGAGGAGTTTAGTGGGAATGGGAGGCCCGTAAGTACCTTGGCCACTGATCCGATGATGGATGTGATAGTTGGAGCGATTAAGTGTTGGACTTATGGGAGTGGCGCTTGAAAGGACGCAGTATTCGGCTTGACGATGTTATGCGGGACGTTTGATGGTTGTGCTTTCAGCAGTCTTTGAGTCGGCTGACTCTGGACATCTACAATCATTTTCTTGGCTTTACTGCGCTCCTGTCACTTCCTGAGTCGGCTGGCTCTGGGCGATCATACTCAATTTCCTTAGCTCTATGGGCTTTTTTTCAGTCTTTAGCGAGCAGGGAGTTGGCTGGCTCTGTATGCTCATCTTATCTGTCTTTCTAATTACGTACAAATCAAGGCTTTTTTTAGCATTGGTTTTTCTGGCTGACCTCTGTTCGGTAAAATAAAGCGCAATACGATTCAATCGAAAGAAGATGCTACCGCAAAATCAAGGCAGCACTTCATTGTCCTTCCCTGTCTCACTTCCTTCGTGCTACCCCTCCAGCTCTGCTAGATTATAGTGTATAGTGACTTCATATTTCGCACATCTCTCTACGTCCATATTATGCATGACACGAATCTCTTTCGGTCGGGTAAAGAAATAAGCAATACCGGCAGGCGGTCATGCAAATGGATCAAGCTGCCATTAGAACTGAGCTGTACAGGTCTCTATCCAAGTAGGACTGTTAAATCTGGGAACAAGAACGAAAGGGGGTAAAACGACAAGGAAGTTCCAATCATAAGGCCACCGGCACTCCGAGACAGCTTTTGATGAATCGATATTCCAACTGCCTACGAACATTTGTGAAACGCAGGACTATGCCCACGCCCTCAATCCCCGGTCAAATCCAAAACCTTGACATCTTTATACACAACGACACCAGGTCGAGCATCGACTTCCCACACCTCCAAATCTTTCCAAGTGCCATCCAAGCTTTCGCGCAGTGCGGTCAAGCGCCCGTTCTGCCGATCTTGAAGCCACGACTGTGAGCATCTCGATTCTGGCAGGCTTGGGATCCCGAGGGAGGGCTTGGTAGCTTTGCTAGATAGTGGAGATAGGAGCGTAGATAGTGAGGGGAGGGATGACGATGAAGATGCCGGGGATGCCGGGGGAGGGGTTAGTGCGGGCGAGAAGTTGAGTTTGCGATTGACTTTGTAACATGTCAATGGCTCATTGCTCGGTACATCATCGGACGTTGTTTCGGGTCGTTGCTTCTTCGAGTTTTCAGGTGTTCTTACGGCCTGGATCTGAGCCTCACCGCAAGCAGCTTTGTTCGGCGTTCGTTTCTTCCTTGGCGATGGTTTACAAAGGTTTACCCCATTGCCAGACAAATCTCGCGGTGAAGCAGGTTTCAATGAAGAGGGTTCTTCCTGTATGCCAATGTTCTCGGTCTCGGACAAGGATGCCGTGGAAGGCCTTGAGTGCTTCTTCGGCGTATGCTTAGGCGTATGTGGAGTAGTCGAGAGTGGGCACGAAACAGTCCCTAGAGCGACCTCCTCATCGGATTCTGGAAACCCTTGTATTCCCAAAGCCGAGTATCTTGCACGGGGAGATATTTGGCAATCGAATGTGTCCGATGGTCTTTTTGCCAAAGTCCAAGGGTTGGTTCCAGCATGAGGTGGTATTGTTGGGGCTAGAGTGTTGGGGGAAGATTGCCGCCGAAGACTTGGCTTCCCTGACGTTCTAGTTTGAGTACTAATCTTTCCTTCGTACTCAATCTTTGAACTACGCTTCACTGTTGAGGAGTTTTCCTCTGGACGTCCGGGGATAACGGCCGTGGACGGAGCCAAGAATTCAGGGGGGAGGTCAATGGTATCAGCAACTTTTACACGACTTATACTTGGTTTTGCGACCTTGAAGAAGGCATTAAGAGCCCCTTTCTTCATTCCTCCCGAAGGGGCTCGCTGTCGTGCTTTGATCACTACCCTTTTCTTTGGGAGTCGCATAGACTCTTCCCAGGTCTCAACCATTGAGGAGACACCAAGTTTAGCGTAAGTTTCTAGTATCCAGATTTTTTCTGACTTCGTGGGATTATATGTGGATCGCTTGACGGGACTCCGAGATCTGCCGCGGCTATCCTCGCCTGATAAAGGATCATCGGACTCGCTACCGATGCTAACTAAGCCCTCATCTGATTCATCGTTGTCCAAATTCAGCCCAACTATATCAGCAGGTATGTATTCGACCCGCATTTCAGGGGTTCCATCAGTGTTGAAATGACTACGACGGCCACAGATGCTAGTGACGAGCTTCGATTCCTCTTGCTCCTTTGCTTTTGAGTCATCACTGTCTAGAAGATTTGATTCTCCCCGCACGCGTAGACGGTAGACCAGCAATGCCGGAGCCAAACCACGCACAAACTTCTTAGCGCCCGACATATTGCGCCATTCGAAAGCTTCGGCTACAAAACGGCGTAGTCCAGGGATATCTATAGGCGAGTCCCAATTGACGCTGGTCAATAGTTGGGAAATTGTCTCGGAGGACGAGACAACAGGGTTGGTGTAGTAGCCTAGTACAGCAGAGTCCGGGAAATTCTCGGGAATGGTAAGAGCCTTGTGCTTGGAACGAAAGAAATGGCTTTCATTCGTCTTTAGTTCATGGGCAAGCTTCTCTCTCCATTGCTGGAGCCCGGTCTTGTCTTTCCTAGACAAATCACACAAATCAGCCCCAAAAGCAGCTTTAGCAGCTTGACAAGCAATTTTAATTCCACATCCAGGTATACCGGCTGGTATGTAATCTCCGCCACTCATCAAAGCTACTAAGATCATACCACTTCTATCGAGGCCGGATTTCCCCTCCTTTGTCGCTTTCGCTTCGTAGAGATTAACATGAGTGGGAGTCTTGTTCCCTCTCGTGCCCTCGCTTGTCCAGTTCCGTAGGCTTAATCCACACCCAAACATCAAAGTGTCGACGTCCTCACTAAAAACCGCATCGACGATTCCTTCTCTCTGCAGTAGCACGCATTCGGCCTCAGCTTCCCCCGGTGCTGTATGGAATGGGAAGCCGAATTGCTTCAGAAGCTCTTTGGTCATAAAGTTCGGTAGATAGGCCGTATTGTGACTCGTCTTGGCGTTGCGCTTGAATGGTGGCTTATGGGGGCCATCGAAAACGAACAGAGGCTGTATATTTAGGGAAAGCAAGCGGAGGAGTCGATAGTAGAGGGTTCGCAAAGCAGGGTTGCTTCCTCCTTTGCCAGACTGTATCTGGAAGTTCCATATAGAGATGTCAACAGCAATGCGAAATGGGCGGCAGGTTTTCTCATAGTGCTCGACTGCAAGCTTCGATAGAGCTACTCGTTCCCCAGGTCCGATTTCACCAAAAATGCTACAGGACTCAATTAGCAGGTGGCTATTCAAGTCTTGCTGGCACACTCACCCTTTGATACCCATCGTCAAGCATAATATCCAATTAAAAGCCCAAAATCAAAATATATTTATACTATAAACGGTATCGTCGACTTGAAGCAAAGACCTGATGTTGTGTTGACAGCATTCAAGATTGCCGCTTTGGGCGCGATTGCCGCCGCGCCATAGCAACATGCGCGGCGCTCAGTGCTCCATTGGTAAGGAATTGGGAGAGGATGGCATAAAAATTGAGACCTCGATACGAAAATGACGACGACAGCAGGTTACTTCGATAGAAAGCCGTCGTCGACCATTCGCCCAGGCTTATCTCACCTTCAGCGCGAACCTGGATCGCCTCACACGCCGCAAAGGACTTACTCATCAGCCTTTTCGTCGCCGTCTGCGAGCTTTATTCGAGAAGAAGAGCCACTAATCTTTGAGCTCGGGGCACGCCACCTTGCTGCTGGCTTTGCGGCTGACAGTGCGCCGCGATGTACGTTGGGTTTTGGGCCGGAAGATTCGAGGAGAGTTGGAGATTACCGAAGGTGGCTACCAGGTTACGAAGATAGCCCCAAGAAAAAGAAGCAGGCCTACTCTTGGGGAGAAGATTATGAGTTGTGGCGCATGGATCTTGGAAATGTCGATCTTGGACTCGTAGAAGACAAGATCGAGCGCGCAGCGCGTGAAGCACATAGCAAGTATCTACTTCTGGATGCGAAATCAAGAAGATTGTTCCTCATTCTACCATCTGTCCTTCCGCATCAGCTGCTTTTTAGTGCTCTGTCTACATTTTTCTTGAACTTTCAGAACCCCAGCATAACATTGCTTTCCGCCCCGGTCCTATGCACAGTCGCGGCAGGATGTCGATCGGGTTTGGTTGTGGATATTGGGTGGAGTGAGACTGTAGTGACTGCCATATACGAGTATCGTAAGGTCTATGAGCGCAGGACAACGCGGGCCATGAAAATATTGACAATGAACATGGCCGAGCTCTTGTACCAGCATGTCGACCAAGGCCGTGGGCTTTCTCCAAAATCAGAGGACTCTGAAATTTCAGTTGAATCTAAGCTTGGTTCGTACTTTGAGCAGTCCGAAGAAGTGACCACCAGAATGGCTTGGTGTCGAAAGCAAGAAGAATCATCTAGGGCTCTAGAACACCTAGAGAACCTTCCTCAGGAGCTATACCATCTGATTGTAGCCGAAGACAGCCCAAACAAAACCACATCAGAGAATGAAACTCAGGACGATCCCATGGTCTCCGTCCCATCACCGCTTCATCCTCGCCAGGTTTTGCAGATCCCTTTCTCCAAATTCTCCAAACCGGTGGAAGAAGCTTTACTAGCAACAACCAAAAATCCGCGCGAGCTAGACGACCACGAGATTCCTCTTCACCTACTCATCTACCGCTCTCTGCTCGCTTTGCCAGCAGACGTCAGAGCTATATGTATGTCGCGAATCATCATCACGGGAGGCGGTTCCAACATACCTGGCCTGAAACCCCGGCTACTCCAAGAAGTTGCCTCGCTTGTCAGCGAGCGTAGATGGGATCCAGTGTATGGTAAAGCCGCGGATGAGCGGCGCAAACGGCTGAAGGAGATAAGCAGCAATCGAGGAGTCGCGACTTCAAAGCTCGATCAGCCCTCGAGGTCGACGGAGGACGGGCCTTTAGACTCATCAAAGAGCAAGCTTGCGGGTCTCGAGCCTCAAGAACCTGACCCCATCGAAGACAAGATTAGATATGAAGAAGCGAAAGGGACCAAGTCTACCGTCTCGGGCGTCATACAAGGCGTCGAGACTCTAGGAGCCTGGGCTGGAGGGAGCCTTGTTGCTGGATTGAAGATCAAAGGGATTGTAGAAGTGGAGAGGGAGTCTTTCCTGCAGTACGGGCTTGCAGGGGCGAGGAAAGACACCGAGCTAAGTACTGTGGCACAGAGGCAAAGCTTCGGTCCCGGTATGGCCAAAGCCGGCATTGGAGAGAAGGGCGGGTGGACATTAGGAGCGTGGGCTTAATTATTGAGAAAAGCGGAGTGCTGTAGCATTGAATCGTACATAGGTAAAGTACAGAAATCTAAATCGTGGGTATTCTATACTACCTTCTCAGCGAAAGACCTTGAAGAACCCCCAAAGGCCCAAGCCGCTCAAGACCGGGATCGTCAAGTTATCGTCCCATCCAAAGACATCCAGGACCTCGCTCGCGCTTGCTACGAACCCACTCCATAGGCTGACTATTCCCAACGCTGCCCACCCTCCTAAAGTTCCCTGTCCCTCCCCCTTCCATCCAAGCCCCTCCCTCACCACCTCCGGTAGCCTCAATTCTCCTCTGAACAGGAAGTCCTCGTCGTGTCCAAATCTCGGTGCAGCCCATCCCCAGAACATGCCCGCTGTTATTACGCCCACCAACGCCGCAGCAGCACTCCCCGCCAAACTCTTCCCTCTCCTTATTCTGGGAGTGTATCGCCCATATAATCTGCCGAACGTGCTCGCTGCCGTATCGCACCAGCTGAGCAACAATACCCCCATCACTCCGACATCCTTTGGCATAAACCTCAATACTGTCCATGCACCCAGCAAGTACCAAATCACGCCATTCCACCCATCCACCTCGCTCTCACGCATAAGCGCACCCAGCACCCGAATGTAGAACCTGTTAAACGAGGGGAATGTATGTCTCAGGTAATCTACAGACGCAACCGGCACCAGTGCGCCCAATAACCATGGGTGTATAGAAGCGGCGCTGGTACCGCGCGCATAGAGGTGTAGCGTAAAGAAGCCAATGGAGAGATGGAGCGCTTTACGTGGTATCTCATGTCGGTGGACAAAGGAGCGCCAGTGTCTATGTATAGGAATGAGACCTAGTGGACTTGGCGAGCGGCTGAAGTCTCGCCAGTAAGAGGACATAGATGGAGCGGCGGAGGACGGGGAGAGATGCCCATTTGTGGTGGGCTCCGAGGATTTCTTGGGTCGCGAAGACGTTGTGGTAGGTTTTGCATTGCCCGAAGTAAGGGCGGTGGGACGATTCTGGTTTAGAAGGGATTTAGGACTGCGACTTCGTGCTCGGGCGCGTTTGTCTGAGTCGGAGGAGTCGGGTTCGTTTTCTTCAGTGATGGGGCGGGGGGAGGTGGCTCGTTTAGAGGCGGAACGAGTTGTTGGCGGAAAGTACCCATCTCTGGTTTCGTAGGAGTCTTGGATACCGGGTGAGGGAGAAGTGACCTGGGGGGTGCCGGGAATTTGGTACTGTTGCGACATAGGAATTGTGGGTTGAATGGAGTGGAAGGGTGGGAGAGCCGGATGCCTAATCAGGCCATATACATATAAGGTCGGAGGCGCTGGAACTCGGAGATTCTCTACTGAGTAGAGAGCGGAGACGATTCTAAGGGCGCGTTGCTCGCTATCGTGATAAATCTGCCAGCTCAGCTGCTGCCAAGTTGTGGTCGGAAAGGTCGAAAGCCCAACATCTCGATCGCAGAACTTTGCCCTACTATGAAGCTCAATAGCTTCTTTTAGAGTACTCAAAGTGAGAGGGCTTTCTGCAGAGTCTTAACAGCGAAACAAGATGGTTATGGCAGTTTTCAAGGCAGTGTCACATCAAAAATCTTGGCTAAGAATGTCACGTGAAGATAACGATAGCGAAATACCTTATTGGCCTATTCTACTCACGCCGCTTTAGGTTGTCTTCTCGCCCTTAGTATCTAACTGGTTTTTCACTTCCCCCTCGTCCAGCCATTTGCGATGCTAGAAGCAAATCATCACTCGACCTCGAAATAGGGAGTATTAGGTTGTAGGAGATAACATCATCGCAACTTGAAACAAGGTTCCGGTCCAGATCCCGCAGCTGCGAAGCAGTTGGTACCCATCCCTCCTTTCGCGGCCATAACCAGCTGCCTGTCCTCCCTCTCCTAGCGACGATCCTGGTGCCACTTTCGTCTCAAAGCCCCAAAGAATACTGGCGAGTACAATCATCATTTCGCGATAAGCCATCTGCTTGGCCACACAGTCCCTTGGTCCCTTACTAAAGGCGCAGAAAGCACTCCTCGCCAAAGCTACTTCTTCTTTGCTCGATTCCGTAACGCCAGACACTTCTGGTTCAGTGAGCCGCTGTTCCGGTTGGAACGATAATGGCGCAGGGAAATAGATTGGCTCATGATGTATTGCGTAGGTCGGGGTCCCAATCTCCGTGCTTTCCGGGATATAGTGCCCATCAACGTTGATGCCTCCAGGTAAGACTTCTCGGGGCAGTAGGCCTGGAACAGGAGGGCACATACGCATAGCTTCATCCACACAAGCCCTTAGATATTGAGAGCTTGTTACCTGATCTGATCTCCTCAAAACTAGAAAAAGCACGCCTGACTTTATCTTGAGCCTCTGTAAGTGTCCGCGGATTATGTACCAAATAAAACAATGCTGCGGTGATAGCAGTGGTGGTAGTTTCCGACCCCGCAAGAACGAGCGAAGCTGCTTCGCTATTCAGCTCTGCACATGACCAGATCTGAACTCCTGTCTTTGGGTGCCGGGCTTCATGAATAGCTGTGAAGACATCTGTATATATCCCACTACCTCTATAAGTCAACCAACGATCGCAATGTATTTCAACATACTCTATATGCCCAACATAGATTTCAGGTTAACGGTGCCTCAAAATGGCATCGATTGTGCCAGATACGAACAGCATAAAGACACCCACCGCTTTGTTTCATGCTTCCAAAGATGTAATGGTTAGTACTTTTAATCATCATCTGGAAAGAGTGCCCGAAACAGATATCTCCCATGACATCAAACGAAAGTTGGCTGACGAGTTTTTGGAAATTGCGAGCGGTAGACTAGTCTTGTGCACCTATGGCAGAGTCGCTCTCTTCGGAGTCAACCAGCAACTTGCGGAAGATTCGCGTATGCTGAAGCATGACACTGTCTATCAGATCCAGCGAGCGGTCGGTTAAAGCTTGGGCTATCACTTTACGTTTTTGAGCGTGTTGGTATTTATGTATATCTATCGTCGACTGGCTACTCTAGGTTTCGAAGAAGAAAATCTAGACCGAGTACCATGGCGATTGTTGGACGTTTGCTTGGATGCCATAGATAGTTTTCAACGCAATGTGGCTATTGACCGACAGCCTGTTTGGTCCGTAGCGAACAAATTTGCCCGTGTACCGTTAATCTAATTTCACAAGTGTAATTAGCACAGCCCTCAGTCGTACTGACCGTATCTCTGGTGGATTTTGTAAAGCTCGATATGGCGATCACCTCTAACACAGTGATAGACGTTGTACCAATCTGTAATCTTCGCAATGAGTGGACCTGGGTATTTAGCAAGTGGATGAAAGGTCAATCTATAGATAAATGAGCTTATAATCCAGCAGGAGCATATTTTGTCCTTACATAGCTAAGTCCCAAAGCACACAATGCGATGCCCGATGCTCCAAACGCTCCGTACCAGTTATACATCTTTAGGTCGAACTTCTCCACAAGAGAATCTTATCAACGGAGTGAAGTGCGTCAATGCTGAATAGACCTCAACCGTAGCCTTGGAAATTGTCTGTGAAACAATGACTAGATGTTATTTGAGAACGTTGCATAGAAAAGAGAAACACAGTCTAGGTATGCTAGCCCCGAACAGCTTTGGGTAAAATACTGAGGGTAATTTGAACTGCAGAGTATTCTTTCAGGAATTTCATACATAGGAGCCTGCTATTTATTGTTGCAGTGGACGCAGTAAGATGGTGTAGTGTCCACATAGTCTGGGATCCTTTGGTGTACTGGGGTTACGTTTGATAGGGTATCTGACTCAAGTACTTGGGAAATCCCTTGTTTTGTGGAGACTTTTGGATGGATCTGGTGGTCGGTCCATTGTTTCTGCTGGTTGTGGCCTTCCAGATGTTAATAAACATATAATTCTTTACTTTACAAGATTACATTGATAGTATTGTATCGAGTGCAGGCCATGGCATCAAGTTCTTTTGTAGTTTACCTTCTGCTTTGATCCTTGGCCCTTTTTTTTGAACAGCTGTATTGTATATCCGACGTCTCCAATATCAAGACTTCAACAGCCAACTTAGAACTCTACTTTTGCTGAGTCGAGAACAGCGAAGCGAGTCGTCTCCTGAATGATCAATTCTTCATGCTCCTTTGCTTCGGACGCTCATCGTTACCGGGAATGGCTCTTCAATTCGTTCGTGGCTTAAACAATGGCTATCGTATGGACCGGTCTATCATGTTATAAGCCACGAATTTATCTCTCCAAAGTAACGTCCACTATTTCTAAAAGTTGTCTGTAGAAGGTATAGAAATTATCATCTTTGCTTTGCAGCTGACACAAATAAAACATCCTTCCTCTGATTCTCATGTACCTACTAACACCTCCATACTCTCAGTTATGCATCATCTCTAGCACCATGAGATAATTCCAGCCAATCCGTAAAGACGTCCATCCGAAAAGATCCTGCTTGTGGGGACGCCCTCGCCCTTCTCGCGCATCCGTTCCATTTTTGCTGCTTGTAGACCACGGCAACTTTGGAAACTAGAAGCTGGTAGATTCTTGGTGAACCCTCAGGGCCTCAGGGGTAGACTAGATATATTCTATCCTTTCAGAATCTTGTTGAAGAGAACAAGTTGCTATAGAATGGATCTAGCGGGTGCATACTTTTGATTCGCACTCCATGTCATCGTCATTATCGGTCATCCGAATGTACCTTATGGGAGAGAGATAGAAGAAGTGACGGTTGAGATGACGTTCGTGGCCGGATTAGGTAAAGGTACAACAAGCTCGGCCTTGTGCAGGGATTCTGCCGCGTTGCGCGACGATAAGGCGGCGCTCACACGATTCCTAATCGGGGGTGAGGTAGGCCGAAATTTCTGTCCGTCTTAGCAACAACAGAATCCCAACTGATACTTTTCAACTCCAGATGGCGCCTGAAACCGCCAAAGCTACGTCCAGAGCCGCGAGATCCTCTTCATCATCCCGAGCATGGGAAGCTTTGACACCTGCACTGGCGGAATGGATCCTGGACGCTGTTACCAGCATGGGTTTCTTACGGATGACCCCAGTACAGGCTTCAACGATACCTCTTTTCATGGCACATAAGGATGTAGTAGTTGAGGTAAGAATGGCAGTCCATCAGGATGGAACCGGATGTTGAGATGTTGAAGGCAGTCACTGGTAGCGGGAAAACACTTGCCTTCCTCATTCCCATAGTCGAAAGACTTCTCCGACTAGAGGACCCCCTCAAGAAGCACCATGTTGGAGCTATCATCATTTCACCTACCAGGTACCGAACGTTGCAAAAATCCTGTAACTGTTAAGTTATCTGACTATGTCAAAGGGAGCTTGCGGCTCAGATTCATGGCGTCCTCCAATCGTTGTTGTTTTTCCATGGACCATCCGCCGCAGCCATGAAGCCTCCTGAAGAGGACCCAGGCGAAACAAAAGTCGACCAAGCTCAAGCACTACCGCCTACTTTCTCTTCATCAGCTTTGACAGTAGTACCTCAGTTGCTTGTTGGCGGAGATACCACTACCGCTCAAGATCTGAATCATTTCCTCAAGCATTCTCCAAATCTACTGATCTCAACGCCTGGCCGTCTACTAGAGCTATTATCTTCTCCTCATGTTCATTGTCCGCAATCTTCTTTCGAAGTGCTAGTACTAGATGAGGCCGATAGGCTTCTGGATCTTGGCTTTACTGCGGACCTGCAGAAGATCTTGGGCAGATTACCGAAACAAAGACGAACCGGTTTGTTCAGTGCAAGTGTTAGTGAGGCCGTGGATCAAATCATTAGAGTCGGTCTACGCAACCCAGTCAAGGTTGCAGTCAAAGTCAAGGGTATAAACGGTGGGGATGACAGAAGAACCCCTTTAAGGTAACTCCCAGAGTTCCCTAGACTAGCCACACTGACGGTCGAGTATTTAGTCTTCAGATGAGCTATCTAATCACTTCTGCCTCCCACAAGTTTCCTGCTATCTCTAAACTCCTGTCGTCACTGACGCCAATTCCAAACAAGATCATCATATACCTCTCAACATGTGCTGCTGTTGATTACTTCCAGCATGTTCTACCCTCCATACTTCCTTCCCGCGACAGTCAACCATTTTCTCTTGTTCCACTCCACGGCAAGCATCCCCCAAAGGTTCGGGAAAAGAACTTTGCGAAATTTGCCAACGCAAGCATACTTAGTATTCTCATCACCACTGATGTCGCAGCGCGCGGTCTTGATATCCCTCAGGTAGATTTGGTGATTCAGATTGATCCGCCAAGTGATCCTAAGGTGTTCCTCCACCGCTGTGGCCGAGCAGGACGTGCAGGTCGTAAAGGACTGAGTGTCATCTTTCTGCAACCCGGTCGGGAAGAGGATTACGTGTCGTATCTAGAGGTTCGAAAGACGCCTGTGACTCCGTTGACCACACCGCCTGTTGGCGTTACTGACGAAGATGCTACTGCCTCGACCGAGGCGATGCGAAAGGTGGTACTTGCGGACCGTGCACTTCACGACAAGGCGCAGCGTGCTTTCGTTAGCTGGGTTAAGGCATACAGTAAACATCAAGCCTCTAGTATCTTCCGAGTCAGTGATCTCGACTGGGAAGACCTCGGCAAAGCTTGGGGTTTACTCAAACTCCCCAAGATGCCCGAACTTAAGCGTTGGGAAGGCGACAAATCACTGGGAGTCAAGATAGACTTTAGTACCTACGCTTACAAGGACAAGTCGAGGGAGCAGCAAAGGCTGCAAGCGATGGACGAAAAAGAGGGAGAAAATGCTTCCGCTTTTGCTAAACCATTACCGGTCAAGAATGAACTAAAACGGGCATGGAGCCAAAAGCATGACCTACAAGAAGAAAAAGAGAGACGAAGGGAGAAGAAACGAACGAAACGCGAGCACGAAAAATGGGAGAAGATGACACCGGAAGAGAAAGACGAACAACGTGAACTAGAGAGAATGATTGAGGAGGTGAAACGCAAGAACATACGCGAGCAAGAGTATGAAGACTTTGAGGGGCTGGATTAAATGTGTAGGATATTCAATATACTCCGGGAAACCTTGGTTCTATCGGCCAAACCCTTTGAGTCCGCTTACTTCCAAATCATACTGTCTCCAATGCATTATGCAGGAGGACCGATCCAGTCCCACGAACACTCCTCACCACACTTCACTTCACAAACTTCTTCCTCTCCTCCATCCGCCTCTCCTCATAATGCCCAAACATCTCTTCCCACTCCGTCTGCGTCGGCAACCTCCCCGTCCCTCGACTCCACTTTTCCCTGCAACATTTCCACTCCTCCCCCACCCACTTCCCCCCCGCACCCACCACCCCCAGCAGCTCCTTGCCGTCCAGCTCCACCACCGCCTCCTCCTGACTGCCGTTGCTCGTCCTCGCCGCTTTTCCCTTTCGAGAGCCGGAAGAGTGGCTTTTGCGGCCCAGGGCGATTTCGACGCGGAGGTGCTCGTCGCGCTGCCAAACTACACTGCGCTCGAGCTCTTTACGCCACTTCTTTATCATGACGACGCGCTCGGTGAGCTCGCTGATGCGGCAGTCCTCGGCATATTGCTCCTCGGTCATCGCTTCCATCTCCTCCTTCGTCACCACCATCTTCTCACCACTCTCAACCCCCTCCCCCTCAGCCCTCTCAGCCCCCGCCTGCCCCTCCTCCGCTTCCTCCCCCCCAGCAACCGCAACCGCAAACGCCCCCTCAATCTCAAACCGCACCCCCCTCTTCAACCGTTCCAGCACCACGCAATCCGCATCCATCCACTCGTTCAGAAAATCGCACCGGTCCGCCAGCCGCTGCAGCTCGCCCGCGTGATGGTTCAGTAAGCCCTCGAGGTCGGTCTGGTGCGTGGGTAAAGGATCGGTGTGTGGGATCTTGGTGCCGGAGCCGCTGGGGGTGCGCACCGGGAAGTGGGCCTGCGAGAGCGGGGAGAGGGAGGTGGATTTCTGGAGGTAGGTGAGGGTGGTGGTTAGCAGGGAGGGTTTTTGCTTTTGTTTGGGAAGTTTGGGAAAGCTGGGTGAGGGGCGTGTGAGTGTGAGTGTGGGTGAGAGGGGGGATTGTGGTTGCGGGTGCGGGTGTGGGGAATACAGGTCTGCGGCATCCATTGAAAGGAGCATGATGTGGAATTTTAATTTTTTTTGGATGTGGAAAGGGATCGCACGATGAAACGTACAAGAAGATATTCGAAAAATGAAAAAAAAAAAAATCAACACCGAAAAGAAGGAACGCGATGCTTTTGCTCCCGCCCCCTCGCACCAAAGAAAACAAAGCCCACCTCTCAAGCCCCAAAAAACCAAAAAAAACAACCGCATTGTTCCCCCCTCTGAAACTCACAAAATCACAAACAAAGCCCCACGCAAAAAACGACGACGCGATTTTTTCAAAGCCAAGGAAGTAAACCGAATGATGAGAATGAGAACAGAAGCAACGTACCCGATTCGGATTCCGCTTCCGCTCCTCCACCGGTCGATCCATTGGCTGGCGCGGGGTGTGGATGCGCCAGGGGTGGAGGTGGAGTTCCATGTTTCTTGGCTTGGGTTGCCTCGAGGGATGGATGGATGGATGGTGAGGTTGGAAGGGACTGGGGGGGCGGGGGGTGGTATTGTGGGGTGAGTGGTGAGGGGTTTGAAGTTTGGTGGGATGGGGTGATGGGATTGGGGGTAGGTAGAGATGAAAAGGGGGGGAAGAGAGTGGTGGTGATGTGGGTGGAGGATGAAGGGGTTGAGATGGGATTGTTGTTTTGTTGTGTTGTTTGATAAAGAGGGAAGTAAACAAGACGGTTTGGCGCGAAGGGTTTGTTATTTTCGCACGAGCACGTAGTAAGATGAGGTGGAGTGAATGTTTGGTGCATGAGCTAGACTAAGGTAGAGAAAGCCAAGGTTCTTCTGATTTGGATTAATGGAGTTCACGGATGTGTTGTGAATAGAGAAGTAAGTTTTGTTTACTGATGGCTCACTTCCGGCCATGCACATGGATATAGCTCACTTACTCCGATACGCTGCAGGGCAAGCAGATACTGGGCCCTTGGGTCTTCGGCTAATAGATGCGTTTTTGCACGATCCTATTCTTGAGAAGCAGAATGATTTTCGTATGCATACCCTCTAAACATGACCACGAGCTGCGCTTGCTCATGCAGATAGAAGAATCAGACATCGTACTGTCAAACTGAGACCATCGAGATGCTTGTCCACTAGTAATGGAGAACAAAGCTAGCATTTCTCCAACATCGAAATGATTCTCTATTACTCCGCTGATACTCAGATTGACATCCCAAACCACTGCGACTTACTCCTTTTCCTTTGCATAAATTCGGTAATGCCACCTGAATAATCCGCCTTTGTTTTAGAAACTCCAGTCAGTGAGCCCATGAGCACAAACGCCGTCCGTGGTATCGAATAGTAACCCGAGCGCCTCTTGTCAATTATCAACTCCCACTTAGCTCTATCACTAGTAAATGCCGTTGAAACCCTGTACTGGCGCAGCAAAAGTCGATCTGAAGTCCTTGGGTACTTCCCACTACAAAGCCGTTAGCCAAAGCCATCCATTATCACAAATATTCGAAACTCACTCCATGTGTTTGACAAGCCCGAATGTAGGCTTCAATCGCCTCTCCAACCCCATAATCACGAATGGGTCCTGGCTCGAGACGTGCAGGCTTTGGATCCGTTGACGAGATAGCCAAACGTACCTGCAGTAATACTGACTCAATGTTCGACACAGCGCTCCAACCAGAGTTGGTGAGAAGTTCCATGCACAAAGCACCCCCAGCAGTGACGTGTCCACCTCCACCTTGCATAAAACTCAGAAACCGAGGACGGATGATGCGAACAAATGGCGGGCTCATGGGGTAGTCCTTGCCAAAGCGCATCTCCATTGCTATACTCTTCAGACCTTTGGATTTCATCTCCTTTGCCAGAGGTAGATGGGGTTCGAAAGAATGGAGCTCGATGATCCATTGATAGACGTTACTGATGAGTTCTGGGTTAAGGTACCAGCCTAATTCATGTGAAGGATGCGTATCTTGAACTTTCAAGGTGCCAGTGAGTTCTCGCTGGAGTTGCCTAGAAGCAGATGAAGTCGCATAAGCTGGGGGTTCCAGTAATGGTAGTGACTTGTAGTCAAGAGTGCCAGGTACGAAATCAGTTTTGGGAATTTCTGCCACTTTCGTGAATAGATCTATGACAGCCTTCATCTTGCCTGTCTTCCGGCTTGCTGGAGGCTGCTGAGGCTGCTGCGAGTGGTTTGACTTCGGCAGCGCCTCTTCGGTATCTGAAAAGAGGATCTCGAGATCCTCCGCGTCGGTATCATCGCTAAGAAAGACAACCTCTTCCATGTCCATTGAACTTTGCGTGTCGACTTTCGCTTTCTTATGTCCACTCTTGACGGCCGTGACAGCTTTTGGCACAGGTCTCCTAGACTTGCTGACCGCGGTGATTGGAATAACAATCCTCTCATTATTCGATCCCATAGGTGTGTATTTAGGATCTTGCCCATATACCTGAGTCGGAATTTTATCCTCTAATTTCTGTCCCTGCACATTGCATTTGACGAAGAGGTAGCGTGATTGGATCCAATCGAGCTGAGCAACCACAAGATGTGGGTTGCTGCTGACATATTTTTCTGGTGCATTAACAATCTCGTTCAATGCAATAGCTTGTGAGATCCTCAGATCACTATGAGGCCAAGTTCCAAAGGCGCACATTCCATCCTCGCTAAATTGTGAACTGAAGTTGTGCATTCCGGAATAGCCCAAGCTTGTGTTTACCTGTAACGAGTGATATACACCATTACCAAATGCTCTGCCATGAGCAGTGTGTTGAAAGTGAAGTCCTTCTCTGACGATCCCGTGCCAATTGTGCAGGGGACTACCATGCCAAGCAAACATGGTTGGGAAAGTCGAGTCTCCTTTTGTCTCACGAACTGCAGAAACAAATCTCTGCTCTTTGTCGGGTGCTCCCTGCGCAAATCTGAACTGCATCCATTGCGACATGCCAGACACTCTTTCTTCAGCTTTGCGAGATTCGCCATCAATGTTATCAACCTGGACGATGCAAGATCTGTTGGAAGCAATGATCCAGCGGAGCACGCCAAGTGCTGCAGGGCTGAATCGATCCGGCCATGCTCGAAGGGACACGTCCTTGCCGTTTCTTGTCCCTAGGAAGTCTTTCATCTGGATAATGCTCGGAAGTGTATCGAGGAGCATGCACAATGAGTTCTGTTTCTCAGCGTCATCGAGGTCGTCAAAGTTCTGGTCGTAGACAACGAATTCAACCTCCGGACGCGAAGATCCATCGACCGGAGAGGGCACAGGGGGTGGTGTTGTTGCGGGAGTTGGGGCCTGTGCTTTTCCAAAGAGCGAGACATGGCGGTGCTGCTCAACGATGCTGGTAGCGTTGCCCTGTCTTGGATTATCGATGTTAATGGAGGTTCTCACGATAGGTTGTCCTAAACGAACGGTAGGATATAATGCTTCTATAACTTTACAATGTAGTCGCTCCTCAGGCACCCCAGCGATAGTAACGCAGATCCAGTGGCCAGGGCGTAAGAGACCTGATCTCACACCCGAAGGAAATATGAGCTCCATACGATTTCGATCGAACTTAGCCTTGAATTTCTGGACATCTTCTATTTTCTTGGTGGGTGTAGCTGCCTTTGGAGAATTTACACCATCCGCCCTGTAAGGGAACGCCAATGCATAGGCCCGAGAGGCATAATTTCCAGTATACGGGTTTTCCCGGAAGGCAATAAGAGACAGTGGAGGAACCATTAGGCCCATGCCAACCGGGAGACTTGACAGCTTACGACTTGACGCACTGGAATAGCAAAAACTGACCAGGAGATCGACAACGTGGGGTTGTGACATGATTTCATGCTCGATACTAGGTCCAAAGCCTAGAGCCATGTACTGATAAAGGCATAGTGGTTTGGAACAGACGTATGGTTTGAGCGCCTCAAAGTCGGCTTCGACCTTGCAATGGCAGACCAAGCAGAATTCGGTACATCTGACGAGGTGACGGAGGGCGAACTGCATTGCAACTAGTGGAAAAGATGGAGCTTTGGGAAGCGGGATTAGATGGTCCGCGGTGACTATACTTGGTAAGGTTCTCTCAAGTTGTGATGCATCGTCTGCCAAGTATCTCGGTTCCGCGACGTCACTGTTATTAATGTTCCTCCCCTGATGATCATTGTAAAACTGTTCTGCTCCACCCCACGGAAATCCTTCTGAAATTCTGTAATTGATCAACTCCAGCAGTCGCGCATTCATCAGTTCATCGAGTGGTCGACCAACAAAAAGACGACCCAGGCCTCCACTTTTTGATGATCCAGACTTTTCAACATTCGAGTTTTCTGTACAATTGCGATTGTCCTTTGTTTTGCTGAATGCCTCGATTGCCTCGTCATATTTGATCTTATATTTCTGGCTTAGCCCAACTCGCATCTCAACCGTTTTTGTTCCACCAGCTGTTTCTCTTGCAACTAGGCGCTCTAGCGGGCGATATCCAGCTGTATAGCGAATGAGAAGTATGAAGTATTCACTGGGTTCGAGGTGCCAGGCTTGTAGGGCCTCATCTGAAATTCCAAGTTTCGCAACGCGGCAAGAGATGGTTACAAATGCGTCTTCGCCGCCGTTCAGTAATCCTCCAAGATGACCAACGCGGAATCCAGCTAGTTTCGCGGTTTGAAGATCAAGTCGGATTCTAGTATTGTCAACCGAAAAGGTCTGATGATTTCCAGACCTTTTGCGGCTGCCTCCAATGGCAGCTTGAGAGTAGCGAGGAGAACCTGGAGACCAGCCTCCAGGTTCTGGGTCGCTGTCGGTATCAGAGTGTTCAGGTTCGGGATCTGACTCCAGCTCTGATTCAGACTCGTCAATGTCCATTGGATCGTCAAGGTCGACCGGGTTATGCTTCGAGCCTGCCGTGGCTTTGTCAAGTAGCTTGGTAATCTTGGACAGCATTTGGGAGAGCACCAGTCCGTGTAGCGAGCCTGGCTCTTGCAAGGCAGAGCTTATGGAGGCGGGGACGTTTGTTGAGTCGGTGTAGACATAGTATTTGTGAGATGATGGATATTCTCCAAGGTCTACAGTAAACCATATTAGCAAGAACCCACGATCAAGCATCGTTGGGAAAATATCATAAAAAGAATTTACTCACCCGGGACAAATGCTTGCACTGTGACGTTTGCAGCAGATCCTTCTGGCACTTTGTACTGAAATGTGAAAGAACCATCTTCACCTCCAGCCTTGAGACCTGATATATTGGGGCTTCTGAAATGCCGTAAAACATCCTGTAGATCAGCAACAAAAGCTTTCCGAGGCATAGTGAAGTAGTGTTTGTGCTAATGGGGTCGTGCTGCTGAGGATTTAACGACGTTGAGGTGAGGGGTGAAGGCTAGAAATGGGAAAGGGTAATTCAACAAAAAGGAGAGAGCTTCAATAGGTATGCAGTACGTTCGGCAGGTTCGACATGAAGCAGCCTTGCCTATGCAGGGTGTTGGGAGGCTGTTGAGGACGTCAAAAATCCCTAGAGAGTTCACAGAATGTTGTGTTCTAAATCATGGCCCAATCGTT